>Ga0070737_10003465_pt1 | contig 17006 bp, 15 predicted proteins | sample Coa_R1_10_FD_66438 | JGI IMG/M metagenome (GOLD analysis project Ga0070737, IMG submission 66438) | Surface soil microbial communities from Centralia Pennsylvania, which are recovering from an underground coalmine fire - Coalmine... | ecosystem: Environmental > Terrestrial > Soil > Unclassified...
GAGCCGCCGCTTGCCATCACGGAAGAGACCAGCCGAGGCTGCATACGCACGCCATTGTCTGCGACAGCCGCCATGAACATCGTGATCTGCAACGGCGTCGCCAGGAAGGTTCCCTGCCCAATCCCCAGGTCGGCGGCGTTGGAGGCCGTCCAGTTGGAGTCCGGCGTGGGTACATAGCCGGGGTCTTCCGCGTCAGCAGGGACGCCAATTGTGCCTGTGGGAGAGCCATAACCAAAGCTACGCGCCATGTTGGGCAACAGATCAGGATTGATGCTATTGAGCTTGACAGCTACCTGCCAGAAGATCACATCGCATGAGGGAGCAATCGCGCGGGCGGGCGTCAGTGTGCCGTGGCCACCCACTTTGTCATCGAGGCGCACGACGCCGGAGCCAGGAACCTCATAGGAGCCGGTGCAGGTGAACGTTGTGTCTTTGGTGATGCCGTTTTGCAGGGCAGCCGCCAGCGTCACCGGCTTGAATGTGGAGCCGATGGGCTGCGACGAGCCGTTCCCATAGGCGCGATTGAGGAAGGGATGATCCAGCTTGCCGAGTATCTGATCCAGGTTGGGATTGCCCAGCGAGATGTCATTGGGATCGTAGATGGGATAGCTATCCATCGCCAGCACGGCGCCCGTTGTGGGATCAACTGAGACAGAGCCGCCGCTGAAACCCAGGCTGGCAAGCTCGGTCTGGGTCGCCTGCTGCGTCTTCAGATTGATGGTCGTGTGGATGTCGGCCCCGTTGACAGGCGCCCGCGAGGCGATGGTATAGACGGCCTGCCCCAGGCTGCCGTCGGCGTTGACGGGATAAATCCCCAGCGTGCCGCCCTTGATGGGCCGTAGATACGTTTCGCCCCATTGCTCGACGCCCGCCCGCCCAATCACATCACCTGATTGATAGTAGTGATCCTTGTCGTTCTTGATGTCGTCAGCCGTCACCTGGCTGACATAGCCCGTCACAGGAGCGGTTATCGTCCCATACGGATACACGCGCCCATAGGGATAGATCACTCCATCGCTTGGGTTGACCTGGATGCCTGCGACACCGCTGAGCGCGCTCTTGACGGCGTTATATTGGTCGGAAGTGAGCGTGCGGATGGTGATGAAATCGTCCGCAGGTGCGCCCTGAAGCTTTGACTGTACATAGTCTGCGCTGACGCCAAGGTTGGCGCTCAGGGTATTGACCACCTGCGTTTGGTTGGTGATCTGCCCTGGCACGGCGCCAACGTAGTAGACAATCTCGTCTTTGGCGATGGCATCGCCCTCGCTATCGAAGATCGTGCCGCGCATGCCGTTCTGTTCGAAGAGATGGACTTTGCGGGTATAGTTTGGGTCGGCTGGATCATCGAGCTGGCTGAAGATCAGCCCCGGACTCCAATCCACCTTCCACTTGCCGTGTTCCTGCCGCACAGGAATCGTGATGTTCTGGATGATGTCGCCGACGACAGAGCTTGTCAGCACAACGCGCACGGGGATAGTTCCACTTGTCGCCGTTTGTTGCGTATAGGCGCCGGGTGAGGCGCTGAGACTGGTGATCTGCGCTTCCTGAAGAAGGCTGGGCGTGCGCGAGGTGATGTAGTCCTCGGCGTTTTTATAATTGCCGCGAAGGATACTGGGATCATTGAAGCGTTGGATACTGGCGGCGGAGACCAACTGATACATCGCCATGTATTTGGCGCCGGTGTAGTCGAGCAGGTAGGCGTTGACGATGCCCTGTGGCGTATTGACGATGGTCTGTGTTGACGTTCCCCTCCCATGATGGCCGGTGAGGTAATACAGCCCACCAGCGATGATCGCCAGCAGGACGATTACGCTGATCGTGACGTAGAGCGCCTGATTCCGCTGGTCGCTTGACGCGCGGGTACGCCAACTGCCATCTGGGGGAAGCTGTACTGTGGGGCTTTTAAGCGCGTCGTCGCTTACTTGCGAATCGCCGGGAGACGCGGGAGGAGAAAAGTCTATGTAGGATTGCCCTGGCGATGCTGACCCTGCGGGTGCTGACGCTTGATTGTTCTCTTGGTCATCTGGCACGGCGCGCGTTTCGGCGTCGAAAAAATCCGCTGGCTCCTGGCTCTCACCCATTATGCGAAATCCTTTCTCTTCGCTGTGGCCGCTGCGTGGGGGTGTCCCTGGCTGGACGATGGTTGGTGTAGCTGTAGAGGGCTACAGAGCGGCGACGGTGAGCAGGGCCACCGCCGTGCTGGCAATGCCCACGCCCCAGCCGAGCAATACCTGCCCGCGTGTGTGGCGTCCCAGTTCCACGCGCGACCAGCCCACCAGCAACGCCGCAATGCTCGCGGGCACGCCCCAGTATGGGATCAACCACAGCAAGGCGGCGCAGGCGGCGGCGCCCGTCGCATGGGCGCTCACTTTATAGGCAAAGTTGATCCCCGCATCCACGACATTTGCCAGCATGAAGGTGATTGCAGCGCCCACTGCCAGCAGCGGCGCATGCAACAGGGCAAACGCGCCAATCATCAGCAGCATGCACAGGATACCTACAGGATAGAGCGCATACCGCTGGCGACGCACGCTCACATCGAGGTCGGTCCAGCGGCCGCGCGCCACCTGCCAGGCGACCAGCGCAGCCACCGGCAGGGAGGTCAGCGCCAGAGCCAACAGGGTGATCTGCGCCGCCAGTTTGAAGGAGTGCGTCGTATAGTCAGTGAGCGCGCCCACAGTCAGCAGCGGAAAAGCGATTGGATGCACGATGATCGAGATCCAATGGGCGGCGGTTTGACGATACGAGGCTTTGATCACCATCTTTTGCAACTCCACGACGCGACTACTCTCCCGCTGGACACCAACGACACACGAACAAACATACGAACAAACACACGCGCGAACGGCGCAAGAAGACAATTGATATTATAGACTACGCTGCCTATGCCAGAGCGGTTGGCGCGCTGCAAGTGATCTCCGTCACAGAGCAGAGAGCGATCCATGGCGAAGGCCACTGGCGAACAGACGCACGCGCATTGTATAGGCTGTGAGCGTGTTTGTCAATCGTCTCCGCCATCTGGCGCGCTGGCCTATAAGATATGGTTGAGAATGCCGTACACCAGAGGATATCAAATCCCCTGGCTTGCGCGCAAGCCGTCATGTTCGTGCGCAGATCATGTTCACAGATTGGCGATGCGCAGCGTGCGTTTGATCTGGCGCTGGCCTGTGCCAAGCGTCCAGGAGCCGTGGTCGCCCATGTCCAGGCGGCGCTGCGCCAGGATTGCGGCGCCTACCTCAGGCGGATGGAGCGGCGCGCGGAACTGCGCATGTGGCGCGATCTGTATGATTCCCTCGAGGAAGGGATCGGTCACCCAGGGTTCGGCTTTGAAGACGCTGCCAATCGTTCCCAGCGGAAACTCAGCGCCGGTCATGCCGAGCTGGCGGATCGCTGCGCCTGCGCAGATGGCGAGATCGCGCCCCGCCTGTGCCAGGATGTCGCGCGCGATGGGATCGCCTGCGTCTGCCGCCTTGGCCACATGGCGTGCGAAGCCGGATATCTGAAACTTGCCAAAGGGGCCACGGTCTACAAGACGCCGCATTTCTTCGGCGTCGTGCACGCCAAACGCCGCACCGAGCGCGTGTACAAGCGGCGAAGGGGCCAGGCGACCGTCGAGCATGGCCATTGCTGTCTGGATGCCCTGCAAGCCAATCGTATAGCCGCTGCCGTGATCGCCAAGAATGTAGTCCCACCCGTCCACTCGCCAGAGGTCGCCGTGTGTGTTCATGCCAAGCGCGGTCGAGCCGGTGCCAGCAATGACGACAACGCCTGGCTCACCCGCCGTCACACCAGCCCAGGCGCCTACCACATCATTCTCGAAAAAGGTCACGCCGCGATAGTCAAGCAGGGCAATGGCGCGCTGCAAGATGGGCAAGTCGAGGTCGGTATCGAATCCGGCGATGGAGAGGAAGACGCCAGCCACCTGCCCCAACGCGACATCGGCGATATGCAGCGCCTCGGTGATGGCCTGAACAATGTTGGCGCTGGCGCTTTCCATTCCTACCGAGCGCGAGTTCGCCGGCCCGGCCACCGCGCCGCCAATGACGCCCAGGTCATCGCCCACTACGGCGGCGGCGGTCTTTGTGCCGCCACCATCCACCCCTACGACATACCGCATGATATGCGCTCCTCTATCTCGGCTTCGCTGTATGTTCTCGTCAGTCAGGCGCCGCCAGTCGCGCCCGCCAGACCAAATGCGTCACGCACCGCGCGCTCCACGGCTATTGCAATGGCAGGCGCCTCCGTCAGATTCGCTGTCTCTGTTGACAGTGGCATTGGCTCTGGCGAAGCGTCGCATACACCTTCTCCTGGTATTGTAGCGCGCCGGGCATGGCGTGGCTGAGCGGCCAGCAAGAGCAGGTATTCATGGTTGCCATCGCGCCCGGTGATGGGCGAGGGAATCAGCGCCCGCGCCACGAGACGATGCGCCATAGTGTGTTCTGGCGTTGGCTCGTCGGGCGAGATCATCGGAACAGGCGCCGCAGCCAGCCAAGCGAGCAAATCGCTCAGGATGCGCCGATGCGTCGCCGGTTCGCGTATGACGCCTCTCCCTCGGTCGGCTTCGGCGCGGCCTGCCTCGAACTGTGGCTTGATCAGCGCGACCACCCAGGCGTCAGGCGCCAGCAATTGGGCGACCACCGGCAGCACAAGCCGCAGCGAGATGAATGAGACGTCGATCACAGCGCACGCAATTGGCTCCGGCAGGCGCTCCAGATGGCGAATGTTGACACCTTCCATCACGATCACTCGTTCGTCCTTGCGCAGTGTCCATGCCAGTTGACCACGCCCCACGTCCACTGCATACACACGCCGCGCGCCACGCCGCAGCAACACGTCGGTAAAGCCTCCCGTCGAGGAGCCGACATCCAGGCAGACCTGACCGGCGGGATCAAGCGCAAAGGCGTCGAGCGCGCGTTCGAGCTTCAATCCACCCCGGCTGACAAAGCGTAGCTCATTGGCAGGCCCGACGATCTCACAGACCGCCTCGGTTGAAATGAGGGTTCCAGGCTTGGTAACGGTTTGCCCATTGACGCGCGCTTCTCCCGCCATGATCAGCGCGCGCGCGCGTTCGCGGCTTGGCGCCAGCCCACGCCGAACCAACAGGAGGTCGAGCCGTTCGCGGCGTTGTTTTGATTGGCTTGGCTGATTGAGCTGGTTTGCGTTATCCACTCTCGATACTCACTTCATCATTTGTTCCCAACGCGTTCCCAACGCGTTCCCACGCGCGCCTGGAACCCGTTCTCCGCTCTCTGTGGCTATTCCGCTTTCGGCAGCAGTATGATACCATATCCAGGCATGGCGCGGCGCCCAAGACCGATGTAATGTTCATAGGGAGTGGCGCGTCACACTGTTGACCTCTTCCTTGCCGGTGAGTAGGGGCAACCCGAACCCCGTCAACATATCAGCACATGCGAGGGCATTGCTTTTGCAGTGTTTACGAGTTGTATGCTGTTGTATGCTGTTGATGCTGCTGTCATTGCATCCTGCCTTGCCTGGCGGATTGTACGGGTTGTACGGATTGTCACGCAGGCACGTTATAGCATATACTCGCCACAACACCACCGTGAGGCGCCAAAGGGGGCGGCTTCCGGCGGAGTTCTTGTCATTTTAGAAGCAGGAGTGTGTTAGTTTATGAGCGCAACAACCCTCATCCTGTTGCGACGTGTCGCAACGATCAGCAGCCTCCTTGGAATCTTACTCCTCATTGTAGGCGGATTTTTCGGCGGAGGCCCATACTATGTCATGAGCTTCCTTGGAGCCTTGCTTGCGCTTGTCGCTTGGGGCGCTGGCATTTGGCTCGCGCTAGGCAACAGGCGCGTCACCTGGCTGGTGTTGCACGCCTACTTCGCTCTGGCGGCGGTGGTCACAGTGGTGATGTCGTTCCTTCAAATCCATTCCGGCGATCAACAACTGGCAGCGATCTTCATTGTCACCTTTGTGCCCCTCGCGGTGGCGGGCCTCGCCAGTGGAACGGTAACAACCGAGGACGCGCTGGAGCGCGGCACGGCGGCGGTTCTTGGTGGGCTGGGGCTGATCTTGCTGATCGTTGGCGGCACTACTATTAGTGATACCACTGGCGCAAATCCACAGCTCCCTGAAACAATTCGCATGCTAGGCATTGGTTATCACCTCTATCTCGTGACCGGCATCCTGGCGCTTGCGACATGGATTATCGGGTTGATCGTCTCGGCCCGGATACAAGCCTGGGGATGGTTCGCCACAGTTCTCCTGCTGCCAGGGATTGGCGCATTTATGTTTGGTCTGTTTGGCCCTAGCCTTCAGGATGTGTTACAGGCGCGCGAGAACGCCAAATCTCGCCGCGAGGCCGGTATTCGTATATGAGCCGGTCACTTGCGCATCGTCAGCCCGGACGTATGAATCTCGACTTGGACACGACGCATGGCGCGCATACGCAGAGTGGTAGTGGGTGGGCCACATGGAACTAGCGCGCCTGCGTCTGCGGGGAGCCTATGGCATTGCGGCGGCTCTTTTGCTCATTGTCATCATTCCAGCCTACCAAAGCGTGATGTATGGGCAAGACTATCTGACGGCCATACAGGCCATCGCCCAGCATGGCGCCTTTGGCCCCTATCTCCTCTGGCTTGGACAAAACGCAGGGGTAAATCTCATCGCCCGCACGTTGCAAATCGCCGCTTACCTGCTTGCAGCCAGCCTGGTTGGCCCGCTGGTACGCGCACTCTGGCCCGATTGGCTTGTCCCGCAGGCGCGCCGGCTTGCCGCGCCTGCGCAAATAGTCGGCTGGGTCGGCTTTGGAGTGTTTGCCCTGACGTTGCTGGTTGAAGCCATCGCAAGCGTGAATATCGCCAACGCCTATCGTGGGGCTGGAGCTACGCAGCGCGCCGCGCTTGCCACACAGTTCGCTGGAACCTATGTGCTGGGAACGATTTTCGCGCAAGTGATCGGTGGCGCGCTGATCGTGATCTTTCTGGGGTTGGTCTGCGCGCGGATGGTGACGACACGCGCCTTTCCGCGCTGGCTGCCTTACCTTGGCGCGCTCGTCATGATTCTGCTTGCGGCGAACGCAGTATTGTTTGCCTTTGCTCTCACTCAGGTCTCGACATTTGTCACAACGCCTGCGACTGCTGGGCTGGCGCTCTGGCTGGCCGGGTTGGGAGTTCTTCTGATGCGGCTACGCGCGCTGCCTCTGGCTCCCGCCGGGGAACCTGTGGAACCCAATGAACCTGAGGCGGCGCAGGAAGCGCAAAAGCCTGGATCCGCTTCCACTGAGTAGGTTAAGAGTAGGTTAGTGTTTACTCACCTATGCGGTGCAGCTTGAGGAAGTTGGTACGCGCTTTCCCGGCGATAGGCATGCCGCCCATGATCACGATCTCATCGCCGGGCTGCGCATAGCCCGCCCGTTGCAACTCGGCGTCAGTCCAGGCGATCAATTCTTCGGTGGCGCCGAGCAGTTCGCTCAGGCGAGGAACCACACCCCACCAGAACATCAGCCGCCGGTAGACGATCTCGGATGGCGTGAAGGCGATGATGGGCATGGTGGGGCGCTCCTTGGAGATCAGATGCGCCGAGGCGCCCGTGCGGGTGAAGACGGCGATCAGCTTGACGTGCGCCTCGCGCGCCAGCGTATGCGCCGCGCTGCTGACGGCATGCGCGTCCGACGGATGCTCAGGATGAAATGGCGCGAAGGCGCATTCCTGCTCAGTGGCAAGCGCGATGCGCGCCATCGTGGCGACCGTCTCCACAGGATAGGCGCCCACAGCCGTTTCGCCACTGAGCATCATGGCGTCGCTGCCGTCCAGGATGGCGTTCGCCACGTCGCTCACCTCGGCGCGTGTGGGGCGGGGAGTGGTGATCATGGATTCGAGCATCTGCGTCGCCGTGATGACCGGTATGCCCAACGCGTTCGCCTGGGTGATGATGCGCTTCTGGATGAGCGGCACGTCCTCCAGCGGCATCTCCACGCCGAGGTCACCACGCGCCACCATCACGCCGTCTGCCGCTTCGAGGATGGCGCGCAACCGCTCAGGCGGGGCGACTGCTTCGGGCTTTTCGAGCTTGGCGATCACCGGAATGGTCTCTTCGGCGGCGTAGGCAGTGGGATGCAGTCCTTCGGGCAGGCGCTCGTCTTGCGGAAAATTCGGCGCCGAACGAAGTGCGGCGGCGATCAATCGCTTGGCCTCATGCACGTCTTCGGGCTGGCGCACGAAGCTGAGCGCGATGGCGTCCACATGCTGGCTGACGCCAAACGCCAGGTCGGCGCGGTCTTTCTCGGTGAGGGCGGGCGCGCTGACCGCAACGCCAGGCAGATTGATTCCCTGATGTTCGGCCAGTTCGCCGCCATGAACCACCGTGCAGATCACCTCATCTTCGCTTGCCCCATTGACCTGCATCTCGATGGCGCCATCCGAGAGCAGGATGCGATCCCCTGGCTTCACATCCTGCGGCAGCGCGGCATAGGTGGTGGAGACGCGCTCGCTCGTTCCGGCGATCTGCTGTTTGGTGATGGTGAACGCCTGCCCATCGCGCAGGGTGACAGGCTTGCCATCGGCCAGCGCGCCCGTGCGAATCTTCGGGCCTTGCAGGTCTTGCAGGAGGGCCACAGGTACACCCAGGCGGTCGGCAACGGCGCGCACACGCTCGATAGTTGCGCCATGTTCGGCGTAGGAGCCATGCGAAAAGTTGAGGCGCGCCACATCCATTCCTGCGCGGATCAGCGCCTCGATGCGCTCCTCGCTGAAGCTGGCTGGTCCCAGGGTACAGACGATGCGTGTACGGCGTAGGGTCATGATAAGGCCTCCACAAACCTAACCCCCAGCCCCCTTCCCCACACGGGAAGAGGGAACAAGGCATGTCAGCATGACAGATGATCAGTAGCCGACGGCCTGCCCATCGGCGCGGCTCTCACTGCCCGCGATGTAGGCTCCGTTGGCTAGCCGCCAGATGATCTGGCCGCGTCCGGCCCAATCTACCTCGTCGTCAATCTCCACCTCGTGGCCGCGTTGCGCCAGTTCTTCGGCAAGTGAAGCTGCGCCCGGCTCTAGCTTGATGAAGCGATCTTCCCACCACGACCAGCGCGGCGCATCCAGGCTGGTCTGCGGATCCATCGCGTAATCGAACGTATTGACGATCATCTGCACATGGCCCTGTGGCTGCATATGCCCGCCCATCACACCAAACGGCCCCACCGCCTGCCCGTTGTGCGTCAAGAAGCCGGGGATCAGCGTATGGAAAGGACGTTTGCGCGGCGCGAGGCGATTGGCGTGGGTGGGATCGAGCGAGAAGCTGCTGCCGCGATTTTGCAGCGCGATCCCCGTCCCCGGCGCGACGATGTGTGAGCCAAAGCCGCCAAATGTTGACTGGATGAAGCTTACCATCATGCCATCGGCGTCGGCGGCGCAGAGATATGTCGTATCGCTGCCAATCGGTGAACCAACAACTGCGAGGCTGGCGGTATCGCTGATCAGCGCGCGACGCTGTGCGGCGTACTCTTTGGAGAGCAGGGCCGCCAGCGGTATCTCGACGTGCTCAGGATCGCTGACGAAGTGATGTGTATCGGCAAAGGCGAGTTTCATCGCCTCGAGTTGGCGATGGAAGCTGAGCGTAGATAGGCGTGGCGTCTGGCTCAGGTCGAAGCCTTCGAGCAGGTTGAGCGCCAGCAACACGGCCAGACCCTGCGTGTTGGGCGGAATCTCCCACACATCGTAGCCGCGATAGTTCACGCTGATCGGCTCAACCCATGCGCTGGTGTGCCGCGCGAAATCGTCAGCCGTCAGATAGCCGCCGGTCTGCTTTGCAAAGTCCACAATGCGCTCAGCGATCTCACCGCGATAGAAGGCGTCAGCGTTCGTCTCGGCGATCACTTGCAGACTGTGGGCAAGGTCGGCGCTGCGCCAGAGGTCGCCCACCTGAGGGAGTCGTCCATCAGGCGCGAACACCCGTGGCAGTTCATCGAACTCCGGCCCACTCAGACCAGCGTGATTCACTTCGAGTTGGTAGCGCCAGCCCCAGAGCGAGATGGGCGCGACAGGAAATCCCCGCTCAGCGTAGTCAATTGCGGCGGTGAAGAGGCTAGCGAAGGGTAGCCTGCCAAACTTCGCATGCAGGTCGCGCCATGCTGCGGGCGCGCCCGGAACCGTGACGGACAGCCAGCCGTAATCGGGCATACTTTCATAGCCATGCTTGCGCGCCTCTTCGAGGGTGAGCGCGACTGGCGAACGGCCTGAACCGTTCAATCCATGAAGGCGCGCGCCATCCCACACGAGCGCGAAGACATCGCCGCCCGCGCTGTTGGACGCCGGTTCGACGACCGCCAGGGTGATCGCCGCCGCAATCGCCGCGTCAACTGCGCTGCCACCGCGAAGCAGTGTCGCCAGCCCCGCCTGCGAGGCCAACGGCTGGCTGGTAGCCACCATCCCATGCGGCGCGAAGACCGGCTGATGACGGCCAGGGAAAACAAGGCGCTCAAGATCGAGTTGCATCGCTACCTCCTCGTTATGCTTATGCCCGTGATGTTTCATGTGGGCGAGTGAGGCGGGCGCGTGAACGCGCGCCTGGAGGCTTCGCCACGAAGGCCACCTACGTGGCCTCTCTGTTGATTAGCTGAGGCTCACTTTGAAACGTTCCCATGCGGCGGCGACGTTTGCCCGCAGGTCGTCAAGGGAGCCGCTGTTGTCTATGACTTCGGTGGCGATTGCCAGCTTGGGTTCGATGGGCGTCTGCGCCGCCAGTCGCGCCTCAGCCTCTGCGCGCGTGAGTCCGCGATGCTCCATCATGCGCTGTAGCTGCTGCTCCGGCGGGCATGTCACCAGCCAGACGCCATGACATAGCGGCGCATAGCCCGACTCCACCAGCTTTACCGCGTCGAGCACGCCGATCCCCTGGGCCGGAATGTCGCGCAGGCGACGTATGAGTTCTTCCTGCACGACGGGGTGGACAATGCGTTCGAGCGCCCGTAGTTTCTCATGGTCGCCAAAGACGATGGCGCCGAGCGCCCGACGATTGACGCCCCCATCCGCGTCGAGGACGCCCGGGCCGAACTCTTGGGCAAGTCGGGCGGGGAGCGCGCCTCCGGGCAGATAGAGTTCGTGGACGACGGTATCGGCGTCGCAGTAGACATCGGCGCCAAGCTCCATCAGCAACAGGCCGATGGTTGTCTTGCCGCTGGCGATGGCCCCCGTCAGCCCCAGAATATACGGCATACGACGACACCTCCTCTAAGCTCGCCCCTAACTTGCCAGGTCTTCCCATTCGGCGTAGAGGCGGTCAAGCCAGGCTCTCGCCTCCTCATACGCCTCGCCAAGCTCGGTGATGCGGTCGATCTGCGCCGCGTGGCTGGCCGCTTCCAGGTCAAGCTCGATCTGCTTCAGCCGCAGCTCGAAGGTCGCGATCTCGCGCTCCACCTGCGTCAGTGAACGTGCGCCGTTCGCCTCGCCAGCCGGATGCGCACCATTCAGCCCACTCGCTCCATTTGCGCCGTTCTGCGCGGCGCGGGCGGCCTTCTCGCGTTTCTCCTGGCGCTCCTGTTGGGCAAGCGCCGCCGCTTCGCTCTGGGCGCGCCGCGTGCGGTACTGCGTGTAGTTGCCCTGGTGAACCGTCACCACGCCGTCTTCGAGCGTCCACAGAGAGGTCGCCAGCGCGTCAACGAAGTAGCGGTCGTGCGAGACGAAGAGCAGCGTGCCGTCGTATTCGCGCAGGATGCCCTCCAACGCCTGACGAGCGGGCAGATCGAGATGATTGGTTGGTTCGTCCAGCACAAGGAAGTTCGCGCCCTGCAACGTCAGCTTGGCAAGCGCAACTCGGCTGCGTTCGCCGCCGCTGAGCGATCCCACCAGCTTGAAGACATCATCGCCGCTGAAGAGAAAACGTCCCAGGAAGGTACGCGCGCCCTCATCGCTCAGCATACGCGCTGCGTTACGCACCTCGTCCAGCACAGTGGCGTTGAGGTTGAGGTGTTCGTGTGTCTGCGCGTAGTAGCCAATCTGTACGTTGTGTCCCAGCGTCAGCTGTCCTTCGAGTGGCTGCTGCTGGCCGATGATCGTGCGTAGCAGCGTGGTTTTGCCCGCGCCGTTGGAACCGATCAGCCCGATACGAGAGCCGCGTGGGACCAGCAGATCGGCCACGCGCACGCGCAGGGCTGGCCCCTCGCGGCTGGCCGGATAACCCACCACCAGCTTCTCGCTTGACAGGATGATCTGCCCCGGCTCGATCAGCGCGCCGAGCCGAAACTTCAGGCGGCCCTCCTCCGGCGGACGCTCGATACGTTCCAGGCGGTCAAGCTGTTTCTGACGTCCACGCGCTTCTTTGCTGCGTTGGCCCGCCTTGTAGCGTCGGATAAACTCCTCGGTGTGGGCAATGTGCTCTTGCTGTGCCTCATACTCTTTTGCCCAGCGTTCAAGCCGTTCAGTGTGCAGTTGGACGTACTTACTGTAGTTGCCGGGATACAGTTCGGCGCGCTGGTGGTTGATCTCGATGATGCGCGTGGCGACGCGATCCAGGAAGTAGCGGTCATGCGAGACAAGGATGATCGCGCCTGGCCACTTGTTAAGGTAGTCTTCCAACCATTCCAGCGCATCCAGGTCGAGATGGTTGGTTGGCTCGTCCAGCAGCAGCACGTCGGGCGATTGCAAGAGCAACTTACCCAGCGCGGCGCGTGTCTGCTGGCCGCCGCTCAGTTGCGTGGCGGGCGCGGCCTGTTGTTCGCGTGTGAAGCCGAGGCCATCCAACACCTGACGCACCCGCTGTTCGATGGTATAGCCACCCGCATGCTCGAAGCGTGCCTGAAGGTCGGCGTAGCGTTCGAGCAGCGCATTGTAGGCGTCGAGCCGGGCGAGTATCTCAGGATCGCCCATGCGCGCGGCAAGCTCGCCAAGTTCGCGTTCCCAGGCGTGTACCTCATCGAAGACGGTGAGCATCTCGTCGTAGAGGGTATGCGTCGGCGCGAATTCGGTGATCTGCGGCAGGTAGCCAATGCGCGTCCCCTGGGCGTAAGCAACCGAGCCTGCCTCCGGCTGCAAGCGCCCGGCCAGCAGGTTGAGCAGGGTGGTCTTGCCCGCGCCGTTGGGGCCAACCAGCCCGATGCGGTCACGCGCATCCACCCGGAAAGAGGCACCGCTGAAGATCAGCTCGGCTCCGTATGATTTTGTGAGATCGGTGATGACTGCGATAGACATAGCACCTGTAGTGTACGCTACCGGGCGGCTTCGGCGCAAGGGGAATCTACCCCCTGCCCCTTCCCATAGATGGGAAGGGAGATGAGGCGCTCCCTGTGCCTGCGTTTCATCATGCTTGCCGACTGATTTTCTGGCGCCTGTTAGGCAATCTGGCTGCTGTGGCGAAATTGGCGTCCTAGCGCCCTTGACAAGTCCCCCTGCCAGAAGCGATAATACCTTACGGCGCGCTCAACGTTCGAAACGTGGTGTAAGGGAGAGAACGCGAGGAGCGGAGAAGCGCCAAAACATGCGGGCGGTTCGCATAGCGGCAATTGCGGTTGACTGTAAATCAACTGGTTCACACCTTCGGGGGTTCGAGTCCCTCACCGCCCACCCGCTTCCTGGCATGCGTGCCAGCAAGTCTGCCCTACGCCGATGTAGCTCAGTGGCAGAGCAACGGTTTCGTAAACCGTAGGTCGTGGGTTCAAATCCCACCATCGGCTCCCCTTCCTCTTGTGGGCAGTAGTTCGCATAATGCCTACCACCACGCCACTTCCTTCACTGCTCGCCATTCCCCTCAGAAGACGCCATTTTAGGCCATGTACGGCAATTTGTACTGCGCACAGCATTTTGCGCGCCTCTTTTCCCGCTGTTGTGACCCCACGTTGACCCCACGTTGACCCCACGTTGACCCCAACGTACCCCTCGGCGCCGCTTCCCTGCTTTCGCTTGTCGTTCGCTTGTCGCTAGCTACCAAATAAGCGTTGCATGGCGGCGCTGGCGTCACGTTGCATCCCTTCCAGCACATGGGAATACCTATCGAGCGTGATGCTCACACTGGCGTGTCCTAGCATCTCGCTCACAATCTTGGGATTGACCCCGTGCAAGAGCATGATCGTGGCGGCGGTGTGTCTCAGATCGTGAAAGCGGATACGTGGCAGCCCGGCGCGCTCTAAGAGGGGCTGGAAGTTCCGCCGTACCAGGTTCGTCACATCAAGTGGGCCACCGTTCGTATTTGGAAACACCAGGTCATGGTCTTCCCAGGCGTCTCCCATTGCCAGCCGTTCTTCCGCCTGGCGGAGCCGATGCTGCCGCAGTGCGTCTACAGCCACCGCCGCCACTTCCACTTTGCGGCGGCTCTTGGCGGTCTTGGGCGCGCCAATCTTCCGCCCATCTTCTGTTCGCTGCATGGCCCCCCGTATCTGGACGTGCGGCTGTTGGCCGTGCGGCGTCGTGCCAGGAGCGGCCAGGCTCACATCACGCCAGCGCAGCCCCAAGAGTTCCCCCTGGCGCATGCCGGTAGTGATCGCCAGCACGTAGAGCGCCTCGAGGCGATCCCCCTTGGCCGCTTCCAGCAACGTTTGCGCTTGCTCTGCGGTCAGGGGCGTCATCTCGTGATCAGCAGGTCGAGGCGCGTCTACCAACTCCGTCACGTTGCGCGCCAGCAGGCCCTTCCGTACCGCGTCACGGAGTACATGATGCAGCACCGTATGCAGGTGGTGAACGGTCGTTGGCGACAGTCCTTCGCCGAGTTTGACGGCGTAGAGCCGCTCGACTTGCTGGGGCGTCAGCTTCGTTAAGGACACTTTGCCCAGCACGCCGGTGATATGCTTCACCAGCTCACGATAGCGCCACCAGGTACGGATGCGCACACGCGGCTTGACCCGTTCCAGCCAGTCTGCCAGATACGCCGCCAGCGTGGTACGTTCATCCTGCGTGACGGGCAATCCACTCGCCACCGTCGCACGGAGCGCCGTCAACTTCTTCACCACATCCTCTTGCCGCTTGCCATAGACGGTCTTGCGTTTGCCGTCGGCAAGCGTGATCTGCCCAGCCCACAGATCACGCCCCGCGCGCTTGTAGATCGTCCCCTCGCCATAGGCGCGCCGATTCGCCTTGCTGCCTGCCTTGCTGTTCGCCTTGCCACCTGGCGCCTGTCGTGCCATCGTCTGCGCTCCCTTTCTGCCCATATCGCCCGCTTGCTGTACTGCAATCAAGTATACCACATTGCCGTACACGGGATGGACGCCATAGGACGATCAGCCCGCTTCCAGCAGAGCCGCGTGAGGGGACAGTTCACGCGCCAGCACACGCGCGTGGAGATCAGGGCGCTCACGGCGGAGGCGACGCAGGGCGTGTGTGGCGGCATTCCCAGCCGGGCGATCTTCTGAACTGTTTACATTGTCAACAGTTAAATGTGGGTTGCCATCGGGGTTCTGTAGCGCCTGATCGAGCAAGTCCAGCAGCACGGGGTCATCAGCCACGATCCGTCGGATGAGGTCAACCGTGGTTCCCAACCCCTTCGAGGGGGGTGTCGTCACGAAAAAAGGGGGGCGGCTCCGCAATGGAACCGCCCCCTGGCATGCGCTGTGTCTGCGGTTAAAGAGCGCGCATACGTGGAGACAGCGGTGTCGCTCTTCCGCCACGCGCCGTCTCCAGCGCCGCCTCGAGCGCCTCGATCCGCGCCAGCAGGTCACTCATCTCTATCGCTTTCGCCGCATGTTCCAGCACGCCCAGCGCCGCACGCACTTGCACAGCGGGTGGCACACTGTCCTTCAGGTTGCGTAGCAGTGCGGAGACGGCGTGGCTCGTCGCCACTTGCAGCGCCGCTGTCCCTTGCTCAACCGCCTGGCGGCGCGCATCGCGGTAGGCGACCTGGAAGGCGGGCAGCTTCAACCACCGGCGCGCGGTCGTCTCCGCAACATGCGCCTCGGTGGCGGCGGCGCGTACCGTGGCGGTGGTCATCAGCGCCGCCAGGAACGCCTCTTGCGCGCGTGTGAGCGGCTTCTCAGACGTGTCATTCTCGCCCATTGTTTGCCACCTCGTCCTCGTCTTGCGCCATCAGCAGGTCAAGCGTCTGCGCCACGTCCGCCAGCAGAGCAGGGTCTATGCCATCCGTGGACGTGTGCATGCGTTGCTCGATGCGTTCCAGCCGACGGTGTAAGGGGCTTCTGCCGTTCGTCATTGGTCGTGCTCCTGTTCTCCCAGCACACTGAGCACGAGAGGCGGCAAGCCCAGCCGCGCCCTGCTGGCATTCCACTCAGCGAAGGCGTGTTGAGCGGCGCCATCAGCACGCACGACGGCGGCGAAGGCCTGATCGCCGTGATAGCCCAGTGCGGTAAGACGCCCCAGGATGCAACGCACAGCCCCCGCCTGCATGTCTGCTTCATCAGGAGAGGCGTTCAGCACCGCCCACTCCGTGTCGTGCTGATGGCTAGTGGCTGATAACTGGCGGCGGAGACGGTGTTCGAGCGCCTGCAAGCGGCGCTGGTAAGGTGAGCGCGCCATTATGTTCTCCTTGCTGGTTGCTGGTTGCTGGTTGCTGGTGAAGCGTTCACGACGCGAACCACACCCACGTCGGCGCGACGCTATAGGTGAGCGTGATCGTTCCCCCAGCATGTACGCGATACATGCCGGGGCTGGTGGTTCCTGTGGTCACGCTGTCAAGCGCCACGCCCGTCACGGTTCCCCCGCTCAGATAGACCGTCGCGTCAAACGGGAACGGGTTGGTGAGCGCAACGGTGGTCGCTGGTACGGTAGGCGTGGGCGTGGCGTTGGCGCCCGCCATGACGGTGAGCGCGCCGTTGTACCAGATGGCTCCGCTGGTGTTGCCCGTCAGCACGGGCCGGACGCTGATCGTCGTGTTCGTCACGCTGGCGGCGTCTCCCAAGCGGATTCCATACGCGCTGTTGTTCGTGAACATGCCGCCAGTAACAGTAACCGGGCCTTGCGCGCTATCCACCAGCAGGCCATAGGAGCCGTTGCCCTGCGAGACGCACTGCGCTACCACCCCTGCCACCGCCTCATACAGGTGAATGCCTGCCTGCGTATTGCCCAGGCTCTGTGACGCCGTGTAGGGGTTGCCTGCGATGGCAGACG
>Ga0070737_10003466_pt1 | contig 16984 bp, 6 predicted proteins | sample Coa_R1_10_FD_66438 | JGI IMG/M metagenome (GOLD analysis project Ga0070737, IMG submission 66438) | Surface soil microbial communities from Centralia Pennsylvania, which are recovering from an underground coalmine fire - Coalmine... | ecosystem: Environmental > Terrestrial > Soil > Unclassified ...
CTCTCCGTCTTCGTCCACCCCTTCCCGATTCCAAAGTCCACCTGGAAGATCGAACTGACCGTGGTGTAATCCAAGAACTGCTTGTAACCGATCACGAAGAGCGGGGTGTAGAAGGCGAGCCGATAGTCGCCGTCGTCGAGCGCGATCGAGAGCAGCACAACGAACAACTGGATCAAGGCAAACAGCGCGAGCATCTCAAAGAAGATGTTCACCCTCCCGGTGAAGGCGAGCAGGACCCCGGAGCCGAGCGCGACGAAACCCGCGAAGGGCATGATGAGCGATAGGAGCAAGATCGGGAACACTATGTTCTGCAGGTACCCGTACCTCTCGTTTGAAAAAGCGTCCTTGTGCTTCAGCACCGTCTGGTAGATCCCCTTGGTCCACCTCCTCCTCTGGCGGTAGAGGCCGCGCACGGTGCTCGGGACCTCCGTGAATGCAGTAGCCGTCGAACTCGCCTTCACGTTCCCGAACGCCTTCAGAAGCTTCACTGTGAGATCGAAATCTTCCGCCAGTGTATCGATGTCGTACCTGCCGGCCATCGAGACAGCATCCCTGCGAAACGCCCCAAACGCACCCGGAACGACCATCACCGCGCCGAAGAGATCTAGGGCGCGCCTCAGGATGTTGATGTTCGTGATGTACTCCAGTTCCTGCAGCCTCGAGATCATGTTCTTGTTGTTCAGGACCTTGACGTTCCCCGAGACCGCGCTCACGCTCGGATCACTCATCACCTTCACTATTTCGTCTATCGCGTCCGGTGTCACCTGCGTGTCAGCGTCCACTGTGATTATGATCTCTCCGGTCGCAAACAGGAGACCGTAATTTAGGGCTGATGCCTTTCCGCCGTTGGGCTTTCTCAGAACCTTGACCCCGAATTGCTTGTACCAGGACATGATGAAACTCGTCTTGTCGGTCGAGCCGTCATCAATCGCTATGATCTCCTTCTTCTCGTACTTTGTGTTGATCAGAGCCTCCAGAGTCCCGGAGATCACCGCCTGCTCGTTGTACGCGGGTGCGAGGATGGACACAAGTGGCCTGTACTTCGGATCGGGGTTCAGGCGCGTTGCCTCCGACGCGGCCCTCTGGTACCTCAGCGCGAGCGGAATCGAAAATGATGCAAAGAAGAACGTTATAGCAAAGCCGACTATCAACAGCACCCTCGCGAGGGCATCCAGCCCGTCGCCGAGGAGGCCCATGAAATCCAGGGTCGAACCCGCGACGAGCGGAACGACCAGGATTATGAAGAGGAGCGTGGACACGCTCTGGGAGGGTGAACGCTTTGCCAGGAACCGGTTGCTTGATCCAAGGAAGTGGAATCTGGACATTGCTTTGTCCTTTCGCTCTGACTGCGATTGTATGGCGTACACATACGCGTCCGCCACCGCAGCGCAGGCGAGCGCTATGAATATGTCCAACGTTTGAAAGAATAGCGCGGTGAGACCAATCGATGCAATTGCCAACGCCCCAAACACGTAGATGCGCGATTTCAACCGTGCGACCGGGGGATTACAACCATGCGGTTTAGCATTCGATTTGTCGAGACAAAATAGTGTCTCTTCTTCGATATTATTCCTAGCAATCCGCGGAGCAATTGCCGCTGCGGTGGGTCCGTCTCCCCAGGCGCGCGGGAACGCTTGTGGGTCGCAGTGTATCTAAGAGCTGCCTCAAAGAGAGGAGAGGAACGACAAGGAAGGAAGGAAGGAAAGAAGGAAAGTAACGAGTGGATCAAAAAGAACTGGCTGTGAGGATTTTGCTAGGAATATTCTCGATGTAATAAGCTTGAACTGTTAAATGAAAAATCTCCCCTTGTCGAACTTTGATGCTCTCCAATTGGGTTCTTACAGACTAATCGTTTCACTCATCGCAATCGGCGCAGTCTCCTCGGTTGTGATGTGGTTTTCAACAAACCTGATCCAGTATCCAGAGCATGATGAATTCGCATACTTTGCAAATGCCCTTTACTTTAGCGGGCTCCACCCTTACACGAGCGGGCTCGCGTTCAACGGTGAGACGTACTCTGTGGCATACATCGAACGACCACCGCTGCTCTGGTGGCTCCTGACGGGATTATTCTCGATGGGAATAACCCCGTACGTCGCACTCGTCGTTTCGCCGCTCTTCTCCGTGCTCGGTGCCTTGGTGATTGCTCAGATGGCGTACGAGTTCACAGGCGAGGTAAAGTCGGCGCTGTTCGCCGGTCTCCTAGCTGGAGTTTCCGGGTTCGCCGCGAGCGTGAGCGCCCGGGTCTTGAGCGACTCCATCGGCTCGTTCTTCGCGCTGCTCGCCGTCTTCTCGTTCTACGAGTACTTCATGAAGAAACGTCGGCCGTACATCGTGGTCCTCGGGATGGCCCTTGGACTGGGTCTCGTCTCGAGGGATGAAGATCTAGTCACCTTTATCCTTCTAATCCTGATGTGGATCCTTTTTGTTTCAAACGGAAAGCCGGTGCGAAGGTTGGTCTACGCGGGCGCGCTCGGAGCCTTCTTCGGCATACCCGTGCTGCTCTTCGGGTTGGCCAACACCCTCCAGATGGTCTCTGATTTTGCGACCCCGATCGTCCTGAACGGATGGCCGCTGATCCTATTCATGGGGGCGATCTTGACGTACGTCACGTTCAAACCAAAGGGAGTCAGGTTCACCGAGCTCAGCGCCGGATTCTTTGTTTTCTTTCTAGTCATGCTCCCCTTCCTTTACGACAACTTTCTTCTCGGGAATGTCTACTACTACATAGCCGGCAAGGGAGTACTCGCCCGTCCGGTTGCGCACCTCCTGATGGTCCCGCTCACCGGGAACGTGGGAGCAAACCTCCCCGAGCGCGTGCGTATAATGGATTGGGTATCGTCCGTACCCGCCCTTCTTTCGGTACCCGTCGTATGCGCCGCCGCCCTGGGCCTTTATCACATGTTCAAGTCCAGCGCCAGAAAATTTGCATTCCTATTCCTCTGGCTCATCGTCACTCTGGGGTTCGTCGTGACTGAAACAAACCTTGAAGACCGTTTTCTTTTCATAGCTTTTGCCCCGGTCGTGATCCTGGCGGGGATCGGGCTGAGCTACGTATGGAAGACGAGCTACCTGATCGGAGTTCTAGCTGCCATCCCGACGTTCTTTCTGGCTGACGTTGTCCCGCGAGCACCGATCTCTCTTTCCAACCTGACAATTTTCAGGGCGATCTTCGGAGGGTCTCAGAACTGGATCTTTGTATTTCTCCCAAGCGTACCTCTCTCACCCCCAGCCCCATTCTTGCCCATGGCGTACATGCTTGATGGGCTTCTCTCCATCCCATTTGCAATCCTCGCCACGATTCTCGGGGCGTACACTCTCCGATCGAAACGGATTGAACCCATATTCGTTGCCCCTGTTCCTGGGAGTGAGCGAGAAGAACGGAAACCCGTTGCCTTGCCCCAAGCTCCAATCCCGGCGGCCTCGGCGGTTCCACTATCTTCGTCCGGTTCCACAGAGCAGAAAGTCACGGCGTCATCTAGCAGATACTCGCGGCGGTCTAACTCTGACCGCGCCGGAATCGGGAGTGTGCAAGAGCACAATTCCCGCGAGGGTCGCAGAGTCGAGATCTTGAACCGCAACCCTTCTGTCAAAGTGGCGTTGCCAAAAGTAGGTACGTCCATGGGAAACCAAGCAGAAGTGCAAGAGAACGATGAGCTTGGGTAGCTCACGCAGCACCCAGTCGGTTCCCTCGTAGCCCGCTCGCAAAGCCACATCCATGGGGGGAAACAGCCCTCTCCAGTTTGATTCCCTGATCGCATGGATCCCCCAAAAAAACCCAATTACGAAGATCGCTTTAATATCTGCAGAATCGGGGAATTCTCCGCTCAAGCAGGCACACGGGTCCGATAGGAATTTGGCAAACCCATTCTACATGCGCGACATACTTTCGATGAAGGATTTCTCACGCAACGAGCTTGACATGCTTTTTGCGACTGCGGACAGGATTCAGCAAATGAAGTACAAAGAGCGAGTCGCGTTGGGCGAAGGCAGGATCCTGGGTATAATGTTCTTCGAGCCGAGCACCAGAACCCGCCTCAGTTTTGAGTCTGCGATGGCCTCGATCGGCGGAACGTCCGTCGGATTCGCCGAAACGAAGACTACCTCGATGGAGAAAGGGGAATCGTTGGCCGATACCGTGAGAGTGGTAGAAGCGAACAGCGACGTCTTGGTCCTGAGGCACTCCTTCGAAGGCACGGCGAGGTTTGCAGCGGAGATAGCTTCCAAGCCGGTGGTGAGCGGGGGAACCGGAACGGAGGAACATCCGACGCAGGCCATGCTAGATCTTTACACGATACTGAAGGAGAAAAAGCGGATCGACGGCTTGCGGATCGGGATCGTCGGGGACCTGAAATACGGTAGAACGGTGTACTCTTTGATCTATGGCCTTTCGAAATATGACGTGACGGTGGATCTCGTCTCACCTCCCTCGCTGAAGATCAGAAAGGAGGCGGTACACGCTCCCGAGAAGATGCGCGAAAGCGGGAGGTCAATCGAGGTGAGAGAGTTCGAGGAGTTGAAATCCATCATGCCCGAGCTCGACGTCCTCTACATGACAAGGATTCAGAGGGAACGCTTCCCGGATGAGCAAGAGTACGAGGAGGTGCGAGGGTCATACTACATCGATGCCGAGCACACTAAGATCATGAAGGAGGATGCGATAATAATGCATCCGCTCCCGAGGATAGATGAAATCAAACCGGACGTGGATGCGACCGCACACGCGCGATACTTTAGGCAGATGCAGAACGGGAGGACGGTCAGAGCCGCGTTGCTGTCGCTGATTCTGAACGCCTAACTGTAATTAATTTAATATCCCCCAGCAATCAGAAACCGGGGAAAAAATTGGGAGAAGGCCGCGGAAGATGCCTCCCCCCTCCGCAAGTACGATTCGCGCTCTTGAGCTGCTTTTGTCCCTCTAGGAGCACTTGCTGTAGCCGCAGCTCTGACACCGATAGCATCCGTTTTCGAATACTATGGAGGATTCCCCGCAATCCGGGCAGTGTTTCAATTCGGGTTCGACCGCGATCGTTTGCCCCGTGATCTCCTCAAGGGCCTTTGCGACGGCGTCCGGCACAGAGAGGAGTTGCTTTCCGTTGTCCCAGGAAACGTCCCTTCCCTGAATCCCCTTGAGCGTATGGATGACCTCTTGTATATTCCCGCCGTGCTGAAGGTACAGGCTGATCAGTCTACCGAGCGCCTCGGCATCAGCCTTTTCGTCGCCGCCTGATTTGCCCAAGGTGACGAACGTCTCCCTGATCATCTCACCCCCGTTCCTGTTGGCGGTCACATACAAGCTCCCCTGAGGAATCTTCATCTTGATCGTCTGACCGGTCATCACCTTCGGTCTGTCGTACTTTTGCTGCTTTGCGTGAGTACCACCCCTCTGACTCGCGGCTTCTTCATTGGTGAGCAGGATCCCTTCCCTTGCTCCCTCCCTGTACACGGTAATCCCCTTGCACCCCGCCTTCCACGCTTGGACGTAGATCTGCTTTACGTCTTCTACGGTAGCTTCCTTTGGAATATTCACCGTGCTTGAGATGCTCGAGTCGATGTGTTTCTGGATCGTCCCCTGCATCTGCACTCTGAAATCGGCCTTGATCGAGTGGGCCGTTACGAAGGTGTTTGGCAGGCCCGACTCGTTTGCAATGCCGAACCGCTTCATGTATTCTTGTACCAGCGGATGGTAAACCTTGAACTCGCCGCCAGAAAGCGACTTGCTCTTTCGGACGTAGCTAAGTGCGAATATGGGCTCGATCCCGGAGGTAGTCCCCGCGAGTATCGCGCCGCTCCCCACGGGTGGGACGGTGAGGACACAGCAGTTGCGCACACCCATCGAAGCCATTTTTTGCTTTACGGACGCGTCCAGCCGTTGAATGTACGGTCTTTCGAGGTGCTTTTCTGCGATGAAAGCCGGCGCGGCACCCTTTTCGGTAGCTATGTTGCAACTCTCATCGTAGCATATGTTCTTTATCCTCTCGAACATTCTATCGATGAACTTGACCGAGGCCTGGGTGTCGTACTTCATGTTGAGTTTGATGAGCATGTCCGCGAGACCGGTAAATCCAACACCGATTCTTCTTGACCACATGGAGGCTCTGGTCTGCGCTTCGAGGGGATGTTTGTCCTTGTTGTAGTCGAGCACGTTGTCGAGGAACCTCGTCCCATAGCGCAGAGCCTTTTCCAGATTCCTCCAGTCAAGCCTTGCCCTGTCGGAGAATTCATCCACCACGAAAGCAGACAGGTTGATGTTCCCAAGACAGCAGCAGCCATAGTCCTCGAGGCACTGCTCTGAGCATGGGTTGAACCCGTGGACCTCCATCCCGTTGTACTCGGTGGGTGACTCGTTCTTCACGTTGTCCCAGAAGATTATCCCCGGCTCCGCGGAGGCCCACGCGGACTTTACCAGTTTGTCCCACAGCGCACGTGCTCGGACATCTCTCTTCACATCGGCCTTTTCATTCTTGAATGCGAGCGTAAAGATTTCGTCCCTTTCGACGGCCTTCATGAATTTGTCTGTGATGCACACGCTGATGTTTGCATGATTCACCTTGGTGAGATCACGCTTTACATCGATAAAGTCAACAACGTCGGGGTGGTCTATGTGAATCGTTATCATCAGGGCACCCCTCCGTCCCGCCTGGCCGATTGTACCGGTTGTCACGGAGAACAGTTCCATGAACGAGACCGATCCGGTGGAGACCACGGCGGAGTTGTTCACCGGTGCACCTCTGGGTCTGAGCACCGAAATGTCGGTTCCGACTCCCCCGCCGTAAGAATACGTTCTGCCCGCTTCCTTGCAAAACTCGAAGATACTTTCGAGTGAATCGCTCTTTATTGGCAAGTAGTAGCAATTTAGCAGTGTGGAGCGCCTCGGTTGGCCAGCCCCGAACATGATCCTCCCTCCGGGGATGAATCGGAAATTCTCCAAGAGCCAGTAGAATTTCTTTGTCCACTCTGCTCTCTTTTCTTCGGTGGCCTCCACGGAGGCAAGCTCCCTTGCCACGCGTGACCACATGTCGGCCGGAGTCTTTTCTACTATGACCCCATCAAGATCCTTGAGGGCGTACTTTTCATAAAATACTCTGGCCCTCAGCTCGTCATTATTGAAGAAATCCAGCGTCTCCCTCGGTAGCTCTATCGGGGCAACGACCTGCTCCAGTTGACCCGCTACCTCGCGCACATCCTCGATCTCTTCCGCAACCTTGTCATCGATTGAATTGGTTTCCACTTTCTTTCTGGTCTCCTTACATTATCGCTCTTCCGCTATTTTTGGATTGTCGCACCTAAGACGCCCAAACCGCAGCGTCGCATTCGCATTTCTACGGCAAAGTTCCCATGCTGGTAGGCGGAATCATCCGTAACCCACAAAGTGGACCCGAGGAGCCGCGGCGGTTGCTGTTTTCCGCGCCGCGATCTACGTGATTATCGCAATCGAAACTGGAGCTTTCTGCGCGCAGTTTCGCAAACGAACTCCGCGAGGGGTTTCGCTTGAAGTAAATCAGTAAGTCCTTATCACTTCGCTCGTGACTTGCGTGCATTCCTAGGTTATCAAATTCATATTTAACATTAAGCGGTTTTTGTGATTGGCTCTAGACAATCCAAATCGCATTGCGCAAAAATGTCAAAACAAATTTACTTTGCTCGAAAATGGTGTCGAGGGCGCAAGTGCAAAACTATTCACACGCCAAACATTTTGCCTCCATAACCTCGTCTGGTGTAAAGTCTGCACAACAAAACTCAGCCGGCGACAATAACTGCACAGCAGTTGGCGAGCGGACATCGAAGTGGCTGTGGGTCGGCCAAGCCGCGCGCAACTTCTTGCTGTGGCGGCAACGCGGTAAAGCAGGAAAAAAATTGCATCATCAAGTGAGCAACGCAAACTGCGGAATCAATGAAGTCGATTTGCAGTTTGAACATCTGCCTCCGGTGAAAACTTTCATGCCACATTTTCTGCAAATCTCGGGATTTCTTGAAAATCTTGCAAAGGGGATCTTCCCCGAAATCCCCGTCAGAATGTTTCCGTAGTTAATCCCGTCTCCACCCTTTGGAAACTCCAGGGATACAAGGCAGCCTCCGCTCGCGGCCTTGCATACTTCGGATGTATTTTTGACGACCACGTCATTATCAAAGTGGTCGGCTAGTATGGTCATCCCTTCGCTGTATCCTTTCAGCCGAAGCTCCTGAGAACGTCCATATTTTTCCGAGTCAATTTCTGACAACCTTGCCTGACCGTCCTGATGAACGAGCGAGATATACCCCCGTTGACCCACCTTGGAGGCTTTCTCCGAGGCGACCTTGCTTGCGGTCTCAAGTACTTTGACCGCGATGTCCTGCTTTGTGGATACCTCACCCCTGTCTCCAATCAAACTCGATATTGCCTCGTTGAGGCCCACCAAGTTTACAACAAGCGGCAGATCCTCAATTGAGGAAACGACCGGTATTTGTGAGATGGCGGGTAGCAATCCCAGCCTAAGACTTTCCAAGACGTGCTCCTTCCTCTTGGCGAGTGCGGTTATCGCCGTCTGTATGACGAGAGCCAACTTTGCCCTGAAATAAGTCTCATCCTTGTTTGATTCGAACGAGAGTCTCGGTAGATTGATTGTGAAGTTCTGCAGGAGCGCGATGCCATCTGCGCCTTCCCCCGCCATGCTGCTCAACTTCAATCCCGCGAAGGTGTGTTTGCCGTCAGATTCCAGAGCAATATCTCCCCCCTCCGAGATGACCTTCGCCATCCCTTCCATGATGCGCCTGTCGAAGTAACGGCCCGGATTGACAATCAGGTTAACGGAAGGTAGCGGAGTGGCCGCTGCGTACTTTGAGTAGGCACCGAGTAATGAATCCCTCAGTTCAAGCTGTGCTGAGACATCCTCGTCCCTCTGTGGGTCACCAATGTGGAAACTGATCGTCTTCATTCTTGATTCTGGAGACGATGAAGCAATTGACGTTAGGATCCTTGAAAATAGCTTGACCTGTTCTTCCTGAGACCTTGTTACATAGAACCTGCTCAGGAAGGGAATCATATTGTCGAAGCAAACCTCGTTTGAAACCTCCCTCAAGAGAAGAGATGCGATGAGCTCGAGCGCCTCAACGGCGGAATCGAAGCTCCTTATGGACTCGAGCCTCGGAATCTGGGCGATCTTGCTTCCTAAGGCAATGGGGTTCGTGTAAAGTGTATTGAGGTCAATGTACAACGTATCCGGCATCAGACTCCAGGTTCCGATACTTGAAAGGTGGACGTCCCCTGAGAGGTGGGCGTCCGCCACGTCCCTGGGAATCTTTGTGAGCATCGAGTACTCCGAGAAGACCTTGCTAGATGTCTTTGAAAGGATTGAATCTATAGACGAAGTGTTGTCCGCCGCTCTCTGGATCAGGTCTGCTACGTCGGCGACCGGGAGTCCAAGCCTGGTCAATTTGTGACGGTACTCCTCGTATCCGTGTTCAATCAGTATCGCGTTCACGACTTCCCTTATCAGCGGCGCGGTGAGGTAAGCGGTTTGGAATTTGTACACCCGAGCCTCAGTCTCACTTGCGATCTTCTGTGCTATCTCAACGGGCATTCCGGCTTCCTTTACGAGCGATTGCAAAATCCGATCCGCGTTGAACTCCTCCATCGCCTGTCTTGATGACCTCACGTACAGTTTACCCGACTCGAGCATCGATTGCTCCTCAATCTGCCTTGTGAGGTTCAATACCAGACGACCCAGATTCGTTACGCTGTATTTTCTCTCAGCCCTATTTAGGGCAATCAGCGTCTGCTTCACAAGCTTGCGCAGATGGTATGCGAATTTCCCGGATTCTTTCTTGGATTTAAAACCCGCAAGCGTCTTCAACTCCGAGTAACTCAGCGGGCCCTTTGTATTGAGAATCCTGAGAATATCAAGACGGTTGGGAGAAGCAATCACAGAGTATATCGTTCTGACGCGTCGTGGGGAGCTCAAAATATATCCCCGCTCTCCTTTCTTGGAATCAATTGTAGATCAATGTTGACGAATTTCCGCTCTGAGCAAATGGGAGACGCAAACTGTCCCTTCGCGGGCCGAATGGGATGGGTAAAGAAAATTAGATTCAATTATTAGTGGGCAATACAAATTAGTTAAAAAAGTTTGATAATCCTTTTGGCCCGAAGTGCGGGTTAGCTCAAGGAAAAGTGAAACGAATTACTGGAGAGGATTTCCATTTTCGAAGACAGATCATTGCTTGCCACCCGCGTTCTCAAAGGTAAATCATATTCTCGGGGCATCTCAACCAAACAGAATAGTCCCCGTTCAGACCCTTTTCAGTTCTCGCCCCAAGAGGCGGATATGAAAGGAGGAAATTGAATTCTTGTGACTACCCAATCAGATCAGCAAAAGTTCGAATCGCTGCTGTCTCAGTTCTCCAAGCAGAAACCGGAGGTCTCAAGGGATGAAATACTCGCGCTCATAGCTGAAAAGAAAGGAAAGGTGGGCGGAGGGTATCTCACCGATCAGGGAGCCTTATTTCTGGTTGCTTCCGATATGGGAGTCGCCCTAAACTACGCTGCTCAAAATTCTGTGAAATTGTCCGATCTGAATCCTGAGATTCAAGATGTGAATATTGAAGCGCGCGTCATGTCACTCAGCCCCGTTCGAACGTTCATTCGCAAAAGTGATTCAAAGCCCGGACTTCTCTCAAGGTTGTTCATTTATGATGAAACCGGGGTTGTCGGCGTCAGCCTTTGGGACGCAAAAGCACTTTTGCCCGCATCTTCTGACTTTGCGCCTGGGGACTCCATCAAGATCACCAATGCTTATGTCCGCGCGGGGCTGGACGGCGGCTTGGTCTTGAACGTGGGGGAAAAGGGTGGGTTGTCCAAACTGGATTCGACGCAATCCAGCGATGATCTACCCCTCGAGAAACGAGCTGTGACTATAGACACCATCACAGATCAAGGAAAGTTCCTCGTGGTGAAAGGTAAAGTGAAGGGCCGTCCAAGGCAAAGCTCCTTTGGTCGTCCCGATGGCTCTTCGGGTACCCTCGTATCCCTCTCCATCGGATCGGAGTTGGATGCAAACAAGGAGATGAGGGTCGTAATCTGGGAGAATTCGAACCCCGTTCTTCTAAATCTCTCCGATGGTGAAAGAATTACTCTCGTAAATGTAAGGTCAAAGGTTGGACGAGCCTTCGGCGACTCGACGGGCGCGGAGACAATCGAGCTTCACGGTGACGAGTCAACGACCGTTCTGGAATACTGGCAGGAAACGCTCCACTGGTTGAAAAAGAGTTCATCCAGTCTTGATTTGAGTCCTACACACACAAGAGCGCCCCAGCGTAGCGACTTGACCCCGTTCATCTGCAGGGTCCTATCGATCGGGGCCAGGTCTCAGGACGCAACCTCCGTTCGCCTCCTACTGTGTGATTCGCAAAAACGAAAGTTCTCTGCCACGTTGACAAAAGGGGCCATTGATGACTGTGCACTCCTCAAGACCGACGATGTCGTCGTTTGTAAACCTGAAAGCGTCGATTACCTCGGTCTAAAGTTGAGCTGCACCAAGAAGGGCTCGCTCTCGAAGGTGGGGGCAAGGAGACCCGATATTCCCACTTCGTCAACGCTCGAAACGACGATAGAGAAGCTTTCTGAAGGTTCCATCGTCTCTCTCGAGGTCATGAGCCTTTCGGAGTCGGTCTCAAGGGAGGTACAAACTAAAGATGGTCTCGTGAGACGTACGGAACTGTCGGTCGGGGATCCGACCGGCGAAATCCGGTTGTATGCTTGGAGAGAACTTTCAAAACTTCTCGATAAGATTCCTGCGGGTCAGAGAATGTGGATTAGGGCGGTCGAGGTCCAAATTCACGAGGGGCGCAAGTTCCTTAACTTTAGAAACTACTCCCAGCTGGAAAGGAATCTCAGTTGAATCGTAAGAGTAGCCTCGCCCCACAATTTCCGCAAAAGTTCACCGAGGGAGGATTATCAGATCCACAATTTGCGCACCTCTTCAAAGCAAGAGGCGCTCAGCAGTTGCTGCAGAACTTGCCTTTTTCATGAATCCCTAACAAGAAGGAGGATCAATCTTTGGTTTTGCTCTGCGAATGGATGCGCGCGCACACACAGAGACATAAGACTCGACTCGAAGGCTAGTCCTGCCAGAACCCTCTGGTCGCGACATAGTTCTTTTCGGCCAAGTAGATGTTCCTGTAGAATTGATCCTCATCTCCGGTCCTCCTGATTATCCTCGCTGCGGTATCGACACCCACACCAAAGCCCGAGAGGATGATTATTGCGCGCTTGCCAAAGTTCTGTATCAAGCTCGATGTCTTCCAGGCTCTCCTGTACTTCTTCTCTTCCTCTTCAGAAAGTGGGCGACCAGCCTTCCTCTTTACTATGATCTTCGGAAGATCAACATCGGATGGATATGTCTCCGTCACAAGGCGCGAGCGGCACAAGGGACACACGATGGGCTCCTTCACATCGTTTGTCTTGACCACAGATTCGTATCTTCCGCAACTCAGGCAAAGCAGTTTGTGCTTTACATTTCCCAGCCGCTCCTTGACAAGATCGAGGATGGCTTTTTCCATGCTCAGAGGTAGGGCTGCAAAGTTCGAGGCAAATTCAAGAATGGGCCTTGCGAGTTCTGAGTAATCTTCAACCTCGACGATCCTGATGCCGAGCCTTCCTTCCCTGATACGCTTGAGCGTATCTCTCGTTGTCTCGACGTCGTATTTTTCTTGAAATAGTTCCCTCAGGATCTCCCTGTAAAGAGCCGTCCCGTGGAATCGATCCTGAATCAGTCTCGCGGCCCTCCTGTCGTATTGAGCCGACTTGTCAACGACTGCAAACTTCTTTCCGACATACCAAGTCTTCCAATTCAGCGGGTGCGTCCCCACGATCGATGCGGTGAGTATCTCCTCTATGATCACATCTTCTCTCAAAGCGTTCTCCACGTGCTTTGAGTCGAGAGCACCGCTCGAGGAAAGGACGATTCTGTACGCATCAGATTTTGTTTCCACGAGGTAGCCAATCTTTGCAGAAAGAAGGGTTGAAAGTATGGTCGCAAGAGTTTGATTGATCTTCGTTCCGAGGCAAGCGTGGACGACGATTGTGGACGAAGCTCTTTTCCGCTCGATCACTATGCCCCTGTCGTCGGGGACGCCATGGAGCGTCTCCGAGATTCTTTTCAATCTCTCCTTTTGCTGTTCGGAAACGCGTATCCCGGTCGAGGCGGGATTCATTACAAGCTCCCTTCGCATTTGTCCGACTATGCTAGCGGTTTCGAGCTCGACCGGGATGAGTTCACCCACCCAGTAAGGGATGGTACTGAGATCCCTGAACATGGGCTCCACGTGCATTATCTTCTTGTCATCATCAATTGAGACGATCCGCCAAGAGTTCCCCTTGAGGACGAACGGCTTTCCCGGCTCTCCATACTCTCCGACGAAAACTTGATCAAGACGCCCAACGAATTTCTTCGTGGTGATGTCGACGACCTCGAACTGTTGGATGTCAGGAATGGTGGAAAGGTTTGAGAAGTAGTAGTCTATCGTTCTGATTCCTCTGCGTTTTACAAACTCACCGTCGAATCGAATTACCCCCTGCCTCTCGAGGATCGATGCAACGTCGTTTAATTCTTCCAGCTTAAGGTCTGAAAAGGGGTACGCTCCCCGGAAGATCTCGAGCATCCCTTCCGTTGTCATCGAGCTTTCTTCAAGAGCCAGGCCCGCAATGTGATGAGCAGCGACATCCAGCGGCTTGCGATGGATAGCGATCGACTCAAGCGAGGACTTGTCTATTCGCTCGATCAGAGCTGTCCCCTCCAGCTCCTCGTCCAGTTTGTTTGTTATCAGGGCGCCGACCGCCCTGAGCCTCATCTTGTGCCTGCTTCGCCCGATCCTCTGGATGAGCTTGGTCGCCTGCCTGGGTGAGCCAACCTGGATCACGAGGTTAACCGCGCCAATGTCAAGACCCAGTTCAAGCGATGAAGTGCAAACAACGATACCGGCCTGCCCGCTCCTCAGCATGCCCTCCGTTGTTTCTCTGCTCTCCTTCGAGAGCGAGCCATGATGTACTTCGACCGGGATATCCGGAGACTTGGCCTTCAGGACCGCTCCGAGGAATTCAGCTTCGTCTCTTGTGTTGGTGAATACAAGAGTGCTCTTGTCCTCTCCGTTTTGATCCTTTATGTACCGAAGGACCTCGTTTGCAACGGAGGTGAGGTTTCCGCCAACATATCTCACGCTTACATCGTACCCCCTTGCGGTGGTATCGGTGACGATTGCCGCGCTCCCGTGTGAACCCACGAGGAATTTTGCGGCCTCAAGGGGATCCCCCACGGTTGCCGAGAGGCCGACCCTCATGATGTTTGGGGTTGAAGCGATCCGCTGGAGGCGTTCGAGACTGAGCGTCAGATGCGAACCCCTCTCATTACCGAGCAGTTCGTGAAGCTCATCGATAACGATGCATTCCAAGTCCGTCAGATGCTGCTTGAATTTCCTGCTCACGAGCAGGATCCCTATGGTCTCCGGGGTCGTGATCAGAACATCGGGAGGTGACGCGAGCATCTTTTGCCTTGCGGATGAACTCGTATCTCCATGTCTTATCTCCGCGACAAGCCCTTCCGATTTGGCGTAATCTATGATCCGCCTAAAGATGTCACGGTTGAGTGCGCGGAGCGGGGTTACATAGAGCATCCTTACCCCCTTGGCCCTCGCTGTTTCTTTCCGAGGAAGAGCTCCGAGTCGTGCAAAAACCGAAATGACCGCGGCCTCGGTCTTTCCGGAGCCCGTAGGGGCGACGAGCAGCGCGCTCCTTCCCCGGAGCAGCAGCTTGTATGATTTTGTCTGAATCGGGGTGAGTTCATTCCACCCCAGTTCCCTGTACCTTTGCTCTACGTGAGCATCCAATGACCTAAACGAATCTAGTGATACTTGCTGCAAGTCCCGATCATCATCCTCTTCTTGTCCCGATAGAAGAAAAGGGCAAAAACTTCTCTGCTATGGGAGGGGAAGAACCCGCACTCGAAGATGAATAGTGGGCTTGCTCTCGCTCTTAAACAATGGGGTTCCGGGAGATGGGGGGAAAAAAGAGCTGTGTGAAGGTTCCGAACTTTATATGGCCGAAGCAGGACTCTTCTTTTCTCGTCTCAGATTGTCATAGATGAAAATGAAGATCAATATTGTTACTATTACGAATAGGAACGACACCAGTCCCACGCCAAACCCATTGAACAGGGTCGTCGCATCAAGATAGGGAAGAAGTAGAGATTGCAATCCTATGAGCAAAGCAATTGGAAACAATTTCGATCCATGATCACCGCGTGAACTTTACGGAGCTTCTCGGTCTGACAGATCGAAATGATGGCATATTTAACTTGATGGTGCAGGTGACTGCCCGGAGCGCCAAGCTCCGGGTCTGATAATTCAACAACAATCAACCAAACGCAACCCTTCAAGTGTTGCCCGAGACCTTTAAGATGCCACTCGGCTGTTTATCTTTCAACCGAGCCAAGCCATCATTCCACATCTCTGCCTCCGCATGGATTGCCCAGCATGATCTATCGAAGGAGTCGAGGCAGGGGTTGGGGGAGCGGTGGCGGATCCTAGCCTCCCCGAATAGAGCAAAGAAAAGGTGGAACTCCCTGAAGATCGAATCCCAGAACCTGGAGGGATCTCAACTCACCGCTATACTCCTCGTCGTGTCCATCGGCAACCTCATGGGAGCCATCGATGGAAACATCGTCTCTATTGCCCTACCCAAGATGGCTCTCGATCTTGGATCGGGGATATCACTACTTAGCTGGGTCGTGACTGCCTATCTCATAGCCTCCGGGGCCTCCGTGCTTCAGGCGGGCAAGCTCGGCGATCTCTACGGAAGGAAGAAAATCTTCCTCGCTGGACTCGCGCTCTTTGGGTTGAGTTCCGCTCTCGTTGGATTAAGTTCCAACATTTACGAAGTGATTGGGTTCAGGATATTGCAGGGAGTTTCGGGTACCTTCTCTGTCGCTACCGGTTATCCGTTGATATTCGACAGTTTCCCTCCGAAGAGGGTGGCCGCCGCAATCGGGATTACCTCGGCAGCCTGGTCGGCGGGAGCCGTCGCTGGACCTGTTGTCGGAGGATTTCTGGTGGCCATAGGTTGGCGCTTTATCTTCTTCATCAACGTGCCCATCGCGCTCGTGGCGGTGCTGATCGGGGTGAGATCAATTCCGAGCATCCGTGGTCTCAGGGTCAACGATGAATCCCAGAGCAACTTCAGGATGGTCCTGAACGACCTCAATCCCGCAAGCTCGCTGATCCTCGCGTTTTCGATTACAAGCGCATTGTTGTGGCTCACTTTCTTCAATGATCTATTCGCATTTTTTGCAATCGTAGGCACGATAGCATTCTACATAGCTGAACGAAAATCCGCAAACCCGCTGCTAAATCGAGAGCTCCTCCGATCAAAGGGGTTTGTTTACGCGTTGATAGGAGGCTCGACCATTACTCCAATCGCGATTGGCGGAGTAATCTATGGGATGTCCTTCTACTTTCAAACAGTAACGAATGCCACTCCGGAATTTTCCGGTATATTGATCGCTCCCCTCCCGGTAGCTCTCATGATTGCGAGCGTAGCGTCGGGGAGAATTTACTCCAGATTTAGCGTTCCAGTCCTGATCTCTGTATTAGGACTAGCTCTCATGATAAGCGGGTTGATCCTCCTTTACATCGTAATCCTCGGCACTTCGTTTCCTCTTTGGTCAATCTCCGTGCTGCTCGGTGTGATCGGAACTGGCGGTGGACTTTGGTATACCCCGATGACTACGACGATTCTCAAATTTGCTAGGCTCCAGCTGACCGGGGTTGCAAACGGAACCGCGAGCATGCTCTTCAGCATCGGCATCGCGGCCGGCATTGCGCTTACGACCTTGGTGTCGGCTTCCTTCCTCGCCCCCAAAATTGTGGCACAGATATTTCTGGGGAATCTTGCCACCCTCACCCGAAGCGAGGCGACCGCATTCGGTGACGGGATTGGACTCGCGATGCTTTTCTC
>Ga0070737_10003468_pt1 | contig 16977 bp, 24 predicted proteins | sample Coa_R1_10_FD_66438 | JGI IMG/M metagenome (GOLD analysis project Ga0070737, IMG submission 66438) | Surface soil microbial communities from Centralia Pennsylvania, which are recovering from an underground coalmine fire - Coalmine... | ecosystem: Environmental > Terrestrial > Soil > Unclassified...
AAACCTAGTGCTTTAACTGTTTCGCGTTGGTCCTCAGGGCGGCCAATTACGCTCTTGGTGAGGGTAATTACAAGTTTATTCGCCATTTGATTTCCCTCCTTATCCTAACAGTTCTTCTACTGATTTACCACGTAATTTTGCTACGTCCTCAGCACGTTTTAATTGTTTTAAGCCATCAATAGTTGCACGAACCATGTTAATTGGTGTGTTAGTTCCTAATGACTTCGAAAGAATATCTTGCACACCTGCTAGTTCAAGTACCGCGCGAACTGGACCACCAGCGATTACTCCAGTACCTTCTGAAGCAGGTTTTAGAAGAATTTCACCAGCACCAAAATGTCCGGTAACTTGGTGAGGAATCGTTGTTCCAACCATAGGAACCTCAATTAAGTTTTTCTTAGCATCTTCAATTGCCTTACGAATTGCATCTGGTACCTCTTGTGCTTTTCCAGTACCGAAACCGACATGACCGTTCTTATCTCCGACTACAACAAGTGCAGAGAAACGAAAACGACGTCCGCCTTTAACAACTTTCGCAACACGGTTAACCGTTACTACGCGTTCTTCAAGTTCAAGTTTGTTTGGATCAATACGACGCATCTTTTTATGTCCCTCCTTTGACTATTAAAATTGTAATCCGTTTTCACGAGCTGCATCTGCTAACGCTTGAATACGTCCATGGTATAGGTATCCTCCACGGTCAAAGACAACAGAAGAGATTCCTTTTTCTACCGCACGTTTAGCAACTAATTCCCCGACCTTTTGTGCTGCTTCAATATTACTTGTTGATTCAAGGCTAAGCTCTTTATCTAAAGTAGAAGCACTAACTAAAGTAACTCCTTTAGTATCATCGATTAATTGTGCATAAATATGCTTATTTGAACGAAACACATTCAGACGCGGACGAGCAGAAGTACCGCTTAGTTTCGCACGAACACGAGCATGTCTTTTCTTGCGAACAGCGTTTTTATCTTGCTTCGTAATCATTTACGTCACTCCTTTCGTTTACCCTATGCGGCATTACTTACCTGTTTTACCTTCCTTACGGCGTACATATTCGCCTTCATAACGAATTCCTTTGCCTTTATATGGCTCTGGAGGACGAACATCGCGAATATTAGCTGCTAAAGCGCCGACACGTTCTTTATCAGTACCTTTTACGGTAATTTTTGTATTAGCAGGTACTTCAATTTCAAGACCAGCTTCCGGAACGATTTCCACTGGATGAGAGTAACCAACGTTCAATACAAGTTTGTTACCTTGCTTTTGCGCACGGTATCCGACCCCGATTAGTTCTAATCGTTTTTCAAAGCCTTTCGAAACACCTTCAACCATATTTGCGAGGATCGCACGAGTAGTACCATGTAATGCACGATGAGCTTTCGCGTCTGAAGGACGAGAGACTGAAATGATATTATCTTCAATTTTAATTTCGATATCTGGATTAAAAGAGCGGGTTAGTTCACCTTTTGGTCCTTTTACCGTAATAGTGTTGTTATGTGCAGTAACCGTTACACCTGCTGGGATTTCAATAGGTTTCTTACCTACACGAGACATTTAGTGCACCTCCATTCATTCAAGAAATAAATTACCAAACGTAAGCTAATACTTCGCCGCCGATTTGTTTTGCACGTGCTTCTTTATCAGTGATAACACCTTGTGATGTTGAAACGAGTGCAATCCCAAGACCGTTTAGTACCTTTGGCACTTCATTTGATTTGGCGTACACGCGAAGGCCGGGTTTGCTTATGCGTTTAAGTCCAGTAATAACACGTTCATTATTTGCACCGTATTTTAGGAAGATACGGATAATACCTTGTTTATTATCATCGATATATTCAACGTCACGGATAAAACCTTCACGCTTTAAGATTTCAGCGATTTGCTTCTTAATATTAGAAGCAGGTACTTCTAATTTTTCGTGACGTACCATGTTCGCATTACGAATACGAGTAAGCATATCTGCAATTGGATCTGTCATGACCATTGATTTTTACCTCCTTCCACAATTCTTTGATTTACCAGCTGGCTTTTTTAACACCAGGAATTTGCCCTTTATATGCTAATTCACGGAAACAAATACGGCAAAGCTTAAATTTGCGGTAAACAGAGTGTGGACGTCCGCAGCGTTCGCAGCGTGTATACTCTTGTACTTTAAATTTAGGCGTGCGTTTTTGTTTCACAATCATTGACTTCTTAGCCACGTTTTCGCCTCCCTTATTTAGCGATTACTTTTGGAATGGCATTCCAAATTGAGTTAAAAGTTCACGAGACTCTTCATCTGTATTAGCAGTCGTTACGATAACAATATCCATACCACGAACTTTGCTTACTTTATCGTAATCAATTTCAGGGAAGATTAATTGTTCTTTAATACCTAAAGTATAGTTACCGCGGCCATCGAAAGCCTTTTTAGAAACGCCACGGAAGTCACGTACACGAGGTAATGATACAGATACTAATTTATCAAGAAACTCGTACATACGCTCACCGCGAAGTGTAACCTTTGCACCGATTGGCATACCTTCACGAAGACGGAATCCTGCAATTGATTTTTTCGCACGTGTTACAACAGGTCTTTGACCAGTAATTAATGCAAGCTCTTCTACTGCATTGTCTAAAGCTTTTGCATTTTGCACTGCGTCACCGACACCCATGTTTACAACGATTTTTTCGATTTTTGGTACTTGCATTACAGATTTATAGTTGAACTTGCTCATAAGAGCAGGAGTAATTTCTTTTACATATTTCTCTTTTAGGCGGTTCATTTATTGTACCTCCCTTCTTCTATGAACTATTTATCTAAAATTTCACCGGATTTTGCTACGCGTACTTTTTTGCCATCAACTACTTTGTACCCTACACGAGTTGGGTTGCCAGTTTTCGGGTCGATTGGCATTACATTTGATACATGAATTGGAGCTTCAAAGCTGATAATGCCGCCTTGTGGGTTTGCTTGTGAAGGTTTTGAGTGTTTTTTCACAATATTGACACCCTCTACAAGAACACGGCTCTCCTTAGGGTAAGCAGCCAGGATCACACCTGTTTTGCCTTTATCCTTACCAGAGATGACTCTTACTTTATCACCTTTTTTAACATGCATCCTAAAAGCACCTCCTTAAAAGGTAATTAATTTATATTTACAGTACTTCTGGAGCCAGAGAAACAATTTTCATGAAGTTGTTATCACGAAGTTCGCGGGCAACTGGTCCAAAGATACGAGTTCCACGCGGGCTCTTATCTTCCTTAATAATGACACATGCATTTTCATCAAAACGAATGTATGAACCATCAGGACGGCGAACACCGCTTTTCGTACGAACGACAACTGCTTTTACAACATCGCCTTTTTTAACAACGCCGCCTGGTGTTGCTTGTTTTACTGTACAAACGATGATATCGCCAATATTAGCAGTCTTACGGCCGGAACCTCCAAGAACTTTAATCGTAAGTACTTCACGAGCACCAGAGTTGTCAGCAACTTTTAAACGTGTTTCTTGTTGAATCACATCACGTACCTCCCTTCGGATTCAAGGTGTATCCGAACAATTAAATAATTACGGCTTTTTCTACTACTTCTACTAAACGGAAACGTTTCGTAGCGGAAAGCGGGCGAGTTTCCATAATACGTACGATATCGCCAACTTTTGCTTGGTTTTGCTCATCATGAGCTTTAAATTTTTTAGAGTACTTAACGCGTTTACCATAAAGGGGATGCTTTTTGTATGTTTCGACAAGAACGGTAATGGTTTTATCCATTTTGTCAGAAACAACGCGTCCAGTGTAAACCTTGCGTTGGTTTCGTTCACTCATAATCGCGAACCTCCTCTCGAATCTTTACTTGTTAACGCTGATTTCCCTCTCACGAATCACAGTTTTCATGCGAGCGATTGACTTGCGTACTTCACGAATACGAGCAGTGTTTTCAAGCTGTCCAGTCGCCAATTGAAAGCGCAGGTTGAATAATTCTTCTTTTAAAGACTTTACTTTTTGTTCAATTTCAGCAGTGGTAAGTTCACGAATTTCATTAGCCTTCATTTGATTCACCACCAATTTCTTCACGTTTTACAAACTTGCACTTTACAGGCAGTTTGTGTGATGCCAGACGAAGAGCTTCACGAGCGATTTCTTCTGATACACCGGCAACTTCAAACATAATTTTCCCAGGCTTTACTACAGCTACCCAACCTTCAGGTGCACCTTTACCGGAACCCATCCGCACTTCAAGAGGCTTTGCTGTGTATGGCTTATGAGGGAAAATTTTAATCCAAACTTTACCGCCACGTTTCATGTAACGAGTCATTGCAATACGGGCAGCTTCGATTTGACGGTTGGTGATCCATGAAGCTTCTAATGCTTGTAGACCAAATTCACCAAATGTTACTTCAGTGCCGCCTTTCGCGTTACCACGCATTTTACCGCGGTGCTGGCGACGGAATTTTACGCGTTTTGGCAATAACATATTATTTGCCTCCTTCCTCAGTTTTCTTCTTAGCAGGAAGGACCTCTCCACGATAGATCCATACTTTTACACCAAGTTTACCATAAGTAGTGTCAGCTTCAGCTGTTGCGTAATCGATATCAGCGCGAAGTGTATGAAGTGGAACTGTCCCTTCGCTGTAGTGTTCCGAACGAGCGATATCTGCACCGCCTAGACGGCCTGATACCATTGTTTTGATACCTTTAGCGCCTGCACGCATTGCACGTTGAATGGCTTGTTTTTGTGCACGGCGGAATGATACACGGTTTTCTAACTGACGGGCGATATTTTCCGCAACTAATTTTGCATCGATATCAGCTTTTTTAATTTCAAGAATGTTAATGTGAACTCGCTTGCCAGTAAGTTGGTTTAAAGCTTTACGAAGTGCTTCAACTTCTGTACCGCCTTTACCAATAACCATACCTGGTTTCGCTGTATGGATGGTAACATTCACACGGTTTGCAGCACGTTCGATTTCTACTTTAGATACAGAGGCATCTTTAAGACGCTTTGTAATGTATTCACGAACTTTAATGTCTTCGTGTAAAAGATCAGCATAGTCTTTGCCTGCGTACCATTTGGATTCCCAATCACGGATGATTCCGATACGCAAACCGACTGGATTTACTTTTTGACCCACAGTTTATCCCTCCTTCTTCTCTGATAAAACAATTGTAATGTGGCTGGTACGTTTATTAATTTGGCTTGCGCGACCCATAGCACGTGGGCGGAAACGTTTCAAAGTTGGACCTTCATCAACGAAGGCTTGCGCAACGACCAGGTTATTAACGTCCATTTCATAATTGTGCTCAGCGTTTGCCATAGCAGATTTTAATACTTTTTCAACGATTGGAGAAGCAGCCTTTGGCGTGTGCATTAAAATCGCAACCGCTTCACCAACTTGCTTTCCTCGAATTAAATCAACGACTAATCGCGCTTTACGAGGAGCAATACGAACTGTTCTTGCAACAGCTTTAGCTTGCATTAGGATGCCCTCCTCTCTTAACGTCTTGTTTTCTTATCATCACTAGCATGGCCTTTATAAGTACGTGTTGGAGCAAATTCTCCAAGTTTGTGGCCTACCATGTCTTCCGTAATATAGACTGGCACATGCTTACGGCCATCATAAACGGCGATCGTATGACCAATAAATTGTGGAAAGATCGTAGAACGACGAGACCAAGTTTTAATTACTTGTTTGTTATCCGTTTCATTTAACTTTTCGACCTTTTTCATTAAGTGATCATCGACAAACGGTCCTTTTTTCAAGCTGCGACCCATACAGGAACCTCCCTTCGTGATTGTTCTACGGTTCTATCTTTGAACCGTAGTTCAATCCCGTTATTTTTTACGACGACGTACAATGAATTTATCTGATTTGTTTTTCTTCTTACGAGTTTTGTAGCCAAGTGTTGGTTTGCCCCAAGGACTCATTGGTGATTTACGTCCGATCGGTGCACGTCCTTCACCACCACCATGTGGGTGATCGTTCGGGTTCATAACAGATCCACGAACAGTTGGGCGCTTGCCTAACCAGCGGGAACGTCCAGCTTTACCAATGTTGATCAGTTCATGCTGTTCATTTCCAACTTGACCGATTGATGCACGGCATTCAGAAAGAATCATACGAACTTCACCGGAAGTTAAACGGACAAGAACGTATTTTCCTTCTTTACCAAGAACTTGTGCAGAAGTACCGGCAGAACGAACCAATTGGCCGCCTTTACCAGGTTTTAATTCGATGTTGTGTACAACTGTACCAACTGGAATGTTAGCAAGTGGTAATGCGTTACCGATCTTAATGTCAGCTTCTGGACCTGACATAATTTCCATGCCAACTTCAAGATTTTTAGGCGCTAGAATATAGCGTTTTTCACCATCTACATAATTGATTAAAGCAATGTTTGCAGAACGGTTTGGATCGTATTCGATTGTGGCAACGCGTCCTGGAATGCCATCTTTGTTACGTTTAAAGTCAATTAAACGATATTGACGCTTATGACCGCCACCTTGATGACGAACAGTTAACTTACCTTGATTGTTACGGCCGCCCTTTTTCTTTAATGGAGCTAAAAGTGACTTTTCTGGTGTGCTAGTTGTGATTTCTGCGAAATCAGATACTGTCATACCACGACGGCCATTGGAGGTAGGTTTATACTTTTTAATCGCCATTTCATTTCCCTCCTCTTCGTGTTAGGTTCTTATGATTCAAAGATTTCGATTTCTTTGCTGTCTTCCGTAAGTTTCACAATTGCTTTACGGCGTTTATTTGTATAACCGCCAAATTTACCCATACGTTTGAATTTACCTTTGTAGTTCATGATGTTTACTTTTTCAACTTTCACGCCAAAGATTTCTTCAATCGCATCTTTAACTTGAGTTTTATTAGCTTTCACATCAACATCAAAGGTATATTTCTTTTCAGCCATTAAGTCAGTAGAACGTTCAGTGATAACGGGGCGCTTAATGATATCGCGAGCATCCATTATGCAAGCACCTCCTCTACTTTTTCAACCGCTGCTTTAGTCATGATCAATTTATCATGATTCACAACGTCTAATACGTTGATTCCATCAGCAGTTACAACTGTGACACCAGGAATGTTGCGGGCTGAAAGTGCTACATTTTCATCCAGGCCAGCAGTTACAATAAGTGCTTTTTTCTCTACAGATAGACCGTTTAATACAGCTTTGAATTCTTTTGTTTTTGGAGCTTCAAATGTTAGATTTTCAAGAACTAACATATTTTCTTCCATTACTTTTGAAGACAATGCTGATTTAATTGCTAAACGACGAACTTTTTTCGGTAGTTTATAGCTGTAGCTGCGTGGTTGTGGACCGAACACTGTACCGCCTCCACGCCATTGTGGTGAACGGATGGAACCTTGGCGAGCACGGCCTGTTCCTTTTTGGCGCCATGGTTTTTTTCCACCGCCGCTCACTTCAGAACGATTTTTCACTTTATGAGTCCCTTGACGTAAGGAAGCTCTTTGCATAATGATCGCATCAAATAAAACATTTTGGTTTGGTTCAATACCAAATACGGAGTCGTTAAGTTCGATATCGCCAACTTTTGTTCCGTTTTGGTTATATAATGATACTTTCGGCATTCCTATGTTCCTCCTTTCTTACGAAGTAATTATGCTTTTATTGCACCTTTAATTTTTAATAAAGATTTTTTCGCACCTGGAACATTACCTTTAATTAAAAGCAGGTTGCGTTCTACATCTACTTTCACAATTTCAAGGTTTTGTACCGTTACTTGTTCTCCACCCATACGGCCAGGCAGTTCTTTTGATTTAAATACACGGTTTGGTGCAATGGCACCCATTGAACCTGGTCGGCGATGATAACGAGAACCGTGAGCCATAGGGCCTCTTGATTGTCCATGGCGTTTAATTGCACCTTGGAATCCTTTTCCTTTTGAGATTCCTGTTACATCTACTAGATCGCCTGCGGCGAAAATATCAACTTTGACTTCTTGACCAACTTCAAAGCCTGCTAAGTCATCTCCGCGGAATTCGCGAATGAAGCGCTTAGGAGCAGTATTTGCTTTATTTACATGACCCTTCTCAGGTTTGTTAGCTAACTTTTCGCGTTTATCTTCAAAACCTAGCTGGACAGCTTCATAGCCGTCGTTTTCAACTGTTTTCTTTTGAAGAACAACGTTTGGAGTTACCTCAACAACAGTCACGGGAATTAAGTTGCCGTTTTCTGCAAATACTTGAGTCATACCAATCTTTCTTCCTAAGATTCCTTTGGTCATTTCAGTCACACCTCCTAATTTTCTTTGCTTTTATTTAGATTAAAGTTTAATTTCAATATCTACACCAGATGGTAAATCTAATCTCATCAGTGCATCAACTGTTTGTGGAGTTGGATTCACGATGTCGATTAAACGCTTGTGTGTACGCATTTCAAATTGCTCACGAGAATCTTTATACTTGTGAACCGCGCGAAGGATTGTATAAACTGATTTTTCAGTTGGAAGCGGAATCGGACCGGATACTGCTGCACCAGACCGTTTTGCTGTTTCAACAATCTTTTCTGCAGATTGATCAAGAATTCTGTGATCATATGCTTTTAAGCGGATACGAATTTTTTGTTTTGCCATTATTTTCCCTCCTTTATTCGCCTATTTTCAAAATAGACATACTCTGTGGAAATCTCCTAACACACGCGCCATGGCAAAGCGGCCGGGTGTGTCAGCAACCTCCCACATCATCGCAGTCAAAGACCAACATCGTCTATTATACATAAAACATAACGCAAACGCAACATTTTTCTTACTCATGCAGTTATGTTTATCACACTTTTATTATTATAGCGGCCTAAAATCCATTTTTCAATAGCAATTGGAAACCACCAAGAATCTCCAACAGCAGCAATAGAATTCTCTAGGTATATATATAGAAGAAATTAATATCTTCATAAAAAAACAGATGGATCGTCACCCATCTGCTTTTTTATAGATTGATTATTGAATAACAGTAGTGATAGAACCTGAACCTACTGTACGGCCACCTTCGCGAATTGAGAACTTAGTTCCTTCTTCGATCGCTACTGGAGCAATAAGTTCAACTGTCATTTCTGTGTTATCGCCAGGCATTACCATTTCAGTACCTTCAGGAAGAGTAATGATACCAGTGATATCAGATGTACGGAAATAGAATTGTGGACGATAGTTAGAGAAGAATGGAGTATGACGTCCACCTTCTTCTTTAGAAAGAACGTATACTTGTGCTTTAAACTTAGTGTGTGGAGTGATTGACTTCGGTTTAGCCAATACTTGTCCACGCTCTACTTCTTCACGAGCTACACCACGAAGAAGGGCACCGATGTTGTCACCTGCTTCTGCAAAGTCAAGAAGCTTACGGAACATTTCAACACCAGTTACAGTTGTTGATTTAGGCTCTTCTGTGAAACCAACGATTTCAACAACGTCACCAACTTTTACTACACCGCGCTCAACACGGCCAGTAGCAACTGTACCACGGCCAGTGATTGAGAATACGTCTTCAACTGGCATCATGAATGGCTTATCAGTGTCACGAGTTGGAGTTGGAATATACTCATCAACAGCGTTCATAAGTTCAACGATTTTTTCTTCCCAAGCTGCGTCACCTTCAAGAGCTTTAAGAGCAGAACCTTTGATGATCGGAATATCGTCACCAGGGAAGTCATATTCTGATAATAGGTCACGAACTTCCATTTCAACTAATTCTAATAATTCTTCGTCATCAACCATGTCGCATTTGTTTAAGAATACAACGATGTAAGGTACACCTACTTGACGAGAAAGAAGAATGTGCTCACGAGTTTGTGGCATTGGGCCGTCAGCAGCAGATACTACAAGGATCGCACCGTCCATTTGTGCAGCACCAGTGATCATGTTTTTAACATAGTCAGCGTGTCCTGGGCAGTCAACGTGTGCATAGTGGCGTGCATCTGTCTCATACTCAACGTGTGCAGTAGAAATTGTAATACCACGTTCTCTTTCTTCTGGAGCACCATCGATTTGGTCATATGCTTTTGCTTCTGCTTTACCTTGTTTCGCAAGTACAGAAGTGATTGCAGCAGTTAAAGTAGTTTTACCATGGTCAACGTGACCAATTGTACCAACGTTAACGTGTGGCTTAGAACGATCGAATTTAGCTTTTGCCATTTTAAAATATCCTCCTTTGGATTAAAAGGTTAAGTATATATTTAAGCGGAAACTGTTAGACGTCAAGGCGCCTTTAACAGTTTCCATTCTTACATAAGTAGTTATACTTTAAAGAATGGTGAAAATCAATTATTCACCTTTATTTTTTTTGATAATTTCATCAGAAATGGATTTTGGTACTTCTTCATAGTGATCGAAGTGCATAGTGAATACACCGCGACCTTGGGTGCTTGAACGAAGTGCTGTAGCATAGCCAAACATTTCTGATAGCGGCACCATAGCGCGAACAACCTGGGCATTACCGCGAGCTTCCATACCTTCAACACGTCCGCGGCGTGCTGTAATTTGTCCCATAATATCGCCAAGATATTCTTCAGGAATAACTACTTCCACCCGCATAACCGGTTCAAGAAGAACAGGTTGACATTTTGCTGCTGCTGCCTTTAGTGCTAGAGATGCGGCAATCTTAAACGCCATTTCAGAGGAGTCAACATCGTGGTATGAACCATCGAATAGTTTCGCCTTAATATCAACCATTGGATATCCGGCAAGAACCCCACGTTCCATAGCATCTTTTAAACCGGCTTCAACTGCTGGGATGTATTCACGTGGAACAACACCACCGACAATTGCATTTTCAAATTCGAAGCCTTTACCTTCTTCGTTAGGCGAGAATTCAATCCAAACATCACCGTATTGTCCGCGTCCACCGGATTGACGAGCAAACTTACCTTGAACTTGAGCAGATGTACGGAACGTTTCGCGATAGGCAACCTGCGGTGCACCAACGTTTGCCTCAACCTTGAATTCGCGGCGCATACGGTCAACGATGATATCAAGGTGAAGTTCACCCATACCAGCGATGATCGTTTGACCTGTTTCCGGATCTGTGTGAGCACGGAATGTCGGATCTTCTTCTTGTAGTTTTTGTAATGCAGTCGACATTTTGTCTTGGTCTGCTTTTGATTTTGGTTCAACAGATAACTGAATAACCGGTTCAGGGAACTGCATAGACTCTAAGATCACGAGGTTTTTGTCATCACATAGAGTATCACCGGTAGTTGTATCTTTTAAACCTACTGCTGCTGCAATGTCACCGGCATAAACCTTTGAGATTTCTTGACGGTGGTTTGCGTGCATCTGTAAGATACGACCAATACGTTCACGTTTACCTTTAGTAGAGTTTTGAACATATGAACCTGACTCTAAAGTACCAGAGTAAACGCGGAAGAATGTCAATTTACCAACATAAGGGTCTGTCATTACCTTAAATGCAAGTGCTGCAAACGGCTCATCGTCACTGGAATGACGTTCTACGATTTCCTCTTCATCACCTGGTACATGACCTTTAATGGAAGGTACATCTAGTGGTGATGGAAGATAATCGATTACAGCATCGAGCATCAATTGAACACCTTTGTTTTTGAAGGCAGAACCGCAAAGTACTGGATAGAATTCGACATTAACGGTACCTTTACGGATGGCAGCTTTCAACTCTTCATTTGTAATTTCTTCGCCGCCAAGGTATTTTTCCATCAATTCTTCATCAAGTTCAGCGACTGCTTCAATTAACTTTTCACGGTATTCTTCAGCTTGAGCCTGATACTCTTCAGGAATTTCTTTCACTTCGATATCTGTTCCAAGATCATTTGTATAGAAATAAGCTTTCATTTCTACTAAATCAATGATAGCTTGGAATTGATCTTCAGCACCTATTGGTAGCTGAATTGGATGAGCATTTGCTTGCAGACGTTCATGTAATGTTTTAACAGAATATAAGAAGTCCGCACCAATCTTGTCCATCTTATTAACAAAAACAACCCTTGGTACGCCGTAAGTTGTAGCTTGGCGCCAAACTGTTTCTGTTTGCGGCTCAACACCGGATTGAGCATCAAGTACAGCAACGGCCCCGTCCAATACACGAAGAGAGCGTTCAACTTCAACCGTGAAGTCTACGTGTCCTGGAGTGTCGATGATGTTAACACGGTGACCTTTCCATTGTGCAGTTGTTGCAGCAGAGGTGATTGTGATCCCGCGTTCTTGTTCCTGCTCCATCCAGTCCATCTGAGACGCACCCTCGTGAGTTTCACCGATTTTATGGATTTTACCAGTGTAATAAAGGATACGCTCAGTGGTCGTTGTTTTACCGGCATCAATGTGAGCCATGATACCAATATTGCGAGTGTTTTCTAAGGAGAACTCTCTTGCCATTGGGTCTTTCTCCTTCCTAGTATGAAAGTTTTTATTTTGAAGGTTAAATTACCAACGATAGTGTGCAAACGCTTTGTTTGCCTCTGCCATTTTGTGCGTATCTTCACGCTTCTTAACAGATGCACCAGTGTTGTTTGCTGCATCCATGATTTCATTCGCCAAGCGCTCTTCCATTGTTTTTTCACCGCGAAGACGCGCATAGTTTACTAACCAGCGAAGACCAAGAGTTGTACGGCGGTCAGGGCGCACCTCAACAGGAACTTGGTAGTTAGCACCTCCGACACGGCGTGCTCTTACTTCTAGTACTGGCATGATGTTTTTCAATGCTGCTTCGAATACTTCCATTGGCTCTTTACCAGTGCGTTCACGGATAATATCAAATGCTGAGTAAAGAATTGCCTGAGATTTACCTCTTTTACCATCAATCATCATCTTGTTGATTAGACGGGTAACTAATTTTGAATTGTATAGCGGATCTGGTAATACATCTCTTTTCGCTACAGGACCTTTACGTGGCATGCTTTTTCCTCCTTTCAAAGAAGCTTCTATTTAGTATTTATTATTTTTTCGCTGCTTTTGGTTTTTTGGTACCATATTTAGAGCGGCCTTGCATACGGTTGTTTACACCGGCAGTATCAAGTGCACCGCGAACAATGTGGTAACGTACCCCTGGTAAGTCTTTTACACGACCGCCACGAATTAGAACAACGCTGTGTTCTTGAAGGTTGTGGCCAATACCAGGAATGTATGCTGTCACCTCAATACCATTTGTCAAACGTACACGTGCATATTTACGTAACGCTGAGTTTGGTTTCTTAGGAGTCATTGTACCAACACGAGTACATACTCCGCGTTTTTGTGGTGAAGATACATTTGTTTGTGCCTTCTTAAAGCTGTTGTAACCTTTATTTAGCGCAGGGGATTTTGATTTGTCCTCTTTCATTTGACGAGGCTTACGCACTAATTGATTAATTGTAGGCATTTTTTATTTCCTCCCTTCATTTTTGTTAAGCCCACACATCCAGGTGGTTCATTTTTGGGCAAAAACAAAGTTTTTGCAGACTGTTCGTTCTACAAAAACAGTTTTTAACGGATAATGGCAACAGTTGCAGCACCTACAGCAATTCCACATGCTTTACCCAATTTCTTCATAGAATCCACATGATGGACGGGAATTTCAAGTTCGTTCGCTTTTTCAACTGCACTTGCCGTAAGTTTGGCATCGGCATCATCAGCGATGATCAACTCTTCCACAATTCCCTGGTTTAGTGCTTTTACTGTTTGTTTTGTTCCTATGACAATCTTTTGTGCTTGTAATACTTTTTCATAAGACATGATGATATCCTCCAAAGTATCAGTTGTATAGGAGCACCTTTGATATATTACCATCTTCATAATTCAAAGTCAACAAAACTTTTGTTCTTTTTTTAAAAGCGGTATCTGCATAAGCGCAGATACCGCATCTTATTAAATTACTCTACCGTTACTGTTTCTTCGGAAGTTGTATCACGGAGTACAGGTTCTGCTTTACGATAACGCTGCATTCCTGTTCCGGCTGGTACCAGCTTACCGATGATTACATTTTCTTTTAAGCCGAGTAATTCATCACGCTTACCTTTAATTGCAGCATCGGTAAGAACTCTTGTTGTTTCTTGGAAGGATGCTGCAGACAAGAACGAATCTGTTTCCAACGATGCTTTGGTAATTCCAAGTAAGACCGGACGTCCGGTTGCTGGCATTTTCCCTGATAACAGAGCTTTTTCATTCGCATCTGTAAACTGATGAATATCCAACAATGTACCAGGAAGTACATCTGTTTCTCCTGCATCAACGACACGAATCTTACGCAGCATCTGCCGAACCATCACTTCGACGTGTTTGTCGCCAATCTCTACCCCCTGCATTCGGTATACCTTTTGAACTTCACGCAGCAAGTATTCTTGAACAGACGTAACGTCTTTTACCTTGATTAATTCCTTCGGGTCTATTGAACCTTCTGTAAGCTCTTGCCCCCGTTCAACACGATCACCTACACCCACTTTTAAACGTGCAGTATATGGAGCACTATAAGTACGAGACTCAACTTCACCCTGGATCACAATTTCATGCTGACGGTCACGGCCTTCGTTAATGCCAACCACGACACCGTCGATTTCCGAAATAACGGCTTGCCCTTTAGGGTTACGCGCCTCAAAAATTTCTTGGATACGCGGCAAACCTTGAGTGATATCGTCTCCAGCTACACCGCCTGTGTGGAACGTCCGCATCGTAAGCTGTGTGCCCGGTTCTCCAATTGATTGTGCAGCGATAATCCCAACTGCTTCGCCCACTTCTACCTCTTGGCCAGTTGCCAGGTTGCGGCCGTAGCACTTTTTACATACGCCATGACGGGTATTACATGTGAAAGCTGAACGGATTTTCACTTCTTCAATACCTGCTGCGACAATAGCGCCGGCAATATCTTCGGTAATCAGCTCATTTTCTTCAACAAGAACTTCATGTGTTTCTGGATGTTTAATTGTGTTTCGAGCATAACGGCCAATTAACCGTTCTTCTAATGACTCAATGATTTCTGTTCCGTCTTTTAATGCACGGATCGTAAACCCGCGGTCCGTTCCGCAATCATCTTCACGTACAATAACATCCTGTGCAACGTCGACGAGTCGGCGGGTTAGGTACCCTGAGTCAGCTGTTTTAAGAGCTGTATCAGCAAGACCTTTACGTGCACCGTGAGTAGAGATAAAGTACTCTAATACGGTCAAGCCTTCACGGAAACTTGATTTAATTGGTAATTCAATAATCCGGCCAGCTGGGTTTGCCATTAGTCCACGCATACCAGCAAGTTGTGTAAAGTTAGATGCGTTACCGCGGGCACCAGAATCACTCATCATAAAAATTGGGTTTGTTTTATTCAAGGATTGCATCAAGCGTCCTTGAATTGTATCCTTCGCCTGGCTCCAAATAGAGATGACACGATCATAACGCTCATCTTCCGTAATAAGACCTCGGCGGAATTGTTTCGTTACATTATCAACTTTTGCTTGTGCTTCTTGCAGAATTTGCTGTTTTTCACCAAGGACAACGATATCGGCTACACCAACTGTAATACCGGCTTTCGTTGAATATTTAAAGCCTAAATCCTTCATGCGGTCCAGCATTTTTGAGGTTTCCGTAATTTTGAAACGCTTGAATACTTCTGCAATGATATTTCCAAGGATTTTCTTTTTAAACGGCTCAACTAATGGCATTGATTTAATTTTCGCCCGTACGTCTTCCCCTTTGGAAACAAAATACTTCTCAGGTGTTTTGACTTCTAAATTGTCTTTTGTCGGTTCATTAATGTAAGGGAATGATTTTGGCAAAATCTCATTAAAGATCAGCTTTCCAACCGTAGTAATTAACAATTGATTATTTTGCTCTTCTGTGAAGGTTTCATTTTGTAATGAACCAGCATGAACAGCAATCCGGGTATGGAAATGAACATAACCGTTCTGATAAGCCAAAAGAGCTTCGTTCGTATCTTTAAAAATCATTCCTTCACCGATCGCGCCTTCTCTTTCCAAAGTTAGATAATAGTTACCCAGTACCATGTCCTGAGAAGGAGTAACAACCGGTTTTCCATCTTTAGGGTTCAAAATATTTTGAGCAGCAAGCATTAACAACCTTGCTTCCGCTTGTGCTTCTGATGAAAGAGGAACGTGAACCGCCATTTGGTCTCCGTCAAAGTCCGCATTGTATGCTGTACATACCAGTGGGTGTAGACGGATTGCACGCCCTTCAACAAGCGTTGGTTCAAATGCTTGAATTCCTAATCTGTGCAGCGTAGGCGCACGGTTTAAAAGAACAGGATGTTCTTTGATGACATCTTCAAGCACATCCCAAACATCAGGCGATACTCTTTCAATTTTCCGCTTTGCCGATTTGATATTGTGTGCCAAACCTTTTTCGACAAGTTCTTTCATTACAAACGGCTTAAATAGCTCAAGCGCCATTTCTTTTGGCAGGCCGCATTGATACATTTTTAAATATGGTCCAACTACAATAACCGAACGGCCAGAATAGTCTACCCGTTTACCAAGCAAGTTTTGGCGGAAACGTCCTTGCTTTCCTTTTAACATATGAGAAAGCGACTTTAACGGACGGTTGCCAGGACCTGTTACCGGACGGCCGCGGCGACCGTTATCAATCAACGCATCAACCGCTTCCTGCAGCATCCGTTTTTCGTTTTGGACAATAATGCTTGGAGCTCCAAGGTCTAATAAACGTTTTAAGCGGTTGTTCCGATTAATCACCCGGCGATACAGATCATTTAAGTCTGATGTTGCAAATCTACCGCCGTCCAATTGCACCATTGGACGCAGTTCCGGCGGAATAACCGGAAGTACATCAAGAACCATCCATGACGGCTCATTTCCAGAATTACGGAAGGCCTCCAGTACTTCAAGGCGCTTAATTGCACGGGTGCGGCGCTGGCCTTGTGCAGTCTTTAATTCTTCTTTTAAAATATCCACTTCTTTATCCAAGTCAATATCGGAAAGAAGCTTTTTAATGGCTTCCGCCCCCATAGAAGCTTGGAATTTGTTGCCGTACTTTTCGCGATATGCGCGGTATTCCTTCTCAGA
>Ga0070737_10003472_pt1 | contig 16961 bp, 12 predicted proteins | sample Coa_R1_10_FD_66438 | JGI IMG/M metagenome (GOLD analysis project Ga0070737, IMG submission 66438) | Surface soil microbial communities from Centralia Pennsylvania, which are recovering from an underground coalmine fire - Coalmine... | ecosystem: Environmental > Terrestrial > Soil > Unclassified...
GCCGCGCTCACATCCGCGGCCGGGTTGCTCCTCCTAGAGGAGTATTCGCACCGCGCCTATCGACGGCGCATTAGGAGAAACCCGCGTCCCTCGCAACGGCCGCGCAACGCACAGCAGCCCGGGGAATGCTCCCCGGGCTGCTGTCGTGGTCCTTTGCCGCGGCGCTACGCTTGGCGCTCGATGGCAACAGAGGGGATCGTTCCGTCGGCGGCATCGTCGCCGAGCAGGGCGGTTACGGCGCCGCCATCGTATAGTGCGGAGACGAAGACGCTGCCAGGTTGCACCGCATCCGTGACGCGGGCGCGGATCGCGAGCCGGCCATGCCCATTGGCGAGCGTCACGGTCTCGCCGTCTTCGAGGTCGAGCTTGGCCGCGTCTGCGAAGCTGATCTCGACGTACTCTTCGCGGTGCAGCTTATCTGCATCCGGCTTGTGCAGGCTGGCCGCTTCGAGGCTGGTGTACAGCGTCCGGCCGGTGAGCAGCGCGAACGTACCGTCGCCAGAGGTGTTTTGCGCCGCGAATATAGACGGCAACGGCAGCAGGCGTGCGGCCGGCGGAGCGCCGGCGTCTTCGATGCGCGCGCCGAGCGCCAGCTCCGGATACCGCGCGTGCGCGTAAGCGGGCACGACACGCGCGATTTCGTCCATCACGCGATCGGCGGTTGTGTGGGTAAACGCCGCGGCGCGCTCCGGCGCCAACCGCTGCGCCAGACCGAAGAGGATGTCGAGCGCCGGCCGCGCCTCGCCGATCGGTTCGGTCGCGGCGAAGCGCCGCAGCACGCGCCGGTCGGCCGTCGTGTAGGTGCCGTCTTTGCCGTAGACATCGACATCGGACAGGACGACGTGGGCTAGCTGCGCCGTATCGGTCAGCACGCTATCGACGACGATGAGCAGTTCCAGCTTCGCCAGCGCGCGCTCCACGAACGCCTTATTCGGCATCGTCAGCAGCGGGTTGTCGTTGACGACGACCAGCGCTCTGATCCGACCGTCGTCGACGGCGCGTAGCATCGCGCGGGCGTTCAGCCCAGGTGTCGCGGGAGGCGAAGCACCCCACGCTTCGGTGAGACGCGCGACAGTGGCGGCGTCGTCGAGCGCGGCGCGGCCAGGCAGAATACCGGGGCCGAGGCCCATATCGCGCACGCCCGCAACGTTGACATCGGCAGGCAGGTAGTAGAACGCGCGCGCGGCGCGCTCAGGACCAGCGAGCAGGATCGCCAGGTGGATCGTTGCCCGCGCCAGCATCGCGTTCTGTCGCACCCCGTGCGGCGTCGGCGCGAAGACGACAGCGACACGGTGGTTGGGGTCGCGTGCCGCCGAGCGAGCGGCATCGAGCGCATCGCTGAGACCATCGATCGCGGGTGGGTCTGCGGGCAGCGCTGGGACAGTATCACCAACGCGCGCACGGACTTCGTCGTCGCGCAGCAACTCACCCGCAAGCGCGACGAGCGCGGCTGTTTCCCCGTAGGCTGCCGGGCGCACCCAGGCCGTGGCGAACGGCACCAGCTCGCCCCAGCGCGAGGCGACGTAGATCAAGCGGGCGTTGTTGCGCACGACCGCGTCCTTCACGCGCAGCGACGCCACGGGGTGCGACGATTCGAGGTCGTCGCCAACGACGATAATCGTTTGCGCCTGCGCCAGCTCGGTGAGGTCCGCTGGCAGCGCCTCGGTGCCGAACGCCTCGCGCAGCTCGTCCGCGATAGCAGCAGCGAGCGGGCCGCCGCTGAAATCGATGTTGTTGGTGCCGACGGCGAGGCGCGCGACCTTCTGCAGCAGGTACGCTTCTTCGTTGGTGTGCAGCGGCCAGCCCAGGAAACCAACGGCGCCGGCACCGTGCTGCGCCGTGATGGCGCGCAGCCTCTCCGCGGCCGTCGTTAGCGCCTCGTCCCACGAGACCGGCACCAGCGTATCGGCGCGGCGTAGCAGCGGCCGTGAGAGCTTGTCGCGCTTGCGCAGCGCATCGTAGTGGTAGCGACCGCGCACGCAGATCTGGTCGTTGCTGACGGGGTTGATCGTGCTCGGTCGCACGATCACCCCCTCGCCGTTGAGGACGCCGAGCTTGATCGTACAGCCAACGCTGCAGTAGCTGCAGACGGTGTTGACCCAGCGCTGAGGCTTGGAGACCCACTTGTGCGGGTGTTCGAGCAACGTGGCCGTGGGGCAGACGTCGATGCACGCGCCGCAGAAGTCACAGCTCGATTCGTGGATCGGCCCACCGGCGCCGAAGGAGATGCGCGTGCTAAAGCCCTTGCCCGCCAGTGTGATCGCGCTCGTATGGCGGATCTCGTCGCACGCCCGTACGCATCGTGTGCAGAGGATGCACATCTTCGGGTCGAACTCCATGAAGGGGTTCCCCTGGTCGGCGGGCGGATGCTCGGTCATCGCGTAGAACGAGCGCGCCTCGTTCTCCCACGGCTGGTAGTTGGCCATGCCTACCACTTCGCACGTCGTTTGCAGCTCGCAGCGGTAGTTCTTCGGGCACGTGAGGCAGCGGTGCGTGACGACGTCGTCGCGCAGGCAGATATCACCCGGATGGCAGTGCTCGCGCCGGTGGCAGGTCAAGCAGCGGTCGGAATGGGTTGCAAGGATGAACGACAGGATCGCCTTGCGGTTCTCTTTGACATCGGGCGTTGTGGTACGCACGACCATGCCGGCGGTGGTTTTGACCGTGCACGAAGGTTGCAGGCCGCGCATCCCCTCGACCTCGACGATGCACATGCGGCAGCCGGCGTACGGTGGCAGGCCGTCGATGTAACAGAGGCTGGGTACGTAGACGCCCGCCGCGCGGCAGACTTCGAGCAGCGTGGCGCCCTCGGCGCATTCGATCGGGCGACCGTCGATCGTGATGGTGATCGTCTTCTGCGCAGTCGCGACCATGCCGAACCTTCTCCTCACGCAGCGGGCGCGCCGCCGACCTGCCGGCGCGCGCCGGGAGCAGGGCGCGGCGGCCGCATGCGTGGCTAGGTGAGCTTCTCCACCGCCTCGGCGTGATTATTGCCGAACGGGGCCTTCTGACCGTTGGGATACGTCCAGTCGTGCGTTTCGAGGTACTCGCGCGCAAGCCGGGTCAGCGCATGCTTGTCCTTGTACATGTCGTCGAACACGTAGACCGCGTCTTTGAAGGTGCCACCCGGCTGGATCGCCTCGTACGGGCACGCCTCGGTGCAGAGACCGCAGTACATGCAGAGGCGGAAGTCGATCTCGTAGCGATCCTTGTTCAGGGAGCCATCCGGGTTGGGCGAGGTCTGCACGAGGATGCAGCCGTCCGGACACGCCTGTGCGCAGGTCGAGCAGCCGGTGCAGCGCTCTTCGAACCAGAGCAGGTTGGTTCGTGCCCGCGGCGGGATCCAGCGCGACTGCTCGGGGTATTCGACGGTGACGGGTGGGCGGATCGCGTGCTTGATCGATTGCGCGAGGCCCTTGGCGATGCCGATGCCGTACACGCACAAACCTCCGCTACTGCAGTTTCAGCATAGACGACCGGCGGCAAAGGGTGAAGCGGCTCACAAACTTGGCGGGTAATGCCCGTTCGCTCAGACGGCGCGTTCGAGCAGCATGGCGTCGCCAAAGGAGTAGAAGCGGTAGCGCAGGCGCACGGCCTCGGCATAGGCTGCTAGGATGCGCTCGCGGCCGGCGAACGCGCTGACGAGCATCAGTAGCGTCGAGCGTGGCAGATGGAAATTGGTGATCAGCAGGTCGATCGCCTGCCAGCGGTGGCCGGGGAGGATGAGCAGATCGGTCTCGCCGCTGCCCGGCAAGAGCCTGCCGCCGCCGAGTCTGGCGCGGTGCTCCAATGTGCGCACCACCGTCGTGCCGCAGGCGACGATCCGGCCACCGCGCGCACGCGCCTCCTCCAGTGCTGCCGCGGTCTCCTCCGAGAGGGTGTGCCATTCGGCGTGCATCGGGTGTTCGCGCGGGTCGTCCACCTTGACAGGGCGGAAGGTGCCCGCTCCCACATGGAGCGTCACGAAGTGGATGCCAACCCCCATCACGCGGATGCGTTCCAGGAGCTCCGGCGTGAAGTGTAGTCCTGCCGTCGGCGCCGCAGCGCTGCCGGGGACTCGTGCGTAGACGGTCTGGTACCGTTCGGGATCGGCGGGTTGCTCGTGGATGTAATGCGGTAGGGGCAGTGTTCCGAGACGCGAGGGATCGATGCCGGGAGGAAATCGCAGCCGTACGAAACCTTCGCCGAGCACCTCCGTCACCTCGGCAGGCTCGCCCCCGAGCACAACGGTCCGGCCGACACGGAACCGCCGTGCCGGGCGGACCATCGCTTCCCACACGTTCGCCGCTTCATCTATCTGGCGCAGGAGCAGCGCCTCGGCCGCTCCGCCTGTGGGCAGGTGGCCGGTCAGCCTGGCCGCGATCACGCGCGTGTCGTTGAGCACCAGCGCGTCGCCGGGGCGCAGGAAGCGCGGCAGGTCGTAGAAGTGCCAGTGTTGTGGCTCGCCCTCGCGTGGCAAAACCAGCAAGCGCGAGTGGTCGCGCGGCTCGACCGGCTGCTGCGCGATCAGCTCCTCGGGCAGGTCGTAGTCGAAATCGGCCGTTCTCATCTCACTCCAGCGTGCCGCGCCGCGGTGTTTCGTGCAAAGAGGCCGGCTTCGTTGACCGAAGCGGGGCGCTGTTGCTACTTTTGACGGGGCCGCGCGTAGGCGGCCCGTTTTTGCGTACATGCGAGCCGCGGTTCGGGAGCAGAGGGATCGCGGACAGCAGGCGAGGGGATAAACGATGGCGACGATCGAATTGCGCGTGCGTCCGCGCACGGTGCTGGGCAAAAAGGTCAGGGCGATGCGACGGCAGGGCATCGTACCCGCGAACATTTATGGGCGTGGCCTGCCATCGCTGGCGATCGAGGTACCGCTGAACGATGTGCGGCACGCGATCCAGGAGGCCGGCCGCACGCACCTCGTACAGATCGTGGTCGAGGGCGAGCCGCAGCCGCGTCCAACGCTGATCCGCAAGGTGCAGCGCAAACCCACGACCGACGAGATTCTGCACGTCGATTTCCAGCAGGTCAGTCTGCAGGAGAAGATGACGGTGACGGTGCCGGTGGTGCTGACCGGTACGGCGCCGGTAGCGGAGCGCGGCGATGGCGTCGTCGTCGAAGCGCTGGCGCAGGTCGAAGTCGAGTGCCTGCCCACCGCGATCCCCGAGCATCTGGAGGGCGATCTCTCGCTGCTCACCGACTTCGACAGCCACATCAAGGTGGCCGACCTGCGTGTGCCGCCCGGGGTCACCGTGCTGACCGATCCCAACCTGGTGGTAGCATCGGTTTCGCGCACGGCGGCTGCCGAAGAGGAGGCCGCCGCTGCTGCCGCCGCGGAGGAACCAGCCGAGGCGGCTGCCGAGAAGGGCAGCGAAGAGGAGTAGGACGCCGTTCTACGAGGCAGCGCGTCCGGGAGCGCCGATTCGGGTTTGAGCCGGCGCCATGTGCAGTCCCGAGACCGCTCCGCGCAACTGTCCGCAGCCAGCGGCGATGTCGATGCCCTTTTCCGCGCGGACGGTGGCGTTGATCCCGTGTTCAAGGAGAACGCGCTCGAAGGCCAGCACGCGCCCGCGCGAAGGCCGGCGCATGCGTGCGTTTGCCGTCGGGTTGACCGGGATCAGGTTGACGTGGCAGGGGCGATCGCGGAGCAGCGCTGCCAGCCGCTGCGCCAGGTCGAGACCGTCGTTCACCTCTTCGATCAGCGCGTACTCGACGGTGTAGCGGCGGCCCGTGGCCGCGGTATAGGCGTCAGCGGCGGCCAGGATCTCGCGCACCTCGTGCCGCGCCGTCGGGATAAGCTGCCGCCGCAGCGCGTCATCGGGGCTGTGCAGCGAGACAGCAAGCCCCACAGCGATCCCTTCGCTCGCGAGACGGCGCATCATCGGCACCAGGCCGACGGTGCTGATCGTGAGGCGGCGCGGACTGAAACCGAACGCCTCGGCGCTCGTCAGCAGGCGGACGGCAGCGAGCGTGCGCTCGTAGTTGGCGAGCGGTTCGCCCATGCCCATGAAGACGATGTTCGTCAGGCGCTCGCCGCGGGCGGCGAGTTGCCGGGCGAAGTGCAGCACCTGGGCCATGATCTCGCCCACCGTAAGGTTGCGCAGAAAGCCCTGCTGCCCGGTTGCGCAGAACGTGCAGCCCATCGCGCAGCCGGCCTGCGTCGAGACACAAACCGTCGCGCGTGCCCGACTGTGCTCCGTCGGGTCGTACGACATCAGCACCGTTTCGACATCGGTTGCTTCGTCGAGGCGTAGCAGCGCCTTGACTGTGCTGCTATCGGCCGAGACGCGTTCGGCAACCACCGGCGGTGGTGCGAGCGGCAGCGTTTCTGCTAGCCGCGCCCGCAGCGATGCCGGCAGATCGGTCATCTCGCTGTACGACGTCGCGTACCGCCGGTAGAGCCAGTGGAGCACCTGCCGTGCGCGGTAGGCAGGTTCGCCCAGAGCGACGATCGCGTCGCGCAACCGCTCGGGAGTGAGATCGAAAACCGTTTCGGCGTAGCCCATCGCTTCGAGTGTAGCAAAGCAGCGGCGTCTGACCGGACATAGGGGCCTTTCAGAGCGCGCTCTCGAAGCGCAGCCCGGCGAGGTCGCGCAGGCCGCGCGCGAACTCGGCCGCGGTGACGGCGTTGCGTCCGGCGCGCCGCAGCCGCAGCGGGATCAACACGCCCTCGCCAGTGCCAACGGCGAAGGCCGCCTCGCGTTCCCTGCCGGTAGGGGGCGCGATCCCTGTCTCTGCAAGCGGGGCGATCGTGCCGGGCGGCAGCGCCGGGCCAGTAGCTGGAACGCCTTCCAGGATCTGCACCTGCTCGCCACGCAGCACCGTGGTCGCAATCGGCCAGGGATTGTAGGCACGTACCTTTCGCCAGAGCACGACCGCGGGTTGCGTCCAGTCGATGCGCGCATCCTCTTTCTTGATCGGCGGCGCGAGCGTGGCCTGTGTCTCGTCCTGCGGAACCGCCGCGATCTCACCGGCGATCCAGCCGGGCAGCGTGCGTAGCAGCAGCGCCGCCCCCATCTCCGCCAGCCGCGCGGTCAGCGTGCCGGTTGTGTCGTCGTCGCTAATCGGGGTCGCCTCGCGCGCGAGCACCGGCCCGGTATCGAGGCCGTAATCGATGCGCATGATCGAAACGCCGGTCTCCTTGTCGCCCGCGAGGATGGCGGCCGGGATCGGCGCCGCCCCGCGCCAGCGTGGCAGCAACGAGGCGTGGACATTCAGCACGCCATAGCGCGGCATGTCTACGACGGCCGGGCGGAGAATCTGGCCGTACGCGGCGACAACGATCAGGTCGGGTGCGAACCCGCGCAGCCGCTCGATCTCCTCCGTGCCGCGCAATCGCTCCGGCTGCAATACCGGCAGGCCCAGCTCTTGCGCAACGAGCTTCACCGGCGGTGGTGTCAGACGGCGACCGCGTCCGGCAGGCCGGTCGGGCTGGGTGTAGACGGCGACGATGTTCCAGCCCGCCGATACCAGCCCGCGCAGCGACGGTACCGCGAACTCGGGCGAACCCATGAAAACAAGACGCGGCTCGCTCATCGCCCTCGCACGATCGCGGGCGCACCCACGCTAACCCCTGTTCGCGCCGCCGCACTGCCGTTGACTAGCGCCATTTCGACGTAGCCGCTGCTGCCAACCAGCGCTACCAGCCCGCGCCCTTCGCCGTAGGTGCGCACGAAGCGGGCACGGTGGCCAGCGATCTCCAGCTCTGCCGGCCCTTCGGGCAGCTGGCTGCCGCGAATGCTGGTGATGAGATTGCCGAACCGATCGATGTGCACCACCCGCCCGTGCACCCCATCGGCAGCGCGGTGACCCTCGAACGGCGGCAGCAGCCAGACACGCTCTAGCGGCGGGCCGATCTCGTCGAAGGGGAAGCCCGCCGCCAGGTGCGCCGCCGCCGGGCCAAAAACGTCGCGGCCGTGGAAGGTGGCGCTGCGTTCGGCGCGTACAATCGCCGGGTTCTCGATCGCGCGCGCCTCGTACCCCGCCGGCAGCCGGAAGCCGAGCGGTCCGAACGGTCGGTCGCGCAGTGCGTCCATCAGCGCGCGCGCCTCTTCCGGCACGAACGCCGAGAGACAGCCATTGTCCGGCCCCACGGCGTAGCCACGCGGGCCACGGAGCGCGATGGCAGCGCGGTCGGTGCCGACACCCGGATCGACGACGACGAGGTGGACGCAACCAGGCGGGAAGAACGGCCACGCCTGCCCCGTGACGAAAACCGCCTGCTCGATCTGCTGCGGCGCGATCTCGTGGCTCACATCGACGATCGTCAAACCCGGCGCCACAGCGAGCATCACCCCTTTCACCGCCGCGACGTAGCCGTCGCGCGTCCCGAAGTCGCTGGTGAATGTTGCCAGGAGCGTTGTCTCTGCCACGTGTTGGGAACGACCTCCTGGGGAAAGCGTAGCAGGCGCGGTCTTGTGCTGCTTCAGTTGCGGCGCGAGTGCAGCGACCAGCGTTCGATGGCGGCGAAGCGGTCGGCGGTCGAAGCGAGCAGGCCCAGCTGCACGTTCTCGAGCTTCGCCGGCGCGGCATAGAGGTAACGCGGGAAGAAGAGCACGATTGCCGGCATATCCTGGCGAAACTGGTCAGCGAACGCGCCGTAGATCGCTGCGCGCCCGGCAGCGTCGGGAGCCTCGCGTGCTGCTTCGAGCAGTTGATCGACACGCGAGTTGGCGTAACCGCTCAGGTTACGTCCACCGCCGCCGCGCTGCGACGAATGCCAGGCAGGAAACGGGTCGAGATCGGGCCCAGGGTCCCAGCCGTACAAGACCGCCTCGAACTTCTGCGGCAGCAGCACCGCGTCGAGCAGCGTCGTGGCGTCCATCGTTTGCACGGTAACGCGCGCGCCGATCGCCGCCCATTGCTGCGCGAGGTTGCGGGCGAGAGCAAGGCGTTGTGTGTCGGGCGTGGTGTCGAGCGTGAACGAGAGCGCGATCTCGCCCTTGCGCAGCACGCCATCGGGACCGGGTGTCCAGCCGGCGGCAGCGAGGAGCTGCTTCGCCATCGCTACGTTCGCGGTGGGCGGAGCATCGCTCGCGCCGGTGTAGGAGCCGGGTGGTAAGGGCACGTCGGAGGGCGTCGCCTGGCCGTCCATCACCTGTTGGACCAGCGCGTTGCGGTCGACGGCGAGGCTCAGCGCGCGGCGCACAGCGGCATCCTGGAACTGCGCCGCCGCCAGATTCAGGTAGACGAGCGTGTACGCCGGACGCAGACCCGAATAGATCGCGTGACCGGTGGCGCGCAGCGCATCGAGATCGCTGGGCGCAACGGGCGCTGGCAGCACAGCGCTGTCGATCGCGTGCGACCGCAGCGCTGCTTCTATGGCGCCGAGGTCGGGCAGGAAGCGCAGGCGGATGCGCTCGATGTACGGCGTGCCGAGCGGATAGCCGGGGACGCGCTGCAGGTCGGCTTCGTTCGCCGTCAGGCGCGTGAGGCGGTACGGTCCGGCACCGATCGGGTGCTGGTTGAACGGATCGTTGACGAGCTGGGTGGGCGTATCGCGGCCGAGGATGTGTTCCGGCAAGAGGCCCACGGTGCTGTACGCGAGGAAGGGCGTAAACGGTGCGTCGAAGTGGAAGAGCACCGCATCGTTGCTGAGCTTCTGAACCTGCGCGCGCCGCCACACTTCAGCGGTGGCCGGGTCGCCCTTAACACCCGGCGCGGAGAAGGCGCGCGCGGTAAAAAGCACGTCGTCGGCGGTGACCGGAGCGCCGTCCTGCCAGCGCGCATCGGGCCGCAGCAAGAAGGTGAAATCGCGCCCATCGGCGGAGACGACCCAGCTCTGCGCGAGGTCAGGTTGTACCTGGCCGTTAGGGCCGAGGCGCGTGAGACCGGCGAAGATCAGCCGGGTGAGGTCGGCGTCGGGCCCGGATGCGCCAGCGAAGAGGGGATTGATCGCGCCCGGCCTCTCACCCGCCACGCCTTCGACGAGCATGCCCCCATCGGCCGGCAGCGGTCCGCTCGAACGCCAGCCCGCCGCAGCCAGCCCCACGAAGATGGCGATCAGACATAACGCGACCAGAGCAACCGCTTCTGCCCCCGGCGCGAGACGCGGGCGAGGCAGAGAGTGCGTCATCGGTGGCTGACGAAGCCGCTAGCGCGCGGCGCGCACGCTAAGGATATCGATGATGACGAAAGCGATCACGAGCACGATCGTCAACTGGAACAGCGTGCGCTCGATGCCCCGGCGCGTGCGAAACACCGAGGTCGAGCCGCCGAGGCCGGCGCCGATGCCGGACCCTTTCGCCTGCAGAATGAGCACGATCGAGAGCACGATCGAGACCAGCAGCGTGGCGATGTTGAGCGCGTCTGACAGCGAAAATGCCAGGAAGTACATCTTTCTCTCGCTTCTGCGCGAAGCCTACTCGGCGATGCCATTTGCGAGCAGGGTCAACAGTTCGGCCTGCCCGCCTTGTCCACCGGCATGGTACAGACGCAGGATAGCCGAGGCAAGCTTGTGCGGGTCGTGTCGGTAGCGGTTCTCCTCGCTGATCACATCCATGAGCACGATGCGCGGGTCGGCGCGTGCTGTGTCGGTCACGCGCACGGGCTGCGAATGCCACTCGGCGGGAAGCTCGGACGAGACGTTGCTGTTGGCCAGCACGTAGTGGAAAATGCCGCGTCCGACGTGCTGTTCCAGGGCGTCGATATGGTCTTGCACGGTGAAACAATCGGTCTCGCCGTGCTGCGTGGCGACATTTGTGACATAAATGCGTAGCGCCGACGAGGCTTTGAGCGCCTCCGCGATGCCACGCACCAGCAGATTGGGCAGCACGCTGGTATAAAGGCTGCCCGGGCCGATCACGATGATATCGGCGTTCAAGATCGCCGCGATCGCGTCGGGGTGGGCGGTTGCATCAGGCGGCTCGATGAAGACCTCGCGGATGCGCGCTGGCGCGTGGCCGATGTTCGATTCGCCGCGGATGCGCTGGCCGTCCACTGTTAGTGCCGTCAGCGTCACATCGGCCAGGGTGGAGGGGATGATCTGGCCGCGCGTGTTGAGCACGCGGCTCGTCTGCCGGATCGCCTCCTCGAAGCTGCCGGTGACGGCGCTCATCGCGACGATGAACAGATTGCCGAAGCTATGGTTCTCCAGATCCGAACCTTCCGGAAAGCGGTACTGGAAGAGCTGGCGGATGAGCGGCTCGGTATCGGCCAGAGCGGCGATGCAGTTGCGCACGTCACCCGGAGGGAGCACGCCGAAGTCGCGGCGCAGCCGGCCCGAGCTGCCACCATCGTCGGCGACGGTCACGATCGCCGTCAGGTTGCCGGTCACCTCTTTCAGGCCGCGCAGCAGGTTGGAGAGACCCGTGCCGCCGCCGATGGCGACGATGCGCGGTCCGCGTCCCTGCAGCCGATAGCGATGGACATGCTCGACGAGCGAGCTGTTCTCACCGGGTGCACGCGTCATGAACGGTTCGAGCAGGGCCGCGTTGAGGCGGTAGAGGCCGATCCCGATCGCGCTAAACGCCAACACGATAAAAAGCGCCCCGCGCCAGACGCGGGGCACAAACTGCAGCGTCAGATAGTAAAAGATGCCGGGAAACTGATAGCTCAGGTACGCCTCGCGCAGCAAATAGGCCACGCCGAGCCCCATCAGCACCACGCCAACGAGCAGCAACGCCAGCCAGCGTTTGACATGCAGGCCGGGATACAGCCACTTCAACGCCGCGAGCCTGCGTGGCGGTTGCGGCGCGGGTGTGCGGCTCGTCATCGGCCTGCCTCCTGAGCTGGGTGGAGCGGCGTGATCATCGTCCTACTCCGCCAGCAGCCGTTCGAGCGTCTCGCGCACGACGTCGGGGCGGGCGCGGCCGCGCGTCTCCTTCATCACCTGGCCGACGAGCGCCTGGATCGCGTTCGTCTTGCCACGGCGGTAATCGGCCACGGCCTTCTCGTTCGCGGCCAGCACGCGGCGCACCGCCTCCTCGATCGCAGTGGCATCGCTGATCGACGTCAGCCCCGCTTCGCGCATGATCGCGGCCGGCGAGCGGCCGGTGGCGAAAGCCTGTTCGAGCACGCTCTTCGCCGCTTTGCCGGTGATCTGCCCCGTCTCGACCAGCGCGACGAGTTCGGCCAGCCCCTGCGGCGTCACCTTGACGGCGTCGAGTTCGACGTTGGCGGCGTTCTGCAGGCGCACGAAGTCGCCCAGCACCCAGTTGGCGACGGCTTTGGCGACGCCGTCGCGGCCGGGTAGCGCCGCCTTCGCCGCCGTAACGGCCTGCTCGAACCAATCGGCGCGCTCGCGGCTATCCGTGAGCAGAGCGGCGTCGTACGGTGGCAGGTCGTACTCGGCGATGAAGCGGCGGCGACGCGCGTCGGGTAGTTCGGGTAGCGCCGCGCGCAGCGCCTTGACCCGCTCACGCGAGATCGCCAATGGTGGTAGGTCCGGTTCGGGGAAGTAGCGGTAGTCGTTGGCTTCTTCCTTGCTGCGCTGCGAGACGGTGCGCCCTTCGCTCTCTACCCAGCCGCGCGTTTCGCGCGCGACCCGCTCGCCGCGATCGAGCAGCGCTGCCTGTCGTTCGATCTCGTACTCCAGCGCACGGTAGACGGCGCGGAAGCTGTTCATGTTCTTGATCTCGACCTTGCTGCCGAAGGTCGTAGAACCGAGCGGACGCAGCGAGATGTTCGCATCGCAGCGGAGGTTGCCCTCCTCCATGTTGGCGCGGCTGACGCCGATGTAGCGCAAAATCTGCCGCAGCTTCATCAGGTACTGGCGCGCCTCTTCGGGTGAGCGTAGGTCCGGCTCACCGACGATCTCCATCAGCGGCGCGCCCGAGCGGTTGACGTCGACCAGGCTGTAGGTTTCACCGTGCGGGCCGGTCTCGTGCTTGAGCGTCGCGGTGTCTTCCTCCAGATGCACGCGAGTGATGCCGACGCGCCGCTCCTGGCCCGGCTCGCCGATCTCCAGCCAGCCGTTGATGCAGAGCGGTGCATCGTACTGCGAGATCTGGTACCCCTTCATCAGGTCGGGGTAAGGATAATTCTTGCGGTCGAACTTCGCGTAGGGCGGAATCGTGCAGTTGAGCGCGAGGCCGGTCATGATCGTGAAATCGACCGCGCGGCGGTTGATCACGGGCAGCACGCCCGGCATACCCATGCACACCGGGCATACGTGCGTGTTCGGCTCGGCGCCGGCGTAATCGTTGGGACAGGCACAGAACATCTTGCTGCGCGTTTGCAGTTGAACGTGCACTTCGAGACCGATGATCGGCTCGTAGCGGACCAAGGTTTTCGTCGCTGCTGTCATCTCTCGACCTTCAGGAAAGCTGGACGGCGCGGTCTGGCGCGGTCGGCCGTTCGTTGGCGAGCCGCTGGAGGAGTTGCGGCAAGTCGTGCGCGAAACGCGAGCGCGGCACGATGATCTCGACGCCGGCCGCGCGCGCCGTGGCAGCGAGGTCATCGCGCACGTGCGGGTACAAAGCGAGCAGAGGCGGCCTGCCCCGGAACGCCGCTGCCAAGGCGGCGAGCGTCTCGGCGAACGGGAAACGAGGCGAGGCCAGGTCGAGCACGGCGCCGATGGGTGGCGCGCCTTCCAGAGTGCGGAGGCTTGCCAGGCTCTCGATAGCACGGGCATCGAGACCCACGCCGCGCGCGGCGGCGGTGACGCGCTCTTCTAGCATCAGATCGCCGATCAGCAGCAGAACCACCGGCGCGCGCTCTTCGGTCGGCATCGTTCGATGCGATCTCCTCGCTACGCCGCACAGGCGCATCTCGCAGGCATTGTACAACCTCGCGCCACGAACGGCGGCACGAAAGGCTAGCAAGGAATCAGTTACGCGGGTGTGGTACCCAGGGAGGGATTCGAACCCTCACGCCTTGCGGCCGCCGGTTTTAAGCCGGCTGCGTCTGCCGTTCCGCCACCTGGGCATGTCTCGCCGTTAGCATACCGCGCGGCGCAGGTAATAGGTGGCGGAGAACCCAGAGCTCGCGATGGCGCGGCAGGAGCCAGGAGACGGGGCGCTGTGGAGCCGGTCAGGAGGGGCGACCGGGGAGGCGACGACCGGATTCGAACCGGTGAATAGAGGTTTTGCAGACCTCCGCCTTAACCACTTGGCTACGTCGCCGGCGTATCGGAGCAAAAAAGAAAGCGGAGCGGAAGACGAGATTCGAACTCGCGACCCCCTCCTTGGCAAGGAGGTGCTCTACCACTGAGCTACTTCCGCAAGGCGCACGGCGCCGGTGCCGAGGAGGAGATTTGAACTCCTACGCCCTTTCGGGCACCACCCCCTCAAGATGGCGTGTCTGCCTATTCCACCACCTCGGCCTGTGGCCGCGAGGGCCAGACGGGAGTGGAAGGAATCGCCCCTCCCTTTACTCGCATTGTTCCACGTCTGTTTGTTAGATGTAAAGCCCTGCCTCGCGTGATGCGCCGGGAAGCGCGTATGCCGGGGCGTCGAGCGTTGGCACGATCTCGCTCGGATGCTCTCAGGCAGAGCGGTACGAACCTGGCCTCGCTGCGTGGAGAGGGCAGGAGGCCTGCGCACCAGTGCGCGAAGATCAGCGCCTTGCTGCTCTGATCCTCGTGGCGAGAGCAGGTGATGCCGCGATCCGTGGCATGGAACGCATCGCAGCGCTGAGCAACCGTGTGAAGCGCAGTACTGGCTGGCGCGCCAGGATTCGAACCTGGGTTAACGGATCCAAAGTCCGCTGAACTACCGCTGTTCTACGCGCCATCGGATGCCACCGCATCCGCTCACGAGTGTAGAACACGCGCCGTGGTGACCGAAAGCGCCGGACGAAGCGTAGGTGATCCCGGCGGCGTGGCGTCGACACGCGATCCCGTCTGCTCCCACCGAGAGCGTGACTGCACGCGCGCCCCTTTCGCCGCCCGGGACCTCTCTCCAAACCTGGCAGTGCGCAGCGCAGGACGAGCATGGCAACGGTCTGCGCACAGTCAGGCGGGTGGGCTTGCCCCTATGGGGCTGTACACCTGTCTCCTTGCCTGGCAAGGGCACGCTCATCCCGGTGTGCATCCAGTCGGCGAGGTGCCGAGATCCGCATGCGCGGTGACATCTGCTGCCTACGGGTAACTCGCTGTATAGATTGCCGGGCTGCTCACGCAGATGATCACACTCAGCTCTGGCCCAACCGCCTGCTCTCCACCGGCGCCGGCGGAGAAGCCGTGGCAGATGCCGAAGAACCGCGCTCGACGTCGTGCCTTTGGGAGGCGAGCGCATGCGCTGCCGTGGCCCGAAGTCATGCTCATGACCGATCGGTGACGGTTTGCGGTCGAATCTGTTTCGACGCTCGCCTTTCCTCCCGTCGTAATCCGCGTGCACTTGTCGTTGGCGATCCATCCCTGTATCGTACCGTCTTACGAGAGGCCTGCGCGGACGGCGGGCACCGCGTGGTGGCCTGACCAGGACGCCCGTGCATTGTGAGAGGAGGTGATATCGAGAGCATTCTCGGCAACGCGAACACACTCGCTCGACCGTTGTGGGCTCCCGATCTTTAAGGACAAAAGGATACGACATGCGCCAAAAATCTCGCGCACTCCTGACGATGGGCGGGCTGCTTACCGCCGCAGCGCTGGCGATGGCCTGTGGCAGCAGCAACAACGCCAACAAAAACAACACCGCGAACAACGCGGCCAAGCCTTCGGCGGTAGCATCCGCCGCGGCGTCGGCCGCCGCGTCAGCGGCAGCGCCGGGTACCGCGGCGGCCAAGCCCTCCGCGGCAGCCGCGTCGCCAGCGGCGCAGGCAACCAACCAGCGCCCGGCTGATGCCGCGCCCCCGGATCAGCAGAAACTGACGGTGCGCCTCGCGGCCGAACCCGAGTTCCTCGATCCGCAGCAGTCGGAGTTCGAACAGGATATCGCCGTCGAGCACCTGCTCTTCCGCGGCCTGTTCGTCTTCGATAAGGATGGTAACCTCGTCCCCGCCCTCGCGACCGAGATCCCAACCAAGGAGAACGGCGGTATCTCGGCGGATGGCCTCACGTACACCATCCATATGAAGACCGGTCAGAAGTTTAGCAACGGCGACCCGATCACCGCGCAGACGATGGAGTACACGCTGAAGCGCGAACTCGATCCAAAGGTGGCGGGAAGCTACGCGGGCTTCTACTACGATATCGTGGGTGGCCAGGCCTACAGCACCGCGCTCGGTACCAAGGACAAGCCGAAGAACCCGACCGATCAGGAGCTGCAGCAACTGCGCGACGCCGTGGCCGTGAAGGCGCTCGACGATACCACGCTGCAGGTCAAACTGACGGCGCCGAGTGGTTCGTTCCTCGACCGTCTGGCGATCTGGGGCGCCTATCCCGCCGATAAGAACGTGATCGATAAGTTCGGCGATAAGGCATACGACCCCGCCAACCTAGTCGGCAACGGCCCGTATATCCTCAAGGAGTATGCAGCCAAGGACCACATCACGCTGGTTGCCAACCCCAACTACACGCTCGATCCGAAGCCGATCATCCAGACGCTCACGATCCGCCTGATCGATGACAGCAGTCAGGCGTTCAATGCCTGGAAGAACGGCGAGCTGGATGAGACCGATGTTCCTGGCGCGAGCGCGCAGCAGGTCTTCAACGACCCGAACCTGAGCAAACTCGTGATCAAGTTCCCCGAGCAGAGCACGCGCGGCATCGAGTTCAACCTCACCCAGAAGCCGTTCGATAACCCGAAGGTGCGGATGGCGATCGCGAAGGCTGTCGATCGCAACGCGCTCGCGCAGGTTGTTTTCCAGGGCACGGTGCAACCGGGTGCAACGTGGTTGCCGCCGGGGCTGCCGGGCTATGATAAGGCGAACGAGGATATCCAGAAGTACGATCCTGCCGCTGCGAAGCAGCTGCTGGCCGATGCTGGCTACCCCAACGGCCAGGGCTTCCCGGTCACGAAGATCATCCTCACCCAGTCGCCTACCAACCAGAACCTGTTCGACTTCCTCTCCAAGCAGTTGAAAGACAACCTCAATATCACCATCCAGGCCGATATCGTGGATGGTAAGACGCGCTCGCAGCGCTACACGAACCGGCA
>Ga0070737_10003475_pt1 | contig 16942 bp, 15 predicted proteins | sample Coa_R1_10_FD_66438 | JGI IMG/M metagenome (GOLD analysis project Ga0070737, IMG submission 66438) | Surface soil microbial communities from Centralia Pennsylvania, which are recovering from an underground coalmine fire - Coalmine... | ecosystem: Environmental > Terrestrial > Soil > Unclassified...
AGGTTCATGAACACACGGTTCGACGGCCGCGCCCCTGACCAGCTGCGGGCGGTGAGCATCGAACGGGACTACACCGACGCCGCCGCCGGCTCGGCCCTCATCCGGGTCGGCCGGACGGTCGTGCTGTGCACGGCGTCGGTGGCCGACGAGGTGCCCCGGTGGATGCGCAACACCGGGCGGGGCTGGGTGACGGCCGAGTACTCGATGCTGCCGGGGGCGTCCCCCGAACGGGTCCCGAGAGAGGCAGCCAGAGGCCGCCAGTCGGGCCGGACCCAGGAGATCCAGCGCCTGATCGGCCGGTCGCTGCGGGCCGTCACCGACCTCGAGGCGATGGGGGAGACCCAGATCACCCTCGACTGCGACGTCCTCCAGGCCGACGGCGGCACCCGCACGGCCAGCATCTGCGGCGCCTATGTCGCCCTCCACGACGCCTGCACCCGGCTGGTGGCGGCCAAGCGCATGGAGACCCACCCCCTGCCGGAGGCGTGCGCAGCGGTGTCGGTCGGCATCGTCGGCGGCCACGCCCTGCTCGACCTGGCCTACGCCGAGGACAGCCACGCCGACGTCGACATGAACGTGGTCATGACCTCCTCGGGGAAGTTCGTCGAGATCCAGGGCACGGCCGAGAGCGCCCCGTTTAGCAACGGCGAGCTCGACGCCCTGCTGGCCCTGGCCGCTGGCGGGATCACCAACCTGCTGGAGGCCCAGGCGGCCGTGATCGCCGAGCCGCCGGCGCCCCGGCCCGACCTCGGGCGGTGACCGCCACCACCTACGTCCTGGCCACCGCCAACCCGGACAAGGCGGTCGAGATCGCCGACATCCTCGGGCCGGACGTCGAGCTCCTGCCCCGGCCCCCTGAGGTGCCCGAGGTGGAGGAGACCGGGCAGACCCTGCTCGACAACGCCCGGCTCAAGGCGGCTGCCCTCGCCGCCGCCACCGGCCGGCCGGCCATCGCCGACGACACCGGGCTCGAGGTCCACTCGCTCGGTGGGGCTCCCGGCGTGCACTCGGCCCGCTACGCCGGGGAGCACGCGGCCTACGCCGACAACGTGGCCAAGCTGCTCGACGCCCTCCAGGGTCAGGCCGACCGCACCGCCCGGTTCCGGACCGTGGCCGTGGCCCGCTGGCCCGACGGCACCGAGATCTCCGCCGAGGGGACGGTCGAGGGCACCATCGCCGAGCGGCCGCAGGGCGATGGGGGCTTCGGCTACGACCCCGTCTTCGTGCCGGTCGAGGGCGACGGCCGTTCCTTCGGCGAGATGCCGGCGGCCGACAAGCACGCCGTGTCCCACCGCGGCCGGGCCTTCCGGGCCCTCGCCGCCCGCCTCCCCTGACCCCCCCCGCATCCAGCCCACTCGTACCCCAGCCGTAACCGGCCTGTCCACCGTTAGCGCCCGACCCGGCGCGAGGATCGCTTCGTCGATGTCGTCTCCGTCCCCCCAGCTACCGCTCGACGCGGTGGGTGAGCCGCGCCCGGAGCCCGGCCCGGTCCGGATCCGGCGAGGCCTGCTGCGGTTCGTCCCCCGCCCCCTGCGTCGACTCGGGCGGGTGCTGATCGTCGCTCTGATCATCGAGTACCTGGTCGTGCCCCAGATCGCCGGCACCCGTGACGCCCTGCACACCCTCCTGCGGGTCAACGGGGCCTGGCTGGCCCTCGGCGTCGCCCTCGAGGCGGTGTCGCTGGCCGCCTACGCCCAGCTGCTGCGCACCGTCCTGCCCCAGGAGAACGACCCGGGGTTTTGGCGCGTGCAGCGCATCCAGCTCTCCACCCTCGCCCTCAGCCATGTCGTCCCGGGTGGGTCGGCCGCCGGCTCGGCCCTCGGCTACCGCCTGCTGACGGCGGCCGGCGTCCGCCGGGCCGACGTCGGCTTCGGCCTCGCCACCCAGGGCCTCGGCTCGGCCGTGATCCTCAACGTCATCCTGTGGATGGCCCTGGTCGTTTCCATCCCGATCTGGGGACTGTCGGCCGTCTACCTGGCCGCCGCCGCCGTCGGGTTGGTCCTCGTCGGGGCGTTCATCGGCCTCGTCCTGCTCTTCACCCGCGGCCAGCGCCTCGCCGACCGGATCATCCGCCGGATCACCCGGCACCTGCCGCTGGTCGACGAGGAGACCGTCCACGACCTGTTCGTCCGCTTGCAGGTGCGGATGCGGACCCTCGGGCGCCAGCGCGGCCTGCTGGTGCGGGCCGTGCTCTTGGCGATGGCCAACTGGCTCTTTGACGCGGCGTCGTTGTGGGTCTTCGTCGGCGCCTTCGGCCACTGGGCCAACATCGACGGCCTGCTCGTCGCCTACGGTCTGGCCAACGTACTGGCCGCCATCCCGATCACCCCCGGCGGGCTGGGGGTCGTCGAGGCCACCCTCACCTCTGCCCTCGTCGGCTTCGACACGGCCAGGGCCGTCGCCATCCTCGGTGTCGTCGCCTACCGGCTGGTGAACTTCTGGCTGCCCATCCCCGTCGGCGGGCTGGCCTACCTGAGCCTGCACGTGGACTCGAGTCGGGCTGACGAGCGACGCCCGGCACCTCAGGCGCCGGGGTTGACCGGGTCGTGACCAGTAACATTGCGCAGATGACCTCCGCCGGGGCCCGATGACGACTGTCGCCGAGTACCGCTCGTCCCGGGAGCTGTTCACCAATCTGACCCTGCGCGAGCTGCGCTCGATGTACAAGCGGTCGTTCCTCGGCTGGGCCTGGTCGATGATCAACCCGCTGGCCAACACGCTCGTCTACACGGTGGTCTTCGCCTACTTCTTCCGGCTCAAGCCGACACCGGGGCACCCGAGCGGGCTCACCGCCTACGCCCTGTACCTGTTGCCGCCCATGCTCACCTGGAACTTCTTCCAGACCGGCATCATGAGCTCGGTCGGGGGGCTCATCGGCAACGGCAACCTCATCAAGAAGAGCTACTTCCCGCGCGAGCTGCTGCCGGCGTCCGCGGTCGCCTCGACCCTCGTCTCCCACTTCATCGAGATGGGCGTGGTGATGGTCGTGATGCTGGCCTACGGCAACTTCTACGCCCTGCTGTACTCGCCCTTCACCGTCCTGATCATCCTGCTGGCCGCCGTCTTCTCGTTGGGATTGGGGCTCGGCCTCGGCGTCCTCAACGTCTACTTCCGTGACATCCAGTACTTCCTCACCATCCTCTTCCTGCTCTGGATGTACGGGACGCCGATCATCTATCCCAACAACACGGTCATGTACCGGGTGGTCAACGGGGTCAACCACGTCCGGTATCTCCCCGGCACCCACGTGTCGCTCTTCGCCGTCATGAAGATCAACCCCATGACCGAGATGGAGCTGCTGCTGCGACAGACGATGTGGAACGGCACCCATCCCGACTGGATGCAGCTGCTCTACTTCGCCGCCTGGGCCTTCGCCGCGCTCGGCATCGGGCTGATGGTCTTCCGCCGTTTCGAGGGTCGCCTGGCGGAGGAGCTGTGACCGAGCCCGCCGTCGTCGTCGAGGACGTCTCCAAGAAGTTCCGCCTCTACAAGGAGCGCAACAACTCGCTCAAGTCGGCGATCATGCGGGGCCGGCGGGCGGTGGTGGAGGACTTCTGGGCCCTGAAGCACGTGAGCCTGGAAGTCCCCAAGGGCGAGACGTTCGGCCTCGTCGGCGAGAATGGCTCCGGCAAGAGCACCATGCTCAAATGCATGACCAAGATCCTCCGTCCCGACGAGGGGCGCATCTCGGTCGAGGGCAAGATCTCGGCCCTGCTCGAGCTGGGCGCCGGCTTCCACCCGGAGCTGTCGGGCCGGGAAAACGTCTACCTCAACGGGGCCATCCTCGGGCTCAGCCAAAAGGAGATCAACCGGCGTTTCGACGAGATCGTCGACTTCGCCGGCATCGGCACCTTCATCGACGAGCCGGTCAAAAACTATTCCTCGGGCATGTACGTGCGTTTGGGGTTCTCGGTGGCCATCAACGTCGACCCGGAGGTGCTGCTGGTCGACGAGGTCCTGGCCGTCGGGGACGAGGCCTTCCAGCGCAAGTGCGCCGAGAAGTTCGCCGACCTCAAGCACGAGGGCAAGACCATCGTCCTCGTGTCCCACGCCATGAGCTCGGTGCAGAGCATCTGCGACCGGGTGGCCTGGTTTGAGCACGGGCACCTGCGGATGATCGGCGAGCCGCGCGACGTCATCGAGGAGTACACCGGCAACGTGCATGTCGACCGGGAGGTCGACGGCGACGGTCTGCGCTGGGGCTCGGGGCAAATACGGCTCACTGACGTCGAGCTCCTCGACGGGCAGGGCCGGGCCGGCACCAGCGTCCGAACCGGCGAGCGCTGCACGCTGCGCATCCACTACGACGCACCCGAGCCGGTGACCGAGCCCGGGTTTGCCTTCTTCTTCAACACCATCAACGGCATGCCGGTCACCGGCCCGAACTCAGTGGCCGCCGGCTGCGTGCCGGACAAGCTCGAAGGCCAGGGCGTGGTCGAGATCACCGTCGACCCCCTGAAGATCCTGCCCGGCACCTACGACCTGACCGTGTTCGTGGCCGACCACACCCTGCTCCACGAGTACGACCACCGGCAAAACTGGCTCCGCTTCGACGTGGAGCGGGGCAGCATCCGAGAGGATTGGGGGGTCGTCTCCATCTCCCCGCACTGGAAGGTCGGGGAGATGGAGGGCGGGACCTAGCTGTTCAGGCGGGGAAGGGTCGAGCCGGTCAGGTAGGCGTCGTGGTGGAACATCGGCCAGGCGCCGGCCACGTCGGCCCGGCGGCCGTTGGTGCCAGGGATCCGGTAGGTGGCGACCTCCCCGACCTGGTTGCCCCCCTTGACGGTCATCCCGGCGACGGTGATCCCGATCTCACCGCTGTCGTCGGTGACCAGGGCCGAGTTTTGCAGGGAGATGCCGCGGCCCAGCACGCCGAGCTGGTCGCCGTTGATCCCGTTGAGCACGTAGAGGCCCTTGGGGGTGGGGACCAGCAGGTCCTGATGGCCGTTGCCCACGTTGGCGCTGGTGATCCCGCCGATCACCGGGGCGGGGACATCGTGCGCCCAGTACCTGCCGCCGGTGGCCCCGTTGAGCAGGTACACCGTGCCCTTGGAGCTGCTCACGTTGGTGCCCTCGGCGACCTGCAGGTGCCCGTTGTTCCGCGCGTCGACCAGGGCCGGGCTGTCGGTGGTCAGCCCGTCGAGCGACGCCTTCCACCGGAGCTTGCACTGGTTGGTGACGGCGAAGAGCTTGTTGGTGTCGCCCGCCCCCTTGAAGGCGTTGCTGGTCCCGAACACGATGCCGACGTCATTGCCGCCGAGGAAGCGGCCGACCGCCGGCGAGGACTCGACACCCTGGTTGGGGGTGAACTGGCAGTGGACACCGGCCTCGTTGCTCCGGCTGCCGGAGTGCCCGGCGGCGGACAGCACCCACAGGTGGCCGCCCTGCTTCTCATGGGTGACGGAGTTGGCCGTCTGGTCGTTGCCCAGCACGATCCAGTTTTTGCCGCTGCCGAACAGGTTGCCGATGGCCGGCGTGTCGAACGACGAGTCGGTGGCCAGCCACGGCCAGCCCGGCCGGGTGCTCCCGTTTGCTGACCGCAGCTCGTCGACCCACTGGCCGAGCGACCCGGCCACCACCGACTTGGCCCCGTTGAGGTCACCCACGGCCATGGACGCCTGGACCCCGGCCTTGTCCGGGCGGCCGGGGGCGACCGCCACCTGGGTGAACCAGTCCTGGCCGCCGCGGGCACCCAGGGACAGGTAGCCGCCCTTGCCCCTCGCGCCAGCGCTCGGGTTGCCCACCGATACGTAGATGGCGTTGCCGTTGACCGATGGCGTCGAGTTGACCCCGACGCTCCCCGGCGTGTTCTTCGCCCACTCGGTCTGCGTGCTGGTATGGGCCAGGTGGAAGGCATAGACCTTGCCGCCGAGCCCGGTCGAAGGCCGGTAGGTGCCCACCACCACGGACGGGACCCGGTTGAGGGTGGCGACCATCGGCGACGACATCACCACCGGGTAGGTCGTCTCCGCTTCCCACGCCGGGTTGGTCGGAAGCCTGACCCCTGGCGCGGTGGCGCCTTGGGCCGTGCCCGCGGCGGCGCAGCCGGCGGCGACCAGGCTGGCGGCGGCGGCCGCGGTGCCGACCATGGCACCGAGCGACCTACGGCGGGCGGGAGCCGGTACGCTCACAGGCATGCAGAGTTCCTCCTTCGCGGTGACCTCCCAAGGCCCCGCCGGCGATCGTAACGCCGACACCTACCAACGCCTTCTGCGGGAGCGGATCGTCTTCCTCGGTACCCAGGTCGACGACACATCTGCAAACCTGATCTGCGCCCAGCTGCTGCTCCTCGCCGCCGAGGACGCCGAGCGGGACATCCAGCTGTACATCAACTCGCCGGGCGGGTCGGTCACCGCCGGTCTGGCCATCTACGACACCATGCAGTTCGTCCCCTGCGACGTCTCGACCGTGTGCATGGGCCTGGCCGCCTCGATGGGGCAGTTCCTCCTGTGCGCCGGGCAGCCCGGCAAGCGCTTCTCGCTGCCCCACTCCCGCATCCTCATGCACCAGCCGTCGGGGCAGGCCCAGGGCCAGGCCGCCGACATCGCCATCCAGGCCGAGCAGATCATCTACCTCAAGCGGATGATGGCCGAGCGGATCGCCTTCCACACCGGCCAGCCGATCGAGCGGATCGAGGCCGACTCGGACCGGGACCGCTGGTTCACGGCCCAGGAGGCCAAGGACTACGGGTTCATTGACGCCGTCATCGAGCGGGCGGCCGACGTGAGCGCCCCGAGCCCGGCCTGAGCTCCTGAGCGCACCGCGCTGATGACCACCTCGGTCATCGTCGTCTCCTACCGGCCGGGCGACTGGCTCGCCCCCTGCCTGGCCTCGGTCGCCGGCCAGGCCAACCAGGTGATCGCAGTCGACAACGGCTCGGACGGCCACGTCGTCTCCGACGTGGCCCGCCGGGCCGGCGCCGACGTCGTCCGGCTGCGCCGCAACATGGGATTCTCGGGCGGGTTCAACGCTGGACTGTCCAAAGCCCGCGGCGACGTCATCGCCGTCCTCAACGACGACGCGGTGGCTGAGCCCAGCTGGCTGCCCCGCGCCCAGGCGGCCCTGGCCGACCCGACCGTGGCCGCCGTCACCCCCAAGGTGCTGCTGGCCGGGTGGTGGGGCGAGGTGCTGCTCGATGACGCGCCGTGGTCGGTGCCCGGGGACGCCCGGCCCTTCGGTCGGCGGCTGACGTCGGTCACCGTCGACGGGGTGGAGGTCCTCGACCGGGTCCTCGGCGGCGGCGTGCACCGCCTGGAAGGGGTCGGCGCCGGCGACGACGTGCGGCCGGTGCCCTGGCGGTGGAGCTCGGGCGGCAAGCCCTTCTACGTCCCGTTGGGCGAGGACGCCGCCGGGCTGGTCCGTGTCAACCGGGACCCGGTGGAGCTGCGGGCCGTGTGCCGGGTGCTCAACCACGCCGGGTTGGTCCTCTACCGGGACGGCATGGCCGGTGAGATCGGGCTCGGCGCCCCCGACGACGGCCGGCTCGACCAGGCCGCCGACCGGTTCGGATTCAGCGGCACCGCCCCGGTTTTCCGGGCCGAGACCCTCAGGCGGCTGGGGGCCCTGGCCGGACCGTTTTTTGCCTACTGCGAGGACGTCGACTGGTCCCTCAGGGCCCAGCTCGCCGGTCTGCGGGTCGTCTACGAGCCCGGTGCCGTGGTCCGGCACCGGCTGTCGGCGACCAGCGGCGGCGCCCACGCCCCCCACGTCCGGTACCTCGCCTCTCGCAACGCCACTCTCACCCTGGTCCGCAACGCCCCGGCCCGGGTGGCCACCGAGGCGGTACGGGCCCGCCTCGCCCCCGACGCCGACCCGGCCGTCCGGCGCGGCCTGCAACGGCGGCTGCCGTGGGCCATCGCCTCCCGCCGGTCCCTCGCCCTGCACTGGAACCTGTCCCCGGCGGAGGTCTGGGCCCGCTGGGCCGACACGGAGGTCCCTTGGGACCAGAGCCCGGTCAAGGACGGGCGGTCGGCGGCTACCGGCCAGGCCTCCTTGGTCGAGGTGTCCCGGCAGCCGGCGACCCCGCTGCGTCCGGCGACGACCTGAGCGGCCCGACCCGGCGGCGGGTGGTGGTCGTCTGCTTCGACCCGCTGGGAGACCATGGCCGGCCCGGCCATCCCGGCCTGACACCTGGCCGAGGGGTCGTCTGGTCCGTCACCCCGGCCGCGGCCGCCGACAAGACGCCGGGTAACCTCCTGCCCGTGTCAACGACGGAACCTTCAGTGTCCCCGGCACGCGACGAGCGGTGGCGGGCGGCGGCGGCCAAGGCCGAGCAGCTCGCCCCCGGCTACGTCGACCGGGTCCGGTTGGCCGCCGCCCGCCTGGCTGCCGGCCCCGACCGGCGCGGCGACCTCCGGGCCTCGCTCGCCACCGTGGAGGAGACGGCCCGGGTCGACCTCGATGCCCCCACTTTGTCCCGGCTGGCCGCCGGGCGGGGTCTCAAGGAGGCGGTCAAGCGGCTGACCCGCTGGTACCTGCGCTACGTCGGCGACCAGGTCACCGCCTTCGGTCAGGCGGTGGCCACCTTCGGCCGGGAGGTGGCCGACCGCACCGATGAGCTGGCCGACCAGCAGGCCGCCACCGCGGCCAAGCTGGCCGCCCTCGAGGCGCGGGTCGGCCAGCTCGAAAAGGAGCTGAAGCGGTCGTGAGGGTCGACCAGTACCTGCCGAGCATCGTGCCTCACGACGCCATCAGCAACCACACCCTCCAGCTGCGCAAGGCGCTGCGGGCGGCGGGCTACCAGTCCGACATCTACGCCGAGGCCATCGGCGGGCCGCTGCGCCGGGAGGCCCGCCCGTGGGCCGAGGCCAAGGCGGCCGGCGCCCGCCCGGCCGGCGAGCGGGCCGTCATCTACCACGCCTCCACCGACAGCGACATGGCCGGGTGGCTGGCGTCGATCGCCGCCGGTGGCGAGGTGCTGCTGGCCGACTACCACAACATCACCCCGGCGAGCTTCTTCGCCCGCTGGCTCCCCGACGTGGCCCGCCACATGGAGGTGGCCCGGGAGCAGCTGGCCGAGCTGGCCCCCGCCGTCCGGCTCGGGATGGCCGACTCCCGTTACAACGAGGAGGAGCTGATCGAGCTCGGCTACCGCCGGACGGCGACCTGCCCGCTGCTGGTCGACCTGTCCGAGTACCACCAGGCCCCCGACCATCGGGCCTTGGCCCGCCTGCGCCGGGCCCGGGACAGGGGTGGCGCCCGGTGGCTGTTCGTCGGGCGGCTGTCTCCCAACAAGTGCCAGCACGACGTCATCGCCGCCTTCGCCGTGTACCGGCGGCTGTTCGACCCGAAGGCCCACCTGACCCTCGTCGGCGGCGGTACGGCCCCCCGGTACATCACCGCCGTGCGCCAGATGATGGCCGACCTGGAGCTGGGCGACAGCGTCGAGCTGCTCGACGGGGTGGGCTTCCCGGTGCTCCTGGCCCAGTTCGCCGCTGCCGACGTGTTTGTGTGCCTCTCGGAGCACGAGGGGTTTTGCGTGCCGGTGCTCGAGGCCATGGAGCTCGGCGTGCCGGTCGTGGCCTACGCGGCCGCGGCCGTCCCCGACACCGTCGGCGACGCCGGCGTGCTGCTGGCCGACAAGGACCCCCTCACCGTCGCCGTCGAGGTCGACGGCGTTCTCGGCGACGAGTCCCGCCGGCTGGCCCTCATCGCGGCCGGACGGGCGCGGGCGGCCTCGTTTTCGCTCGAGCGGACCGCGCCGGCGCAGGTCGCCGCCGTCGCGTCGGCATTGGCGGCCTGAGGTTTCCCGGCAAATTCGGTGGGGCGTGAGCGGAGGCACAAGGGCTACATGAGGATCGACCAGTACCTGCCGAGCTTCGCCGCGCGCGACGCCATCGGCAACCACACCCTCCAGGTGCGGAGGGCGCTGCGGGCCGCCGGCTACGAGTCCGACATCTACGCCGAGCACATCGGAGCATCCCTGCAGCAGGAGGCCCGCCCGTTTGCCGAGGCCAAGGCGGCCGGGGCCCGCCCGCCGGGGGAGCGGGCCCTCATCTACCACGCCTCCACCGACAGCGACATGGCCGGGTGGCTGGCGTCGATCGCCGCCGGCGGCGAGATCGTGCAGATCTACTACCACAACATCACCCCGTCGAGCTTCTTCACCCGCTGGCTCCCCGATGCCGCCCGCGGGACGCGGATGGCGCGCGAGCAGCTGGCCGAGCTGGCCCCCGCCGTCCGGTTGGGCATGGCCGCCACCCGCTACAGCGAGCGGGAGCTGGTCGAAGTCGGCTGCCGGCGGACGGCGGTCTGCCCCCTGCTAATCGACCTGTCCGAGTACCACCGGGAACCCGAGCCGGGCACGCTGGCCCGCCTCCGCCGGGCCCGCGAGCACGGCGGCGCCCGGTGGCTCTTTGTCGGCCGGTTGGCTCCCAACAAGTGCCAGCACGACGTGGTCGCCGCCTTTGCGGTGTACCGCCGCCTGTTCGACCCGCGGGCCCGCCTGACCCTGGTCGGTGGCGGCACCGTCCCGGACTACGTCGCCGGTATCCGGCGGATGGCCGCCGATCTGGACCTGGACGGCAGCGTGGAGCTGCTGGACGGGATCGACCAGCCGGTCCTCCTGGCCCAGTTCGCCGCCGCCGACGTGTTCGTGTGCCTGTCCGAGCACGAGGGGTTCGGCGTGCCGGTGCTCGAGGCGATGGAGCTCGGGGTGCCGGTCGTCGCCTACGACGCCGCCGCCGTCGCCGAGACTGTCGGCGACGCCGGCGTGGTCCTGCTCGACAAGGACCCGCTGACCGTCGCCGTCGAGGTCGACGCCGTCCTCGGCGACGAGGCCCGCCGGCAGGCCCTGATCGAAGCCGGGCGGGCCCGGGCGGCCTCGTTTGCCCTCGAGCGGACCGCGCCAGCCCTGGTGGCTGCCGTCGAGGGAGCGCTGGAGGCGTAAAGGGGGACGGCGTCGGAGCGCCGGACCGTTGCCGGCCGCCGGTCGCGGTGGCGGTCGCGTTACCGGCTGCGAACGGTGCCGGCCGCCCTGACCAGGGCCTGCCGGACGCGGGGAGCGGCCGGCCCGAGGACCCGGCGGGCCACCTTGCGGGCCAGATCTTCGGCCTTCTCCGCCGGGGTGCGCTCGTCGGGGCCGAGGACGGTCACGCCCGGCCAGGGCCCGTCGGGGGAGTCCGTGGCGGCGGCGGGCGGCTCGGTCACCTCGCCGGCGACGGCCCGCAGCCGGGCCAGCAGATCGGCCGGGAGCTTCAAATCCTCGGCGATCACCAGGGTGACCGATTCGAACTCGCCGGCCGCCCGGGCCAGCTCGGCGATGGTCCGGGCCTGCACGAGTCGCAGCAGACCGGCCACCGGGAAGCGCACCGGCACCGGCAGGTCGGGCTCGGCGCACAGGACCAGGCGGGTGGCGCCGGAGTGGGCCCGCAGCTGGCGCAGCCGCCGGCCGGCCAGGACACCGGTCACGGCCACGTCATAGGCGGCCGCGCTGGTCCGCGGCGAGGCCACGACGGGGTCGTCGCCGGCGGCGATGAGCCGGCGAACGACCGCGAAAGTGGCAGCCATCCCCGGCGTGTGCACCGGCGGGTAGCTGCCGACGACGAGGACCCGGCGGCCGGCGGCGGGCTCGGGGGCGGGCGAGGCGGTCATCGGGCCATCTCGGCCAGGTCGGCCTCCATCCGGTCGAGCACGACCGGCCAGCTGTAGTTGTCGATCACGTAGCGGCGCCCGGCCTCGGCCAGCTGCTTGGCCTCGTCGGGATCAGCGACCAGGCGGGCCAGATGCTCGCCCAGGTCGGACGAGCCGGAGAAGATGAGGCCCCCACCCGAGCGCCGGACGTGCCAGCCGACCACCTCGCTGCCCTCGACCGCCAGCACCGGTGTCCCGGCCAGCCACGCCTCCATCACCGAGCGGGAGAAGCTCTCCATCTTGCTGGGCTGGGCGTAGGCGAGGGCGGCGGCCATGGCGTCGTCCCGGTCGCCCGGGGGCAGGAGGCCCAGGTCGAGGACCCGTTGCCGCAAAGCCACCGGGATCTGCGGGTCGCCCACACCGATGGTGACCAGGTCCACGTCGAGGTCGCGCTCGGCGATGGCCGCGGCGTAGGCCTCCATCAGCAGCTGCCATCCCTTTTCCGGCTCCCGCCGGGCCGCGAAGAGCAGGAACGGGCGCCGTAGCCCGTACCGCCGCCGGAAGCCGTCGGGGTCGTAGACGGTGGGGATGTCCATGCCGGCGCCGGTCACGGTGTGGGCGTCGGGGAGCGGCCCGAGGCGGTGAGCCAGCTCGTGCTCCGGTTCGGACAGAAACCAGACCCGGGCCGGGTCCCGCAGCACCGGCGCCACCACGTCCAGCCGGGCGTAGAACTCGTCGTGCAGGCAGGGCATGGAGATGGCCCGGTCGGCCACCACCGGGAGGCACACCGTGGAGGTCCAGAACAGGTAGGGGGCGAACAGCACCGCTTGGTATTCCTGCCCGTGGCGCAACAGGTAGTCGAACAGCCCGGGCACGGTGAACCGCCAGCCCAGCCAGCTGACCTGCTCGTCGAGGGACGGCAGGACCTCGGCCTGGATCTTGAGCTGGGCCCGCCGCCCGGTCTCGGAGGTGTGGTGGTGCTGGTTGGCGAACCGCCGCACCGTCACCCCCTCGGTCCGGGTCACCCCCTCGGGCAGCTCGTTGGCCCACGTGTAGTGGTCGGTGGCGCAGGTGGTCAGCACGTCGACCTCCCAGCCCCGGTCGGCCAGCCCGACCGCAATCTCGCCGCTCAACGCTTCGGCCCCTCCGACCACCCGGTCGCCGAAGCGCGGCGTGACCACCGCTAGTCGCCCTTGCACGGGGACGGAACGTAGCAACCGCGTGACGCCGGGCGGCATCGCCCGCCCGTTGCGTGGTGTTCGGGTTTGGGGGAAATGAGGCCGGAGGGGTTGCGTTGCCGTGGTGCATCCTCAAGGCTTGGCGCGCTCGGCAGACAAACGAACACCTGGAGTGGCGCGTGCATCGACCTTGGAAGTGGACCGGAGCGGCCTTCGGCGCCTGCGCGCTGGCCGGCGGGCTGCTGGGCGCAGGTCCGCTGACCGGAGGGGTGGCGGCGGCCGCCCAGCGCGTGCCGGCGGCGGGGGCCACCGGTGCCGTCCGGCTGCCGCCGGCGTCCAGCGGGCCGAGCGCCGCCGCCGCCGCCGGAGGCGGCTCGGGCAGCACCGCCGCCGGAGGCGGCTCGGCTGGCACCGCCGCCGGAGGCGCCCCCAGCGCCGGTGCGGCCCAGGCCACCACGTCGGTGACGGTGTCGGGTCACGGTCTCGGGCCGGGGTGGGGGATGGGCCAGTGGGGCTCCTACGGGTACGCCAGCCTGGCCGGCTACAAGTGGCCCTACAGCAAGATCCTCGGCCACTACTACTCCGGGCAGCACCTCTCCCACCTGGCCACCGCCACCGAGTCGGCGCCCATCGACGTCGACCTGAGCGAGCTCGACGGCACCAAGGTGACCACCCTCAAGGCCAACCGCCGGGGCGCGCACGTGACCGTCAACGGGGCCAAGCGCTGGGGCACCCGCCGCATCACTCACACCGCCACGACCATCGTGGTGCGGGCCAACGTCGGCGACGTCAGGGTCGACCTCAACGGCAGGTGGAGGGCCTACCAGGGCTACATCGAGCTGACCCCCGACGACCGCACGGTCAACGTGGTGCCCCTCGAGTCCTATGTGGCCGGGGTGGTCCCGTCCGAGTCCATCGCCAGTTGGGGGGCGGCCGGCGGGGAGGCGGCCCTCGAGACCCAGGCCGTGGCCGCCCGTACCTACGCGATCAACTATGTCGACCAGGCCGGCCGCATCTGCGATACCGAGGAGTGCCAGGTCTACGACGGCGACCCCGGCACCAACCCCGGGCTCGACGGCTACGTCAAGTACAGCGACAAGGCGGCCACGGCCACGGCCGGGGTGGTGGTCTGCGCAATGGCCGCGTCGACCTGCCCGGCAGCGGACATCGACGAGACCCAGTACTCCGCCTCGACCGGTGGCTACACGTCAGGGCAGGGATTCCCGGCCGTGACCGACGCCGGCGACGCGGTGGGCTCCAACCCGTGGCACAACTGGACCGCCCACCTGAGCATCTCGCAGCTTGACGCCGCCTTTCCCAACCTCGGCCGGCTGACCGCCCTCGAGGTGACGGCCCGCAACGGGCACGGGACCTGGGGCGGCCGGGCCGTCACCGTCGAGGTCACCGGGACCAAGGGGTCGACCTCGCTGAGCGGCTCGAGCTTCGAGGACGACTTCGGGCTGGCCTCCAACTGGTTCAGGTTCGCCACCCAACCCTGAGGTAGAGGTGGAGGGTTGACGCCTACTTGGTCTGGAGGGCGGCCAGGTCGGCGTCGACCATCATCGTGACCAGCTCTTCGAAGCCGACCTCAGGCTTCCAGCCGAGCACCCGAGCCGCCTTGTCCGGCCGCCCGATCAGCAGGTCGACCTCGGCCGGCCGGAAGAACTCCTGGTCGATCTCCACGTGGTCCTCCCAGTTGAGGCCCACGTGGTTGAAAGCGACCTGGCACAGCTCCCGGACGCTGTGGGTTTCGCCGGTGGCCACCACGTAGTCGTCGGGCGTGTCCTGCTGCAGCATCTGCCACATGGCCCGGACATAGTCGCCGGCGTAGCCCCAGTCCCGCCGGGCGTCGAGGTTGCCCAGCTTGACCTTGTCCTGCAGCCCGAGCTTGATGGCGGCCACGCTGAAGGCCACCTTGCGGGGCAGGAACTCGAGACCGCGGCGGGGGCTCTCGTGGTTGAACAGGATCCCGGAGCTGGCGTGCAGCCCGTAGCTCTCCCGGTAGTTGACGGTGATCCAGTGGCCGTAGACCTTGGCCACCCCGTAGGGGCTGCGGGGGTACAGGGGCGTGGTCTCCACCTGTGGCACCTCCACCACCTTGCCGAACATCTCGCTCGAGCTGGCCTGGTAGAAGCGGATGTCGCGATCGGTAAGCAGGATGGCGTCGAGGAGGCGGACGACGCCCAGGCCGGTGACCTCACCGGTGAGGACCGGCTGGTTGAACGAGGTCTGCACGAACGACTGGGCGGCCAGGTTGTACACCTCGGTCGGCTTGTACTTGCGCAGGACCCGGATCATCGACGCCTCGTCGAGCAGGTCGGCCGCTTCGAGGGTCAGATGGTCCATCAGGTGGGCCACCCGCTCGAAGGTCACGGTGCTGCTCCGCCGGTGGAGCCCGACCACCCGGTAGCCCTTGTCGAGCAGGAGCTCGGCGAGGTAGGAGCCGTCCTGGCCGGTGATGCCGGTGATGAGCGCCGTGGGAGCCATCCCGCCAGTCTTGCCGATCGGGCCTGGCCCAGGTGACTGCCTGCCGGCGGCCCGCCGGCGCCGCCCGGCCGCCCTGGCCTGGGCCCGGACGCGACGAAGGGACCTGGCCGGGGGGGAGGGCCTGGTCCCTTCGTAAAAGCGGGGACCAGTAGGGGGGAAACCGGTCGCTCTCGCTTGTGACTCCATTGTGCCTCCGTGCACAAGCGGTGTCCAACAATTTATGGCGATGGCTGGCATCACCCGTTCAGATAAGGCGCCGAGGTCCGCGTCGGCGCCGGCGGCCGCCCGTACATTCGGCGGGATGGAGCGTCCCCGATCCCGCGGCATCCTCTCCGGTCCGATCGACGGTCCCTGGCGCCAGCGCGTGCCCCCGCCCGAGGTGGAGGCGACCAAGGGGCTGCTCGTGACCCATCTCGGATCACGGTTCACCGGCCAGGTGATGCGCTTCGAGCCCGACGGGGCCCTGGTGCTGCGGTCGGTCAATACCGGCCTCGAGCGGTTGTTCGTCCTCCGGCCGGGCTCGTTTTCGGTGGACGGCAAGACGGTGACCCTGAAGCGCCCGAAGCCGGCCCCCGCCGCCGACCCCGGTCACGGTCCGCAGGTGACGGCTTCGGGCTCGGTGGCCGTGGCCGGCGTCAGGGCCCGGGTGGCGCGAGCCGGGCGCCTGCTTGTGGAGGGCGTGCACGACGCCGAGCTGGTCGAGAAGGTCTGGGGTGACGACCTGCGCATCGAGGGGGTGGTGGTGGAGCGGCTCGATGGGGTCGACGTCCTCGAGGACGTGGTCGCCGCCTTCCGCCCCGGGCCCGACGCCCGCCTCGGCGTCCTCGTGGACCACCTGGTCCCGGGCAGCAAGGAGTCCCGCCTCGTGGCCCGGCTGGACAACCCCCATGTGCTGGTCACGGGGACGCCGTTCGTCGACGTGTGGCAGGCCATCCGACCCTCGGTCCTCGGCATCGACGCCTGGCCGGTGATTCCCAAGGGGAGGTCGTGGAAGGAAGGCATCTGCGCCGCCTTCGGCGAGCCGTCCCCGGGTCGGCTGTGGAAGCAGCTGCTGGGCCGGGTCCGCACCTACGCCGACCTGGAGCCCGCCCTGGTCGGCGCGGTCGAGCAGCTCATCGACTTCGTCACCGCCAGCGACTGAGGCGACCGGCGCGACGGGCTACGCCACCCGAGCCTCCTTTCTCCTCTCGTCGTCAGGGGTGGAGGACGATCTTGCCCTGGGTGTGCCGCTGCTCGAGCTGCCGGTAGGCGTCCTGCACCTGCGCGAGGGGGAAAACGGCCGCGATGGGGATCTCGAGCTCGCCCGCTTCGAGCATCGCCGCCAGCTCGGCCAGCACCTCGGCGGTGGCCGCGAACGCCGACCCCTCGGCTTTGGTGCCGTACTGCTCGGCCGCGGCCCGGTCGATGATGGTGTCGATCCGCTCCGGGGCGACGCCGAGCGCCTCCACCGCCAGCTGCACGTAGCCGCCGCCGAAGGTGTCGATGAAGGCGTCGATCTTGCCGCCGGCCGCCTCCTTGATCCGCTCGGCCAGGCCCTCGCCGGCGTAGGCCACCGGCGTGACGCCGTGCGAACGGAGCCAGTCGTGGTTGGCCGGGCCGGCCAGCCCGATGACGGTGGCGCCGGCGTGCTTGGCCAGCTGGACGGCGACCGACCCGACCCCGCCGGCGGCCCCGGAGACGACCACCACGTCGCCGGCCGACGCCCC
>Ga0070737_10003476_pt1 | contig 16938 bp, 17 predicted proteins | sample Coa_R1_10_FD_66438 | JGI IMG/M metagenome (GOLD analysis project Ga0070737, IMG submission 66438) | Surface soil microbial communities from Centralia Pennsylvania, which are recovering from an underground coalmine fire - Coalmine... | ecosystem: Environmental > Terrestrial > Soil > Unclassified...
CCTAAAGGTGACGGCGGTAAAGGAGGCATCAAGGATGATTCTATCGCCCATGCTTCTCTTTTTCTCTTGGCTTAAATTAAGGTCTCTGATGTTTACAATCCTGGGGAGTTTAGAAACTCTATCAAAGAAGCTTGCGAGGTCATAGTAAGAGCCATACACCTTCATCTCTATGGGAATTTCTGCATATATATCTTTTTTCACCTCTGGCTTAGGGGCAAACGTATTCGATTCTAAACCGGAAGCCGACACCGCAGCATAAACACTGTCAATCAAGCTGGGAATCTCTTTCTCTTCCGGGAGCTTACTGGCAGCCTCCTTAAATTCTCTATCCAGCTTATTAAATTCCTGCTCAAATCGCGGAAGTTCTTTGGCTATGTTTTCGTACTCATTTAATTTGGCTCGCTCTTTTTGAAGCTCATTTCTGGCACGGGTCAGTTCCTCAGATTTTGGCGACCAGAAAAAATACCAGTACACACCACATATAATCAGAATTATCGCTAACAGAATGCCAACCTTGACATAAACTGATTGCTGATCTAAGGATTCGGCCATGTTTTCAATAATAGCCATCTTTACCTCTCAGCTTTCTGTTTTGGTTTTCCCTCAGGACTCTCTTCCGTTTTGACCCTTCCTGAGTAGTTTAACTTCGACTCGATCACAAAAGTCTTGAGAGAAAGCTGCTGTATCTGTTTTGTGTTAATAACAGCGAGATCAACGTTCTGGAAGTAAGGAGAAGATTGGAGCTTCTTCATAAAATCCGAAACCGTAAGCTCGTCCCAAGCTGTTCCCTCAATTCTAGCCATATAGTTTTTCTCGGAGAACTCATCAATCCAGGCTCTGTTGGGAATGGCCTGTCCAAGAGCATCCATGACAAATAGGGGTCCAGTACGGTTTTCTTCAAGCACAGATATAACCTTGATTTTTTGTTCGAGTTCCCTATTCTTAACCTTAAATTCCTCGACCTTTTTCCTTATTACCTCCAATGCATTAATCCGTCTTTTTACCTCTGCAATCTCATTGTTCGTATCTTTTATCCTCTTAGACTGAACCAAGTCTATAGCCACAATGACGACAATTGCGGCGATTATCGCAAGAACACCTATAATAAGGTCGTTAAGGCCCCTTATCCTTTTTTTCTCTTCTTTTGTGGAGAGAAGATTTATTTTTATCATCTACCGCCTATTCTCCTAAGGGCAAGTCCCACAACCACACCCATCTTGGGAGCTATATCGAGAATATATTCAGGATCAAAGTCTCTCTCACTATATAGAACATTTCTAAAAGGATTAACCATTTCAACCATGGCTCCACTTTTATCTTGGAGTATCTCCCGTAGGTGCGGAATCTTTGAAGAGCCGCCTCCAAGTATGATTTTACGAACCGTTTCTCTGGATGTCATTGTAGTAGAGAAAAAATCTAAGGTTCTTTTTATCTCACCACAAATTAATTCCGTAAAATCAAGGGTTATTCTGCCAAGTTCAGGTATGGATGTATTTACTCCTAGAGAATACTTCTTCTTCTCAGCTTCATCATAGCTTAGATCAAACTCCTTTTGTATCCACTCGGTAAACTGTTTTCCGCCTACCGTTATGTCCCTTGCGAAGATCGAGACCCCTTCTTTTAAAATATTGATGTTTGTCACAGAGGCCCCAATGTTAATTAGAGCCACAATCTCATCCGAACTTGGATAGTTTACTTCATACATATTCTCAAGCGCGAACACATCAACGTCTACTACTACTGGGTTCAGTCCGGCATCGCTAGCCACGGCTATGTAGTCATTGGCTATGTCCTTTTTAGCCGCGACGATTAGCACGTCCATATTACCTTCAGGACTTTCCCCAGGAAGAATCTGAAAATCATAATTTACTTCGTTGACACTGTGAGGTATATATTGCTCAATCTCCCACGGTATGGCCTCGCGCAACTCTCTTTGACTCATCTGTGGAAGGCTCACCTTCTTTATAATTACAGAATGCCCAGAGATAGAGATTGCAGCATCTTTGGTCTTTATTCCCAAATTCCCTATTAAAGAGGAAACCGCCTCCACTACTGCATCCGAATTGATTATAATTTTGTTGACTATAGCCTCAGGAGGAATGATAGCTTCCCCGATATTCTTTAACTGGTATCCCTTTCGGGTTTCTTTTATCTCCGCAAGTTTTATTGCACTTGAACCTATATCGAGCCCGATAATGTCCTTTTTTCCAAAAAACAAATCTTTCTCCCGGTATTATGTTCTTTTAATACTATTGTCTAACGTTTTTAACTTTAAGCTAAATTCTAAAGAACCTTTGTAATCTTTCCCATTAATAAGCTTAACAACACTCTTAATGGATTGAGTGCTAGTTGACTTTGTCGCAAATATCGGATGGAAGGAACCACTCGGTTTCTCTATACCATGGGGTCTACGGTTCAGTCTGCTTTTTTTCATCTCTAACTTCGGCAACCCTGCCACCTCAAGTTCCTTGAATCTTCAGGCCGTTGGTTTTGCGCCCCGTTGAATGGTTTGCCTTTTCGGTTAGAAGGCGAATTATGATTGCGAGTTTTGCTCAAAAAATACTCCCCTTGTCAATTCTTGTCAAGAGCCTGGACAGAAAGTTTATATAAAATGACTAAAATCGGGATAATACTAAAGTTGTAAGGCTGAGAAATGGGCTTTATGGAGTACTGTAACCTACATGTCATACAATTAAAGTCCGCATTTGGACTACATGAATGTCATGAAGTCACCGAATGGAACCTTTATTATATTTAAGGATATAGCTTGATTCACAAGGTTTGAAGGGTGTGAGAAAGCTAAAACTGGTTGATGAAATTCTTTCAAAATGTCATTACAAATTTGATATTAAGTCCGAAAAATCCAACTAAGCTGACAAAAATTGTCATATTTCTATGGAATTAGAATGCATAACCCCTTGTAAACACTCGAAAATATTATGGCTCTCTACTGGCATAAATATTGCAAAAGTAATATTAAAACATAAGGAGGGCAAGAAATTGAAAAAGGTACTCCGCAAGGAAGAGGTATGGTTCTCGATAAAGTCTGCAGTCTGCGGATGTTGTGGCAATAAAACCGACGTTATTTATTTAGAGGGAGAAAGAAATCTAACCAAAGGCGAACTTGGCCTAAGCAATACATTTAGTTCTCCACTTGTCTGCCTCAACTGTATGAAGCGAATACAGAATATGATAAAGGAAGAACTCAATATTGTAATGCTCCAGAAAAAGGCAAACTCAGGCGGTAAAGATGGCCTTGAAACAGACGTAGAGATTGAAGAGGATTTAGAGGAACTCGACCAGGAAGTCTAAAATTTTTCTATTGATATAGCCGTCTTAAAAATTTTAAAGCTCATAATTACAGGGGTAATTCACAAATCACCCCTTGAGTTTATCAAAGAAATAGCACCTTTAATTAGACAATCGAACTTACCCCCTTGAAAGCCATAAAAATAACCAATAAGCGCTCCCTTGCACGGCTACAAAGGGTTAGGTAGAATCATATTCACTCATCAGAAAATAAACAGAAAAATATTCATAGAATATCCAGCCCGGATAGCTCAGTCGGTAGAGCAGAGGACTGAAAATCCTTGTGTCGGCGGTTCGATTCCGTCTCCGGGCACATTTTTGTAAATAATTAAAGGGAGTGACGCCGAAAATTAATTTTTGTTAGGCGGGTGTTAAGAACCTGCTGTTATTGCTGTCCTTCTTTTATTATATTGAAAACAGCCGTATTATTAATATATAGTGGTTCGATCACTTGCTTGGATAGGGTTATTTATCGGTTCAACCATAGGCGGCCTGCTTCCAGAGTTATGGGGAGCCGGGATGTTTTCATTATCCGCTATCGTCCTTTCTTTTCTTGGGGGATTAGCTGGTATTTGGCTAGGCTACAAAATCGGGCAGTCTATCTAATCATCGGATTATACGCGATCTTAAATATTGTGTACTTCACAATAATTTCCCCAACTAATTGCCTAAGGAAACATTTTAAAATATAATATGAAAAGAGCCGTAAGGATTATACATATGGATAAGCAACAGCTAGATGAGAGACTCCGGGAATTGCACAGCGAACTTAGACAGATCAATTCTGTTGATGAGAGGGAGCGACAAATCCTTCAGCAGCTAATGACCGATATTCAAGATATTCTTGAACAGAAAGAACACGACCAAACATATCCATACAACCAGTTCGACGAGAGGCTTAAAAACGCCATAGAGCAGTTTGGAGTTTCTCATTCTAGAATTACAATGCTGATGGGGCAAATAGCTGATATGTTATCTAGAATTGGGATTTAGTTACTCATGATTGCCCTACTGAAAATCTCCTTTGAAAATACTGCTTGCCATTTTAACGAGTTAGTATAAAATTTAGCACAGGATTTAGAGTATCCGTAGTTTGTCTGGATGAAATGAAAATAAATTGTTCATCCAAAAGAAACCCGTTCCCCGGAGGTTAAAAGATGAGATTTGGAGATTACTTGAAGAATAAGAGGAGGCAGAGGAACATAACCCAAGAAGATCTTGCGCGGGCACTTAACGTATCGAGCGTGTTTATACATCAGCTTGAAACGGGAAAGGTTGATGCTCCATCTCTGGAGAGATGTCAGCAAATAGCCGAGATTCTAGATATACCAATTGATGAACTATGGAACGTTGCCAAGAAGGAAAGGTTGGCAAGGTTTATGGAAAGGGAAGGAATCTCAGAGGATGATTTCGAGGTTCTTACAGAGGTGGAAAGAACACTTATAAAACTATATAGAAGCCTCGATGAAGATACGAGACGTGATTTTGGAGGAATGGTCTACATGCTCCTTAGACGCTTTCAAGACGAGGGCGTCCAGGAAATTCTCGAAGAGTTTATGAAATGCGCTTGAAAAATAAATTAGGAATCATAGCTGCAGCCTTCGGAATAGAGCTTTGCATCTTTGCTTTCATAGGACTTGTGTTTCTTTTTCAACTCGATAAAGCAAAGGTGGAGATGGTAAATAAAACCAAAGCCATTGCCGAAACCATAGGAGAGCAAGCAGGGAGCTTCTTCTCGCGTAGGAAAGACGGGACAAGCGACGAGTTCTTCTTATTCCTTGATGAGAGGCTCGGAAGAAAAAAGCTCTTTAACACATTTGAAATAGCCCCAAAGTTTTTCAGCGTCGTTTTAAAAAGAGATAGAGACAATGCAAAGGCCCCCGATGATTTCAAAGATGACTTCTACCCTAAAAAGGGTTACTCCGTAGAAAATCATGATGGGGTCATTTCCGTCTCCGTTCCCTTTGCCCTTCAGGGTCAGTCCGAGCCATTTGGGATCGTTAAGATTGACTCGGATACACACGCCATAATGGAAAAGGTGCTCTCCGATAACTTCCTTTTCTATGCGGCTGTATTAGTGGTTCTCAACAACCAGGCATTTATTTTTTATCTTCTTCTAAGAAAAAGAAAAGAGGTCATATTTGAGAAGGGATACCTAAAAGAGCATTCAATAGGTGCTCTTAAGATTATGCATAAGGTCCTTGGCGATATAATTGGCGACCACGAAGGTGGTGGAGAACCGATTAAAAGGCAGGGTGATAGCAGTAGCAAGAAAGTGATTTCCATTTCCGAGCTTGTAGAGAAAAGGAAGAAATGAGGAAAATTTTTATTTCACTCTTACTAATAGCCTTTTCATTATTTTGGGCGTGTGGGGATCCAAGCCAGACCGGTTCCGTGACCCTGGATGGACCAATTCTTGAGAGCATAAATAAGAATGGCAAGCTAGAATTCAATGGCGTTGTGGTCAACTCCTCGGATAAAACGGTCAGGTCAATCTATGTTGTTATGATTCTAAAAGACAGCAACGGAAAAATCATAGAAGCTACTTCCACACCGGTTCTCGGAGAAGACCCGCAAAACACGCTGCAGCCATCTGAAAGAGCATTCTTTACAATCTCCGCAAAGTCAGACCCCAAAAGAGTAGCATCAAAGGACGTGGAAATTTATTCCGAAGATGCTTCAACCCCACCCCCCTCTTCTTAGTAGTTCACCTTAAAGTATATGCCACTGTATTATCACAAAAATTCCAGATTAAAATAGGAGAGAACATTGTGCTCGCTTAACCGAGCAGGAACACAATGTGGTACTTCTACTAGATATTGCCTGATTCAGGAAGCTCTAAAGTAAACTCGATGCGACGATTCTTAATTTTATCCCGTTCCTCTGACTCAGAAACACCCAAACCCTCCGCTTTAAATCTCTCAGGGGAAAGCCCCTTGGAAACCAGGTAGCCCTTTACAGCTTCTGCCTGAGATTGCGATAATTTTAGGTTTCCTTTTTCAGACTTCATGTCATCCGTATAGGCTTCTATAATCACGCGGAGGTTCGGATATGTAGTTAAGACGCTTCCCAGCGCATCCAAAGAGGGATAGGCATCGAAGAGAACTGTGTTACCCGCTGGAGCAAAGACTCCGTCAAGGGTTACTCGAATGCCCTCCTTTACGGATTCCGCTTTAGCTCCGTATATTTGAGAAACCCTTTGCAAAATCTCATCCCTTAAGTCAGATTTTTTCTTTGAACTCTCATAAGCCCTTTCAGCAAGGGCAGCGGTTTTTTTCGCCAGCTCCGTTGCCCTTTCATATTCCCCTACATTTAAACTCTCCTGTGCTTCTTTATAGGTCTCACGGGCATCATGAAGCGTTTGCGGGTCGAAGTCCCCAGCTGATACGTCTTCGGCGGCTTTTATCTTCTCCAGGGCTTTTTCGAGTGCATCAAGTGCATTTGAGTGCATTCTCTCTTGAGATATAGAGATTCTATCCCTAATCTGCTCAAGCTTTGAGCTATTTCTCCTTAACTCATCTTCATTCGTCTTCTTTATAGAACTCGCCTCAATTATTTCAGATTGCAATCTTTCAATCTCATTTTCGTATAGTTTTCTTCTTGATATTGATATTGCGGTCCTTGCTCTGATTTCAGCAATTAATTGAAATTCCTCGGCTCTTTCACGATTCCCGTCCGCAAATTCTTTTTCCGCCCGCTCATAGAAAGACCGCGCGTCTTTCATTACGTCAGGGGCATACGTTTCGCCTCCTTGGGCTTTTGCATCTTCTAAAAGGGCGTATGTCGCTGCCATCTCCCCAGTTGGAGAAGCTACCCTTGAGGCACAGGCTATGGTAAACAGAAGAATGACAATTACTAAACCTCTTCTCATATCAAATCAACGCTTCGCTTAATATATGCTCTACCCTATCCAGCGTAACAAGGGAGTATTCTCATCTAATTCGTATTACTTCTGCTCCAGTTTATTAATCTCTTCGATAACCTGTACATCCGTAGCCTTTATTTCCTCTGTCTGATTTCTGATTTTTTGAAGAGACTCCTTCATCTCATCAATCTCTCTTTTGCTCTTAAATTCTTGGGCAAGAGCATTTAGAAATTCAATCTGATAAGAGGCTTTCTTCAGAATGATATTAGTGCGCTCCGAATCTCCAGAGCTAAGAGAGCTTTTCGCATCCTCAATCCAATGCGAAGCTTTATCAATTTCTTCAGCCGGAATATCAGTGGATTCTCCCCGAATACGCGACAGTTCAGTTTCAAGCGCTCTTATTTTAGCCGGAACATCCTCATCGGACAGCGAAGGAGAGACCACAAGCATGAGCAATAAAAACGCAAATAGAATAGCCCTCATTTCCAGTAATAATTTACCCTCTTACCTTTAGGTGAACAACCTAGATTGGATTAGGTATTAGGTCTTAACCAATACCCACCACCTAACACCTCATAGGGACCGATATGGAATTTATGCGGCTAATTTGGAAATCCCTCTTTTGCTAATTTGTAAAGCATCTATTAATGCCCTCGGCTATCGTATACGGCCTTATAGATGCCATAACTTTTTAAAACCTTTTTCACGTAATTTCTCGTTTCCGCATAAGGGATCTCTTCGACAAACTCATCCGGGTCTAAATTCCCTAGTCTTGCAGCCCATCTTGCTACATTGTTTGGGCCACCGTTATAACTCGCAATGGCAAACACAACATTTCCATCAAACTCTTCTAATACCTTTTTAAAGTAAGCTATTCCCAGTTGAACGTTGACATTTGGAATATAGAGCATATCGGTTCTATACCCATTTATTCCCACCTCCTCCGCCGTACCCCTTCCGGTGCTCGGAATAAGCTGCATAAGACCGATAGCCCCGGAAATAGAGACGGCATCTTTCTGGAACCTGCTCTCCTCGCGGATTATAGAGTAGACTAAAAATTCATCCACCCCATATTTCTCCGACAATTCCTTCACAAGACCGTCGAGATATATCGGGTAAGACAGTTTTATTGCCTGAGAAGTATTGAGTTTGTCCGCTATCTTTATTGAATCGTAAAAATCATCTGCCTTACTGTAGAGTTCGCTTACATGGAGCAGTTCCTCATGAGTTTTTGCCTTCTTCTCCATCTCTTTTATTTCCAGAATGGCATCGTCAAACACGCCAAGTTCAATCAAGAACTCAGCCTTATCCATTCCCCGATTCTCTTTGATAAAATCATCTCCGGCGGCGGAAAGCTCGACAGAAGCACTCGGACTCTGAATAGAATCTGCCCTTTTCTCTGCCAGATAAGAATAGTAAGACCGAAGAGAGGTGTGGGCTAGATTCTCATAAACGGAGAGCGCCTCTTGTTCTTTCCCCTTCTTTTCGAGTGTCCTAGCCTTCCAGTATAGAGATTGGGGAGTATTAATAGAAGAGAATGTCACCCGTGCCTCGGTGTACTCTTTATTCCTATAGTGAATCCATCCAACGTTCCAGACAGCATCTTGAGCGAATTCACTTTTTGGATAATTCCTGATGAGTAAATCGTAAAGCTCTAGGGCCTTATCAAAATTCGAGTTGACCTGGTAGAGCTTTGCAGCCTCGTAGAGCGCCTGAGGAGCCATCTGGCTTTGCGGGTAGAATAGAGGAATTTCAGATAGAGTCTCCGCACCCTCCTCATCACGTCCCCACTTAACGCTGATCTTTGACATCCAGTAAAGCGATTCGGGACTGTTAATTTGTGCCAAAATGGTTGAGGCTTCATCCAGTAGACCCAGGCGATACTTTGATATGGCTATTTTGAGTTTAATGTCATCAGTCTTTTCCGAGACCTTATCAAAATTCTCAATAGCGGCCTTCCATTTTGAGAGTTTAAAGAGTCTATTGGCCCTTTCTATATAGTCAGAGTCCCGAATTTCAAGTGGAACACCCTCCTTTTCGCTGATTTCAAGACCCTTTCTAATAGCGGCATCTGCAAATTCAGACTCAGGAAACTCCAACCAGAGTTCTCTGTATGCGCCCAGGGCTTCTATATATTTTTTCTCTCCTTCCAAAGACCCTGCGATCTTGTATAGGGCGAATGCGCGATTCCAAGATTGGTTCTCTTCATCATAAACTATCCTGAAGGTCTTTTCCGCCCTTTCATAATCCCCCGAATCATAGTAGATACCGCCAAGGCCGAGAAGTGCTCTTTTCCTCAGTGCGCTCTCCGGATAGTTGGCTAGAATCTTATAGAAATCCCGCGCCGCGCCTATCGTGTTTCCTAAACCCTTTTCTGCAACCGCGCGATAGTAAAGAACATAATCTGGTATCAGATTGAGTTCATTTTCGAGTCCGTTTAGTAGGGTGAGCCCTTCGTTAAACTCCTCAAGCTTTACGTAGCAATATCCCTTTCTATACCTTTCTTTTGGAATCTCCCGAACACCGGATCGCACGTCTTCAGATAGCGGCGTTCTATTGGGAGTTTTCCCAACGAACCCATTAAGGAGACCTTGGCAATCTATTTCAGAGAGAGCCGATGAGTTAAAGATAAAAATAGAAGCCAGAATTCCAAGAACAATAAATGGGTTTTTCAAATCTATAATTCTTCTATATTCCATTCTCACCTTCCCCCTCTTTTCGGATCAAGAATATCTCTAAGCCCTTCCCCAAAGAGATTAAACGAGATCGCAGTGACAAATATGGCAATGCTGGGAAAGGCTATAAGATGAGGAAATGTCCTCATCCCCTGCCAGCCGGTGCTCGCAAGGGTTCCCCAACTTGCTTGAGGCGGCGATATTCCAAGCCCAAGAAAACTCAGAGTAGATTCAGCCAATATGGCATAAGGAATCGAAAAGGTAAGAGTCACGATAAGAGGACTCAGGATGTTTGGAAAAAGATGGAAGGCAAAAACCCTAAAAGGTGAAGCTCCGAGACTTTTTGCCGATTCAATAAAAGCGAGGGTTTTTACCTGCATCACGCTTCCTCTTACAACCCTTGCAACACGCATCCACGCGGTAAGTCCAAGGGAAATCACTATGCCTTCGACCCCTTTTCCGACAATCAGTGTTATGAGGACGACGAGAAGCAGGTCAGGAAGGGAATAAAAAACATCAACTACTCTCATCATCAACTCGTCTGCCTTCCCTCCAAAGTATCCTGAAACAGCCCCGTAAGCGGTTCCGATGAAAAACGCCATAAGCGCAGTTCCAAGGGCAACCGCTATTGAAACCCTCGCTCCATATATGACCCTGCTGAGAATATCTCTTCCTTCTTCATCGGTCCCCATCGGGTGTTTTCTGGTTGGAGAGCTCAGTGTATTTCCAAAATCCGTTTCATCAAACTCATAAGGAGATATGTATGGCGCAGTTGCTGCGACACAGATGATGATAGCAATAAGAACAGCAGTAATAATTATCTGAGCTTTTAGAATCAATTCCCTCAGAAAACTTAATTTCTAAAATAAAATAAATCAATAGGTCAATAATGAGGGTTCAATCCCACTTACTTATTTCTCATTGATAATCGCAAAACTATGTTTTCACATCTCGCAGCCAACATCATTTCCCTTTACTTTTTATCAGGATAGGTTGCTTTCACAACCGTCTTAATACCACCTCTTACGTTGAAATCCCCTATTACTTCTGCCCTTATCGGTCTGCACGCCTCGACTATGTCATCAAGGATTTTATTAGTCACGTGCTCATGAAACTCCCCTGAGTTCCGATACGAGAACATATAGAGCTTGAGAGACTTTAGTTCTATGCAGAGTTCGTCGGGCACGTATTTAATCTTTATTAAGGCAAAATCGGGCTGCCCTGTTCTCGGACATAAGCACGTAAACTCAGGGCAGGTTATTTCAATCTCGTATTCCCTGCCCCGGTACTGATTCTTAAATGTCTCTAAATTTACTTTTGCCATTTGTGGAATTTTAAGCCTATTCTAGGACAAACACAAAATGGTGTTTATAACGCCTAATAATGTACCCACAACTCGATCTCATAACCGTCCTTTACCTTCTTTACCCTATTGTCACTATAACCCTGTTTCACATACTGAAATCCCCTCTTTGCGGCCTCTTTGATCTTCTCCGCAGCCCTTTTTTTGAGTTCATCTTTCGTTCTAGCCTTCACAGTTATAACTATGGCAGGCATATTACCCTCCTCCCTCAATATTAGTCTTTTAAAATCATTCTATCAAATACATTTAGTTTAGGGAAGAAGAGGATTTGACACTCAGAGGAATATTATTAATATTAAAGATAATCCGTGCTGGGGGATCGTCTAATGGCAGGACGATGGGCTCTGGACCCATTAATCTAGGTTCGAATCCTAGTCCCCCAGCCAGTTCCCGTTTTTAATCCTAAAGCCTTCTCTGCCATTGTAACTCTCCGAGCTGTCCTTTGTGATTTGTGAAGTTTTTACCTATACTGTTTCTCCATAGAGGCCAAAATTAATATAGCCTAAACAGGATGTTCGATTATCAATCTCTTAAAAAATACCTCTTCAAACTAGACCCGGAATCAGTGCACAAAATGGCTGAGTTGGGTTTAAGAACCGCAAAGCACTGGCCTGTCTCTTCCATAATGAAGAGAAAAAGCCTTATTGTAAGCGACAGGCTGAATCAAAATATATTTGGCAGAGATTTTCCAAACCCCGTAGGCTTAGCGGCGGGTTTTGATAAAAATGCCACTCTGATAGAAGGAATGACCGCGCTCGGTTTCGGCTTTATAGAAGTTGGAACCGTGACGCCGAAGCCTCAGTCGGGAAATAAGAAGCCCAGGCTCTTTAGATTCCCCGAACAGGAAAGCCTAGAGAACGCAATGGGTTTTAATAATGACGGGATGTCGGCAATACAAGAGAGACTCCGCAAAATTTACCCATTCGACTTACCTATTGGCGTAAACTTGGGGAAAAATAAAACAACCCCCCAGGAAAACGCAATAGAAGATTACGTAAATCTCATCTCTCTCTTTAAGAACGTATGCGATTACGTGGTAATTAACGTCTCTTCCCCCAACACGCCCGGTCTAAGAGACCTCCAAAACGAGGTCTTTATAAAAACGCTCTTTAACGCGGCAAAAGAGATAACCCAGAAGCCTATTTTACTAAAAATTTCTCCCGATATGGAGACTTCTATAACCGTTGATTTATGCACAACTGCCATTGAAAATGGGGCGGCCGGAGTTATCGCTACGAATACAAGCGTAGATTATACACTCCTTCCAAACCCCAAAAGGATTGGGGGAATAAGCGGTAAAGCCATCCAAGATAAGAGTTTTCATGTCTTTGATGCAATTGCTAAAAAGCTCTACGGGAAAACCCTGCTAATTAGCGTCGGTGGCATAGATTCGGGAGCCGAGGCTTATAGGAGAATTAAAGCTGGAGCGTCTCTGGTTCAGATCTATACGGCGCTTATATTCCACGGGCCATCGGTAGTCAGAAAAATTAATGAAGAAATACTCAAACTATTGGATAAAGATGGATGCCATCACATAAGTGAAGCTATTGGAAAAAATAGAAGATAGCAGAGCTTGTATGCTTCCTATCAGAATGAAAACTGAAAACCCGCTGTAACACGGAGGTCCGATAAGCCCCTGCTAATATTGGGACCCACACCTATCGCGACTACGGTTCGCGGCGTCAGCCGGTGATAGATACCCAATACAACGGTTTTGGTAGCCTGGCTCTTTATAACCATCTGCTTGTTGTGCACGAACCCCGCAACTACCATTGTGTCCGGCCCAATAAGGTGGTTATAGCTCAAGATTGTGACATCATGGTCACTATATCCATCCGTTGTCTGTTCGGCGTTATACCTCCAACCTTCATTTAGATATAATTGGTACAGCAGGAAACTCTTCTCTAATGCCTTGGTAATGACGAACCTTAGAGTTGTATCTATATACTCATGGTAAGAGAGATGGATAATACCCAACCCCAGGCGATAGCGAGGCTCGAAAAACGTGAGGTTATAGGAACTGTATAGATAAGGAATCCTGGTAATCTCAGATGATGAAATAGGTGTATATTCCGTACCTTGGTTTATTAAAGCAAACGAGCTTGGTCCACCAATAATAATCCCAATTACTATAAACGAGAATATAAAAACCTTCCTCATTTCCTCTGCCTGTCCATCTATGTACATTCCCTTAGCAATATTCATACCAGCAAACAAATACTCTCAATCATTAAGGAAGGAGGGATCTAAGAAAAAGTAAAAACGGTTGGCTGTGGAATAATACAGTGTAAGAACTGTGTAAATTCACACAAAATATTAGTACCTGAGCAGCATTGGTTTTATATTACTTGCTCGGTAATATATTAAACACAGCTCAAAACCCGTGTTTCAGTAATTTGACAAACCCCTCTCACTCCGCTATTTTTTGATAAATGTTTTTAGCTCTGGCTTTCTTAGATTTGCCAGAATTTTTATGTATTATGTATAAGACTACTAAAATTAGGTAGAGATGCCTAAAAGAAAAAGCCGACTAAAAGAAGAATCATCGTACTATATAACAAGAGAAATAATTGCCGCAGTATTATTCACTATTGGAGTGTTTTCCTCACTCAGCCTCCTGTTTTATAGCTCTAAATCCGAACTCAGTGTAAGGGGCGCTATGGGAACAATCGGGGTCTTCATAGCCGATATGCTCGGAAACACATTCGGGCTTTGCTCCTTCGTAATTCCGATTGTCATGTTCTATACTGCCGCTGTGGTTTTCACAAACAGGGCGGGAAGTCGGCTCTATCAAAAAGCCTTCTCGGCCTTTGTCTTTCTGTTTGCTTCAACCACGATCCTTGCACTGATTTTTAAAAATAAAGAATTCCTCGGATATAAGCCCGCTGGCGGATGGCTTGGCAGTTTTCTTTCCGCGATCCTTAGCGGAATCGCGGGCGCGATTGGCTCATACATTGTTGTAACCGTTTTTCTGCTCATAAGTTTAATAATAGTGTCGAATGTAACCCTATCCGAGATTTTAGGTGAGTTGGGGAGAGTTCTTATGTTTATTACGGATGGAATCGCCTCCGCATGGGGTTTAGCACTTCGTCAAGGAGAAAGAGTAATAGAAGGCTTATACGACCTCTTCGCAAAGCCAGCGATTCAGGTTAAGCAAACACCCGTGCAAAACGAGGAAAGACCCGCGCCAATTATTGCCAAAGAAGGGCCACCATCCGAGCCCGAGCTTAAAGATACAAATTTCCCTCAGATTATAATTGAGGAGCCTAGAGAAAAATCGGGAGGGAAACCCCCGACTAAACCAATCATGCGGACAAATTTTAAGCTTCCTCCCGTTGATCTACTCGATCCAAAAAGGGACTCAGAAATCAAGTTTGATAAAGATGCCGCGTATGAAAAGGCAAAACTGATTGAGGAGAAGCTCTCCGACTTCGGGGTTTCAGGGAAGGTCACGGAGATCAGGCCGGGCCCCGTAATCACAATGTTTGAATACAAGCCCGCTCCTGGGATAAAGATTAATAAAATTGCCGCTCTCACTGGCGACCTCGCGATGGGGCTTAGCGCCCTCAGTGTGAGGATAATCGCCCCTATTCCTGGAAAGGACGTTATTGGAATTGAGGTTCCAAACCCCAAAAGAGAAACGGTTGTGCTCAGGGAACTCCTTGAGGATAGAGAATTCAGCAATAGCAAATCAATCCTCACGCTTGCCCTGGGAAAAGACATTTCTGGGAAACCCTTCTACATGGATTTGAGAAAGGCACCACATCTCATGATTGCGGGTACTACCGGCTCAGGCAAAAGCGTTCTTCTACATTCCGTTATGGCGAGTATGCTCTATAAAGCCAGCCCTTATGAGCTAAAATTTATTATGATTGACCCTAAAATGCTTGAGCTTTCTATATACGAGGATATTCCTCACCTGCTTCATCCAGTGGTTATAAACCCGAAGGAGTCGGCGGCAGCGCTCAGATGGGCGGTAAGGGAGATGGAAGAAAGATACAGGCTTATGTCCGAAGAGGGTGTAAGGGACATAGAGAGCTACAACAAGGGGATTGAAAGACTGGAATCTCAAGACAAGTGGCAGAAGTGGCTCCCGTACATAGTGATAGTAATAGACGAGCTTGCGGATTTAATGATGGTTGCCCCTCGTGAGGTTGAAGAATCAATTACAAGGCTCTCGCAGATGGCCCGCGCATCGGGGATTCATCTAATAGTCGCCACGCAGAGACCATCCGTGGATGTAGTTGCAGGGCTTATTAAAGCCAATTTCCCCGCGAGGATTTCATTTCTCGTCTCATCGCGGATTGATTCCCGTATAATTCTCGATACAACTGGCGCAGAACAACTCCTTGGAAAAGGAGACATGCTATTTCTCCAGCCCGGAACGTCGAAGCTGATAAGAATACAGAGCGCCCTAATATCCGATGAAGAAAGAGAGAGGATCGCAGAGTTTCTAAAGGCTCAAGGTGCGCCCCAGTATAATCAGGACATTACGAAGGTAGAAGAAGCAGACAGTTCCAAAGACATGGAAGAGGAAAAAGACGAGCTTTATTATGAGGCTCTCAGAATCGTTGCAGAGACACGTCAGGCATCAATATCAATGATTCAGAGAAAGCTCAAGATCGGTTATAATAGAGCGGCGCGGATTGTCGAGATTATGGAAAAAGAAGGCGTCGTAGGCCCTCAGGAGGTTGCAGGAAAACCGAGAGAGGTCTTTATAAACCTAGACCAAGTTAATCAGAGACAAAGGAATTGAAAAAAATATCCGTTATTTTCACTTTCATATTTTTTCTCTTATCGCTTTCAGTCACAGCTTGGGGGCAAGGGGAGGCAGATAAAAGGCTCGAGGAAATAGTGGACGGGATTCAGTCCAAGTACGAGAAGATAGAGGATTTCCATTCGAAATTCACTCAGGAAGCGACGGTAAAAGCGCTAAACAAGGTTCAAAAAGCGGAGGGAGAGGTCTGGTTTAAAAAACCGGGGAAGATGAGATGGAATTATTACAGGCCCGCTAAAGATCAGATAGTATCCGATGGAAACACAATCTGGCTTTATAACTACGATGAGAAGCAGGTTGTCAAATCGCCCCTCGAAAAGGTCGTAGATACGCCCACGACAACTACGTTTCTTTCGGGACTAGGAAGCCTGAAAGAACAATTCAATGCTCAGTTCTCTAAACCCAAACCCGTTGATGAGGATGGAAACTATTTAATTGACCTGACTCCTAAAAAAGGCGATGAGCAATATGACAAGGTAACAATAGCTGTTGATAGAAAAACCATGTTTGTAAAGGACATATATCTCTACGACCCGTATGGAAATGTGACTAAGGTTAGATTAGAGAATATGGAAATCAACAAGGGGGTTCCTGATTCGCTTTTTAATTTTAAAATGCCGAAAGGAACAGAGGTTATAGAAGCCCCAAGTACTCCAAACCAATAAATAGTCCGTAATAAAACCCGATAGAAAAGAGAAATGGAAACGGATATTAATACATAGCAGAAATTCCATATAGACCCCGGCACGTATAAAAGGAGGGCAGAGGATAAAAAGAGGAAGCCGATTTTTATTAGCTAATGCCATACAAGAAAAATATAGTTCTTGTAACTTATAATACTTATTAGAATATTTTTAACATGTATTTTTCGCATTTGCGAAATAAGCTCTTGACAATGCTTATTTTGGACATTATATTAAATGCAACAAAACTCAGGAGGCAGACTAAA
>Ga0070737_10003478_pt1 | contig 16932 bp, 20 predicted proteins | sample Coa_R1_10_FD_66438 | JGI IMG/M metagenome (GOLD analysis project Ga0070737, IMG submission 66438) | Surface soil microbial communities from Centralia Pennsylvania, which are recovering from an underground coalmine fire - Coalmine... | ecosystem: Environmental > Terrestrial > Soil > Unclassified...
CGCAGCGTGGCTTGATGATCCTCGACCGGCGCGGCGACCTGGTGTGGTTCCAGCCGCTCGAGCAAGGCGGGGAGGACCCGTTCAACTTCCGGGCCGAGACCTACAAGGGCAAACGGGTCCTCACCTGGTTCCAGGGTGAGGTGAGTGGAGCGGGCGTCGGCGCTGGAGGCCGCTACACCCTCATGGACAGCTCCTACAAGGCCATCACCCACTTCCAAGCGGTCAACTATCCGAGCGACCTGCATGAATTCGTTCTGACATCGGAGGGAACGGCGCTTGTCACCGCCTACGAGGCGAGCACCTCGTCCCATCCTGTGATCGGCCACGCCCAGGAGATCGACATAGCCACCGGAGACCTGGTCTTCGACTGGCCATGCTGGCCGGATGTCCCTCTCTCCGATTCGTACTTCAATCCCTTCCAGGACTACTTCCACATCAATTCGATCGACATCTGGCCGGGGCCTGAGCGCAATCTCCTGATCTCGTCCCGCCACACCTGCGCCGTCTATCTGGTGAGGCGCTCCGACAAGCAGATCATCTGGCGGGTAGGCGGCAAGCGAAGCTCGTTCACGATGGGCTCGGGCGCCGACTTTTATTACCAGCACGACGCCCGTGCCCTGGTCGACGGGAGCGGCATCAGCCTCTTCGACGACGCCAGCCAGGTGAAGCCGGGCGCCTCCCCGGAGAGGCAGTCGTCGGGCAAGGTGCTGACCCTCGACCAGAAGGCCATGACCGCCACCCTTCGCCATCGGTACCTGCACGACACCTCGTCGATCGACACCGGAAGCCAGGGCAACTGCCAGCCGCTGCCCACCGGCGGACACTTCGTCGGGTGGGGGGCGTCCAAGTACTTCAGCGAATACGGGCCATCCGGCGCCAGGACGAAAGCCCCGATGATGCTGGACGGCCGCTTCCCCGACGGCGTGGAGAGCTACCGGGCGTTCATGTGTGACTGGACCGGCAACCCGCCGCTCAGCGAGCTCGCCCTCGTGGTCCACAGAGCATCGGCCAACGGCCGGTTCGACGCCTACGTCAGCTGGAACGGCGCCACCGAGGTGGCGCGGTGGGTGCTGGAGGCGGGCACCTCGGCCAACACCCTGGAGACGGTGGCCGACGTCCCGAAGCTCTCTTTCGAGACGGTGGCCAGCTTCACCCGCAACGGAGCCACCGCCTTCCGGGCCCGGGCCGTCGGCGCCGCCGGCGGGCTGGTCGGCCAGTCGGGGGTCGTGTCGGCCAGCTGACCCGGTCCGTGCCCATCCGCTCCCCGGGCGAACTCTCCACGGTGACCGCGGCCGGCACGGGCCGCCGGCTGGACGGGGTCGAGCATCACGTCGCAGATGGCTCGAAGGCCGGCTCCGCGGGTTCAGAGACCGCGAGGGGCCGTGACCCGGTGCGTGCCTACACACGGCCGTTGTCGTAGTTGGACAGATCATGCGTCGCCAGGATCAAATCTGCGGGCCGCTTGATAGGGTCAGTCCGTGATCTCGAGTTCAGGTCGCGGTTCCTAACCGCTGGTATCGAATGCCCGCGGCCGCCCGCCCCTGCTGGCAGCCGTAAGACGGGGCCTTGAGCGCGGCGGCTGCCTTCTGGGGGCGGGTCGCAGTCCTGGGCCCCGTCGGAGGACGCGCGCCGCATTAGGTCGGTAGGTCCCGACCTCCGCGACGCCGTCCGGCCGGTCTCTCCGAAACCGCGACCTGTCCTGGAGGTTCAATGACGCGTGGCATATCCGCGCTCCCCTCTGCCTATGTCCGCCTGCTCGCGGCGTCCGCCATTTCCAGTCTGGGCGGCGGACTGCAACTGCTGGCTGTGCCATTGCTGGCCACCAGCCTCACCCGTGACCCACGCCTGATCGGGGCGCTTGCGGTTACCTCCACGGTGCCGTCGCTCCTCTTTGCTATCCCCGTCGGCCGGATCGTGGACCGCCTTCCCAGAGGTCAGTTGCTGGTGTTCGCCGACTTGGCGTCCGCCGGAGTGACGTCGATCCTGGTGGGCCTACAACTCCTGGGCGGCCTCCGACTATGGGAGCTGTTCACCTGCTCACTAGCGCTGAGCACCGCCGGACTCCTTAGCGGTATGAGCTCCTCTGGTTACCTGCCGCGGATTGTCTCATCCGACGAGCTGGTCCGGGCGAACGGACAGCTGGCGACGGTGACCCAGCTCGGCGCCGGCATCATCGGACCAGGCCTCGGCGGCGCGGTCTATGCCCTGTCCCCGGTCATGCCGTTCGCCGCAAACGGCGTTTCCTTCCTGATCTCGGCAGCGTTAGTCGGCTCTTTCGTCTGCAGGGATGACGCGAGCAAGTTTGACCTGCCCCGAAGCGTGCATCAACCGGAACGCCAAGCCCAAGTTCGTCGGTTACCTCTCGCAGTCGCCGCGCTCCGTGGGGACCGCTCCCTTGAGATACTGGTTGTGTTGGTCGCGTGCTCCGGCCTATTCGGCTGGATGCCCGAAGCGACGTTCGTCCTCTACGCCCGGCTCGTACTACACGCCAGCGCCACCCAGTACGGTGTCCTTCTCGCCGTCACACCGGCAGGCGCAGTGCTCGGTGGAGTCGTTTTGGCCCGTCGCCGCCGATCACCGAAGCTGCTGTGGCTGGTCCCGGCCACCGACCTCATCTACGGCGCTCTGCTCCTGCCGCCCGGCTTTTTGACCTCGGTGCCGGGGGTCGCCGCCGTGCTGTTCGTGCAGGGCATCCCGTTGATCGTGCATGGCGCCACCATGAAAACGATCCGCCAACAGCTGACTCCGCCACACGTGTGGGGACAGGTGACCGCCCTGTTCACCATGGTCGGGTCGAGCACCGACGCGCTCGGCCTTGCTGCCGGTGGCTTCCTGGGGCACTCCCTCGGATTGAGGCAAGTATGGGTTATTGCCGGTCTCGGAGAGATGACCACAGCTCTCGTTCTGCTAACAGCCAGGCGACAGATCCTCGCTCAGAGCCAGCAGGTTGGTCGGCCAGCTCCGGGCCAGCAGTGACGCGTACGCCTCCAGTAGGGTTCAATGCCAGTGGACGGCGCTCGAACCCTGGTGTTGGTGACCGGCCTGCCTGGAAGCGGCAAGAGTACTCTCGCGGCGCAGTTGGCGGCCGCACTGGACCTTCCGCTGATTGCGAAGGACCGATACAAGGAACTTCTCTTCGACGTGCTCGGCACGGGCGACGCGGCCTGGTCGAGGCGGATCGGTCGGGCGGCGATCGCGCTGCAGTACGAGGCGATGGCCGCGGTCAGGGCGGCGGTGGTCGACTCCGGGTTGTGGACCGACCTGTCCGAGCCGGATGTCGAAGCGCTTGGCCTACCGCTTGTTCAGGTGTACTGCCGGTGCCCCTTCGAGCTGGCCCGTGAGCGCTTTTTCGACCGGCTGGCCGCAGGGCAGCGCCACCCGGGCCACCGCGAGGAAACGATGTCTTCGGACGGCTTCGATCGGTTCTTGCCGCTCGTTCAGCCGCTGCACCTGCGGTCCCCTCTGGTGGAGGTGGATACCAGCCGACCGGTGGACGTCGATGGCGTTGCTGCGGCAGTGACGGCCAGCGCTCGAAAACGTGGTGGCGGTTAGCCCGCCGGTTTTCGGTGTCGACACTCGACCATGACAAGGTGGGTAGTGGCCAGTATCGAGCCGACTTCCAGGCTTCGCAGTCGCGTCGTAGTTCTGACAAGCTTGCCGTGCAACCGGGTCGAGTCTTGCTCGTTAAACGGGGGTCGGGACCCAGGTCGTGAGGCGAGGCTGGTAGTCCGGTCCGACGTAGCGTTCCAGTTCTTCGGGGGTCCGGGCTCCTCCGTCGATCACGGCCCGGTAGATGTCGATGGACGCGACGGGACGGGTCGTCCCAGCGGCGCGTGCCTCTTTCAGGAGCAGGATGGCCGTGCGTAGCTCGTCGTCGAGCACCCGGCGCATCGGCTCGACGAGCCAGGCTGAGAGCGGGCCGGGATGATCCGCTGAGAGGGTCCAGAGGTCGACCTTCCACTCCTCGCCGTCGTCGTCAACGCAGCGAATCTGCCAGTAGAGGCCGCGGTCGGGCGCTGTCAGCGCGTTGCGAAATCGAGCGGCCCGGACTCGGGGGTGTTCGGCGAGGTTCGCGAGGAGTTCGAAGCCGCCTCTGACCGACGGTGTGCCGTCGGTGAATACCTCGAAGTCGAGATCTGGTGACACCACCAGGTCGTAAGCGACGGCACCGACCAGGACGACTCGGCCGACCGAGGACCATCTCGAAACGACCTCGAGGTCGGTCGCCAGCTCCAAGGCTCGTCGGCGGCGAGCGGCCGCTCGGACCAGGACACCGGGCGGGACCGCCAGTGGGCTCATGGAAAGATTGTGCCATCCCGGATCCAGGCCATGCCCTTGGTGGCACAATGCGGGATGTGGACCCAGACGACATCGCTCGGTTCGAGATGTTCGGCTTTGTGGTGCTTCGGGGCCTGCTCGCGCCGGGTGAGGTGGCGCAACTTCGCAGCGAGGTTTTGGCCGGGCTGACCGATGCCTTCGGTGAAGATCTCGCCCGTAACACCCGGGACGCGACCCCGCTGGACGTCACAGTGCCGGGCAGTTTCCTGCCGCTCATGGCGAACGCAGCGCCGCTGAGCCAGGCGCTTGTTGCGGACGACCCGCGATTGATATCCGTCGCCACTGCGCTCCTCGGTGAGTTCACGGTGGCGTCGCCGGCGCTGGGGGCCTGCTTGGTCGGGGACTCCCCGTGGCACAACGACGCCGGCACCGGCGAACGGTGGGTCCGAGTGAGCGCTTATCTCGACCCGGTGACAGAGGCGAGCGGAGCGTTGCGGATCGCGCCGTCCACCCAGCATGGCTCGTTGCCCACTGAGCTAGCTGGTCAGTTCGGTGGACGATGGTCTCGGGATGACCCCGTGGCGGTTCCGGCCGTTGCGGTGGAGACTGTGCCGGGAGACCTCGTTGTTTTCGACCCGCGTGTCCATCACGGCTCCTGGGGCGGCCAGGCCCGGTTGCGTTGGAGTGTTGACTACGCCCGTATGGTCGGAGGGCGGGACGCGGCCAAGCAGGCCCGGTTGGTTGCTCTCATCAACGACCTGAGCGAATGGCCGACGACCCCAGCGTGGCCAACGTGGTCGGACTGGGTCGGCGGTGCGGATCAGAGGACGGCCCGTATGGCGGCGGTCACGAAGCTTCGGGAGCTCGGCGTTTCGCTCGGACCTTCTGATCGGACTTGAACGGCCGAGGCGCTCCGGCACGGAGTCATGACGGGCCGCCGGCGGCGTGAGGATGAAGCCGCTAGAAGTCGGACGCGCCGGGTTCCCAACCGGTGTCTTGTGCCCACTGGTCCGCAAGTCGGACGGTGTCCCAGATGAAGGGCCCTTTGCCATCGACGTAGGCCGTCCGATCGGTCGGGAGGAGGTGCGCAAGAGAGTGCTTCAGCGCCGCGTAGGCGGCCCGGCGCTCGGGGTGAACCCGCAGGTAGTCGCGAAACATGAGTGCCAGTTGTTCAGAGAACGAACCGGATCTCCTGACGTGAAGGTGTATGCGCCGTTGCCCTGGTTGCTCGCGGAAGTATCGCTTCGTGAGGTCGGGGTTGTCGGACCGCCAGACAAATCCGCAGGATTCGAGGCCGGGTCGAAAGGTGTCGATGGGGTCGAGCGCGGGGACCGAAATCTGGACGTCGATGATCGGCTTCGCATCGAGCCCGACTACCGCGGTTGACCCGATGTGGTCGATACGAACCGCGGCATCACCGAGGGCCGATCGGATCCGCCCGCCGAGAGCCTCAAACAATCGGGGCCACTCTTCGTCGTAGCGCACGACCTGCAGCGGGTCTGGACTCATCGGATGATTGTCGCGCCGCTGCCTCATGCGAGTCTGGACCGGCTGCCCGTCGACCTAGGCAGTCTGCCCATGGCGCTTGGGGTGGTGACAAGTCCGCGCTCCGCACTGAGAGACACGCGAACAAGGTCCACGCAGATCACCTGAGTCCAGCCGTCCAACCACGCGTTCGGCAGAGCCGCCGCCGGTAGTGCTCCACTAGAGGAGCAGCGCCTCGCGAATCCAGGTCGCCGCCTGTTCGGGTGAGAGATCATCGGTTGCGACGACAACGTCCGCCCAAACCGGCAGGCGGGCCATGTAAGCCTTGTAGCTGCTCAGGTGCGAACGAGGACGACCATCTGCCCGGACTCGTCGGAGTATCGTGTCGTATCTCGCGGTCACAGCAGCCACCTGGACCGTTAGACCCGTGAACGCCGACTGGAACATGTCGAGCTGGTGATCGAACACCACTATCTCGGCGATCACGGACCAGCCCTGATCGAGATACGCACGGATAGCTGCCAAGTTGGCAAGGAACATGCGCTGCTCGGCGGTCCCGACTTCTTCCGGACTGAGATGGTCAGCGATCACCCCACGACGTTTTGGCTGCGCGTCATCGACTTGCCAGCGCAGCCACAGACCGGGAAGTTGCTCCTGCAGAGCCCGTCCCGTGGCTGATTTGCCAGCCCCCATTGGTCCGGTAAGAACGATCAGAGATCCGGGCACCAAACAAAACTGTAGCGCCCTGTTGCACCGGCCCGGGCTCGTGGACCTCGGGCGCCCACGGTGCTGTGGCTCCCGGCAACCGGAAGTGGTGTCTATTCCCGTCCGAGGAACCGCTGCAGAGTGTTGGCTGCGACTTGCGGAGTGCGGTCGGGTCGCAGCGGCTGGGTGAGCCGGCCGTGATAAACTGCAGGCCGGCAACGATGACCCATGCGGTCAGGAGGTCATTGTCCAAGGCGGCAGGGTCCTGGAGCGCGGTCCGGTAGCCGGCAACGAACGCTCCGTACAGTTCGGTTGGGCGTCCGGTACCGCCATGATCCATGAGGCCGATGAACGCGGCCCGTCCCGCGTCGAGGCCGAACGGGCTGACCGACGCGGTTTCCCAGTCGAGGATCACGCCGACATCGCCGTTGTCAAGGTAGTTCCCGCTGCCTGGGTCGCCGTGGGTGAGCGCCAGCCGGTCGGATGCCGCGACCCGGTCGATGGCTGTGGTGATTCGATCGGCGAGGCCGCGGTCGATGACGGAGGCGACGACGGCCAGCCGCTGGCAATCGTCCGCCGCGAACGGAGGAGGGCACGACCTTCCGGCGCCAGTGGTCGACCGGGACGCGGGTGAGACCGGCGAGGTCCCGGCCGAATCGCCACCAGCCGCCTGGGTCCTTCGCACGTACCCCGTCTTCCCGGGTGATGACCAGGAAGTTGCGGCCGTCACTTGTGGTGCCGGAGCCGATGACGCCGGGCACGCGTACTGGCGTAGGGGCAAGGAACCGGAGGGTGGCTTCTTCGGCGTCGAGTTGGCCGTAGTGGGCTTGAACCTTGACCACGACGTGTTGGCCGTCGGAAAGTCGGGCGAAGCGAGTTTCGTTCTTGGAGCCGCCGGCGGTCCGTTCCCCGAAGATCACGGTCCGGCCATCGGGCAAAGTGAGGCTCATCTCGCTGTGCTCGGCTGATCGGGGTTGACGGCGGTCGCACGGGGAGTGTGGTGTTCTTCCCAAGAGCCCTCGATCACCGGGGAGCGGCCGAGGAGGGGGTGCCACCAGGCCTCGTTGTCGGCATACCAGGCGACGGTGGCGGCGACGCCGTCCTCGAACCGAGTCTCCGGTTGCCATCCCAGCGCGGTGCGGATTTTGGTGGAGTCGAGCAGGTAGCGGCGGTCGTGGCCCGGCCGGTCGGGCACCACCTCGATCAGCGACTCGGGTTTGCCTGTGACATCCAGGACGATGGCGGCGATGTCGGTCACGCTGGCCTCCCGGCCGGAACCGACGTGATAGGTCTCGCCGACCATCCCGGATTCGAGCACGAGTTCGATGGCTCGACAGTGGTCGTCGACATGGAGCCATTCGCGGCGGTTTGCGCTGGACTGGTAGACCGGCAAAGGCTGGTCTTGCAGTGCCCGGGTGGTGAACAGCGGAAGCACCTTTTCGGGGAACTGGAACGGCCCGTAGTTGTTGCAGCAGTTGGTGATTGTCGTGGGCAAGCCGAAGGTCTCGAAGTAGGAGCGGACCACGTGGTCGGATCCGGCCTTGGAGGCGTTGTAGGGGGTGCGGGGGCGGTACGGCGAGTCCTCGGCAAAGGACTCGTCGGAGTCGAGGCCAAGGTCGCCGTAGACTTCGCACGTTGAGATGTGGTGGAACCGGGCCACGCCGACCTGTCGAGCGGCTTCGCACAGCGCCTGGGTGCCGAGCACGTTGGTGCGGTAGAAGCGGGCAGGATCGAGCACAGCCAGGCTGTTGTGTGATTCGGCAGCAAAGTTCACGATCACGTCGATCTCGCCAACCTTGAGCAGATGCTCGACGAGCTCCTGGTTGCCGATGTCCCCTCGGACGAACGTTGCCTGCCCCTCCTCGACCAGGGGGGAAAGGTTGGCGAGGTTGCCGGCATAGGTCAACGCGTCGAGCACGACGAGATCGTCGCCTGAATGTCGCCGGAGCCAGTAGCGGACAAAGTTGGATCCGATGAAGCCGGCCCCGCCTGTGACAAGGAGTCGCATAGCTGGCGATGTTAACCGCGCCTTAGGCGAGTCGCCTCGGGTCGGCCATGGCGAGGCCGGCGGATTGTCCTGCCGCATGCTCGTCCACGACACGCTGGACGACGACGGATGCAACACCCCGCACCGCGTGGGGGAGCGGGAGATCCCCCCGTGAGCGCATATGTGGCCTCTGCTCGCGGCCCACCATCCACGGTCGGAGCCAATTATCAGCGAGCAGGGTTCTGATCGAGGTCGTTGCGAGGGCGGCCATTACCCGGTTCCGGAGCGTCAGGGCGGGGACCTCGCAGTTCGGTCGTGACCTCGGCGATCGGAATGTCTGGGCTTTCGTCGGTGTCTACATGGGCGGTTGAGTCAAGAGTTCTCGGACCTCGTTTGGCAGGCTGGTCGGTTCCGCGGAGCGGGTACCTCCCGTTAGCTGTCCCGTTAGCTGACGACCAGCTCGTAGAGGTGACCGTCGGGGGCGGTGAAGTAGATACGGCCCGCGCCGCCGAGCGGATCGTCGGTGCGGCCGTTGGTCGGGTCCTCGGGGTCGTTGCCGTAGGCGATGCCGCGGCTGGTGAGCCGCCGTACCGCTCCCGCAAACGACTCGGAGCTGACCCGAATGGCGAGGTGAACGGGTGGCGGCTGGGCGGCGCGGACGAAAGCCAGAGACCAGCCGTCGAGAAGGAGAGAGAACATGTCCCCGCTCTCGTCGTCGGGAGGCCCGTCGGGAACGACGTCCCCTTCATTGAGGGCCCAGGCCAGGAAGGTGCCGGCCCTCTCCGGGTCGGTGGCTGGGATGCCGACATGGTCGATGGCCGCGCTCATCTCAGTCACCGTAGGCCGGAGCGGAGACCGGCTCGCCGCTAGTGGCTCTGCCGCCTTGTCGGTGCCCAAGCGAGGGGATGGTTCTGGTCGGCCGTGTCCCACTGGACGGACGGCTCAGAGGCGTCGGCAAGGTCGGTGAGCCACCAGGTCGTATCGGGTCCCCATCCGGCGAGCATGGTGGACGCATCGGTGGTGACTGGTAGGACGCGCCCGGCGGTAGAGAGATAGCCGGCGACGGTGAGGTGGAGGGCGTCGTAGTGCTCAGCGGCGGCTCGGTAGTCCGGCATGAGCCAATCGTCGGCTCGGCCGGTCACCCGCCACCAGTCGTGCCAGCGGGAGCGGGTAATGGACAGAGGAAAGTTGCCGACCAGCTCCACCCAGGAGGCCGGCCCGGTGATCTCGAACACGCCCGCTCCGCGTGTTGGGACACGTCGGCGGGTCAGAGCGCGCGTCCATCCCAGGCTGTCTTCCACGAGGAACAGGCCCACCGGACCGACATCAGGTAGAGAGCGGGTCGTGCTTGTCAGGCCGGGCAGCACTGGGCTCGACCACCAGGGACCGCCCCACGGGGCCGACGGGTCGCTGGGGCGCTTGGCCGCACGCCGCTCGTCCTCGACGGTGTCTGACCGCCACTTCTCGAGCAAGGACCGAGCGTCGGCGGTCGGGTTGGGACTGGCGTCCGGGTCGACGAAATCGACCTCGTGCCGATCCTCGAGCTCGATCGGCGACCACCACCAGGCGGCGGCCGGGGCCGCCACCAACGCCCGAGCCACTGGCTCGAGCGTTCGCCCGATCGGCTCGGCGGCCAGGGCTCGGTCGACGCCGTCGGGCTCCTGCCAGTAGACGGCCGCGTCGATGGCGCGGACGAGCGCGGGCAGGAGGACCGTCCTCAGCGAGGTGGTGGCAACGAGTCCGACGAGGTCGAAACGGGCCACCATCTCCCCTAGCTCGCGGGCCAGATCGGCGACTCCCGCCGATCGGCCGACCCACAGGGCGCGCCACGCCGGCCCCGAGAGGTCTTCTAGTAACTCCCAGCAAAGGCGTCGCCCTCGCGGTCCGTCCAGGAGTTCGACGGCGTCGGCGGAGGAGGACACGGCCCGACGGTAGAGGTTGTCCCAACGGGCAGGCACCCCGATTGCCTGGACCGTCACTCTTGCGACGGAACCCAAGCTGCTCTCCGTGCCGTCGAAGTGTTGTGCGAAGGGGACTGCTGAACTTGGGTGTTGTCGGTCTCCACGCCTCGCCGGTCTCGCCGGCCACCCGTATGCACCTGTGGTGTCGCCGCGGTAACCCGGACCGAGTCGGAGCGTCGTCTTAGCCCCTTCTGCCGGTTGTGACCGCGTTGTTGACCGGGCAGTGGCCCTCGCTGCGGCCGCACGCGGCGAAGTCGCAGAGGCGGCACAGCCAAGGCTGCGGACGGTCGGTGGTGCGGGCGGAGCGTTCCTCGAGTCGGGCGAGGGTGACGGTGGCGAGCATGGTGTCCAACGTGGCCGACAGGTTGTCGATCTCATGCTGGGACAAGGCGGACAGTGCGCTTGCCACTGACCTCTCGCGCGCTTGAAGTATCCGAGCGGCCGTGCGCCGGCCTCGTTGAGTCAGGACAACGGAGACAGCCCGCCCGTCCTGTGCTCCGACCCGTTCGACGAGCCCTTCGGCGGCGAGGCGGTCGACGAGGCGGACGGTGCCCGAGTGGGTCAGGCCGAGCACGGAACTCAGCTGCGTCACCGATCCGCCGTCGAGGAACTCGTGCATGGCGGCGAGGGCGGCCGGGGCCGACGGGCCGAGGGTCGTGATCGCTTCGACGGCGGCGTTCATCCGGTCAGCGACCACGAGGCTCAGGGCGCCCAGGAGATTGGCCGCGTGCTGGGGGGTTGACCGGGTTCGGGGCACGGCGTTAGCTTATATGCATGAGTCATACACAGTCTGCGGAGCAGCATGGGGAGACGACGGCGGCGCTGTCGATGGTCAACATCGACAGCGGCGATCCAGCCAGGCAGGCACGGTTTTACGCCGCCGCCCTCGGTTGGGAGGTCACCTACAGCGACGACAACTACGGCATGGTCGAAGGCGACGGCATCAGGATCGGCTTCGGCAAGATAGAGGGATTTCGCCCCGCGCAGTGGCCCGACGAGGCTGGCGCCAAACGGTTTCACCTCGATCTGCATGTCGACGACCTCGACGAGGCGGCCGAAAGCCTGTGCGCGATCGGAGCCAGTCAGCCTGACTTCCAACCCGGTGCCGGCCGCTGGCGGGTGCTGCTCGATCCGGACGGCCAGCCGATTTGCTTGAGTCCTCGCCCCGCGGCCACGTCGTAGCGCCGCGCCGTGTCGGATCTCGCGGAGCTGCTGGTCCCGGACGCGGAAGCGTGGCACGCCTGGCTGGACAGCCACCATGCCGACCACCCTGGGGTCTGGCTGGTGCTGCACAAAAAGGGCGGGCAGGTGACGACCCTGACCTACGCGGAAGCGCTTGACGAGGCGTTGTGCTTCGGCTGGATCGACGGGCAGGTCGCTCGCCGTGACGATGACAGCTATCGCCAGCGCTTCACGCCCCGTCGGCCGAACAGCCTTTGGTCAGCGCGAAACGTCGATCACGTCTCCCGCCTCACCCAGGCCGGACGGATGCGACCGGCCGGTATTGCCGCCGTCGACGCAGCCAAGGCCCAAGGTCGCTGGGAAGCGGCCTACCTCGGGCAGGCCGACATGAAGATCCCGCCCGATCTGGCTCAGGCCCTGGCGGCCAAGGCCGCTGCAGCCGCCACGTTCGACCAGCTGGACGCGACCAACCGCTACTCCATCGTGTACCGACTCAACGCCGTCAAGCGCCCGACGACCCGGGACCGCAAGCTGGCCGAGTACATCGACATGCTCGCTCGCGGCAAGTCGCTCCATCCCACAAAGCCCCAGAAGCGTCGCGAGTAACGCTCCTCGCTAGCTTGACGTCAAGGGCGTAGGCGGCTGCGTTACCTAGAGCCAGCTACTCGTCACTTCGGCGCGGTGTCGAAGACTCGGCTGCGTCGAGGGCCGGCTCCAGCGGCGCCAGCGAGCTCCGCAGCAGCTCCGCCAAGGACCCAGACGGCACGACCAAACCGGTGGCCGAGGTCGTTTGGTCAGCCGGTTGAAGCCAGCGTCGCAACCCAATTCGCACTGCCGCGGCCACACTCGCTGAGAGGACCCGGGCGACGTGCTTGTCCGCAGCGCCGATGCGTTCGGCGATCACATCGGTGAGTGGCGCTTCGAGCTCGGTGACCGCGTCGAGGTACGCATCTCGAATCGCGTCGGAGGTGGTGAGCAGGAGAAGGACCTTCGCGTCGTGGGTCGGAGGGTCGACGTACTGCTCGACGACCGACTCGATGACGGCGTCGGCCAGACGGGAGTGTCTTCGGCCGGCCACTGCTCTTGCCACCCGCCGGTCGCGTTCGGTCACCACGGCGGCCACGATGGCCTCCTCGCGGCTGGAGAAGTAGTTGTTGTAGGTGCGGGGGGACACGTCGGCGGCGGCGGCGACGTCGTCGACGCGGACGCTGTCCGGACCGTCCCGGAGAGCGAGACGCAAAGCAGCCTCGCTGATGGCTTTGCGGGTGGCCTGCTTCTTTCGCTCACGCAGCCCGGTCGCTTCTTCCACACCAGCATGATGTCACAGATCGTGCGCTAGCGCAAACTTGCGTAGACGCAAGTTTGACAGATAGGATGAGGGGGCTACTCAACCGGGGAGGTCACATGCGAGCCAAAGGCATCGCCTACGACACGGGCTTCAGCTACAAGGGCTCAGTTTCCAAAGAATGTTTCGAGTTGGAGGTCGTCGCGCGGGAGCTCGCCATCATTTGCGATGATCTTCACTGCAACGCCGTCCAAATCGTCGGCGGTGATCCGAGCCGGCTGGAGGCGGCTGCGCAGGCTGCCGCCGAGCTCGGACTCGAGGTCTGGTTTTCGCCCTACCCGCTCGAGCTCACGCCCGCGGAGATTCTCTCGTTGATCAACGAGTGCGCCGTCCGAGCCGAACGTCTCCGCAAGGCGGGCGCGGCGGTGGTCTTCGTCGCCGGGGTCGAGCTGACCATCATGAACCGAGGGTTTTTCCCAGGGGACAGCCAGCCCGAGCGGCTGGCAAGATTGTTGGGTGAGCCGGATCGCCAGCGCCGCCTGAACGAGGTACGAGAGCAATTCAATGAGTTCCTGGCCCATGCCGTCAAGGACATCCGCGCCCGTTTCGGCGGCAGGATCACCTACGCGTCGATCCCCTTCGAGCAGCCCGATTGGGATCTGTTCGACATCGTCGCCGTGGAGCTGATCCGAAACGCAGAGGTGGCCAACCGCTATCGGTCCGGCGTCCGCAGCTTGGTCGCTGGGGGCAAGCCGGTCGCCATCACCGGCTTTGGCGCGTCTACCTTTGCCGGTGCTGCCGAACGAGGTGCCCGTGGGATGGAGATCGTCGAGTACGACGAGGCGACTCAAACCCCGCTTCGACTGGACGGCGACTACATCCGCGACGAGGCTGCACAGGCCGAGGATCTCCGTGAGGTGCACGGAATCCTCGAAGACGAGGGAGTCGATGGCGCCTTCATCTGGCTCTTCGAGCTCGGCAATTTCCCGCACCGTCCCGACGGCGACCCCCGGGACGACCTCGATCTCGCCAGTCCGGCCATCGTGAAAACACTCGAGGGTCTCCATGGGCACACCTACCCGGATATGACCTGGGAGCCCAAGGAAGCTTTCGCGGCCGTTGCCGCGTGCTACCAGCGGTGACGGTGCATGATCGGCCCAACGCTGACCTGGCCCGGGCTAGTCAGCGAAGAGATCGGTGGTCAGCACGGTGTGGAGGACGGCGGCCGCGTGCTCGCACGTCGTGCCGACGTAGACCTCGTGCGAGATGCTGGTCGCCACCCGCTCGTGCAGGTCGACCAGCGGACCCCCTTGGCACACGACGCTCGCCGGCCGGCGCAGGGACATAGGCGTCGACGCTAGTGGCGTTGACCGTCGGTTTCGTCGGTGTAAGGGAGACCGAGGCGCCTGACGGCCAATCGATGCAAACTGGGACCGATGACCGCCGACTATCCGGAGGACCAGTTAGGCAGGGAACCGGCACCACCGTACGTGGGGGAAGGTTCCTTCGCCCTCTGGCACTTCAGTGAAGACCCGTCTCTCGGTAGATTTCGGCCGCACATTCCATCTACGAGTCCCGGAGCGCCACCGGCGGTATGGGCCGTCGACACTCGTCACGCGCCGATGTTCTGGTTCCCGCGGGACTGCCCGCGAGGATGCATTTGGTCAGCTTCGACAACCACGTCCGATGACCGTGAACGCTTCTTCGGCCAAGGCAACGCGAACCGTGTTCATGTTATCGAGTCTGGTTGGCTGGCCCGGATGCAGACCTGCGTGCTCTACGCCTACCGGCTGCCAACCGAGCCATTCTGGCCCCACGATGTCGGTGGCTACTGGGTCACTGACGAGACGGTCGATGCTACCGAGCGAGTCGTCGTCGACGATCTGCTTGGACGACATGCCAGCGCACGGATCGAGCTTCGGATCACGCCGTCGATCTGGCCGTTCTGGCGACGGGTAATGGACTCGACGGTCGAGGGCAGCGGCTCCCGGTTGCGAAATGCTTCACCTCATCCCGACCAGTTCGACTAGAAGTCGGTTCCCTGAGGCACCTTTAGCGGCCGGGCAGCTTGGAGACGTACTCCCGGGCGCTCAGTCCCGGACGCACCTCCTCGTCCTCTTCCGCCACCAACACGGCGGGCACGCCGTCCGAGTCGTCGCGGAGGGCTTGCCGGAGCGTCTCCCGGCCGCTAAGCGCTCCGAAACGGGGACGGGCGTACGCGACGGCCACCTTTCCCCTGGGATCGGCATCGACCAGATCCGGGCCGATGCTGACCCGCTGCGGAGCGATAAAGAGCTGCACCTCCTGGCCCGGTTGCCAGGCGTGGTAGGCGTCGACGACGAGGTCGACGATCACGGCGGGATCCGCCCGGGTCGTGTCACAGACCAGGTCGTAGTGGCGGAGCCGGTCCTTGTCGACGCCGTAGAGCTCGAGGAACCGGCGGCGCTCGCTCTCGGCCCGCTCCGACAGGCCGGCGGCCGCCGCGTCGAGGTCGGCGTACGCCTCGGTCGCCGTTGCCGGCCGGGCCAGGGCGCGCGCGGCGGCGACGGTGGGGTCGACGACGAGGTGGACCTTGAAGGCGCCGGCCACAAACAGCCAGCCCAACCGGCTGTCGACCACGACCGGCTCCTCGCCGCTGGCCAGGTCGGCTTGGAGCCGGTCGAGCTCCTCGTCGATCTCCGGGTGGCTCTCGACGTAGTGGGCCATCTCGACCGCGGTCAGCCCCCTCTGGTCAGCCAGCCGGCGGTAGACGTCACCGATGGTCAGGCGCCGGATCCCGAGCCTCGCTGCCACCTTCTTGGCTACCGTCGACTTCCCGCTGGCCAGGTCGCCGCTGATGGTCAGGTTGGGACTCCGGACGGTCAAGCTGGCCACGGGCGCACGGTACCGCAGGCCGCTCGCCGCCTAGCCTGACCGGTCGTGGCTCTCGAGGCGGTGGTCTTCGACGTCGGCGAGACGTTGGTCAACGAGGGCCGGCAATGGTCGGAGTGGGCGCACTGGCTGGGTATTTCGTCGGGCACTTTTTTTGCCGGGCTCGGCGCCGTTATCGCCCGCCGCCAGGACCACCGAGCGGTATTCGACCTGTTTCGTCCCGGCTTCGATTTCGATAAGGAGCGGAAGGCCAAGGAGGCCGCCGGCCGCGGCTGGTCGGTGGGGGCGCAGGACCTGTATCCCGACGCGGTCGGCTGCCTGGCGGCCCTCCGGGATCACGGCCTCAGGGTGGGGATCGCCGGCAACCAGCCGGCGGGCATCGAGCAGGCCCTCGGAGCGCTCGGGCTGCCGGTCGACTTCGTCGCCTCGTCCGCCCGCTGGGGCGTGGCCAAACCGTCACCGGCCTTCTTCGAGCGGGTGGTCGAGGCCGCCGGCGTGGCCCCGCCGGGCATCGCCTACGTCGGCGACCGCATCGACAACGACGTCGTCCCGGCCCGGGCGGCCGGCATGACCGCGGTCTTCCTGCGGCGAGGGCCGTGGGGATGGATCCAGGCCGGCTGGCCGGAAGCGGCCGCGGCCGACGTTGTCGTCGACTCGCTGACCGAGCTTCCGGACCGGCTGTTTTCCGTTATCGGGCCGGCGTGAGCGTGACCGGATGACCAAAAGGGCCGACGGTCTCCTCCTGCTGCCGGCCGTCGACGTCGCCGGCGGTCGGGTGGTGCGGCTGATCCAGGGCCGAGCCGGATCGGAGACGGTCCACGGTGCGCCGCTCGATATCGCCCTTGGCTGGCAGGACACCGGCGCCGAGTGGGTGCACCTGGTCGACCTCGATGCCGCCTTGGGCCGCGGCTCCAATCACGAGGTGATCGCCGAGGTGGTCGGCCGCCTCGACGTGGCTGTCCAGGTCTCCGGAGGAATACGCGACGATGCGTCGCTGAACGCCGCGCTGGCCACCGGATGTGCCCGGGCGAATGTCGGGACGGCCGCCCTCGAGCGGCCGGGCTGGGTGCGATCGGTTATCGCCCGGTACGGACAACGGATCGCGGTCGGGCTCGACGTTCGGGGCACCAGGCTGTCGGGGCGTGGCTCGACCGGTGATGGCGGTGATCTGCTGGAGA
>Ga0070737_10003480_pt1 | contig 16917 bp, 14 predicted proteins | sample Coa_R1_10_FD_66438 | JGI IMG/M metagenome (GOLD analysis project Ga0070737, IMG submission 66438) | Surface soil microbial communities from Centralia Pennsylvania, which are recovering from an underground coalmine fire - Coalmine... | ecosystem: Environmental > Terrestrial > Soil > Unclassified...
GGCGTCGCTGGCCAGGACCAGCTCGGTGGGCACCGTGGACCCGACCAGGCCCACCACCTTGCGACCCCGGGCGCTGGCGGCACGGGCCGCGGCGGTCCGGTCACGGTAGTGCCGCTGGAGCTCCGCGGCCGCGCTCATGCCCCCAACCTCCTCTCCAGGAACTCCGCCATCACCCTCCGCATCCTCCCCTCGTCCCAGCCACGGGTGTCGATGGCGTCGGCGTCGAGCACCAAGGTGGGGATGCCCGCGGCCTCGAGCGCCCGCTGGGTGAACTTCACCGCCGAGCCGAGGTTCACGATCACGGCCCCGTGGCAGCGGTGCCGCCGGCAATCGGCCACCGTCCACTCGGGCAGCCATGGGGCCACGTGCAGGGTCTCGTTGAAGCTGGCGTAGCGGCCCGCCAGCGCGCGCAGCGGGTCGCGCAGACCGTACCGCAGGTACCCGTCGGAGGCGATCGAGAGGTACATCGAGCGCACGAAGACCGCGCCGTGGCTCTCCTCGAAGGCACGGTAGAAGTCGGTGTTCTGCCAGAGGCCGACGCCCACCCAGCCGAGGCGGATGCGCTCGTCGGGGAAGGCGGCCACGCCCGCCTCGACCCGCTCCCGGACCTCGTCCCGGAAGCGGCGGGCGTGCTCCAGGGCCCAATCGCTTCCCCGGTGCCATTGGGCGGTCATGACGTTGGTGAGCTGCTCGGAGAGCCGGACCGGGAGCTTCGGCGCCTCGCAGATGAGGCGGCGCACCTCGTCGAAGCACTCCTCCTGCTCGTGCACCCGCTCCAGCAGCGCCCGCAGGCGCTCCTCGTCGAACCGTCGCCCGGTGATCCGCTCGCACTCGGCCACCAGCTCCCGGAAGCACCCCACCACGCGGTCGATGCGGTGGGTCTCGAAGACGTCCTCCCAGTTGCGGCGGGCCATCTCCCACCAGCGCGGGTAGAGGACGGTGGAGCCGGGCACCTCGATGGGGACGAACGGCGCCCCGCACGCCTCCGCCATCAGCGACCACAGCCGCTCCGTCCCCTGGTCGACGAGGCGCGCGCACAGCAGGGCGGGCCGGGGCAGCCCGCCCCAGGGCGCGTTCGGGTTGTCCTTGTCGAGCAGCGCCGCCAGCGCCATCGCGCCGTAGTGCGGCAGCCCATTGTGGAACCCTCGCTCCTCGAGCCGGTCCAGGTAGTGCCCCGAGGCCCGCTTCGCCGCCACCAGCGACGACCACCACTCGTTGGTCACGTAGGGGATCTCGAACACGTCCAGGACCTCGTGGGGCGTGGTGGCGCTGGTGAGCGCATAGGGCACCCCCTCCTCGAACACCCGGCGCCTGAGGTCCTGGAACCACGCCCGCTGGTAGCGCTGGGCGAGCCGCGTCGATTGCAACTGGACGCGATCGGTGTCGGTGCTCCGCTCTTCCGTGGTCCGTTCTTCCATGGGATGGCGCTCCTCAGCCTTTGATGGCTCCGCTCAGCACCCCCTTCGTGAAGTAGCGCTGGAGGAAGGGGTAGACGAGCGCGATGGGCAGCAGCGCGATCACGACCACCGCCATCTGGATCGACTCTGGAGGCGGTGGGGCCTGGCCGGTCACGTACGACCCCACCCCGGGCAGAGGCGCGCCCTGGATCACGTACAGCCGCAGGATCAGCTGGAGCGGCCATCGGCTCTGGTCGTTGAGGTAGAGCAAGGCGTTGAAGAACGCGTTCCAGTAGCCCACGGCGTAGAAGAGGCCGATCACGGCCACGGCCGCCTTCGAGAGCGGCAGCACGATGCGGAGGAGGATGGCCAGGTCACCGGCACCGTCCAGCCGGGCGCTGTCCACCAGCTCCTCTGGGACCGCCATGAAGAACTGCCGGACCACGACCAGGTTGAACGCGTTGAGCAGGACGGGCAGGACGAGCGAGGCGTACGTGTTCAGGAGGCCGAGCTGCTTGACGACCAGGTAGCTGGGGATGATCCCGGGGGCGAAGAACAGGGTCAAAAGGGCCATCCGCAGGATCTGCCGGGAGCCGAGGATGGGGCGGCTCAAGGCGTAGGCCATGGCCACGGTCGTGGCCAGGCTGGCCAGGGTGCCGGCCACGGTGACGCCCACGCTGATCAGGATCGCCCGGGTCACCACCCCGCCCTCGAAGACGACCTGATAGGCGCGGAGGGTGGGGTGCAGGGGGAGCAGGACGAGGCCCCCGCCGGCGTCGACGTCCGCCTGCCCGGCAAGGCTGGTGGAGACGATCTCCGCGAAGGGGTAGACGACCAGCAGGACGACGAGGAACAGGATCAGCCCCTGCGCGAGCCGCTCGACCAGCCTCGGACGCTCCATCCAGACGGGGCGGCGGCTCACGTGTACACCCCGCCGTAGCCGAGGCGGTGGGCGAAGCGGTTGGCGCCGATCACCAGCGCGGCCGCGATCACCGCCTTGAGGATGCCCGCGGCCGCCGCCAGCCCCCATTGCCCGGCCGCGATCCCGTGGAAGTACACGTAGGTGTCGAGCACCTCTCCCGCCCCCGGGCCGACGTTGTCGCGCTGGAGGATGATCTGCTCGAAGCCCACCGAGAGCAGCGCCCCGATCCGCAGGATGAGGAGCAGGATGGTGATGTCGATCAGGCCGGGCAGGGTCACGTGCCAGAGCCGGCGCCAGCGCCCGGCCCCGTCGACCGTGGCCGCCTCGTACAGGGTGGGGTCGATGGACAGCAGCGCGGCGAGGTAGATGATCGCCCCCCAGCCCGCGTCCTTCCAGATCAGCTGGAGGGTCACCAGCCATTTGAAGAAGGGGGGGCTCGTCATGAGGTCCACGGCGGGCAGGCCGGTCGCGCGCAGGGCGTGGACGACCGGGCCGTCGCTTCCCAGCATCTGCTGGAAGAGCGCGACGATGATCACCCAGGAGACGAAGTGGGGGAGGTAGACGACGCTCTGGATGAAGCGACGCCAACGGGTCGAGATCAGGCCGTTGATCAGGATGGCGAGGCCGATCGGCACCGGGAAGTAGAGGAGGAGCTGGAGCAACGAGATCACGATCGTGTTCTCGGCCGCGGCCCAGAACTCAGGGTCGGTGAGCAACGACCGGAAGTTGTCCAGGCCGACGAACGGGCTGTCGACGAAGCCGATGAAGGGGAGGTAGTTCTGGAACGCGACCACGTACCCCAGCAGCGGCAGGTAGTAGAAGACGATGAAGTAGCAGCAGCCCGGCAGGGCCAGCAGGAGCATCACCCGGTCTCGCCGGAGGGCGGCCCTCAGCCTCGACCAGCGCGGCCTGGCCAGGGGTTGGCCATCCGCCCAAGGCCACGCCCTCCGTCCCCCGGACGGCATGGGGCGCCGGGAGGGCCGTTCTCTTCCCACCGGGGTCCTGTCGTCGGCGAGCACGTCGTCCCTCATCCCGCGACGAGGCGATCGACGAACACCTTGACGTGCGCGATCACCTCTTCCTCGTGCTCCTCGGCCACCCAGTGGCCCGCGTCCTGAAAGAAGACCGCGACAGCGCCCGGCACCGACGTCGCCGCTCGCAGCGACGCCTCCGGCGAGATGATGTGGTCACGCATCCCGGCGACGAGGAGGGTCGGCACCCTGACCTGACTCAGCCGCCTCGCCAGCTCGGCGTCGGTCCGCGCCTCGGGGAACGGCTTGCGCGGGTTGATGCGCAGCTCCTCGTCGCTCATGGCCAGGAAACGGTCGATCCGGCGCTGCAGCAGCGCCGCGCGTCGCTGTTTGGCGTCGGGGTCACCCTCGGCGTCCGGAGGCAGGCCGCGCTGGAGGATCTGGCGGAGCTTCTCTGGGTCGCGCCCGGCCTCGATCTGGGCACGCCTGGCGGCCGAGGTGTCTCCGCCCGAGCGATCGTGGGGACCCCCGACCACCGAGACGAACCCCAACAGGTCCTCGGGGTGGGCGAGGGCCAGGTACCATCCGACCCCAGCGCCGTGGGAGATCCCGGTGTAGACGAAGCGTGGTAACCCAAGCGCGCGGGCGAAGCGATGCACGTCCTCGGCCCAGGTCGGGTACCACCGCTCCCCCAGATCCTCGAACACGTGGGTGGATCGCCCGTACCCGCGCAGCTGGAGGCAGTAGACGTGGTAGCCGGTCGGAGGCCCGGCCAGCCGGCTGGGGTAGCGTCCCTCGGTGAACCCCATCTGGGCGGAGACGACCACGGTGCCACCGCCCCCGTGCTCCTCGTAGGAGAGCTCGACGTCCTCGAGCCGGATCAGCGGCACCCGTGGCTCACCTCCCTTCGGCCGGCGCTCCCGGCCCTGCCCGCTCCCCGGCTCCGCCGGGCTCGACCACGCGATCGGCCGCCATGGGGCGAGACCAGCACCTCAGGCCCCTGCCTTCAGCTCTTCGATGAAGAGCCGGAACTCGCCGACCACCTGGTCGGGAAGCTCGACGGCCAGCCGATGGCCGGCCTCCTCGAACAGGACCAGCTTCGCTCCCCGGACGGCCCGGGCCGCGAGGAGGTTGTACTCCGGCTTGCAGAGCGGGTCGTGCAGCCCGCCCATCAGCAGCACCGGCACCTGGATCCGACCGAGGAGCTCGGCCAGCTCGGCATCGCTCTCGCACTCCGGGAAGGCGATCCCGGCATCGGCGTGGAAGGCATCCACTCGGGCGAGCATGCGTGCCAGATCGGCCTCGACCAGGGCATCGCGCCACCGCCGGCGCGTCTCCGAGCGCGGGGGCGCGAAGAGGCTTCGCAGGTAGGCGCGGAGCCGGACGAGATCGGTCTCGCGGTCCATCCGCCGACCGTGCGAGACGCGTCCGGGGCCGTCCCGATCGCCTTGGGGAGCGCCCACGATCGACACGAGCGCCTTCAGATCCTCGGGGTGGGCGAGCGCCAGGTGCCAGCCGATGAGCGCGCCGTGCGAGACACCGGTGTACACGAACCGCTCCAACCCCAGGGCGCGCGCGAACCCGTGGACGTCCTCCGCCCAGCGTGGGTACCAGCCGGCGCCGAGCTGGCTCTCGACCGGCGAGGAGGGGTGGTATCCGCGGCAGACGAGGGTGAAGACGTGGTAGGAGGTGGGTGCCCGTGAGAGGAGGGCTGGGAACTCGCTCGTGAACCACTGCTGACAGCAGACCACGACCTCGTCGCCGGTTCCGTGCTCCTCGTAGTACAGGTCGGCCCCATCCACGGCCACGGTCGGCATCACCCACCTCGCTTGGCGATCGCCGCCTCGTACTCGGCGCGGATCTGGTCCCCGCCCTGGGCACGCCAGTCCTTGACCAGTTGATCGTGGTCGCTGAGCGGCGCCCTCCCGTTGATGATGGCCGTCAACCGATCGGTGATGAGCTGGGTGAGGACCGTGCCCTTGGCGTCCTGGGTGGGGGAGTAGTAGCCCTGGGTGGGGTCGGTGACCAACATCGGTGCCAGCTCCGACTCCATCTGGTGGGCGACCCGCGCGAAGTCGCTCGAGTTGGGGTCGTAGAGCACGGGAGGAGGGCCGCCGAGCCCTCGAACCCAGGGTGGGACCAGGGTCGACGTCAGGTCGGTTCGGGCTCGGTCGGTGGGCCGGGGATTGCCGTCCCGGTCCAGGCTGTAGTCGACGTCCTTGACCCCATAGGTGCGCAGCGCGTGCTCCACGGTTCCGAAGGGGGAGCTCATGAAGTTGAGCACGCGCAGCAGCTCCTTGACCCGTTCCGTGCTCGCCTTCTTGATGGCCACGTAGGTCGGTTGCGTGCCGTTGATGGTGAAGAAAGATCCCTTGCCCCCGTCGTGGCCGAACATGGGCATGTTGTAGATCTGTGAGCCCGGGTGAACGGCGTTGTACTGATCCCAGAGATTGGCGTACCCTGGCCACCCGAGCACCAGGATCTGGATCTGCCCGCGGATGAAGAACCCGCTCAGCGCCGACAGCGACTGGGTCTGAGCGTCAGGGTTGAAGACGCCTGCGGCCTGGAGGTCGCGCATGTAGCCGACCGCGGCTTTGTGCTCCTCCGTCTCGATGTCCTTGATCAAGCGCCCGCGCTCGAGCTTCCAGTTGTTGGGGGCTCGGAAGATCTGCCGGAAGATGGTGAGATGGGCGATGGTCCCCTGTCCGGCCGCATACCCGCAGGCGTATTGGCCAGCTTGGGGACGGGTGAGCGCCTTGAGCAGGCGGGTGAGGTCGTCCGCGTTCTTCGGCAGCTGCAGCCCGAGCCGGTCGAAACGGCCTTTGTCGTAGAAGAAGCCGTTGAAGAACTGGCTGGCCGGGATGGGCACCGCATAGATGCCCGAGCTGTTGACGTAGCTCTTCCAGGAGAAGGTCGGAAGGTTGGCGAGGTTGGGATAGTCCTTGACCGCGTCACCTGCGAGGTGTGGGGTGAGGTCGGCACACGCCGCCTTGAGGAATTGTGGAAGGTTGGGGAGACCGGTGAAGAGCGGGAGCCCCATGACGTCGGGGAGGTCCCCTGAGGCGGCGATCGTCGCGAACTTGGTGGCGAAGGTCAAGGGATCTGCACCGACGAACCTGAGCTTGACGTTGAGCGCCTTGTTGAGGGCCTGCCAGGCCGCATTCTGGGCGAGCGGTGCCGGCGGTGGCTCAAGTGCCAGATAGAGGAGCGTGACATCACCACCCCGTCCTGGGGTCTCGTTCACCGATCGGACCAGGTGGGATGGGAAGCGGAGGTACGCCGGCTCGACCGCGCCGTTCGAGGGGAGATCTGGTTTCGGACCTCGGAAGGGAAGGTAGCTCGGCAGTCTCACCCCGCCTGCGCTCGGTTGGGTCGAGCTGGAGGTCGTGCACGCTTCGAGCAATGACAGCGTGACTGGCACGCTCAGTGCGGAGACAAGCGTTCCTCGGAGGAACTGACGACGTTCCATGGTCCGATGCAGAAGCCACGTCTTTCCCTGCGCTTCAGGCATGTCACTGCCTCCGCACCATCGAGGTTCGCTGGTGCCCACAACCTAGCACACCGATGGAGCAGCTACGAGCAACTTTGTGATCAGGGAGATAAGCGATCCTTATCATCCTGGATCGCGATCGGGCCTCCTCACCATCACCGGCTCGACCCGACCCTGGACGCCGGGCCAAGCCCGGCCCTCTGCCCGGCGGCTCCGGCCCGGGGGCGGCCGGGCGATGGTCGACGGATCGTGGGGTCATCGCCACCTCGGAGCCGGGGCTCCGAGGCCGGCCGGGTGGTGGCACGCAGCTGGCGCCTCGCCACCTCCTCGGTCAGGATGGCGGCGAACTCCCGTGCCGCCGGCGAGAGCGCGCCGTCCGCGCGTCTCACCAGGCCGAGGAAGAACTCGGGGCCGGGGGGATCGAGCGGCCGCAGGGCCACCCTCGTCATCCCCTCTGGGGCCTCGAGCTGGAAATGGTGGTCGAAGCCGGCGGCGAAGCCGATCCCCAACCCGGCGGCCACCATCTGGCGCAGGCTCACGTCGTTGTCCACGTAGTGGACGGTGGCCACCGGCACGTCGGCGAGGATCTCCTGCGCGACGTCGTGCAGGATCCAGCCCTCTCGGTACATGACGATCCGCTGCCCAGCCAGGTCTCGAACCGGGACCCGACGGTGGCGAAGCAGCGGGTGCCCCAAGGGCAGGCAGATGAGCACGTGGTTGACGGCGAGGACCTCCGTGCGCAGGTCGTCGTCGCCCCTTGCGCGGGAGCACCCCACCACCGCCAGCTCGACCTCGCCGCTGCGGAGGCGCTGGAGGATCTCGGTCGAGCCCCCCTCCGAGATCTGGACGTCGATCGCCGGATGGAGGCGGTTGAACCGGCCCAGCACCGCGGGCAGGAGGAGGCGGATGGCGGAGTTCACGAGGCCGATCCGGAGGCTTCCGCAGCGCAGACCGAGCAGGTTCGCGACCTCCTGTCGTAACGCCTCCTCGGCCTCCAGCACGCCGCGGATGAAGGGCATCAGCGACTCCCCCGCTGGCGTCAGCCCAACCCGGCCCGACCCCCGGGTGAGCAGCTGCAGGCCGAGCTCGCGCTCAAGGAGCCTCACCTGCTGGGTCACCGCGGGCTGGGTGAGGTGAACCTCGCGCGCGGCACGGTGGAAGGACCCGCGCCGCACCACGGCGTCGAGGGCGCGAAGACGCTCGATCCTCATCTCACTGCTCCCCTTGTACGGTCTCGAAGTCCCCCCGTCGGGAGACGCCGGTCACAACGGAGGGGGCCTCGCCTCCCGCTGGCGGCGGGCGAGGCCCTCCCCCCGCGCCTCTGCCCACCGGGGCCTCCCGGCGCCGCCCGTGCTCACCCCAAGGTCCCATCGTGAGCGGCCATCACCGTCTCCTCGACGTGACGACGTGCCAGTGGCTCCAGCTCGGCGTCCAGCGCGGCGAAGACACGGTGGGCGTCCGCGCGCGGCCACGACCTGGGGAGGAGCTGGGCCGGGAGGTCGGGGTCCTCGGCGGCGAAGCGCCGCCACCAGTAGCGGGCGGCGGTGCGCACGACGAGGGCCTCGGCCGGGGCGAGCGAGCGCTCGCGGGCAGCGCGGAGGTAGGGCTCGAAGTGCCCGATGAAGTCACGGTACCGCTCCGCGAGCGCGGCCAGGTCCCAGGCCCGGGTGGGGTCGTCGCCGAGGACGATCCGGGCGCGGAAGACCGTGGCCTTGCTCACGCCGACCTCGTGGAGGGCCTGTGCCACCTCCTCGTCGGCGGCGTGGGGCGAGATCCAGAGCCCGTCGAAGAGGGGGCCGAAGCCGAGGGCGCGAAGGTGCGATCGCAAGGTCGGGCGCTTGTCACGCTCCGCCTCGGACACGTGGAAGGCGACCAACCTCCACTCCCCGTCCCAGGGTCGCGGCTCGGCGCCGAAGGCCGTCAGCTGCGCGCGCACGATGCGGATCCGCTCCGCTCCGTAGGTCGTCTGCCGGTAGTAGGTGCGGCGCCCGAGCGTGGTCCGCTCCACCCGCCCCGCCCGGGCCAGCCGGCTCAAGGCGGTGCGGCTGCCACTGACCGTGATCCCGAAGTCGCCCAAGAGGGCGACCAACGCCGCCGAGGGGATGGGCTCCTGACGCTGCGACCAGTAGTTCGCGAACAGGTCGCCGATCAGGAACTGGGGCTGGGGGCGGAAGCGGCTGAGCACCGAGGAGGGCATGGTCAAGCACCCTCCAGGCGCATCGGGAGCGAGGTCGGCCCGTACTCCGGCCAGCGGCTCCAGGTCACCGGCCCGGTCAGCTCGAAGCTCGAGGTGCGGCGCAGCAGCTCCTCGAGCGCGACCTGGATCTCCAGCCGGGCCAGCGGCGCCCCGGGACACTTGTGGACCCCGTGGCCGAAGGCGAGGTGCTCCCGGGGGCGACCGAGGACGAGCTGGTCGGGGTCGGGGAAGACGGTCTCGTCCCGGTTGCCCGAGGCGTACACGAGCGCGACCACGTCGCCGGCGCGCACCCGGCGCCCGCGGAGCTCGACGTCGCGGGTGGCGGTGCGGGCGAAGCCGAGGTTGGGCGAGTACAGCCGCAGGAGCTCCTCGACCGCGGCCGGGATGAGATCGGGGCGCCTCCGCAGCAGCTCCTGGTGGTCGCCCCGCTCGGCCAGGTGCCGGATGGCGCTCGCCAGCGCCAGGGTGACGCCGATGGTGCCGGCGGCGATCACCTGGCGGATGCTCTCGACCGTCACCAGGTCGTCGCCGTCGTCGGCCTGGGAAGCGAGCAGGCCCGTGGTCAGGTCCCGCTCCGGATCCCTCGGTCGAGCCCGGCGCTCGGCCACCAGCCGGCGGACGAACCCGGTCATCTCCGCGGTCGCGCGCGCCACCTCCTCGACGCTCCCCTCCTCCAGCGCGCGCGTGTACCGCTCCGTGGCCACCCGCATGCGGAGCCCCTCGGCCCCTGGGACCCCCAGGTAGTCGGCGAGGACGTAGGCGGGCAGGGGGAAGGCGAGCTCCCGCACCAGGTCGGCCTCACCCCGCTCCACCAGCGGGGCGAGGAGCTCGACCGTCGAGCGCCGGATGGCCGGCTTGAGGCGGGCCACCCGGCGCGGCTTGAGCGTGGGGTTGATGGCCCGACGGCGCCGGGTGTGCTCGGGGGGGTCGACGTTGAGCGGCGCCAGCCGCGGCCCGGGCCGGGGCACGTGCGGCACCACGTTCTGGACGGCGTTGCTGAAGGTGCGATGGTCGCCGGCGACCGCCACCAGGTCGTCGTACCTGGTGAGCGCCCAAAACCCGCCCCAGCGATCGGTCCAGGCAACCGGGCAGTGACGGCGCAGCTGCGCGAAGGTCGTGTGGGGGTCGGCGGCGAGCGCCGGGTCCTGGGGATCGAAGGCGCGCCGATCGGGGAGGGGGCTCATCGGCTCCCCTCGGTCCCTAGGTGAAGACGAGCTCATGTTCCAGATCCTCCCTGGCTCCCGGAGCCGACGGCGAGCGCTCCAGCAGGAAGCGCCCCCGCTTCATGAGCAGGACGCGGTCGGCGAGGCCGAGCACCGCTTGCAGGTTGGGCTCCACGATCAGGACGCTCACCCCTCGGCGCTCCCGCTGCTCGCGCAGGATCTCCACCACCTTGGCCACCACCGGCGGATGGAGGCCGTCGCAGACCTCGTCCAGGACGAGCAACCGTGGCCTCGCCACCAGCGCTCGGGCCAGCAGGAGCATCCGCTGCTCGCCGCCGCTCAGCGTCCCTGCGGGCTGTCGCAGGCGGCCCTTCAGCTGTGGGAAGGGTTCGAGCACCTCGTGCCAGGCGGCCGCCTCGCGCGGCCCGGCCAAGAGGCCCCCGCGCAGGTTCTCCTCCACCGTGAGGGCGCCGAAGAGCCCGGCCTCCTGAGGCGCGTAGGCGATGCCGCGGCGGACGAGGCGGTGGGTGGGCTCCGCGCTCACGTCATGGCCGTCGATGAGGACCCGTCCCGTCCGGCGGGGGAGGAGGCCGAGCAAGGCCCGGAGGAAGGTGGTCTTGCCCATCCCGTTGCGCCCGATCACCGCCACCACCTCGCCCGGCTCGACCGTGAGCCCCAGCTCGCTCACCACCAGCGAGGTGCCGTAGCCGGCGGAGAGGTCGGAGACCTCGAGCCTCATGGCGGCGTGGACACCCCGAGGTAGCTTTGGCGGACGCGCTCCGAGCGCTTGATCTCCTCCGCGGATCCGTCGGCGAGGACCGCGCCGTCCTGGAGCACGACCACCCGGTCGGCGAGCTCGTCCACGAAGTCGAGGTCGTGCTCGATGAGCACGATCGTCCTCCCCTGGTGGCGCGAGAGGCGACGGAGCACGTCCCCCACCACCCGCCGCTCCTGAGCGGTGAGGCCGGCGGTGGGCTCGTCCAGGAGCAGGAGGTCCGGCCAGGCGGCGACGGTTGCGGCCAGCTCCAGCGCCTGCTGGAGGCCGTGGGGGAGAGCGGAGGCGCGCACGTTCAGGTGACGGTCGAGCCCGGTCAGCCGGCACAGCTCCACCACCGCCGCCGGCACCTCGATCGCACGGGTCCGCCGCCAGGGCGAGGGCAACCGGCCGCGGTGGCGGGCGAGGAGCAAGGTCTCGGCCACGGTCAGGCTCTCGAACAGGCTGGGGGTCTGGAACTTGCGGATCACTCCCTGCCGGGCGAGACGGTCCACCGCGCAGCCCCGATGGTCCCTCACCCCCTCCAGATCGAACCTGATCGTGCCGCCGTATCGCATGGTGCCGTCGCCGACCAGCGTCATCAGCGTCGACTTGCCGGCGCCGTTGGGCCCGATCAGGCACAGGAGCTCGGAGCGCCTGACCTCCATCGACACCCCCCGCAGCACCTGCAGGGCGCCGTAGGCGAAGGTCACCTCCGACAGCGCCGCGACCACGCTTCCCCTCCCCTGGATCTCCTCCGCCGCCCTTCCGGGCACGAGGCGCCGCTCTCGCCCGTGGTCCCTGCCCCCCAGTGCCAGCCGTTCCAGCAGACGCCCGAGCGGGGGGAGCAACCCATCCGGGATGAAGACCACCACGGCGACGAAGGCCAGGCCCACGAGCAGCTGCCACTGGTCGGGGAAGGAGCGGTCGAGGCTCGAGGAGGCGAGCTCCAGGGCGATCGCGCCCAGCACCGGGCCGAGCAGGGTGCCCCGCCCCCCGATCGCCACCCAGACCACGATCTGGGTCGAGAACAGGAACCCGAAGAGGGGTGAGGAGACCAGCCCCACCGCGGCCCCGTAGACGCCGCCGGCGAGGGCGGCCAGGGCCGCCCCGCCGGCCAGGATGGCCACCTTGAGGGGGTCGACGCGAAAGCCGAGGTGCCGGGCTCGGGCCTCGTTGTCGCGGATGGCCCGCATGAGGAGCCCGAAATCGCTCCGCGTCAGCACCACCCCGAGGCCCAGGGTCGCCCCCAGGAGCGCCAGGCAGCTGTAGTACCAGGCCGTCCGATCGAGCTGTCGCAGCTGGAAGCCGAAGAGGCCGTTGTCCCCGCCGGTCCAGCGCTGCTCCAGGTAGAGCGCCTCGCACACCACGCTCACCGCCAGGGTCACGATGGCCACGTAGAAGCGGGTGGACCCCCGCCAGGAGAAGCAGTAGGCACCGACCACGGCCGCCGCGGCGGCGGATGCCGCCATCCCCAGCAGGATCGCGGCCACGTAGGTGCCGGGGCCGCCGTGAACCGCCACCACCATGCCGTCACGGCCGACGGTCGTGGTCATGACCCCCACCGCCAGCGCGCCTGCCCCGAACCAGACCGCGTGGCCGAGGTCGAGGATCCCGGCGTGCCCCCAGACGAGGTCGAGGGAGACCGCCAGCGCGGCGTAGATGAAGGCCTGGGTGAGCAGGTAGACGGTGTAGGGGTCGCCCAGCACCGGTCCCAGCATCGCCGCGACCCCGGCCGCGAGCAGGAGGGCGGCCCGCACCACCCCATGGCGGTCGAGCCGCCAGGCGATCACGCCCGCCAACGGGTCAACCCCTGGGGGAAGAGCCGCAGCAGCACCACCGCCACCCCCACCGTCACCGCGGTGGCGTACACGGGGTTGAAGTAGCGGGAGAAGACCGTGGTGGCCACCGCCAGCACGATCGAGGCGAGCACCAGGCCGGGGAGCGAGCGTCCGCCCAGCAGCACGGCCAAGAAGGCCGGTGCCACCAGCGAGGTGGCGTAGTAGGGGTCGATCCCTTGGATGGGCCCGAGGACGGCGCCGGCGAACCCGGCCAGCGCCGAGCCGATCACGAACGTCACCTGGCGGACGCGCACCACGTTGATCCCCAAGCTGCGCGAGAGGGGAGCGTTGGCCATCACCATCCGGGCCACCAGCCCCCAGGGCGTGAAGCGCACGATCGCGGCCAGCGTGGCGATGGCGAGGACGGCCGCGGCGACCAGCACCAGCCGGTAGGCCGGGTAGAGGACCCCCAAGAGGGGCACGCCGACCACGAAGGGCTCGTTGAAGGCCTGGGGACCGTGGCCGAAGACGATGATGATCCCGTCCACCACCACCAGCGAGATCCCCCAGGTGGCGAGCAGGGTGTCGAGGGGCCGAGCGTAGAGGCGGCGGATCACGACCAGCTCGGCGATGGCCCCGAGGAGCGCCGAGGCTGCCGTCCCGATCAGGACCGCCACCCAGAACTCCACCCCGTGGCGGACGGCCGTGAGGGCGGCGTAGACCCCGACCGCCATGAACCCGCTCTGGGCCAGGTTGATGACGTCCATGAGCCCGAGAACGATGCCCAGGCCGAGGACCACCAGCACGAGCACGCTCGACTCGACCACCAGGTCGATCAGGAAGCTGATGGCGCCATCCCTCCTCGTCGCCTCATCGACCCGACGGCAAGGGGGCGGGGAGCCGCCCCCTGTGATCCATCCCCATCGCTGCGATCAGGCCGACGGGCAGCTAACCACCGGGTCCACCGGGGGCGTGACGGCGATCTGCTCGATGCTGTAGTCGCTCGTCACCCGGCCGATGTGCGTGGCCAGGGTCGCGTAGCCGTGGCTGTTGGGCTTGATCACGATCGTGCCCCGCGGCCCCTTGAAGGAGACGTGGGTGACGGCGTCGATGATCGCCTTGCCGTTGGTGCTGTTGGCCTTCTTCATCGCGGCGGCCAGGAACTCGGTGGCGTCGTAGGTCTCGGCGGCGAAGAAGCTGGGCTGGGCCTGGCTGCCGTACTTCTTCGCCAGGGCTGCCTTCCACGCCCGGTTGGCGGGGCTGGGATCTCCGGTGATGTAGTCGTCGGCGACATAGATGCCCACCGCCTCAGGGCCGATGGCCCGGGCCACGGCCTCGTTCATCTGGAGGCTGGCCTGAGGGATGTTGGCGGTGCGCGGGTCGTCCCGAACCTGCTTGTGGTAGGGGATCTGGTCGTTCCCGACCAGGGCGTCCATGATCACGTCGGGTTTCGCGGCCGCGATCCTGGCCACATCGGAGCTGAACTGGGTGGTGTTGAGGGGCTCGTAGTTGATGGCGAGGATGCGACCACCTCGGGCTGGGATCTCCTTCTGGGCCACCGCCACCGACCCCTTGGGCGGGGCATAGTCGCTGGCCAGGATGAAGAAGCTCTTCAGCCCCTGCTTCTGGATCAGGTAGTCCACCAGCGGGTTCACCTGCTGGTTGGGCACCAGCCCGAAGAAGAACATGTTCGGGTAGCAGACGTTGCCCCCTGTGCCGTTGCCAGCGAAGTAGGGGATGCCCTGCGCCTGAGCTGCCTGGTTGCAAGCGGCACGGGAGGGCGTGTTCTCAGAGCCCACGATCGCCACCACCTGGTCCTGGGTGACGAGACGCGTGCAGACCTGCTGGGCGGTCTGAGGATCGGTGGCGTCGTCGACCTGGACGAACTCCAGGCGGCGGTTGCCGGCGAGATGGTGCGTGTTGATGTCGTCGAGCGCCAGGTTCGCGCCCTGGATGACGGGCTCCGCGTTGGAGCTGCCCTCGCCGGTCAACGACACCACGAGCCCAACCTTGACCACCGGCACCGACCCGCTCGAGCCCGCAACCGATCCTCCGCAGGCAGCCAGGGCCAACATCCCAACCAGGGGCACGACCACCCGTCGCATGGCCGACCCTGTGGCGAGTTTCCCCATCGTCCCTCCCTCCTTAGTCAATCTCTTGTCCCTGGTCCCCTCACCCCGCGCATCAACCGTGGCCCACGTCGAAGCGAAGCGGCAGGTGGCGTGGCCCAAACTCGGGCCAGCGGTTGTAGGCGACCTCCCCCGCCAGCTCGAAACGTCGGGTCGAGGCCAGCGCCTCCTCCACCGCCACTCGCAACTCGAGACGAGCGAGCGCCGCCGCTGCGCACTTGTGGATGCCGTGGCCGAAGGCCAGATGCCGGGTCGGCCGGCGATCGAGGACGAACCGGTCCGGATCGGGGAAGACCTCCGGGTCGCGGTTGCCGGCGCTGAAGAGCATCGCCACCGCATCCCCGGCCCGGATCGGCCGACCCCCGATCTCGACCTCGCGGGTCGCCGTCCGGACCAGCACCTGGCTCGGCGAGGTCAACCGCAGGGCCTCCTCGACCGCGGCCGGGATCAGCTCCGGCCGTCTCCGGAGCAGGTCCTGGAGGTCGGGGCGCCGGGCAAGGTGCTCGAGACACCCCGCGATCCCGTTGGCGGTGCTGCGATCGCCGGCCACGATCACCATCCGCACGCAGCCGGCGATCCACTCCGATGGGATCGGTTGCCCCCGCATGCGGGTGGCGAGCAGCCCGCTGATGGCATCCGCTCCCGCCGGCCGCCGCTCCTGCCGTCTGGCCTCCACCAGTCGACAGGCGTACCCGTCCAGCTCGGCGCTCAGCGCCCTGGTCCGATCACGGTCGTCCTCCGCCAGCGCTTCCACGTAGCGGCTGCTACGGGCCTGGATCCATTCCGCCTCCTCCTCGGGAACGTCCAACCAGAGGCACACCCCCCGCAGCGGTAGCTGCGCGGCGAACTCACGGACGGCGTCTCCCTCGCCCCGCCGGACCAGGGGCGTGAGGAAGCGCCTGACCACGGCCCGGAAGGCGGGCTCGAGCTGGGCCACGCGATCGGGGTCGAAGTGCCGGTTCAAGACCCGCCGGAAGACGGCATGCTCGGGGGGATCGGAGGCGAGCGGCCTGCGCGTCAAGCCCGTCCGGGGAGAAGGCGGCACCAGGTTCTGGACCGAGCTGATGAAGGTACGGGCATCGCCGGCCACGCGGACGATGTCCCGGTAGCGGGTCAACGTCCAGAACCCGCCCCAGCGGTCGCTCCACGCCACCGGGCAACGCTCCCGAAGCCGGTGGTAGATGGCGTGCGGGTCACCGCTTGAGATCGCCTCCAGGGGATCCCAGTCGACGTCGAGCGACCCTCCATCACCTCCCATCGGGGGAGATAGTTTGCATTAAATCTCACGATTGGTCAAATCAGTGCTAACCAAATTGACGAGGCGATGGAGCCTGGGGAGCGACGGGCCAGGCCTTCCCTGGGCCGGGCATAACCTCTGACGGCCAGGCCGAGGAGGGGTCGGCGGCCGTGCCATGGTGGTCTTCCGGGTCGAGATGCGGTGGTCCCAGGGATCCCCACCGCGGCCCAGCTCTGGCGGCGGCTCCGCCCCGGATGTCGGTCTGGACCTTGCGTCGCCGGGTCCGGGAGGTGTCCCGCTGGCTCGGGGGGCGTCCCCGGGCTCAGCCCGTCCTCGAGGCTCCGTTCCTGGCCCCACCACCTGGCAAGGCGCCCTGGGGGCGATGAGGACCCCCCTGGTCACTGCCCCGATGGGCCCGATGGGGCAGGGAGGGCCCGGGTCGGCCAGGTCCCTGCCTTCTTTCGGGACAGCGAGGAGCGGCTGCTGCGATGCGCCTCGCCCTCCCGGTCGCCCTGGTCGCCCAAGGGTTGCGCGTGGAGCTGACGGGAGGTCGCTTGGCGGTGCTTGTCCACAGCGCCCGCGGACTGGGCCGACCGCGCTCGAGTGCCGCCACCTGGCGGAGATGTGGGGCACTCGCATGGCCGGATGTTGGGGCACTGCCGCCCAACCTCACCCTGCCACGAGGTGGTGCTGGGGAGATTGCTGGACGCGACCCGATCGTCGCCGGGGGGTATCGAGGTATGTGCCGTCGTCTGATGGGAGACCGCGTGAACCGTTGCCGCTGAGTAAGCGATAGTCTCATACGGCACCCCTCACGGGGTTGCCCTTGCGGGCTTCGCGCTTCCTTGCCGCGTGCCCGAGAAGCCCGGGTCTTAC
>Ga0070737_10003483_pt1 | contig 16911 bp, 16 predicted proteins | sample Coa_R1_10_FD_66438 | JGI IMG/M metagenome (GOLD analysis project Ga0070737, IMG submission 66438) | Surface soil microbial communities from Centralia Pennsylvania, which are recovering from an underground coalmine fire - Coalmine... | ecosystem: Environmental > Terrestrial > Soil > Unclassified...
GCTCGCGCTCGCCGATTTCATCGGCCTCGACACCTGTCTCTCGGTGATGCAGGTGCTTTATGAGGGCCTTGCCGACTCGAAGTACCGCCCCTGCCCGCTCCTCGTGAAATACGTCGAGGCGGGCTGGCTTGGCCGCAAGACCGGCCGCGGCTTTTACGATTACCGGGGCGAAAAACCGGTGCCGACCCGCTAGGGCTAGCGATCGGCGATGGATTTGTCATCGCGTGCGTGCTAGGACGGAGGCATTCGAAGGAAGGCAGCGATGAGGTGGTGGTTTGCCGCTCGCGCTCGATAGTTGCCCGGCGCTCGTTCTCAACGCCGATTTTCGGCCGTTGAGCTACTTTCCTCTGTCGGTCTGGCCATGGCAGGAAACGGTGAAGGCCGTCTGCCTCGATCGCGTCCGCATCGTCTCGCATTACGACCGCGTCGTCCGCAGCCCCAATTTCGAGATGCGGCTGCCGAGCGTGATCTCGCTCAAATCCTATATCGCGATGGCGCGCCGCCCGGCCTTCACGCGCTTCAACGTGTTCTTGCGCGACCGCTTCGTCTGCCAGTATTGCGGCGACAATTTCCCGACTCACGAACTGACCTTCGACCATCTGGTGCCACGCTCGCGCGGCGGCTGGACGACTTGGGAGAACGTTGTCACCGCCTGCTCGAGCTGCAACCTGACCAAGGGCAGCCGGCTGCCGGAAGAAGCGAAGATGTTCCCGCTGCATCGCCCGATCCAACCGACGACGGAAATGCTGCGCGACAACGGACGCGCCTTCCCGCCCAACTATCTGCACCACAGCTGGCGGGACTTCCTCTACTGGGACAGCGAGCTGGAAGCGCGCTAGAGAACGATCGTTTCGAAAAGAAGCAAGCCGCTTTTTTTCGGAACGTCAATCGCGCTTTCGATTCGAAAATTAGACCATGATTCGCGTGTGAGGCGGGGTCGAAAAGCGATCCCGCCTCACACGATCATGGGCTCGGCGCGCTGCGTCGCGGCGGCGCTACGGGGACAACTGCCCCAATGCCCAGCGCCGGCATCATGATCAGCGCAAAAAGCGCGGCGGTTCGTCTCATGGAACCGTCCTCTCCGTCTTTGCACTATGATATCGGCGAGTTTCCGAAGAGGCCCGCGATGAGCCTGCTGCGGCATGTGAAGATCTGTAACGAGTACCGGCCCGATCGCTTCCTGCCGTTCTGGCACGGCGTCGATCGCTTGGGCCTGATCCGGAAGGACAATGCCGAAGCGCTCCGGCGGTTCCCCAAGCAGTTTGCGGTCGCGAGCGACGGTGTCCGTTTCCTGCCCGAAGGCAGTTTCGATGAACTAAGTAAAATCATCGATGACGTGACCGAGCAGCTCGTCGGCGACGGCCTCGTCGCGAAATGGCGTAACGAATGCTTCATCGTCGCGCCGCTCTGGGGAGCGCCGGCGCATTTCAAGCTCGATCGCGGCGCCGTGCCTTTCTTCGGCGTCAAGGCTTACGGCGTCCATCTGAACGGCTTCGTGCGCGACGGCAAAACGTTGAAGCTCTGGGTCGGACGGCGCTCGCCGAAGAAGGCGGTCGCGCCAGGCAAACTCGACAACCTCGTCGCCGGCGGCATCGGCTGGCCGCATGGCTTGGTCGATACGCTGATCAAGGAAAGCGAGGAAGAAGCGAGCCTGCCCGAGGTGCTGGCGGCGCGAGCGGTGCCGGTCGGCGCCGTATCCTATCGCATGGAGGTGAAGCACGGCCTCCGCGACGACGTGCTGTTCTGCTACGACCTCGACTGCCCTGCGGATTTCGTGCCCAGGAACACCGACGGCGAGCTGGTCGCCTTCGATCTGCGCGACGCGCGCGCGGCGATCGATCTCGCGAGCCAGGGCGATGATTTCAAGTTCAACGTCAATCTGGTGCTGATCGATTTCGGCCTGCGCCACGGCCTCATCGATGCGCGCGATCCCGAATACCTCGCGCTGACGACCGGAATCCACAGGCCGTTCGATTGACGCGCCCTTAGACCCGCACGCTAGCCGAGGCGAATCGCCGCGACGCAGGGCGCGTGCGATCGGCAATCATCGTCAAAACGCATGAGGAGCGCATCGCAGCAGCGCGAGGCGCGACCGAACGGCGCCGTTTTTTCACGGCGCGGTTGCAGTGACTCGCCTTGCCACAAAAAAGCCATCACTTCGCGTGACAACGCAATGGCGTGGGCGACGCAACTTCGTTAAACAGTTTCGCAACTTCGTTAGACACATTTGTCCACGTGCGCTGTTCCGATGCACGTAATGCCTGACGTTAGCGACCGCACGCCGCAAACGAGTGTTGCTCCGTTCCAGGTCCGAGGCCGGTTCTTCACGGCGATCGTGTTGCAGATGACGCGCGCGCCCGATGCCGGCTTTTTCGCTGCCCTCGACACGATGCTGGCGCAAACCCCGCATTTCTTCGCGAATGCGCCCTTCGTGCTCGATCTCGAACACGCGGCGGAGATCGGCCCGTCCTTCGACTTCATCGGCCTCGCGCGTGATTTGCGCAATCGCAAGATCATGCTGATCGGCGTCCAGAACGGCACGATCGGGCAGAACAAGGCGGCGCTGCATGCAGGGCTCATCACGCTGCCGAGCGGCACCAACGTGCTGCCCGATAGCCGCAAACGCAACGGCGCGGCGAAAGAGAAAGAGAAAGAGAAAGAGAAAGAAACCGAGGCGGCGCAAGCGCAAGAGCGCCGGGAGACCGGCCGCCCGGAATCGCTCGCGGAGGAGTCGCGCGGCGCCGAAGCACAAAGCGCCGAAGGACAGGGCGCCGATGCCGATGCACAGGGCGCGACCATGATCGTGGCCGATCCCGTGCGCTCGGGGCAGCGGATCTTTGCCGATCGCGGGGATCTGGTGGTCGTCGCTTCCGTGAGCCCGGGCGCCGAGCTCATCGCCCGCGGCAACATCCATGTTTACGGCCCGTTGCGCGGCCGGGCGCTCACCGGCGTGAACGGCGACGCCGCGGCGCGCATCTTCTGCCACAGCCTCGAGGCGGAGCTGATCGCGATCGCCGGCCTCTATCGCATCAGCGACGGCATCGAGCCGGCGCTGCGCCATCGGCGCGTTCAGGCGTTCCTCGAGGACGGACGGCTGCGGGTCGAGCCCCTTAAATAGTCCAACAGCGAAGGAGAGATCGCGGCGTGGCAAAGATCATCGTCATCACTTCGGGCAAGGGCGGCGTCGGCAAGACCACCTCGACCGCCGCGATCGGCGCCGGGCTGGCGCTGCGCGGGAAGAAGACCGTCGTCATCGACTTCGATGTCGGCTTGCGCAATCTCGACATGGTGATGGGCTGCGAGCGCCGTGTCGTTTTCGACTTCATCAACGTCATTCAGGGCGACGCCAAGCTCAACCAGGCCTTGATCAAGGATCGGCGCCTCGACCAGCTGTCGATCCTGCCGACATCGCAGACCCGCGACAGGGATGCGCTCACCCGCGAGGGCGTGGAGAAGGTCATCGACGAGCTGCGCAACGAGTTCGACTACATCCTCTGCGACAGCCCGGCGGGAATCGAGCGCGGCGCGCATCTTGCGATGTATTTCGCCGACGAGGCCGTTGTCGTCACCAATCCCGAAGTATCGTCGGTGCGCGACAGCGACCGCGTCCTCGGCCTGCTCTCGAGCAAAACGCGCCGCGCCGAAACCGGCGACGCGCCCGTCAAGCCGCATCTTCTCCTGACGCGCTACGACCCCGAGCGCGTCAGCCGGGGCGACATGATGAAAGTCGAGGACGTGCTGGAAATTCTGTCGATCCCCTTGCTCGGCATCGTTCCCGAAAGCCCGACCGTCTTGAGCGCATCGAATGTCGGCATGCCGGTGGTGCTCGACGAGCGCTCCAATGCCGGCGCCGCCTATGCCGACGCCGTGTCCCGGCTGATGGGCGAGCAGATCGAGATGCGCGTCCTCGGGCCCGAGCGCCGCAGCCTGTTGCAGCGCCTTCGCTGGAGGACGGCATGAGCTGGTTCGGGCTTTTGCGCCGCGCGCAACCGCCGAGTTCGGCGCAAACCGCCAAGGATCGGCTGCAGATTATCCTCGCGCATGAGCGGCAGGATCGCTCGATGCCCGACTACCTACCGCTCCTGCAGCGCGATCTTTTCGGCGTGATCAGCAAATACATCGAGGTTACGAGCGACCAAGTACAGATGCGGCTGCGGCGCGCCGAGCGGCTGTCGACGCTGAAGATCGAGATCGAATTGCCGATGCCGGCGCAGGCGCTGACCATCAATCCCGTCGCCGCCGCGCCGCGCACGGCGTTCGCGCGCTGACCCGACCATGCGAGAGAAGAACGCAGCTCGCTAACCCTGAGTGTGGGAGCGGCCCGTCGTCGCTTGGCGGGGTGTAGTAGCGCGGGATGCGGCGCGGTGCGCACCGCCATGTCGTCGGACACGTGCAGATCGAGCGAGTCTGAGTCGGTGCAATAACCCTCGCCCGAGGGTGCGGAAGGGCGGCCGGTTAACCCCGTACCCAGCGTCAGGCCCGCAATCGCTTTCAAGCACCACCCGGCCATCGCGCTTCGCGACCCCCAGGGGGTCCGAGCCGACAACGCCCCCCCGTCGCGCGGGCGGCGCCATGCCTCCTAAGCTCTGAGCGGACTTGTCATCGCGGGCGCGCGATGCAAGTAATGTCGGTCTCCGCATCGGCGACCACATCGCCGATCGCAATCGTTTATCGCACGCCTTAGCGGAATGCGGGGTCATCATGGTGATGTGTGGATGGATGCGTTCGGCCGTCCTTGCATTGGCCGGAGCGACATTGGCGGCCGCCTCGGCACGTGCCGACTCGCCGCAGGTGACCCTGGCCTTGCCGTCGGTCAATATCTCTTTCACGTCCCTTTACCTCGCCGAAGATCTCCATCTTTGGGCCGATCAAGGCCTCGAGGTCAAAACGATGGTCATTCCGGGCGTCGGTACCAATAACGCCGTCATCAACGGCTCGGTCCAATTCGCCATCGGCTCCTCCGATGCGCTCACGCGCGCCTGGGCGCACGGCCAGCACATGCAGGCGATCGGAGCGGGCGTTAAAAAGACAATGGAGTGGGTGATGATCCGCAAGGACATCGCCGACGCCGCCCACTACGACCCGAACGCGCCGCTCGCCGAGCGCGCGAAAATCCTCAAAGGGCGCAGGATCGCGGTCACCGGCATCGGCTCGCTACCCGATTCCGTGCTGCGATCGGTCGCGGCCGACGCGAGCATCCGCGCCGACGAGATGGAGATATCGACGATGCTGCCGCCCGAGATCATGGCGGCGTGGAAGACGAAGCAGATCGACGGCTTTTCCAACGCCATGCCCTACGCGCAGCAGGTGATGGCCGACGGATCGGGCGTGATCGTCTCCGATCCGACCAAGGGCGAGCCGACCGAATTCTTTCCGATCGCGGCGTCGATCGTGACCGTGCGCGCGGATTACTGCCCGGCGCATGCCGATCTCTGCACCAAGTTCATGAACGGCATGATCGCGGGCATGAAGATCGTCGTCGGCGATCGCGACAAGACCATGGCCGAGATGAAAAAACGCTTCCCCGCTTACGACGACAAGGTCCTTGGCATGGCTTATGACGCGCTGAAGGATGCCGAGAACCTTCCGCCGCGCGCCGACCCCAAGGCGATCGAAAACGGCGATCGGATGAATATCGCCGCCGGCTTCTTGAAACCCGAGGAAAAGCTCAAGGACTATCAGCCGCTGATCGACAACAGCTACATCAAGTAGAGCCTTACGCCCGCAACCGCGGAAACAGCTTTTCGGCGTTGCCGCGATCGACCGCACGACGCTCGGCGGCGCTTAAGGGAAAGCGCGCGAAGCCGGGCACGGTATCGCCGGGTTTCAAAAACGGGAAATCGGTGCCGAAGAGCATCTGGCTGACAGGCAAGAACGCCTTGAGCGCCGTCAGTGCGGGCGGGCTCGTGGAGGTGGTGATGTCGTAATGGAGGCGCTTTAAGACCGCCATTGCCTCGGCCTGGCTCGCAAAACCCGCGCCCTTCACGACGGTGGCGTTGCGGGTGATGCGATCGGCGAGCATCGGCAGCGCCGCGCCGTCATGGGTGAAGATGAAGCGGATATCGGGATAGCGCGTGAAGACGCCGTGGAACAGCATCGCCGTGATGCAGCGCGTCACGTCGAACATGAACTCGACCGTCGGCACCGGCACGCCGGGTACCACATGCGTGCAGCAGCCCGGCGCGGTCGGATGAATGAAGACGACGGTCTTGCGGCGGTTGAGTTCGGCAAAGAGCGGATCGAATTGCGGGTCGCTCGGATATTTGTCCCCGTACGAGGTGATGAGGCCGATGCCGTCGGCCTTGAGCGTATCGAGCGCGTAAGCCGCCTCCTCGAGCGCCGCATCGGTGTCGGGCAGCGGCACCGCGCCGAAAAAGCCGAAGCGGCCTTTGTGAGCATCGCGAAGCTGCGCCGAATATTCGTTGGTGCGGCGGCAGAGACCGGCCGCCTCGTCCTTGAAGCTCGACCATTGCGTGGGATTGGAGAGGATTGCCGTCGCGATGCCCCAGCGATCCATCTGCGCGATCGAGGCTTCGGGCGTCCAGGCGATCACGTCATTCGCATAAGGGCTGCTTGCGAGCAGCGCGGCGCGCGTGCGCTCCAAGAGGAACGGCGGCACGGTATGATGATGCACGTCGATGCGCCGCGGGTTGGGCTTGCTTTGTGCGATCGCCAAGTCAGGCAGCAGCACCGTTGCGCATAGACCCGCGATGACGTCACGCCGCGTTATCCTGCTCATGCTCACCCCCTTTAGCGTCATGCCCGGACTTGTTCCGGGCATCCACGTTTTTGTCAGCGAACTCGTGGATGGCCGGGACAAGCCCGTCCATGACGACTTGATTTCGGCTGGAGCCCTATTTCTCCAGTCTTAGCACATAAATCCCGTGGTTCTTGTCGGTGACGTAGATGAAGCCGCGGTTGTCGACCAGGACGTCCTCGCTCTGACAGACAAGCTTGCTCTTCGGCAGCACGCCGCGGCGCTCGATCGGATCGGGCGGCACGAAATAGGCGATCTCTTTGATCAGATTGTCGTCGGAAATGTCGAAGACCCTGAGCCCCGCATTGAAATAGGTCAGGAAGCACAGATTCTCGTCGTGCAGCAGAATGTCCTGATACTGGTGCTGATGCTGGTTGTGCGGGCCGAAGCGGCCGCCCTTCTCGCAGAAATTCTTGTACGGCGCATCTTCGGGCGGGCGCGGCAGCGGAAAGAGCGAGCAAAGCCGCGGCTTCGTCGGGTCTTTGATATCGACCATGCCGGCATAGCCCAAGGGCTCGTTGCAATTTTCGGCGATCGCTTCGGAATTGCAGACAACGAGCTCGCGCTGGGTCAAAGGCTGCGCCGTATGCACGGCGATGAAGGATTGGAAGGGCGGCGAGAACGGCAGATCGCCGACCAGCTCGGGCTTCTTGATGTTGGAGATATCGAGGATGACGAAGCCGCCCCCGCCATAGGGCAGATAGGCGCGCGTCCCGCGCCGATAGGCGCCGCCATGCAGCATGGTCGATTGCGGCGCCCCGGTCTCGCCGCCGGCTTTCCACTGGCCCTTGCGCCACCAGCGCGAGACCTCGACCGGATGCGTCGGATCGTCGATATCGACGATTTGCAGGATCTGCCCCTCATAGCCTTTGGGCAAGCCGGTCGCGAAAACGTAGCGGCCGCCGTCGTAATAATTGCGATGCGTGCCGCTGCCGCCGGTCTTCCATTGGCCGAGATGCTCGGGATTCTCCGGATCGGCCAAATCCCAGATATGGAAGCCTTCATCGAACGGCGCGCCCGGGATATCGCCCCAACCGGGCGAGATGCGCTCGGCCGATGTGATCATTCGCGTGCCGGCAATCTGCACCTGCAAGGTCCAGGTATTGGGATGGCCGGCGAGCCAGCGGATGTGCTTGGGATCGGTCGGGTCCGTGACGTCGAGGATATGAAAGCCCGACTCCCAGAGCCCCGGCGAATAGAGATACCAGCGCTCGCCTTTCTTATGGAGCGCGAGCTTGAAGCCAGGCTTGCCGTTGAGGTCGTGATAGCCGACCGCTTTCAAGCCCTTCGCGTAAGCCCTGCCCGGCGGAAATTCCATGCGTCGCTCCTCCACAAGCTCTAAGCTGAAAGCTTACGGGTTATAGCTTAGAACTCATCTCGACCATGCGCCGTACTTCTTCCGGCGTGCGTCCCGCCTCACGAAGCGCGCGCAGGGTGAGCGCCTTGTCGCGTTTGGCAAAGCGCTTGCCGCGGGCGTCGGTCAGCAGCTTGTGATGGCGATAGCGCGGCACGGGCAAATCGAGCAATGCCTGGAGCAGGCGGTGGATATTCGTTGCGCTCGAAAGATCGCCGCCGCGGGTAACCAGCGTCACGCCTTGCAGCGCATCGTCGACCGTCACCGCAAGGTGATAGCTCGTCGGCGCGTCCTTGCGCGCCAGGACGACATCGCCCAAGAGCGCGGGATCGGCGGGAATGATGCCCTTGCCTTCTTCTTCCCAGCTCAGCGGCCCGCTGCGTTCGAGCGCCCGCGCTACGTCGAGACGCAGCGCGAAACTTTCGCCGGAAGCAATGCGGCGGGCTCGCTCATCGCGCGGAAGATTACGGCAAGTGCCGGGATAAATCGGTCCGCCTGCGCCTTGCGGCGCGCCGCCGGCACGTGCGATCTCGGCGGCGATCTCCGCCCGCGTGCAAAAACACGGATAGGTGAGGCCCATGAGGTCAAGGCGATCGAGCGCCGCTTGGTAGTCCGCGAAATGCTCGGACTGGATGCGCACCTTGCCGTCCCAATCGAGACCGAGCCAGGCGAGGTCTTCCAAGATCGCTGCGGTGAATTCGGACTTGCACCGCGTTTGATCGATATCCTCGATACGCAAGAGGAATTTGCCGCCCACCTCGCGCGCCGCGTTCCAGGCAAAGCGCGCCGAAAAGGCGTGGCCGAGATGCAGATAGCCGGTTGGGCTCGGCGCGAAACGGGTGACGATCATGAGACGCTCGGCAGCCGAAGAACTCGTGCTGCAAATCCCAGCGGGCCGCGCGTCACACACCCGTCTCGCGGTGGATGAAGGCGGCGGCGGCGGCGACCGCTGCTTTCGCGACTTGCGATGTGGGATCGCTGCGCGGCACGTCGTATTTCGGCCCCGTGAAGAAATGCGTCTCGAGCTTGCCGCCTTTGGCGCGGAAGGCATTGATGAAGCCCTCCATCAGATGCCGCGGATGGAGCTCGTCGGCGGGATTCTGGATGTAGAGGATGTGCGGGAATTCCACCTTGTCGCCGCGCTCCAAAGCCAAGAGCGGGCTGCCTTCGCCCATCGCGTCTTCGGTCAGCCAATAGCGTTCCTGCTGCTGCACCGCGCCGGCGCGGCCCTGATAGGCCTGCTCGCCGGCGGGCTTCGCCTTGCGGTCGCGATAGCGGCCCAAAGGGCAGATCACCGGCCAAAAGGCGACGACATAGGGGACACGCGCATCGAAGGTCGCGCCGCCCGGCAGCGGCACCGACTTGTAGCGCGAATCTTCGGGCTTCATGCCGTTGAGGACGACGAGATGGCCGCCGCTCGAGGTGCCCATGCTGCCGACGAGCTCGGGCCGCGTCGAAAAGCGTGCCGCATTCGCCTTGAGCCAGCGCACGCCGTAATTCACATCGGCGACCGAGCCGGGATAGGTCGCGACCGGCGGATGGCGAAAATCGATCGCGGCGACGACGATGCCGGCCTTAGCGACTTCGCTGTTGATCGTGTCGTTATTGGCACGATTGCCTTCGCACCACGCGCCGCCATGCGCCTCGATCACCGCGGGAAACGGCCCGGCGCCGCGCGGCCGGAAAACACGAGCCATATAGGGCGTATCGCCATGGCGCAGGAATTCCACTTCCTCGATATCGATGTCGTAGCTCTGGCTCATGGCGCACCCGCTGGCTTGCTTGCGACCGGCAGCGTTGCACAGCGAAAAGCCCGTGCCAAGCGAGCCCTCTTAACAAAGCGCGCCGCTTCCACTATCCCTTGCGCCTATGCCCATCCTCGACGGACCGCGTCTCCCCCCGCCGCATGGCAAGCCGAAGCAGCTTGTCGTGCTGCTCCACGGCTACGGCGCCGACGGCAACGACCTCATCGGCCTCGCGCCGGAATGGCGGCCGCTGCTGCCCGATGCCGAATTCGTCTCGCCCAACGCGCCCTTCCCCTGCGAAGGGGCGCCGTTCGGCCGGCAATGGTTCGGCTTTCAGGGCCGCGACCGCGCGCAGGTGCTGGACGGCGTCAAGAAAGCTGCGGCGATCCTCGACCAGTATCTCACCGAGCTTTTGACCGAGCGCAAGATCGACGAGAGCAAGATGGCGCTGGTCGGCTTCTCGCAAGGCGCGATGATGTCGCTCTATGTCAGCCTCAGGCGCGCGAAGCCGGTCGCCGGCGTCGTCGCTTATTCGGGCCGGCTCTTTGCCGCCGAAGCGCTCGCAGGCGAGATGAAGTCGAAGCCGAAGCTCCTGCTCGTCCATGGCGACGCGGATCAGGTGGTCGAACCATCGGCGCATCCCGAAGCCCTCGCCGCGCTGCAAGCGGCGGGGGTGACGGTGCAAGGCCTGCTGCGGCCCGGCCTCGGCCATGGCATCGACGCCGAAGGCCTCGCCCGCGGCGGCGAGTTCCTAAAAGCGGCACTCGGGGTTTAACCCCGTCACTTCCCGTCGAAGTAGGGCGTCAGTTTCGCGAGCATCGCCGGATCGTCCCAAGTCGCGCCGCCTTCTTCCTTGCCGAGGATCGTGCCGTCGGCCGAGATGAGATAGCTCGTCGGCAGCCCCTCGGCGCCGAATGCCGTCGTCGCCGCGGTTTTGGGATCGAGGTAGATCGCGAGATCCGTGATGTCGTGCTGCCGGAGGAACGGCCCGACGACGCTGTCGCCCTGGCGATCCTCGGAAATCGCGAGCACGGTCAGCTTGTCGCCAAGCCGCGCTTGAAGCCTTTGCAGCGAGGGCATCTCCTCGACGCAAGGCCCGCACCAGGTCGCCCAGAGATTGACGAGAAGAAGCTTGCCTTTGAAATCCGAAAGCTGCTTTTGCGCGCCGTCGCGAGTCGCGAACTGCAACGCCGGCGCTGGCAGCGGTGCGGGGAGCGCGGTAAACTCGCCCAAATTCGGGCTCGCTGTTGAGGCGGCGGGCGCTTGCGGCATCCCATCGCCTGTCTTTGCCATCGGGGGGGTGGGCTCGATGCGGGCGGGACGCAAGGACAGCACCAGCAGCGCCGCACCGCAGAGGACGAGCAGCACCGTGAGCGCGCGGATTGTGAATTTCCATTTAGCCGGCATCGCGCCATGAGCGCAGCACGGACCAGAGCGCCCGTCAATGCGCCCCGGACCAATCTTGCCTGGGGCGGGCGTTTCGCCGCAGCGCCGAGCGAGATCATGCAGGCGATCAACGCCTCGCTCGACATCGACAAGCGGCTCTATGCGCAGGATATCGCCGGCTCGCTCGCGCATTGCGCGATGCTGGTCAAGCGCCGCATTATCTCGCGCGCCGACGGCGCCGCGATCGCCAACGGCCTTCGCCGCATCCAGCGCGAGATCGAGGGGGGCAAGTTCCCCTTTCGCATCGAGCACGAAGACATCCACCTCAATATCGAGGCGCGGCTTTCCGAGCTGATCGGCGCGCCGGCCGGGCGTCTTCACACCGCGCGCTCGCGCAACGACCAGGTCGCGACCGATTTCCGCCTCTGGACGCGCGACGCGATCGACCGCCTCGACCGCCAGATGATGGCGCTGCAAGCGGCGCTGATCGCGCAGGCCGAGCGCCACAGCGACACGATCATGCCCGGCTTCACCCATTTGCAGGTCGGCCAGCCGGTGACCTTCGGCCATCACCTCCTCGCTTATGTCGAGATGCTCGGTCGCGACCGCGGCAGGTTTGCCGATGCGCGCAAGCGCCTCAACGAATCGCCGCTCGGCGCGGGCGCGCTTGCCGGCACCTCGTTCAAGATCGACCGCGCGATGACGGCGAAGGCGCTGGGCTTCGACCGTCCGGCGGCGAATTCGCTCGACGCGGTCTCGGACCGGGACTTCGCGCTCGAATTTCTCGCCGCGGCGGCGATCGCCGCGACGCATCTCTCGCGCCTCGCCGAAGAGATCATCCTCTGGCTGACGGAGCCGTTCCGCTTCATCCGTTTGAGCGACGCCTTCACCACCGGCAGCTCGATGATGCCGCAAAAGCGTAATCCCGACGCCGCCGAGCTGGTGCGCGCCAAGGCCGGGCGGTTGATCGGCACCGTGGCGGGGTTGCTCGCGGTGATGAAGGGCTTGCCGCTCGCTTACGCCAAGGACATGCAAGAAGACAAGGCCCCGGTCTTCGACGCTGCCGACAGCCTCGCCTTGTGCCTTGCCGCGTCGGCCGGCATGGTGCGCGACATGAAAGTCGACAAAGAGGCGATGCGGCGCGTCGCGCAAAGCGGCTTCTCGACCGCGACCGATCTCGCCGACTGGCTGGTCCAGCATTTGAAGATTCCGTTTCGCCAGGCGCATCACATCACCGGCGCGCTCGTCGCACGCGCCGAGGCGCTGCAATGCGATCTCGCCGAATTGCCGCTCGCCGAAATGCGCAAGGTGGAAAAGCGCATCACGCCGGCGCTCTTCAACGTGCTGACGGTCGAGCGCTCGGTCGCGAGCCGCACGAGCTTCGGCGGCACCGCGCCCGCGAATGTCGCGCGCGCGGCCGCCAGCGCGCGGCGGCGTTTCTTGCGAGAGACGAAATGAATAGCAAAATCGGCCGCGGCCTAGTTGACCCTCTTCGCCCTTTGGGGGGAGAGGGTGCGAGCGCTGGCGAGCGGGTGAGGCGGCGCGGCGGAATAACCACACCTCACCCTCGCCCTTCCTCTCCCCGCCGCTCCGCGCAGAGAGGGAAAACGATGCTTGCCGTCGCGCTCATCGCGCTTGCGCTCGCCGGCTGCGGCAAGAAGGGCCCGCCGCAACCGCCGCCCGGCTCGACCGTCACCTATCCGCAGCAGACATATCCGCAACAGTGAGCGCGCGCGCAACGCCAGCCGGCCGGGCAGCGCGCCCCGAAAACCCAGGGGCGCCCGAAATCGCCTATCGCGACGGGGCGCTGGCGATCGAAGAGATTCCGCTCGCCGCGATCGCGGACGAGGTCGGCACGCCCTGCTACGTCTATTCGAGTGCGCAGATCGCGCGCCGCTACCGGGAATTTGCCGGAGGCTTCGGCGCGATCGCCCCGTCGATCTGCTATTCCGTCAAAGCCAACCCCAACCTTGCGGTCATCCGGTTGCTAGGTCGGCTCGGCGCCGGCGCCGATGTCGTTTCCGAAGGCGAGATGCGCCGCGCCCTCGCCGCCGGCATCCCTGGCGACCGCATCATCTTTTCGGGCGTCGGCAAGACGGAAAGCGAGCTCGACTTCGCGCTCGCGCATGATGTCCACCAGATCAACGTCGAATCTTTGGCCGAGCTCGAAACCTTGAGCGCGGTGGCGCAGCGCCTGGGCAAGACCGCGCCGGTCGCGATCCGCGTCAATCCCGATGTCGACGCGCGCACCCACGCGAAGATCACCACCGGCAAGAAGGAAAACAAATTCGGCATCGATCTCGCCCATGCGCGCGCCGCCTATAAACGCGCGCAAGCCCTGCCCGGAATCGCGCCCGTCGGGATCGCAGTGCATATCGGCTCGCAGCTGACCAGCCTCCGGCCCTTCGAAATCGCGTTCCGCCGCGTCGCCGAGCTTTATCGCGCGCTGCGCGCCGAGGGCGTGCCGCTCGATCGCCTCGATCTCGGCGGCGGGCTCGGCATTCGCTATGCCGAGGAGACGCCGCCGGCGATCGCCGATTACGGCGCGATGGTCGCGCGGATCTGCGGCAATCTCGGCGCCAGGCTCTCTTTCGAGCCGGGCCGCGCCCTGGTCGGCAATGCCGGGGTGCTGGTGGCAAAAGTCGTCTATGTAAAGCAAGGGATCAGTCATCGCTTTGTCATCCTCGACGCGGCGATGAACGATCTGATCCGCCCGGCATTGTACGAGGCGTGGCACGAGATCTTGCCGCTGAAACAAGCGACCGGCCGGCGCGGCTTCAAGGAGGCCGAGGTCGTCGGGCCGGTTTGCGAGACCGGCGATACCTTTGCCGCCAAGCGCAAGCTCCCGCCTCTCGAAGCCGGCGACCGCGTCGCGCTGATGTCCGCAGGCGCCTATGGCGCTTCGATGAGTTCGGGATACAATACGCGCTTGCCGACGCCGGAAGTGTTGGTCAACGGCACGCAATTCGCCGTAATAAGGCCCCGGCCAAGCTACCAGGCGATCCTGGGCGAAGATCGGATTCCGCCCTGGCTCGCCGAAAATTGATCGCCCGCGCCATTGGCGGGGCAAAAAGGCCGGCTAAGGACCTGATGGCCCTATGAGCATCGATGCCGCAACGCCGCCCAGCGCCCCACCCTCCGATCGCCGGGGCGGGCCGCCGCGCCTCAAACGCCGCCTCAGCCTCGCCGCGGTCACGCTGACCTGGGAGCGGCTCTGGCCGGCGCTGTGGCCGGTGGTCGCGGTCGTCGGCGTTTTTCTCGCCCTCGCCTGGTTCGACGTGCCGGCGCGGATCGGCGCTTCGCTCCACTGGTTGCTGCTCGCTGTTTTCGTCGCGCTGTTGACGCTCGCGGTGCTCGACGGCATGCTGCGCTTTACCTGGCCAAGCCGCGAGGATGCGCGGCGCCGCCTCGAAACCGCGAGCCGGCTCTATCATCGCCCGCTGACCGCCATCGAGGATCGCCTCGCCAGCGGCCACGACGATGCGGCGAGCGCCGCGCTGTGGCGCGCGCATCAAGAGCGAATGGCGGCGGCGGCGCGGCAGCTCAGGGTCGGCGCGCCCGAAGCGGGTCTTCTGCGCCGCGATCCTTTCGCGTTGCGCATCCTGCTTGCCTTGCTCGTGCTCGTTTCGCTGATCGATGCCGGCGACGATTGGGGCACGCGGCTGGTCGGCGCCTTCAATCCCGGCGCCTCGCGCGGCGCCGCGGCCGTGTCGACGCTCGATATCTGGGTAACGCCGCCCGACTACACCGGCCTGCCGCCGCAATTCCTGCCGGCGCGTAGCGACAAGATCGTCTATGTGCCGATCGGCAGCACCGTGCTCGCCCAGGTGCATGGCGGACGCAATCCGCCGCGGCTGAAGCTCGACGCCGCGACCAGCAATTTCTCCAAGCTCGACCAGCATGATTTCAAAGGCACGGCGACGATCAAGGCCGGCAAGCGCCTCGCCGTCGAGCAAGACGGCGTTACGCTCGGCGCGTGGAATATCGCCGTCGTGGCGGATCACCCGCCGATCATCGGCTTCGCCAAGCCGCCTTCGCATACCGACCGCATGGCGCTGCGGCTCGATTACAAGGCGAGCGACGATTACGGCGTCGAAAGCGCGACCGCCGTCATTCATCGCCTCGATAATGCCAACCTGCCGCCGATCACCCTCGCGCTGCAGCTGCCCGGCGAGCATCTGACCGATGCCAAGGGCACCGGATATTTCGACCTGACCTCGAATCTCTGGGCCGGCATGCCGGTGCGCATCCAGCTTCAAGCGAAGGACGCGCTCGGCCAGGTCGGGACCAGCGACATGGTCGAGACCGTGCTGCCCGAGCGCCAATTCAATAACCCGGTCGCCAAAGCGCTGATCGAGGAGCGCAAGGAGCTGGCGCGCGACCCGAGCGACAAGAACGACGTCGCCGACACGATCTCTGACCTGTCGCTGCGCCCCGATCACTACAACAACGACATCGTCGCCTTCCTCGGAATGCGCACGGCACAGGCTCGGCTGCGCCTCGATCGCGACGGCTCGTCGATCGCGCCGGTCGAGCAGCTGCTGTGGGACACCGCGGTGCGCATCGAGGACGGCCGCAGCCCGGTCGATCAGCAGGATTTGCGCGACGCGATGCAGCGCCTCCAGGACGCGCTCGCCCGCAACGCCCCCGATGACGAGATCCAGCGGCTGATGAACCAGCTGCAGGAAGCGATGAACAAATATATGCAATCGCTGGCGCAGCAGATGCAGAAGATGGATCCGAGCCAGCTGCCGCCGGCCAATCCGCAGAACATGCTGTCGATGCGCGACCTGCAGCAGATGCTCGATCGCGCGCGCCAGCTGGCCGAGACCGGCGCCAAGGATCAGGCGCGACAGCTCCTCTCGCAGCTCGAACAGATGCTCGAAAATCTGCGCATGGCACGGCCGATGCCCGGCCAGGGCAGCCCGCAACAGCAGATGATGAGCCAGATGCAGCAGATGATGCGGCAGCAACAACAGCTGCTCGACCGCTCGTTCCAGCAATCGCGCAACGGCCAGCAGGGACAGAACACGCAGGGCGACGCGCAACAGCAGGAAGCTTTGCGCCAGATGCTCAACCAAATGATGCAGCAGCTGCAACAGCAGGGCGGGCAGGCGCCGCAAGCGATGCAACGCGCCGAGCGCGCGATGCGCGGCGCCGAGCAGGCTCTCGGGCAGAACCAGCCCGGTCAGGCGGTCGGCCCGCAGAGCGACGCGCTCGATGCGTTGCAAGAAGCGGCGCGCGGCATGGCGCAGCAGATGATGGGCGACAATTACGGCAACGGCCCGGGCGGCGAGCCGCTCGACAATCCGGGGCTCCACCAAGCGCAGCGCGATCCCTTCGGCCGGCTGCTCGATACCGAAAACGGCAACGGCGGCATCGACGACGGGGGCACCATGCGCATGGGGAAGTCCAACGACTCGGCGCTCGACAAGGCCAAAGAAATCCTCGACGAGCTGCGCCGCCGCGCCGGCGAGCGCTCGCGCCCTGAAATCGAGCGCGACTATATCGACCGGCTGCTGAAGCAGTTCTGATTGCTCTTACAAAAAAGGCAGTTGTCATTCCCGCGCAAGCGGGAATCCAGAGATGCATCTCGTTGTTGCCCTGGACCCGCGCTTTCGCGGGGGTAACGGAATGGAATGAGCTACTCGCCCAGCAATTCGGCCACC
>Ga0070737_10003484_pt1 | contig 16910 bp, 16 predicted proteins | sample Coa_R1_10_FD_66438 | JGI IMG/M metagenome (GOLD analysis project Ga0070737, IMG submission 66438) | Surface soil microbial communities from Centralia Pennsylvania, which are recovering from an underground coalmine fire - Coalmine... | ecosystem: Environmental > Terrestrial > Soil > Unclassified...
TCGTCCTGAGCCAGGATCAAACTCTCCATCACAACCACTCAGGGCCCCTCCCCAGAGAGACCCCTCCGCTACATACTCCGTCCGCCTGGCTCCCCTCCACTCTTCGCTTGTTAAGGTCCCTGCACCCCGCCGTTCGGATGCGCACCGGCTATCGTATCAGACGCACCGGCGCATCGTCAACCCGGGGCACCGCCCGGATGCCCACCACCGCAACCAGCAGTAGCCCGCTAGCTCTCACTCGGTGGGACCGCTGCCCAGCCCTGCAGCGGGCTGAGCGGGGGTGCATCGAGATACTATCCGACGGTCGGCGGGCGTGTCAAGGGCTGCGGGGCGCCGCCCCCGCCTAACGCGCCTCAAGCCGCTGCGCCGGCGGGCACCTGGCGCAGCAGCTCGGCCACCAGGGCGTCGGGCGACAGCCCCTCGGCCTCGCCCTCGAAGTTCAGCAGCAGGCGGTGGCGCAGCGCCGCCGGGGCCACGGCGCGCACGTCCGCGATCTCCGCCCGCGCGCGGCCGTCGAGCAGCGCCACGATCTTGGCGGCCAGCACGAGCGCCTGTGCACCGCGCGGGCTCGCCCCGTAGCGGGCGAAGCGGCGTACCAGCGGTGGTGCCAGCTCGCTGGTCGGATGGCTGGCCACCACCAGGCGCACAGCGTAGTCGAGCACCTCGGGCGCCGTCGGCACCTCGCGCGCCAGCCGGCTCATGCGCAGCAGCAGCGGCCCGTCGGCCACCGGCTGCACGAGCGGCAACTGGCCGGTGGTGGTCCGGGCGAGGATCTCCACCAACTCGGCCGGCTGGGGAAACTCGACCTGGAGCTTGAACAGGAAACGGTCCAGCTGCGCCTCTGGCAGCGGGTAGGTGCCCTCCATCTCGATCGGGTTCTGCGTGGCTAGCACGAAGAACGGCTCCTCCAGCCGATGGATGGTGTTGGCCACCGTGACCGTGCGCTCCTGCATCGCCTCCAGCAGCGCGCTCTGCGTCTTCGGCGTGGCGCGGTTGATCTCGTCGGCCAGCACCAGGTTGGCGAAGATCGGCCCCGGCTGGAACTGGAAACGCCGCCCGCCCTCGGGCACCTCCGTGAGGATATTGGTCCCGATGATATCGGCGGGCATGAGGTCGGGGGTGAACTGCACGCGCGAGAAGCGCAGCGCGAGCACGTCCGCTAGCGTGCGCACCAGCATCGTCTTGCCCAGCCCCGGCACTCCTTCGAGCAGCGCGTGCCCGCCGGCGATCAAGCAGATGAGCACGTGGCGCAGCACCGCCTGCTGCCCCACCAGCCGTCGCGCCACCTCCGCCTCCAAGCGCGCGGCGATCGTGCGGAACTCCTCGGGCGTGAGCGGTGCCTGCGCTTCCATCACGGCCTCCGCCCGACTATAACAGGTCGCGGGTCCCGAGACGCATGTTCGCGCCGCCCCGCCGCCGCGCGGGCGAGGGGGAGGACCGCCGTGGCGATTCTGATCACCGGCGCCGGGCTCGTAGGTTCCTGGTGTGCTGCGCAGCTTCTGGAGCGCGGCGAGCAGCCCGTGGTGTACGATCTCGCGCCCTCGCTGCCCAACCTGGCCGAGCGGCTGCCGCTCGATCGCGTGCCCGTGGTCCGCGGCGACCTGGCCGACCTATCGGATCTGCTCGGCACGCTGCGCGCCCACCGCGTGCGCGCCGTCATCCACACTGCCGGCCTGCTCACCTGGATGGTGAACCAGCATCCCGCCGCGGGTGTGCGCACGAACCTGATGGGCACGCTGCACGTGCTGGAGGCCGCTCGGCTAGCCGAGGTGGCGCGAGTAGTGTTCTGCAGCTCGAGCACCGTGTACTTCGGGCTCCGCGCGGCCCCAGCGGGCCCGCTGCCCGAGGACCTGCCCCTGCACCTCGTCACCGAGCGGCCGCCCACGGTGTACGCGGCGATGAAGCTCGCCGGGGAGTGGCTGGGGCTGACTTATGCCGCCCGCTACGGCCTCGACTTCGCCGCCGTGCGGTTCGGCGCGGTGTTCGGTCCCTGGCGCGGTCAGCCGGGCGGCGGCCCCAGCCAGCGCGTGCAGACGCTGGTCGAGGCAGCGCACGCTGGCCGGCCGGCCGCCCTGCTGGCCGGCGACCTGGCCCACGCGGGCCACGACTACGTCTACGCGCCCGACGCCGCCCAGGGCGCGGTGCGCGCGGCCCTGGCGCCCGCGGTCCCTAGCCGCGTGTACAACATCAGCCTAGGACGCACCTACACGCTGCACAACATCGCCGCCTGCCTCGAGCGCCTGACCGGCCGCCCGCTGCCGCTCACCATCGCGGGCGAGGGCTCGCTCAGCGGCTACGGCGGGCCCCCTTTGGCCCTAGACACCACCCGCGCCCGTATCGAGCTAGGCTTCACGCCAGCCTTCGACCTGGAGAGCGCCCTGCGCGACTACCTCGCCTGGCTGGCGCGCCACGCGCCCGCGCCCCAGATATAGGGGGTGTTTCGTACATCAGGCCCCACATCTTGGGGTCGCTGCTTGCTCGGCGCGGCGCGGCAGCGTAAGATGCAAGAAACGGCGCGATGCTCCTGGAGGAAAGCGTGCGGTTCTCCTTCACGCGGCTCGCCACCTATCGCCGCTGCGCGTTCCAGTATCGCTGCCGCTACTTGCTGCGCCTCCCCGCCCCGCCGCGCCCCATGGCCCGGCTGGCGCTGGCACTGCACGCCGCGCTGGCGGAGTTCTACCGTCACTTGCCGCCCGTGCCGCGCCTCGACGACCTGCTGCGGCCGTACGACGCGCAGTGGCCCGATGAGCTGATCGCGCGCGACGCCCGCATCTGGAACGAGGGCCGCGCGCTGCTGATCGACTACTTCCAGCGCCACGACGGCCACTGGCCGCGTGTGGTATGCACCGAGGTGCCGTTCACCCTCGAGCTGGGCCGCTACACCCTGGTCGGCCAGCTCGACCGCGTCGACGAGCTGCCCGACGGCTCGCTCCAAATCGTGGACTACAAGACGACGCGCGAGCCGCCCCAGGCGCCCGACCCGTTCCAGCTCGACCTGTACCAGCTCGGCCTCGCCGCGAAGACCGGGCGGCTAGCCGAGCGCATCGTGTTCTGCTACCTGCGCCACGGCGTCGACTACGAGGTGCCCGTGGACGATCGCAACCTGCGCCTCACGCTGGAGCGCGTGGAGCGCGTGGTGGCGGCGGTAGAGAGCGACGACGTGCTCGCGCCGCGGGTCGGCGAGCACTGCAAGCGCTGCGACTACATCGCCTACTGCCCGGCCCAGCGGCCGGACCCGCTGCCGCTGCCCAGCGCCGCGCCCGAGGGGCAGCTCGTCCTCGGCCTGTGAGCACTGCAGGCCACGGCCATTTGCCGCCGGACGGTGTCGTTGTCAACGGCGGACCGGCCTGAGGCGGTCGGTCCCTGCCTCGTGCCAGCCGTGCTAGTGGGTCAGGGCCAGCACCACCAGCGCCGAGGCCAGAGCCCATAGCACCGGCCAGCTCAGTAGCATCCAGTCACCTCGCAGCAGGATCGCGCCGCGGGCCGGGGCCTGTTCAGGGGCACTGCGGAGGGTAACGCCGCGGCGGCGCGCGAGTCGTGCGCTTAGGGTAGTGAACCGCCGTGCGGTTGTCACTCCGCCAAGGGGATGGTTTTCGCACCCGCGCGGATCGTTCCTTTGGACGGCGCGGATCGTCCGAACGGCGTAGACGGTTCGAGCGAGCAGCAGACAGGGCTCCCGGCGGTGCCCTGCGGCCTTGGCCTGGCATGGGTCATGCATTAGCGCGCGGCGAGGAGAGCGCAGCCGGGGCGGTGGCGCCGCCGCGGCCCAGAGGCGGGGTGGGGGCCGCCACGAACGAGTGGCCCGCCCCGCCTTGTCTGTGCCCTTCGCCAATCGCTCCACGAACCCAACACAGCTAGCACGCAGGGAGGATGGACCATGGCCGATGCGAGCATCCCGGCGCGCGCCGAACCGAGCGCGCGGGCCACCGGGACCCCTACCAACTTGCTGACCGAGCAGGGCCGCACCACGATCGCCAGCACAGTGGTCGCCAAGATCGCCGGGCTCGCGGCGCGGGAGGTACCGGGCGTCCACGCGCTGGCGGCGCAGGGAGCAGGCGAGGCACTAGCCGGGCTCACCCAGCGGATCACGGGCAGCGACCTGCGCTCCTACGGGGTGAACGTCGAGGTGGGCGAGCGCGAGGCCATCGTCAGCCTGCGTATGACGGTGGACTATGGCGTCAGTATCCCGCAAGTGGCCGAGGCCGTCCGGCGCAACATCATCAACCGCATCCAAGCCATGACCGGGCTGCTCGTCAAAGAAGTCAACATCGACGTCATCGACCTGTACTTCCCGGACGACGAGCAGGCCGCGACCACGGCCCCACCCGAGCGGCGCGTGCAGTGAGCGACCACGAGAGGGCCCGGCAGCCCAGTGCGGTGATGGACGAGGTGACCATCGCGCGGGCGCTGGCTACGGCCGTACGCCATGTACCGGGCGTGGCCGATATCAGCGCGGGGCACCTCGTCGAAGTGGCCACCTACGGCCCCGCTGCCCGCGTGCTGGGCGTGGCGGTGCAGCGGGGCCCAGGCGGCTGGCAGATCGCCGTGCATGTGCGCGCTGTGTACACGGCGACCCTCGACTTGAGACAGCTAGCGGCGCGGCTGCGCACAACGGTCCGCGAGGCGCTCGCCCGCTTGGGCGTCGAGGCCATCGAGGCGATCGATGTGGCGATCGACGACCTTCTGGTCGAGGAGGGCACTCCATGAATCTCTTCAACCGCATCCTCCTGATCGTGCTCTCGCTGGCCCTCGTGATCGCCGCAGGCGCGATCCTCCTGATCACGCTCGGCCTGGCGCATCCCGAGCAGCTCGCCCCGCCCCCCTGGCTTGCCGCGCGGCTCGTCCCATTTACCCAGCTCGATCCCACCAGTTGGTGGTGGACGGTCGGCACCACGAGCCTCCTGCTAGTGCTGGGCGTGTTGCTGCTGATCGCGGAGTGCCGTCCGGGCCCCGCGCCGCCTCGCCGCCTCGTGCTGAAAGAGGATCCGCTCGGCCGCGTCACGATCGCCCACGACGGGGTACGGATGCTCGTCGAGCGCGAGGCGGCGCAAGTGAGCGGGGTGATGGAGGTGCGCGCCCAGATCGAGCCCGAGCCACAGGGACTAGCCATCCACTGCCGGGTCGCGGTCGACCCCACGAGCAGCCTACCCGAGCTCGCAGAGCAACTCCAGCAGCGGGTCAAGCTGGCGGTCGAGCACCAGCTCGGCCGGCCGGTCGCCCGGGTACAAGTCGACGCCCAGACGGCTCCGCTCGCGGCACCGCGCGGTGGCCGCCGCGTCCGCTAGGTGCGAGGAAGGACGAGAGGGATGCAGACGCGCCTATCCGACCTACCCCTTGGCATGCCGCCGGTCCTGGCCACCGTGGTGGCAGCGCTGGCCATCATCCTGGGGATTCTGGTGATCGTTCACCCAGCGCTGCTGACATGGCTGGTGGGCATCGGGCTGGTGCTCGGCGGGGTGGCGCTGCTAGCCAGCGTATGGCTAGCTAGTGGACGTAGCTCGCTGTAAGCAGGGCCCGCGGGCGGGGCGCCGTACACCGCCGCCCAGTCGCGGCAGAAGTCGTGGTACGCGGCCAGCAGCTCGCGGGCGAGCCCCGCGCCCGATGGCCAGGGCCGCCCGTGGATCGCCTCCCACAGGCGCAGCCAGCCGTCATGAGGCGCGAGCGCCGTGGCGGCGCGGTCGGGCTTCAGCATGGCCGCAGCCCCGCAGGGCCACCGTCGGCGGCATACTCGCCGTCCAGTACCCGCCCGCGCAATATCAACAGCCGACAGAACTGTTGGGGTGTGAATGGAAACGGCCAGCGAGCCGTCGGCCGACAGCCGAATCGATATGGCCGGTCGTGGTCGGCGGCCCCGATCCCATCGTGGGAGCCCCCCACTTCCCCCGCGATGGCTACCCGTCGCTGCACCCATCTCCGCGTCGCATCCATCGCTCCCCCTCCACCGGGTGGCCTCGCGCTCCCCGCTGCACCGCGGGCCACCTGTATCGCGATCGTAGCGCCAGCACCGTTGGCAGCCGAGAGCCAACCGTCCCGGTTCTGCTAGCCATTGGTCCCGATCGCGGGACTGCCCCGTGGGTGGCGTGGGTACGCCCCGCGAAGATGATCAGCGCAGCCAGCCAGAGCGGGTAGGAGTGAGACACCTGGCCGCCGCCCCACCGGCATGGGCAGAGCGGCGGCCAGAGCAGTCCGCAGACCCGAAGGGGGAGGCGCGGTGCTACGACTCGCCGGCCATCACGCTCGCGCGCACCTCTTCCTCGATCAGCTTCCAGACGCGATCGACATAGCTCACGAACTCGGGGGTGCGCTTGATATCAAGCTTGCGCGGGCGGACGAAGGGGATCGGGATGATCTCCTTCAAGCGGCCGGGGCGCACGGTGAACACGAATACGCGGTCGGCGAGGAAGATCGCCTCGTCGATCTGGTGGGTGATGAAGATCACCGTCTTGCGGTCGGCGTTCCAGATACGCAGCAGCTCCTGCTGCATGATCTCGCGCGTCTGCGCGTCGAGCGCGGCGAACGGCTCGTCCATCAGCAGCAGCTCGGGGTTCACCGTGAGCGCGCGCGCCAGGTTGGCCCGCTGGCGCATGCCGCCCGACAGCTCGTGCGGGTAATTCCGCTCGAAGCCCGCGAGCCCCACCAGGCGGATGAACTCCATCGCGCGCTCGCGCGCCTCCTTCTTGGGCCGGCCCTGCACCTCGAGGCCGAACACCACGTTGTCCAGCACCGTGCGCCAGGGGAACAAGGAGTCGCTCTGGAACACGAAGCCGCGATCGGGCCCCGGGCGGGTCACGGGCTTGCCGTCCAGGTAGATCTCGCCGCTCGTCGGCTCGATCAGCCCGTCGAGGATGCGCAGGAAGGTGGTCTTGCCACAGCCGCTGGCCCCGACGATAGCGATGAACTCCCCCTCCTCGATGGAGAGCGTGATGTCGCGCAGCGCCTCGACCGTCCCCCCCGTCGCCTTCTCGAAGATCTTGCACAGGCCGCGCGTTTCCAGCTTCGCCATCGTCGTCCTATCCTGCGCGGCGCTCGCGGGCGCGCGCCTAAGTCGTCAGCTCTTCAGCTCGAAGCGGCGGTACGGCGCGAGCTTGAGCTCGACCCACTTCAGCAGCTCCACTCCTAGATAGCCGCCGATCGCCAGCACCAACACGCCGACGAACAGACTGGCGGTGTCGAACACCTGCGCGGAGGCCAAGATCAGGAAGCCCAGCCCCGCCTTGGCCCCGAACAGCTCGGCCACCACCACGCCGACCAGCGCGCGCGCCATCCCCAGGCGCAACCCCGCCACGATGAACGGCAACGCCGCCGGCAGCAGCACCTTGCGGAAGATCTGCAGACGCGTCGCGCCGAACGAGCGCGCCGCCTCGATCAGGTGCTGGTCGGTACTGGTAACCCCCACCTCGGTGTTCACCAAGATGATGAACACCGCCACCAGGAAGATCACGACCACCTTGGACGTGACGCCGATCCCGAACGCCACGATGAACAGCGGCGCGATGGCCACCAGCGGCACCGCGTACAGGAACGACACCCAGGGCGCTAGATAGTCGCGCAGCCGGGGGCTGGTAGCCAGCAGCAGCCCTAGCAGGATGCCCACCACCGCCGCCGCCAGGTAGCCCAGCGCGAACTCTTGCAAGCTCACCCAGGTGTGCTTCCACAGCTCGCCCGAGCGGGCCAGCTTCACGCACGCCGCCCAGATGTCGCTCAGCGGCACCAGGATCAGCTTGTTGTTCAGCAACCGCGCGCCTTGCTCCCACAGCCAGGTCACCGCCAAGAAGCCGACGAGGGCGCGCACCGCCGTCAGCGACAGCACCCGCTGCACGGGCGGCATGCGGGCGTAGACGGCCTCGACCGCCACGATCGCCCATAGCGGCCAGACGACCGCCACGATCCAGTTGTACTGCTGCAGGGCAGCCCCGGTGCTGCCCAGCAGCAGTGGGGCGCCCGCTTGCAGCCCCAGCCCCACCAGCAGCCCGCCGAGCAGCGCGAACGCCAGCACACCCAGGCCCTGCCCGACTTGCTTGCGGGCGACTACCTGTCCAGCCATCTCCCTCCTCCCCGGGCGGCCGGGGGCGCCGGCGCGCCGCCTGGCTCCGACTACCGCCGCGCGGCAGTAGCCGCGCATCCCATATCGTGCGAAAAGTTGTCCAGATTCTACGCAAGCCCCCCGGGGCTGACAAGCCTATCGCCCCCGCGACCGCGGGCGGGCATGGGGCACCAGCAGCTGGCGCGCCGCGAACGCCGCCCGCGCCAGCGCGACGAACGCCGCGGCCAGCCCCTCGGGCGGGTGCCGCCGCCGCCAGACCAAGTAGATCGGCCGGGACAGCGCTGGCGGGGGCAGCGCTGTCAGCTCGGCCAGCGTGCCCTCCTGCAGGTCGTCGACCACCGCGCTGTGCGGCACGAAGCTGACCCCCAGCCCCGCCCACACCATCTGCTTGACCACCTCGATGTAGTCGAGATCCATCGCCGCGCGGGGGCGCACGCCGTGCCGCGCCAGGTAGTCCTCCACGGCCCGCCAGTAGCCGGTATTCGCCCGGGTAGTGATCAGCGGCAGCTCGGCCAGCAGCCCCACCGGCAGCGGCTGTGGCAGCCGGGCGCGCAGCGCCGGCGAGGCCACCAGCACGATCGGGTCGGAGTACACCAGCTCGCTGTGCAGCTCGGGTACCACTACCGCCGCGGTGTTCAGCGCCACGTCGGCCAGGTGATCCAACACGAGGCGCGCCACCTCGTGCGGCTGGGCCACGCGCAGGGCGATCTCGGCGTGGGGCTGCTGCTGGTGAAGCTGGCGCAGCAGGGGCGGCAGCGTGTAGGTGCTGGTCGTAGGCGTAGCGGCCAGCGTCAGGCGCGCCCCGCGCCCCAGCGCCCGCCGCGCCTGGCCCCGCGCCTCCTCCTCCAGCGCCAACAGCCGCTCGGCGAACGGCAGCAGCGCCTCGCCCATCGGCGTCGGCTCCAGCCGCCGGCCGGTACGGCGGAACAGCGCCCCGCCCAGCTCGCGCTCCAGCGCGCCGATGCGCTCCGAGATCGTCGGCTGGGACAGCCCGAGGGCCAGCGCCGCCTTGGTGGTCGTGCCCTGGCGCATCACCTCGCGGAACGCCCGCAGGTCCTCCAGCCGCACGGCGTACCCCCAGACCTATCGCCATCACCGATACCAGACTGCGGCCGTTGGCGCCAGTATATGCCCCGCGCCCAGGAATATAATCACCACCAACAGCACGGGGTGCGTTCGGTCATCCGACGGGCGCTGAGCGGGGGGGCGCTCGCCAGCCCCTACGGCGCTCACGGCCGCGCGCGGGTGAAGCAGGGAGGAGAGCAATCGTGGCGATCGCAACCCGCAAGGATATCAGCACGCTAGCCTCCACGATCGAGTGGCTGCGCAGCGAGGGCTTGCTGCTGGAGACTGATGCCGAGGTCGATCCGGACCTCGAGATCACGGCCATCCAGAAGTCGCTCGACGGCTCGCTGCCACTGCTGTTCAACCATGTCAAGGGCTACCCGCATCTGCGCGTGATCACCAACCTGTTCGCCAACTACGACGTGCTGGACAAGATCTTCGGCTGGGCGAACCCCACCGAGCGCACGCGCAAGCTGGCCTACGCCATCACCCACCCAATCCCGCCGGTGGAGATCCCGCAGAGCGAGGCGCCCTGCCAGGAGTACGTCATCACCGACGACCTCGACGTCAACAAGTGGGTCCTGGCGATCCGCCATACCCCGCCGGAGACGGAGTTCACCATCGGCAGCGGCAACAGCGTGGTGGTCGGCCCCTACTTCCACGGCGGCAGCCACATCGGCTACAACCGCATGTGCTTCCGCTGGGGCAACGTGGGCACCTTCCAGGCCGCGCCCGGCTCGCACATGTGGCAGATCATCACCGAGCACTACCGCGACGAGCAGCCGATCCCGCTGACGATGTGCTTCGGGCTGCCGCCCGCCTGCACGCTGATCGCCGGCGGCGGGTTCGACTACGTCGTGCTGCCGCGCGGCGCCGACGAGCTGGGGGCGGCCGGCGCTGTGCAGGGCTTCCCCGTCCGCCTCGTCAAGGCGCGCACGGTCGACGCCTACGCGGTGGCCGACTGCGAGCTGGTGCTCGAGGGCTACCTGTACCCGCGCGACAAGCGCTACGAGACCCGGGCGGCCGAGGAGGCGCGGGTGCAGGGCAAACTCCCGTTCCACCCCGAGTGGGCCGGCTACATGGGCAAGGCGTACAAGGCCCCCACGTTCCACGTGACGGCCATCACCATGCGCCACCCCTCCAAGCGCCCGTTCATCTACCCGCTGGGGGTCCATACCGCCGACGACAGCAACATCGACACCACCGTGCGCGAGGCGGCCATCTTCGAGCTGTGCGAGCGCTTGCAGCCGGGCATCATCCAGGACGTGCACATCCCCTACTGCATGACCGACTGGGGCGGCGCCATCCTGCAGGTCAAGAAGCGCAACAAGATCGAGGAGGGCTGGCAGCGCAACTTCCTCGCCGCCACGCTCGCCTGCAGCCAGGGCATGCGCCTGTGCATCGCGGTGGACACCGACATCGACATCTACAGCATGGATGACATCATCTGGGCGCTGACCACCCGCGTGAACCCCCACACCGACATCCTGAACCCCGTGCCAGGCGGCATCGGCCAGACGTTCCAGCCGGCCGAGCGCATGACGGCCGGGGACAAGGAGTGGACGGCGTCCAACACCCGCTTCGAGGGCGGCATGGGCATCGACGCCACCATGCCGTTCGGCTACGAGGCCGACTTCGCGCGCCCGGTGTACGCCGTGGACCGCGTGGACCTCAAGAAGTGGTTCAACCAGGCCGACATCGACCGCGCCAAGTCGCTGATGCACGGCTGGGTGGTCAGCCTGGCCCGCACGGGCCGCTAGCGCAGCGGAGCCAGATCTTGATGGGCGGCGCGCGACACGGGAGGCCGGAATGACCGACACCCACCCGGCGCGCGCCGCCGCGCCCACCGACGGCGTACTCGCGCCGTACCGCGTGCTCGACCTCAGCGGCAGCTGGGGCTGGCTGTGCGGCAAGATCCTTGGCGACCTCGGCGCCGACGTGCTCAAGGTCGAGCCCCCCGGCGGCGACCCGGAGCGCGGCCTGGGCCCCTTCTACGGCGACGTACCCCACCCCGAGCGTAGCCTGTACTGGGCCGCCTACAACACCAGCAAGCGCGGCATCACGCTCAACTTCGCCTGCGCCACCGGCCGCGAGCTGCTGCTGCGCCTGGTACGCGGCGCGGATTTCCTGATCGAATCGTTCATGCCCGGCCACCTCGATGCCCTGGAGCTGGGCTACGCGGCGCTGCGGGCGGTCAACCCGCGGCTCATCTACATCTCGGTGACGCCGTTCGGCGCGCGTGGGCCGTATGCCCACTACCGCGGCACCGACCTGGAGGCGATGGCCCTGGGCGGGTTTCTGGCCGTCACCGGCGAGCCCGGCCGCCCGCCGCTGCGCGTGTCGGCGGTGCCCCAGTCGCCGCTGTGGGCCAGCATGCACGCCGCCGCCGGGGCGCTCATCGCCCTGTGGGCGCGCGAGCAGCGCGGCACCGGGCAGTTCGTCGATGTCTCGGCCCAGGCCAGCGTGGTCTCCAGCCTGGCCCATGCCCCGACGTTCTGGGACGTGCTGGGCGAGAATCCGGTGCGCAGCGGCGCCCGCATGGCCGGCCGCACGATCACCGGCGCGGTGATGCGCGCCATCTGGCCCTGTAAGGATGGTTACGTCAACTACATCATCTACGGGGGGCCGGCCGGGGTGCGCTCGCTGCAGGCCCTGGTCGCTTGGATGGACGAGTACGGCCTCGCCACCGAGCGGCTCAAGCGCTGGGACTGGAGCCGATTCAACGTGGCCACGCTGACCCAGGAGGAGGTCGACGCCATCGAGGAACCCGCCGCCCGGCTGTTCGCGCGGCTCACCAAGGCCGAGTTCTACCGCGGCATCGTCGAGCGGCGCATCCTCGCCTACCCGGTGGCCACCGCGGCCGACCACCTCGCCGACCCGCAGCTCGCCGCGCGCGGCTTCTGGCAGGAGGTGGCCCATCCCGAGTGGGGCGCCACGCTGCGCTACCCCGGGCCGTTCGCCCGCTTCGGCGCTGGCACCTGCACCATCCGCCGGCCGGCGCCGCGCATCGGCGAGCACAACCTGGAGATCTACGAGGGCGAGCTGGGGCTCCGCCGCGCCGACGTGGCGCGCTTGCAGGCCGCGCGCGTGCTCTGAGGCGCCGGACCGCCGGCCGCGCCCGATCGGTGAGGAACAACGCCATGGCAGCCGTACAGCAGCCCGCGCGCCCGGCCCTGCGCGAGGGCGCGCTCAGCGGGGTACGCGTCGTCGAGTTCGCCGTGTTCGCCGCCGGCCCGGTGGTCGGCAAGCTCATGGCCAACTACGGCGCCGAGGTGATCCGCGTCGAGTCGCACACCAACCCGGACGGGTTCCGCACGCACTACCCGCCGTTCGCCGGCGGCACGCCGGGGCTCGACCGCTCGGGCTGCTTCGCGCTGTTCAACGACGGCAAGCTGGGCGTGACCCTCAACCTCAAGGTGCCCGCGGGCGTGGCGCTGGCCAAGCGCCTCGTCGCCCGCGCCGACGTGGTGGTCGAGAACTTCACCCCGGGCACCATCGAGCGGCTGGGGCTGGGCTACGAGGCGCTGCGCGCCGTCAAGCCCGACCTGGTGATGCTCAGCTCCTGCAACATGGGCCAGACGGGGCCCTACGCGCGGCACCCGGGCTTCGGCTCGATGCTCTCCTCGCTCGGCGGCTTCACGCACCTCACGGGCTACCCCGGCGAGCTCCCGCTGCTCAACTACGGCCCGTACATCGACTTCATCGGCGCGGGCTACGGCCTGATCGCCGTGCTGGCCGCGCTCGACCACCGCCGGCGCACCGGCCAGGGCCAGCACATCGACCTCGCGCAATACGAGTGTGGCCTGCAGTTCGTCATCCCCGCCCTGCTCGACTACGTCGCCAACGGCCGCCTAGCCGAGCGCGCCGGCAACCGCTCCGAGCACTGCGCGCCGCAGGGCGCCTTCCCCTGCCGCGGCGACGACGCCTGGTGCACCATCAGCGTCACCAGCGACGCCGAGTGGGAGGCGCTGCGCCGCGCCATGGGCGACCCCGAGTGGGCGCGCGACCCCGCCTACGCGACCGTGTTGGGCCGCAAGGCGCACGAGGACGCCATCGAGGCGCGCCTGGCCGAGTGGACGCGCCAATACACGCCGCGCGAGCTGATGGCCCTGCTGCAGGCCGCGGGCGTCCCCGCCGCCGCGGTGAACACCATGGCCGACCTGTACAGCGACCCGCAGCTCGCCGCGCGCGGCTTCTGGCAGCCGCTGCCGCACCCAGCATTCGGCACCTTCCGCTACGAGTCGGGCGGCTTCACGCTCTCGGAGACGCCCCAGCAGCCGGGCCTGCCCAGCCCCTGCCTGGGCGAGCACAACGAGTACGTGTTCCGCGAGCTGCTCGGCCTGTCGGCCGAGGAGTTCGCCGACCTGCGGGAGCGCCAGGTCATCTACTAGCGCGGCCGGCGAGCTGCCGGCGGGCCACCAGCGCGACGCCGACCAGCACGCCCACCACCGCGCCGATTCCGCCGACGAGATAGTGCGCCACGCCGGCCCGCCGCACCGCGCCGCGGGCACCAGAGCCGGGGGGAGAGGCCCGGCTACCCACCTGCGGCGCGAACGTCGGGGGGGGCTGCTCGCCCGGCGGCGCCTGTACGGGCAGCTCGGCCGCGGGCGCGATGTGGCGCCGCTCCTTGGCGATGGCATAAGCTAGCTCGGCTCCCGTGAGCATGACGATGCCTACCACGTACAGCCAGAACAGCAGCGCCATCGCCGCGCCGATCGGCCCGTAGCCGCTGATCAGGTCGGTCCGCTCCAGGTACAGCGCCAGCAGCCGCCGCGTGACCTCCCACACGCCCGCGGTGACCAGCGCCGCGGGCCAGATGTCGGCCGCTTGCACCGGCCGCCGCGGCGTGTAGCGGTACAGCACGAAGAACACCACCGCGAGGGCCAGGAAGCTCACCAGGGAGACCAATGCTTGCCAGAACGCCGCGCTCCCGGGGATCGCCTGGGTAAACCGCTCCAAGAGGTTGATCGCGGCAGTGGCCAGAAAGCTGAGCCCGGCGACCGCGCCCAGCGCCCCGACCATCGCCAGCGCGAACAGCTTGCCCTTGACGAACGCACGCGGGGTACTCACTCCCCAGATAGCGTTGATATTGTCGTCGATCACTTGAAACCAGCCCAGCGCGGCCCATAGTAGGCTGGCCAGCCCGATGAGGGTCGCCGTGCCCTTGGCGTCGATCACCCCCTGGACCACCTTGCGCAGCTCTTGCTGGCCCTCGGGCAGCAGGCCCACGATCAGACTCAGGATCTGCTCGCGCGCGGCCTCGTTGCTCTGCAGCGCGAACCCGGCCAGCGCCATCAGCACCAGCAGCAGCGGGAACAGCGAGAAGATGCCGAAATAGGTCAGCGCCGCCGCGCGGGTGGTGATCTGGTCCCGCTGGAACCCCTCCGCCGTGCTGAGCACGACGCGCCCTAGCGCGTGGCGCATCACTCGTGCGCGCAGCCGCGCCAGCCAGCCCATCAGCCCGCCTCGAAGTGGAGTCGACACGTGCTCCTGCCGCGGCACCGCCGCCGTGCGCATGCTGTCCCCCACGTGTCGCGCTCCACAACGCCTGCACGCCGCGTGCCAGCCGGCCTTGGCCGGCACGCCGGCCGCCGCTTGTTGCCGCCGCGCGGCGGCGGGTAGGGTAACCATGGAGAGCGCTGAGCCGCACCAGAGGAGGAGAGACGATGGCCAAGGTGCTCATCCTGGTCGACAACGGCGTGGAAGACCGCGAGATGGCCTATCCGTACTACCGCCTCCAGGAGGCGGGCTACACCGTCGAGGTGGTCGGCCCCGAGCGCGGCAAGACGTACACGGGCAGCTACGGCCTGCCGTTCGCCAGCCACCTGGCGCCCGAGGACGTGCGCCTCGACGACTACGCCGCTGTGGTCATCCCGGGCGGCAAGGCACCCGACCACCTGCGCACCATCCCGCGCCTAGTGGAGATCGTCCGCGAGGCGGTGGAGCACGGCAAGGTCGTGGCGGCCATCTGCCACGGGCCGCAGATGCTGATCGAGGCCGACGTGCTGCGCGGGCGCCGCGCCACCTGCGCCCCGCAGATCAAGACCGACCTCAAGAACGCCGGGGCGCTGTACAGCGATGAGCCGGTAGTGGTCGACGGCAACGTGATCACCTCCCGCTTCCCGCCCGACCTGCCGGCGTTCGGCAAGGCAGTGGTAGAGGCGCTGGCACGCGTGCCGGCCGCTGCCCGCTAGCCCTGCCCCGTCCCCAACAGCCCCCCTCTCCCCTGCGCGGGAGAGGGGGGAGGGGCAGAGCGCGGCCCTCGTTCAGGCGATGACCAACTCGTACAGCATGCGTTCGCGCCGCTCCAGCAGCGGCACCACGCGGCCCTCGATGAGCTGCTGGAAGTGCGGCGTGGCCCGATGCGCCGTCAGCACCGCCTCGTCCACGTAGTGCTCGACTAGCAACAGCTCGTTCGACACCTCGCGCGCCCGCAGGACCTCGTAGCGCGTGCAGCCCGGCTCGCTGCGCCGCACGGCCTCGGCCATCTCCCGCAGCGCCGCCTCCACCTCGGCCATCCGCCCGGGCTGCACCACGTAGCGCGCCACCAACACGACCATCGCACCGCCCCTCTCAGGGCTCCGCGCCCCACCTAGAGCACGGCCCGCCTTTTCCGCACCGCGACCGGCTTCGCGCGCCGCCCACCACACGCCCCCGCCCTGCCCACCGCGAACGGGAGCGACTGCGGGCGGCGTGCTGAAGCATACGCCCACCACCCCGTCGGCGGCGACCGCTGGCGGTGGGCTAGCGAGCAGACCGCCGAAGCCGTAGACTTAGGGCCGGCCGCGCGCCGCTGACCAAGTGGGCCTCCGCCCTCGCGGCGACAGCGCGGGTAGGCAAGGCGTGGGGGCGCCTGGCGCGGCGGCCCACTTTGCAGGGGGAGGTACGCCCGTGGCGGTCACTCGCTCCCAGCCCCTCAGCGCGATCGAGCAGCCAGCCAATGTCCCGCCCTACGAGCGCGACCCGCGCTGGGGCTCCGACGTTATCGTCGATGTGCTCCGGGCGCTCGGTATCGAGTACGTCGCGCTCAACCCCGGCGCCAGCTACCGCGGGCTGCACGACTCGCTGGTCAACTACGGCGGCAACCGCCAGCCGCAGCTGCTGCTGTGCCACCACGAAGAGACGGCGGTGCACATCGCCCAGGCCTACTACAAGGCCAGCGGCCGCCTGATGGGCGCCATCGTGCACAACGTCGTCGGCCTGCAGCACGCCACCATGGCCATCTTCAACGCCTGGTGCGACCGCGTGCCCGTGCTCGTGCTCGGCGGCACCGGGCCGATGGAGGCGGGCCTGCGTCGCCCCTGGATCGACTGGATCCACACGGCAAACCTCCAGGGCAATCTGGTCCGCGATTTCGTCAAATGGGACGACCAGCCGCACGGCGTGGGCGACATCGCCGAGTCGCTGCTGCGCGCCTACCGCACCGCGCTTACCGCGCCGGGTGGCCCGGTGTATGTCTGCTTCGACGCTGAGCTGCAGGAGAGCCCGCTCACGGCGCCCCCGCCGCTGCCCGACGTGGCGCGCTACCGGCCGGCGCCGGCCATTCCCGCCCCGGCCGAGGCGATCGAGCAGGCGGCGCAGCTCCTGGTCGACGCCGAGCTGCCCGTCGCGCTCGCCGACCGCGTGGGCCGCAGCCCCGCCGGCTACGCCGCGCTCCAGGAGCTGGCCTCGCTGCTCGCCCTGCCCGTGATCGAGGGCGACGTGGTCAACTGTCTGCCCACACGCCACCCCATGAACCTCACCGGCGCGCAGGGCCGCCTCTTGCGCGAGGCCGATGTGGTGCTGGGCCTGGACGTCGTCG
>Ga0070737_10003486_pt1 | contig 16898 bp, 14 predicted proteins | sample Coa_R1_10_FD_66438 | JGI IMG/M metagenome (GOLD analysis project Ga0070737, IMG submission 66438) | Surface soil microbial communities from Centralia Pennsylvania, which are recovering from an underground coalmine fire - Coalmine... | ecosystem: Environmental > Terrestrial > Soil > Unclassified...
CAGGAAGCCGGCCTCCTCCATGCTGCGCCGGAAGGCCTCGGGGTCGTCGGCCACACACAGGTCCCGGACCATGTGCACCAGCGGCTGGAGCTCGGCCTCGGTGAAGTTCTTGACCAGCCCGAAGTCCAGGAAGGTGACCCGGCCGCCGCCGTGGAACAGGTAGTTGCCCGGATGCGGGTCGCCGTTGAACGCGTGAATCTCGTACAGGCTGCGGAACACGAACCGGTAGATCGTCTCCGCGGCCAGGTCCCGCTCGGCCTGCGGCCAGGTCGCCATCTCGCTGAACCGGACGCCGTCGGACAGCTCGCTGGTGATGACCCGGCGGGTGGACAGCTGGTCCACGATCGCGGGGATGTGGATCGTCGGGTGCCCGGCGTAGTAGGCGGCGAACCGGCGCTGGTTACGTGCTTCCCTGGTGTAGTCCAGTTCCTCGCCGATCCGGTCGCGCAGCTCGGCGACCAGCGCCTCGACGTCCTGGTGGGGTGCGGTGATGCGGAGCATCCGGCGGAGCAGGGCCACGTTGTCCAGGTCGGCGGCCATCGTCTCGGCGACGCCGGGATACTGCACCTTGACCGCGACGGCGCGGCCGTCGCGGGTGATGGCCCGGTGCACCTGGCCGATCGAGGCCGCCGCGATGGGCTCCGGGTCCCACTCGGCGAACAGTCGCTCCGGCGGCTGGCCCAGCTCCGCTTCGATCACGCCGGCGGCCAGGGCCGCGCTCATCGGCGGCACGCTGTCCTGCAGGCGGCTGAGCGTGCGGCGGACGCCGGGCGACAGGCCGTCGTCCACGTAGGACGCCATCTGGCCGATCTTCATCAGGACGCCCTTCATGGCGCCCAGCGTGACGGCGACGTCCTCGGCGGTCTCCAGGGCCAGGTCGGTGCGGAGCTGCTGACGCTGCTCACCCGCCGCGGCGAACAGTTTCGGCGCACTGGCCGCATACCGGCGGGCGCCCCGCGCGGCCAGCCGCACGGTGGCGATGCCCCGGTCCAGCCGCAGGCTGCGGGCGCGGCGGTGGCGGACGGCCAGTACGCCGGCCGCGGCGCCGCCGAGGGCGACCGCGGCCACGGCCAGGGGGCGGTGGTTCATGCCCGGGCCGCGGCGCGCGCCCGCAGGGTGATCCGCTGCCGGGCCTCCAGCACACCCGGCTCGCCCAGGTAGACGGCGTCCAGTACGCCCAGCGCCTGGCGGATTCCGGTCTGCCGGGCCGGCGTGAGCGGCGGCGCGGTGAAGCCGTACAGCTCCCGGGCCCAGTCCGGCAGCGCGGCGACGGTGCCGTCCCGCACGTCCTGCCAGATTTCGGCCACGTCCTCGTCCAGGCCGGGTGGGTCGAGCAGGTAGGCCATCGACTCGCGGGCGACGTCGGTAGCGCGCAGGATGGGCCGGACCGACTCCAGGTAGGCGTCCAGCGCGGCCACGCTGGCCGGAACCAGGTCGTGGGGCACGCCGACCAGTTCGGCCGCGGCCACCATCTCCGCCACGTAGGTGTCGGCGTCAGCGCTGGACAGCGGCATGCCGAACAACCGGCTGGTGGCCAGGCCGGAGTCGACCAGGGCCGCGTGCACCCACAGCAGCAGGGCCGGGTCACCCGCCGCGTAGGGCAGGCCGGTGACCGGGTCGGTGCCGGTCACGTGCTCGTGGATCCGGCGCACCCGGGCGGAGACCCGCTCGGCTTCGGCCCGCTCGCCGAAGGTCAGGGTGGTCTCGTAGGCCAGCGTGGCGGCCAGCCGGCCCACCGGATCCCGCCGCCAGTCGCTGTGCTGGTCCACGCCGGCCATGGCCAGCGGGTGCAGCGCCTGCACGACCAGCGCGCGCAGGCCCGCCACCGTGGCGCCCAGGTCGGTGGCCACCCGCCAGGTCACGCTGCCGGGGCCGAAGAAGCCCTCGTCGGCCGGTTCTTCGGGTACCCCGGACACGTAGGCCGCCGCCGACCGGGCGACCAGGTCGACCGCTGCCGCGTACGAATCTGCCGTCACTTCGCCACCTCTTGACGGCCCGCCGCCCCGGGCGCCTGGTGGCCCGGGTGACCGGCCGAACCGGATTCTCCTTCTCCCCACGCTACCTACCGCACCACCACGGGCCGGCCGCCACCCCTGCCGTGGGCCGCCTTCCGGCCCGGCCGCGCAGCCACGCAGTGTCAACCATCCGATGCAGTCAGGCGTCGTAATGTGGGCAATTGCGCCGCTCTGGGGTCACGGGCGAGCGGCTGCCCCCCGGCGGAGAGGACACGACGGATGGTAAGTGCGCGGATCATCAGGTGGGCGGCACCGGTGGTGGCCGGGCTGCTGCTGGCCGGGGGCGGTGAGGCCCTCGCCCAGGCGCAGGCCGGCACGTCGCCGCGGATCGAGCACTGGGGCGCGTTCTTCGGCAGCGGCAGCAACGGCGACGAGAACGTCACGGTGAGCCCCACGCCGATCGGCCTCCCGGCGCCGGTCGAGCAGGTCGCCACCTCGAACTCGACGCAGTACGCGCTGCTCACCGACGGCACCGTCTGGGCCTGGGGCCAGGGCACCCACGGCCAGCTCGGCAACGGCGGCACGGCCGACTCCCTGACCAGCGCGGTGCAGGTCCAGTTCCCGCCCGGCGTGCGGATCGCCTACCTGCCCACCGACGCCATGCCCTACAACACCGCACTGGCCGTGGACACCGACGGCAACGCCTGGGGCTGGGGCCGCAACCGCAACGGCCAGCTCTGCCTGGGCAACGAAGCCACCTACCTGCGGCCGGTCCAGCTGCCGCTCAGCGGCGTGAGCACGCTGGCCGGGGCGGGCGCGCACGCGGTCTACGACTCCAGCGGCACGGTGGTCTCGTGCGGCAGCGGCGCTCAGGGCGAGCTCGGCGACGGGACGAAGACCTCCAGCACGACCCCGGTGCCGGTCACCGGGCTGGACGGCCAGGACGTGACCCAGCTGGTCTCCGCGTTCGAGAACGCCGGCGCGCTGATGTCCGACGGTACCTACTGCGACTGGGGGTACGACGCGCAGGGCCAGCTCGGTGACGGGAAGGTCAACCAGCCCTCGGACGTGCCGGTGCAGGTGCACTTCCCGGACTCCTCGCCGGTCGCGCAGGTCGTGCAGGGTGGCTCGCAGACCGGCAACGGGCAGTCGTTCGTCATGCTGGCCGACGGCCGTATCTACGCCTGGGGCAACGACTGGACCTCCCAGCTCGGCGACGGCAGGAGCGGGGTGCGGGCCAGGCCGGAGCTGATCACCCCGCCCAGCGGGGTGACCTACGCCGCCCTGGCCACCGGCGGCAACACCTCCTACGGGCTCACCGCCTACGGCGACGTGTACGCCTGGGGCGACAACCAGAAGGGCCAGATCGGCAACGGGACCCGGACCCGGTCCAACGTCCCGGTCCGGGTCGCCGGCGGGGCCACGATGATCTCGGCCACCGCGAACGACGTCACCATCGGCGGTTACTTCGGCTTCCGCTGACGCATTCCCGGCGGAGCGGGCGTTTCGGTCCGCGGCGAGCGCGGCCCCGGGGAAGATCATGGAGGGAGCGGAGCGGAAACCCGACGGGAAGCGGGCACAACGTGGAAAGCAAGGGCACGACGCAGTGGGGGCACGCCGGGGCGAGCCTGTGGAACGGGCTCGTCTCCTGGGTGCGGCAGGAATCGGCCGCGGCAACGGCCATCGTCCAGGCCTTTATCGCGCTGGGCATCGCCTTCTCCTGGTGGCACTGGAGCACGGCGCAGACCGGCGCGGTGATCGGCATCGTGGCCGCGCTGCTCGGGATGTTCGTCCGCAGCCAGGTCACGCCGGTGGCGCGGGCCAGCGCGCGGCGCACCGTGGCCCCGGCGCCGCCGGCGCCGCGCGCTCAGGCCGGCCCGGCGGCCGCGGGACGGCCGCCGGTGCCCACTCCCCCGGCCACCCGGCCCGCGGCTCCCGCCCCGCCGCCCAGCTGGCCCACCCCGGCGCCCGGCGGCCAGGAGCCACCGGTGGACCCGCCCACGTCACCGTTCTGAACCGTGCTGGGCTGAAGCAGCGCCGGCCGGCACCGGCACCGATAATTCAGTGGCCGGGTAGTCCCCGGCTGCGGCAGGCTGGCGGTCATGATCGAACTGCAGGAGCTGACCCCGGACGACTGGCGGATCTGGCGGGCGCTGCGGCTGGCCGCGCTGGGTGAGGCGCCGTACGCCTTCGGGTCCACGCTGGCCGACTGGTCGGGCGACGGCGACCGGGAAGATCGCTGGCGCGGGCGGCTGTCCATCCCCGGGGCGGTCGACCTGGTGGCCGTGCTGGACGGCGAGGCCGCCGCGATGGCCAGCGGCGTGCCCGGCGGCCGGGCCGGCGAGGCCGAGCTCATCTCGATGTGGGTGGCCCCGGCCGCGCGCGGGCGGGGCGTCGGCGACGAGCTGATCCGCGCGGTGGAAGGCTGGGCCCGGCGGGCCGGCGCGGCGACGCTGAAGCTGGCCGTGACCGACGGCAACGAGAACGCCACCGCGCTCTACCGCCGCCACGGCTTCACGCCCACCGGGGAACTGGGTGACCTCATGCCGGACGGCGTGCGGCGCGAGGTGGTCATGGCCAAGCCGCTGGCGCGCTAGCCGGCCGCGGACGGCGGGCGCCGGATCAGTTCGGGTTCCACGGGCTGTAGCGGAGGTCGGGGGCCGGGGCCGAGGTGAAGGTGCGGAGCATCCCGGTCTCCCGGGTCAGCAGGATGCGTTCGGCCTCCAGCCGGGCCAGGGCGTCGGGCTGGGCCAGCAGGGCCTGATGGTCCGGCAGGTCCACGACTATGGACGCGGCGATCAGGTAGGACAGCTGGACCGGGTCGTCGGGCAGGTCCGCCGGACCGGTCTCGGCGGCGCCGCGTTCGGCCAGGGCGCCGCGGTAGTCGCGGTAGGCGCGCTGCACCGGCGGGACGGCCGCGGCGGCGGACGCCTGGTCGCCGGGCTCGTCGGGCAGGAAGTCCACGTCGCCCTGGAGGTAGGGCGCCGAGTGGTCCAGGCCGGTCAGCCGGAAGCGCTGCGCCCCCGAGGTGATCAGGTCGTAGCGGCCGTCCGGGTGCTCCGCCACGCGGCGGACCAGCGCGGTGCAGCCCACCTCGTACAGCGCGTCCACCCCGTCGATGCCGGTCTCCCGGCCCTTGCGGATCGCGATCACCCCGAACTGGCGCGGCTCGCCCCCGTCCATCAGGTCCCGGACTAGCTGGCGGTACCGCTCCTCGAAGACGTGCAGCGGCAGCAGAAGTCCCGGGTAGAGCACGGTCCCCAGCGGGAACAGTGGCAGCCTCTCGCTCATGATGAGAATGTATGCCGCCGCTCAGGCTGGCGCCTACCCCGCGGCGGGTTCGGCGGCCACGACGGCCGGGGCGGCGGCGGGCCAGGGCTGGCCGGCCAGCACGGTCAGGTGCAGGGCGGCCAGCGTGTCCTCCAGTGCGGTCAGGGCCGCGGCCCGGCCGTGCCTGACCTCGGCGCGGACCAGTTCGGTGGTGGCCCCGGCCAGCGCGAAGCAAGCCATGTAGGGCACCTGCGGCCAGGCCGGGTGGTCGCGCCGGGCCCGCTCGTGCCAGGCCTGGTTCAGCCGCGCGAAGCTGTGCTGCGCGGCCTCGATCCTGGCCACCGCGCGGGACCCGGCGGCGGGCATGTCGATGTAGAAGGCGCGGGTGAAGGCGGGCTCACGGGCCAGGAAGCCGAGAAAGGCCGCCAGCCCGGCCCGCAGCGCGTCCTCGGCACTGGCCCCGGCGCCCAGCCGGCGGACCGCATCGGTCACTTCGCCGGTCAGCATCTGGCCGCCGTCCCTGGTGGCGGCCAGGAAGCAGCTCTCCTTGTCCGGGAAGTGCGCGTAGAAGGCACCGCGGGAGACCCGGGCGCCGCGCACGATGTCGGCCACCGTCACCTCGTTGAAGCCGCGCTTGGCCACCGCGGCGATGACCGACCGGAGCAGGCGCTCGCGCTGCGCCGCGCGCACGGCCTCGGTGGGCAGGCCACTGCGGCCGCGGGGCAGACCAGGTTCGCCCTCGTGAGTACGGGCGAGGCGACCCTCTTGTCGGGTAGCGGACACGCTCTTAACATAGCCAATCAAAAGTACGTTGCTGTACTTCTGTGCAGGCCCGCACGAGGGACAGGACAGCCGTCAGTGCGGCTGACCTGGCGCACCGCGCACTGGAGCCCGTGACGACGAACCCTTGGCGAGGACGCATGAGTGCGACTTCAGCAGGTACCCCGACCGGTACTGTCCCCCACCGCGGGATGTCGGTGCTGTGGCGCCGCCAGCTCGACGCCTATCCGGACACCGCACCCCGGATCGCCTACCTGGCCATCACCGTGCTGGCCACCATCACGCTGTACTACGAGCTGTACGTGGTCGGCTCGGTGTCCACCCTGGTGCTGGCCAACCTGCACATGAGCTTCACGTTCCTGGTGGCCGTCCTGGCCTTCGGCAACCTGATCGGGGCGTTCGGCTCGCTGTTCGCCGGGATCACCGACCGGCTGGGCCGGGCCAACCTGGTGGTCGGCGGCCTGCTGTTCACCGGGGTGTTCACGCTGTTCGTCATCCCGGCCGCGACCAACCGGTGGGCGTTCGGCATCGAGTACTTCGTGGTCGGCCTGGTCGAGGGCATCTGCCTGGTCGCCACGCCCGCGCTGATCCGCGACTTCTCGCCGCAGGCGGGCCGGGCCACGGCCATGGGCTTCTGGACCAGCGGGCCGGTGCTGGGCAGCCTGATCGTGGCCGTGGTGGGCAGCGCCACCATCCCGGACGTCGTGCACGACACCCGATTCTGGACGCACGAGTTCCGGATCTGCGGCGTGGCCGGGCTGGTCGTGTTCGTCATCGCGCTGATCGGGCTGCGTGAACTGTCGCCGCAGCTGCGCGACCAGCTCATGGTGACCATGCGGGACCGGGCGCTGGTGGAGGCGCGAGCCAAGGGGCTGGACATCGAGGCCGCGCTCAAGCACCCGTTCCGCCAGCTGCTCAAGGCCGACGTGATCATCTCGTCGATCGCGGTCTCGCTCATGCTGCTCATCTACTACACCGCGGTCGCCTTCAGCGTGATCTACCTGACCACGGTGTTCGGCTTCTCGGTCAAGAACGCCAACGGCCTGGGCAACTGGAACTGGGGCTTCAACGTCATCGCGGTCATCCTGGTCGGGCTGATCAGCGACCGCCTCCGGGTCCGCAAGCCGTTCATGGTGATCGGCGGCGTGATCGGGGCCGTGGCGGTCGTTGTCTACCTGCTGCAGGCCGGCCATCATCCCGGCTACTACACGCTGGCCATCATCCTGGCCATCAGCTCGTTCGGGCTCGGCGTGGCCTACACCCCGTGGATGGCCAGCTTCACCGAGACGGTCGAGGCCAGGAACCCGGCGCTGACCGCGACCGGCCTGGCCATCTGGGGCTGGATCATCCGGGTGGTCATCTTCATCTCGTTCCTGGTCATCCCGGCGGTGATCAACTCGGTCACGCCGCTGGTGGACTACGGCACGACCGTCTCCACCTACGCGACGCAGTACAGCGGCGAGATCGCGTTCGCGCAGACCCACCCGGCCGTCGTGGCCGCCGCACAGAAGGTCCCGCCGTCGGTGCTGGCCATCGCCCAGCGGGACGCGGCGCAGCTGGCGAACGCGCAGAAGTTCGCGCCCGAGCTCGCGGTGATCCAGGCCAACCCGGCGCTGTTCACCAAGCTGGCCAGCTACACCAACCCGGCCAAGATCCCGCCCGCGCTGGCCGCCCAGGCGGTCAAGGCGGCCGGCGGAGGCGCGAAGGGCGCGGCGATCCTGACCTCGATCGCAGTCAACAAGGCCGCCATCGACGGCGTGATCGCGGTCGCGCCCGCGCTGAAGAAGGTCGCCCCGTATGCGGCCGACCTGAAGCTCATGGCGCCCTACTCAGCCCAGCTGACCGCGCTGTCCAAGGTGCCGCCGCAGGTCTTCCCATATCTGAAGGCACACGCCGCGGCGGTGCAGAAGGCCGCCGCGCAGACCGCGGGCCAGTGGAAGAACTGGTACTGGGTGTGCTTCGGCGGCATCGTGTTCTTCCTGCTCAGCATCCCGCTGCTGCGCGGCCGGTGGAAGCCGTCGGACGCGCGCAGGGACGAGGAGGAGCACGAGGCCATGGTCGCCGCGGAACTGGCCAAGCTGCGCGGCTGACTCAGCCCGCCGGGTCCGGGACAGTGCGGGGGTCCCGGGCCCGGCGGCGGTCCGGGCCGGATCCCGTTCGGATATCCCGGTCTAGGCAGGATCCCGTTCGATGGGGCAGGTCATGCAGCGCGGGCCGCCACGGCCACGGCCCAGTTCGCTGCCGGAGATGGTGACCACCTCGATGCCGTGCTTGCGGAGCATGGCGTTGGTGGCCTCGTTGCGTTCGTAACCGAACACCACGCCGGGCGCGACGGCCAGGTAGTTGTTGCCGTCGTCCCACTGCTCGCGTTCGGCGGCCCGGATGTCGTCGTCGGTCCGCAGCAGGACCGGGCCGGCGCCGAGCACTTCGGCGACCTTGTCCCACAGGTTCGCGTTCGGCGTCACCCGCAGGCCGTCCTCGCTGCCGGTGACCGTCCACGAGCGCAGGTCCGGGTCCAGGTAGGGGTAGAGCACGAAGGTGGCCCGGTCCACCATGGTCATGACCGTGTCCAGGTGCATCATGGCCCGGGTGGCCGGCAGCTCGGTCGCGATCACCGTGGTCACCTGGCCGCTGCTCAGCAGGGCCGCCGACAGCTTCTCCACCGCCATCGGGGTGGTCCGCTCGCCCATGCCGATCATCACCGCACCGTGCCCGAGCACGTGCACGTCGCCGCCCTCGACCGTGGCCGGGGAGTGCGCGGCCTCCGCGTCGGCGTCGTAGCGGGCGAACTCGGCTTCGGCGAACATCGGATGGAACCGGTAGATCGCCCGGCTGTGCAGGGTCTCCCGCTGCCGGGCCGCCTTGGCCATCGGGTTGACCGACACGCCCCGGTAAATCCAGCAGGAGTTGTCCCGCTGGAACAGATGGTTCGGCAGCGGAGGGAGCAGGAAGTCGTCGGCCCGGAGCATGTCCCAGGTCAGACTGCTGGTGTGCGCCGGGCTCAGGTCGCCCTTGAGCACTCCGCCGATCAGGTACTCGGCCAGCTCAGGAGCGCTGAGGTCGTCCAGCAGGGCGCGCAGCGGGCCGGTCAGGTTCGGGCCGAGCTGCTCCGGCGTGCACACCCGGTCCAGGACGAAGGCGCGGCCCGCGGGGAGGGCCAGGGTCTCGGTCAGCAGCTGGTCGAAGTAGTGCACCCGGACCCCGCGGTCGCGCAGCGCCGCGGTGAACGCGTCGTGCTCGTCCTTGGCCCTGGCCGCCCACATGACCTCGTCGAACAGCAGTTCCTCGACGTTACGGGGAGACAGCCGGGACAGCTCGAGCCCGGGCCGGTGCACGATGACCTGACGGAGCTGGCCCACTTCTGACTGCACGCTGAAGTTCACACCGACGACTATAGGTACTACTGCTCACAGACAGAACGGCTCAGTTCAGCGCAACGCGCGCAGGAACGGGTCCCGTGGCTCACCCGGGGCCAGCCGGGCCCGGGCCGCGACCGCGCAGGCGCCCGCGCCACTGACCAGGACCGGGTCGAGGTCCAGCGCGGCGACCTCGGGCAGGTCGTCGGCCAGCCGGGACAGCCGCAGCAGCAGGCCGGCCAGCGCCGCGACGTCCACCGCGGCGCTGCCGTCCCGGCCGAACAGCAGCGGGGCGGCGGACACACCGCGGATCATGTCCGCGGCGTCGGCGTCGGTGAGCGGGCTGAGCCGGGCCGCGTGGTCGTCCAGCACCGCTCCGGCCGCGCCGCCGGGGCGCAGTACCACCAGCGGCCCGAACACCGGCTCGGTCAGCACGCCCGCAGCCACCACGACACCGCCGGCCGCCGCCTCGTCCGGCCGCAGCGGGATCTCGTAGCAGGCCAGCAGGTCCGCGACGGCCCCGGGAGGCAGCCAGCCACCGTCCGGGGCGCCCGCCAGGAAGTCCGCGACCAGTTCACGGGCCGGGGCCGGGCGGACCCCGGCGAGTTCGGGGACGTGACCGCCCTGCCGGACCCGCCAGGCGTGGTAGCGGGCGGCGTGCCCGAGCGCACGCGCCGCGCTCTCCGGGTAGGCGTACACCGGCACGCCGGGCCGCGGCACCAGGCCGGCCGGGCCGCCGGGCTCCCCGGCCCCAGGCAGTGAGCGCAGGGTGACCGTCTCGGCCTGGTCGAGGACCGCGGCGGCCAGCGGCTTGGCCACCCGGGCGGCGGTCAGCGCCCGGCTCGGGTCGGCCATGGCGGTCGGCACGGTCACCGCGAGCAGGGCGTCCACCCCGTCGTCGGCGGCCACCTCCTCCAGGCAGGCCCGGAACGCGTCCTCGCCGACCGTCGCGGTGGTGTCCACTGGGCCGTCCACGGCGGCGCCCCGGGGCAGCAGTGCGCGCAGCCGGTCCTGCACCGGCGGCGCCAGCGTGACCACCCGCAGGCCGTGGTCGGCGCAGGCGTCGGCGGCCAGCACGGCGCCGCCGCCGGCGTTGCTCACGATCGCCACCCGGTGCCCGGCCGGCAGCGGCTGGGCGGCCAGCAGGGCCGCGGCTTCGGCCAGCTCCCCCAGGGTCGCCGTGGCGATCACTCCGGCCTGGGCGAACAGCGCCTCCTGGGTGATCAGCGGGGTGGCCGCCGCGGCGGTGTGCGAGGCGGCCGCGTGCTGGCCCGCAGCCGACCGGCCGCCCAGCACGGTCAGCACCGGCATCCGCTGCCCGACCCGGCGGGCGGTGCGGGCGAACCGGCGCGGGCTGCCGAACGACTCCACGTACATGGCCGCGATCCGGGTCCGGCCGTCCTGCTCCCACCAGGTCAGCAGGTCGTTGCTGGACACGTCGTACTTGTCGCCGACCGAGACGAACGAGGACACGCCCAGGCCGAGCCGGGACAGCTGAGCCAGCAGGGACACGCCCACCCCGCCGGACTGGACCACCAGGCCGGCCACCCCGGGCGCCGGCCGGCGCGCGCCGAACGTCGCGTCCAGGCCCAGGTGCGGCACCGCGATGCCGAAGCAGTTGGGCCCGGTCAGCCGCATGCCCCAGCGGCGGCAGGTGGCCAGCAGCCGCGGGCCCTCCGCGCCCAGGTCGCCGGTGATGACCACGAGCGCACGCACGCCGCGCCGACCGCAGCCCTCGGCCACCCCGGCCAGGGCCTCGCGAGGCACCGCCACGACGGCCACGTCCACCCCTGCGGGCAGGTCGTCCACCGAGGCCAGGCAGGGCCGGCCCGCCAGCGTCTCCCCCGGGCCGGCGTGGGAGTTGACCGCGTACACCGGGCCCGCGAAGCCGCCGGTGACCAGGTTGTGCAGGATCTCCCGGCCAGCCGACCCACGGCGCCGGCTGGCCCCCACCACCGCGACCGACCCGGGCGCCAGCAGCGACCGCAGGCTGGCCACGTCGGCCCGGATCTCCCGGGCGGCCACCGAGTCCAGGTAGTCGGCCAGCCGGTGGTCGGCCTCGTCGGCGGGCAGTGGCAGGGTCAGCGTCAGCTCGCCACCGGACCAGGCGGTCTGCTCGGGCAGGCCCGCGTCGCTGAACACCGAGCGCATGGCCGCGTTCTCGGCCAGCGTGACCGCGACAAAGGCCGCCACCTTGCGCCGCCGGGCGATCGAGACCAGGTGCTCCAGCAGCAGCGTGGCGATGCCCCGGCCGTGCAGGTGATCGGGCACGGCCAGGGCGATCTCGGCCCGTCCCGGCTCGCCGGTGGGTTCGTAGCTGGCCACTCCGGCCAGTTCGCCGCCGAGCCAGCCGAGCAGCGCGGCGTGCTCCGCGTCCGGCTCGCGGCAGACCCGGCGGGCCTCCCGCTCCGGGTTCAACGGGCTGGTGCTGAAGAACCGCAGGTAGGCGTTGTGCGGCGACAGCGCGGCGTGCATGGCCCGCACCGCCTCGGTGTCCTCGGGACGCGCGGGCCGGATCTCGATCGTGCTGCCGTCGATGAGCAGCGCGTACGCCGCCTGGCTGGCACCGGATTCCACCCCAGCAGTATGGGCCCTGCCCCCTCAGCCGGTGCCGATGGTGGCCACCATGAGGGCCTTGATCGTGTGCATCCGGTTCTCCGCCTGGTCGAACACGACGGAGGCGGGTGACTCGAAGACCTCCTCGGTCACCTCCAGGGCCGCCAGGCCGCGCTCGGCGTGCAGGTCGCGGCCGATGCCGGTCTCGGTGTTGTGCAGGGCCGGCAGGCAGTGCATGAACTTCGCGTCCGGATTGCCGGTCGCGGCCATCAGGGTCGCGTTCACCTGGTAGGGCAGCAGCAGGTCGATGCGCCGGGCCCACTCGCTGGCCGGCTCGCCCATCGACACCCACACGTCGGTGTAGAGGAAGTCCACCCCCTCCACCGCGCTCTTCACGTCGTCGGTGACGGTGACCCTGGCGCCGGACGACGCGGCCAGGCCGTCGGCGATGGCGCGCACCTCCGGGCGGGGCTGGAGCCCGGCCGGGGCGCACACCCGCACGTCCATGCCCAGCAGCGCGCCGGTGGCCAGCAGCGAGTTGGCCACGTTGTTGCGGCCGTCGCCGACGAAGCAGTACGCCACCTCGGTCAGCGGCTTGCTGGTGTGGTCGCGCATGGTCAGCACGTCGGCCAGGCTCTGCGTGGGGTGCCAGTCGTCGGTCAGGCCGTTCCACACCGGGACGCCCGCGTAACTGGCCAGGATCTCCACGTTCTCGTGCGCCGCCCCGCGGTACTCGATGCCGTCGTACATCCGGCCCAGCACCCGCGCGGTGTCCTTCACCGACTCCTTGCGCCCGAGCTGCGAACCCTCCGGGCCCAGGTAGGTCACGTGCGCCCCCTCGTCGTAGGCGGCGGTCTCGAAGGCGCAGCGAGTCCGGGTCGAGGTCTTCTCGAAGATCAGCGCGATGTTACGGCCGGCCAGCCGGGCGCCCCGCTGCCCCGCTCGCTTCTGCTGCCGCAGCCGGGCCGCCAGCTCGGTCAGATGGAGAAACTCAGCCGCGGTGACGTCGGTCTCCTTGAGAAAACTGCGGTCGCGCAACTCCACATCGCACCTCTCTTGCTCAGCTCCGGCACCGGATGGGCCCCGCCACCCGGGGGCGGAACCGGCCCAGGACTGACGGTAACCGGTGAACTGAGATGATCTCCATGATCGGCGTGGTGACGATCTACTGCACCGGTCAGCTGACACCAGCCAACCGGGAGGGAGCGGGCCCCATGCCCGAGGAGCCGCCGGCCTACCGCCTGTACGCCGACCTGGCCGGCTGGTGGCCGCTGATCTCGCCGCCGCAGGAGTACCCGCACGAGGCCGCGCTGGCCGGCGGGCTGTTCGGCTGGGCCACCGGTCCGGTCCGGACGGTGCTCGACCTGGGCAGCGGAGGCGGCGGGGTGGCCAGCCACCTGGCCCGGCGGTACACGCTGACCCTGGTCGACCTGTCGCCGGCCATGCTGGCCGTGTCCCAGCGGCTGAACCCCGGGTGCGAGCACCTGCTGGGCGACATGCGCACGGTCCGGCTGGGCCGGGAGTTCGACGCGGTCCTGGTGCACGACGCGGTGGGGTACATGACCACCGAGGACAGCCTGGCCCAGGTCATCGCGACCGCCTACGCGCACTGCCGGCCGGGCGGGGTCGCGGTGTTCATGCCCGACCACCTGGCCGGCACCTTCCGGCCGGACACCGGCTGCGGCGGCACCGACAGCCCGGACGGCCGCGGCGCCCGCTTCCTGTCCTGGTCCTGGGACCCGGACCCGGCCGACACCTGGATGCGGACCGACTACGCCTACCTGCTGCGGGAGGCCGACGGGACGGTGTCGGCCGTGCAGGAGACCCACCGGCTCGGCCTGTTCGGCCGGGACACCTGGCTGCGCCTGCTGGCCGAAGCGGGCTTCAGCGTCCAGCCGGTGACCGAGGACAGCACCGAGGACCCGCCCCGCGAACTCTTCGCCGGCCTCCGCCCCGCCGCGGGCTGACCGGGCGCCGGCGGCGTATCGCGGTCGCGGGGGCGGGTCAGCCGGAGCGTGACCTGGGCGATGATCCCGGCCAGGGCCGCGCCGCCGGCCACGTCGGTGAGCCAGTGGTAGTCGCACCAGACCAGGGCGGCGGCCACGGCCAGGCAGGCCAGCGTGGTCAGGGCCAGGACCAGGCGCCGCAGCCAGGGGGCGGTGCCGGCGGTGAGCACGGCGGCGGCCAGCAGCGAGCAGACCGCGAAGGTGGCCGTGTGGCCGGACGGGAACGCGCCGAGGTGCCCAGCCGGCAACGTGACGTGCCCCGGGTGGGCCCGGCCGACGAGTTGCTTGAGCGGGGTCACGGTGGCGAACAGCAGCACCACCCCCACCGCCGCGGTCACCAGCGGGCGGACGCTGCGCCGCCACAGCGCGGCGGCCACCGCGGCGGCGCCGAGCGCCGGCAGAGCGATCTTGAAGCCGCCCAGGTTGACCAGCAGCTGCGCGGGAGGCGCGTCGCTGCTGCCCAGCCAGCGCCAGGCCGGAGTGCCCGCCCGGGCCAGGACCGTCGCCCGGACGTGCTGGTCCAGCGCGATCAGCGGGCCGCCCGCCAGCACGCTGACGGTCAGCACCACGAACACCGCGGCCAGGACGGCCGGCAGCAGCCAGGGCGACCTGAGCCAGGGTTTCATCCCCGTCGAGGCTACCCTGAAGATCTCGATGACCAGGGGGGACGACGCGTGGCTGGCACTCCGCAGCACCGCAAGCTGGGCCTGCGCCCCGGCCAGCGGGTCAGCCTGGACGCGCCGCCGGCCGGTTGGGCGCTGACGGAGCCGCCGCCCGGCCTGGAGCACGTGCCGGCGCCGGAGCCCGCCGACGTGATCATCGCCTTCTTTACCGCCGCGGCCGAGCTGCCCCGGCGGCTGCCGGGCCTGACCAGCCGGATTTTCCCGAACGGCGCGCTCTGGATCGCCTGGCCACGCCGGGCTGGCGGGCACCAGAGTGATATCACCAGCGAGATCGTCCGGGAGCAGTCACTGGCCCTCGGCGTGGTGGACGTGAAGGTCGCCGCGCTCGACGGCAACTGGTCCGGCCACCGGGTGGTGTGGCGGCGGGAGAACCGGGCGCGGTTATTCAGCGGACGGCCGGCCCGCCCCGCCGGGAACAGGCCGAAGACCCAGGAGCCGGGGGCGGCCGGGTTGCCGCCCGCCCAGAACTCGGTCCAGTGCACCATGAGCTCGGTGCGGGACAGGTGGCCATCGTGGCCGAGGCCCAGCCGGGCGAAGATCCCGTCGGTGCCGGTCGCCCGGCCGGCCCAGGCCTCGACCAGCCGGCGGTACTCCGGCGGGGAGATGCGGCCGTCCGCGTTCTCGTCCACGGCCTCGAACATCGCCTCGGCGGTGGCGTCGACGGCCTGCGGCATCTCGCCGAGCCGGTCCACCACGGCAGCACGTCGTCCAGGCTGACCTGGCCGGTGCCCGCCACGTCCCGCAGGGTGGCCCACCAGCCCATCATGATCCCGGTCAGCCGGGCGTGGTCGCCCGGGCCGCGCAGCGCCGCCCGGCGGCCGACCGGGGCGCGGAAGCCCGGCTCGGTCAGATACCCGTCGCCGTCACAGTCCACCGCGCCGAAGATGCCGCCGACCTTGCTGCGCTGGAAGCCACTCGCCATCCCCCTATGCCGCCGACTCGCGGCACCGGCAGCACTGCGCCGGAGAGTAATCTTTTGTTTACTTTTAGCGACTAGGCTCGCCCGCCCCGGGAGCAACCCCGCTGCCCGGTCGGGCAACCGGCGGGCTCAGCCTTCGGGCCGGCCAGTGCCGCGGAGACTGTCCAGGAAGACCCGGGTGCGCCGGTCGTAGTCCGCGCGGGTGGTCCCGGGCAGTTCGCGGAGGGCGAGGCCGTTGGCGACGTCGGCGTAGTAGAGGTCCCCGGCGGTGAAGTCCGGGCGGATCACCCCGGCGTCCTGGCCCCGCCGGACCAGGGTGACGGTCGCCTCGGTGGCCGCCCGGGCGAGCGCGGCCAGCTGCGCGGAACCGGGGTAGGTCATCAGCAGCGCGTCGGTGAAGGCGGGCTCCCGGTACAGCAGGTCGCGCCGGCCGGTGACGTAGCCGGCGATCGCCGCCCACGGGGCGGCGGTGCCCTGAGCCTGGTCGATGAGCGCGTACATCTCGGCGGCGACCAGCGTCCCGATCACGGCGTCGATGAGGCCGGCCCGGCCACCGAAGCGGTTGTAGACGGTGGCCTTGCTGACCCCGGCGGCCGCGGCGATCTCCTCCAGCGGGGTACCCAGCCCGCGGCCGTGGAACGCGGCGATGGCGGCGGCCCGGATCTGGGCGACGTTGCGGGCGGCGTCGGCGCGCAGGGGCGTGCTCGGTCCTGGGCCGGCCGGCGCGCTGACCGCAGAAACCCTCGGGCTCATCGCTCATTCCGGGTAAGTTGACACTAGAGTTAACTTTACTACAGGGTCATTTTAGCTGCCGTCCCAGGTTAGGAGCAGTTGTGTCGCCATCCATCGTTGTGGCAGGAGCCGGTCCAGGTGTGGGTCAGGCCGTCGCCCGGCGGTACGCGCGGGCGGGTTACACCGTCGTCCTGGTGGCTCGCGACCAGACGCGGACCGGGGCACTGGCCGCAGACCTGACCGCCGCCGGCACGACGGCCCACGTCATCGCGGCCGACCTGGCCGACACGGACGCCGTGCCTGCGCTGGCGGGGCGAATCCGCGACACGGCCGGCGCCCCGGACGTGCTCTACTACGGCGTCTCGGCCGGCGCCTTCCTGCCCGTCGCGGACCTGACACCGGACCGGGCCAGGGCCCTCATGCCGCTCGCCGTCTATTCGCTGATGGCCCTGGTGCAGGAGTTTCTCCCGGCCATGCTCGACCGCGGGGACGGCGCCATCCTGAGCGCGCAGGGGGCCAGCGCCGTGCGGGGCATGCCGCAGATCGCCGGCGGGTTCGCGCTGGCCGCCCAGCGCAACTACCTGCAGTCGCTGTACGCCGCGTTCAGCGGCCGGGGCGTCTACGCCGGCGGCCTCTGGATC
>Ga0070737_10003488_pt1 | contig 16886 bp, 15 predicted proteins | sample Coa_R1_10_FD_66438 | JGI IMG/M metagenome (GOLD analysis project Ga0070737, IMG submission 66438) | Surface soil microbial communities from Centralia Pennsylvania, which are recovering from an underground coalmine fire - Coalmine... | ecosystem: Environmental > Terrestrial > Soil > Unclassified...
CCTTGCCGTCAGTGGTGACGGCGAACACCTCCTGCGGGCGCATCTGGCATTGCAGCAGCGCCATCACCATTCCGCGCCACATAACCTCGGGCACCGCGGCCGCAGTGAAGCTGTGGCCGGCGTCATTGCTGACCAACAGCATCGCGTCCGCGCCACGCGCCATCCAGCTTGGCGGCGGTCCGGCCGCGCCCGCAGTGTACACGACGCCCTCGGCGCCGGCGTCCGCCAACAATGGCACCACGTAGGGCCGCATCACGCCCACGAATTTCCACGACGCGCCGGCCGTATCGGAGCGGTAAAAGCCGCGTCCGGTCGTGGCGTAAAGCCGCCGCGAATCGGCCGGATCGACCGCCAGGGCGTGCACGTCGGGGTAAAGGCCCTTGTTGAGCGGCTCAAAACTTGCGCCCCGATTGCGCGAGCGGAACACCCCGCCCTCTTCGACCCCGACGTACATCAGCGACGGGTCAACCGGGTCAAATGCGATTGCACGCACGTGGGGAATATGCGGCGGCGGCGGAAAGGTCCATCGGTCGCGCCCCGGCAGGTCCAGAAACGCGGTGCATTCCTTGAAGGTGTGCCCATGGTCCTGGCTGTGAAACAGCCGGGCGTGCGTAGTGCCGATGAATACTTCGCCCGGTGCGTCGGGCGGCGTGGCGACCGCCCAGATCCCCTCGTCGTGTGCGCCCGCGGGCGTGATGTCGCTCCAGGTGCGGCCGCCATCGGTCGAGCGCGACAGCGTGCCCGAGGCCGGTCCGTCGCCCATATGAGTATGCTCGAGCGAGCCGACATAAATGATGTGCGGCTGGCCCGCACTTTGCGCCATGCATGAGATGGCCGAGGGATTGGCCATCACCGCCAGCGGAGCGCGTCCGCGATCGGGGTCGATGATCACGATACCCTTGGAAGTTCCAACGCACAGCCGCATACAACTACCCCCAACGCCGCACTCGGAAACCCAAACGCTCACCAGCTCGAAAACCTAACCTCCAAGCCCTTTCCTAACGGGGAGGAGAAGCAGTCTGTTCCCCCTTTAGGGACGGGGCCATGGGGTCAGGTCTGGTTAGTAGCACGCCGCAGCCGATGCAATTCTTCCTCTAGCTGTCCGCGAACATGCCGGTGCGCAGCTGACCGCTTTGCGCGAGTTCTGCCGGCGGCACCTTTTTTGGACTTGGATCGATGCGTGTCCGCTTGACGAGCAGGGTCGCGCCCTGCAGGCCGATCCGCATGCCATCGGCCCCGATCGAAACGATTTCACCCACCGCGCCGGAAGACAGGCCCGGCTCCAGCGTCGCTTCGTACAGCCGCACGCGTTTGCCTTCGTAGACTGCAAACGCGCCGGGCTGCGGATCGCATCCGCGAACCAGGTTGTGCACCTCGCGCGCATGCTTGCTGAAATCCACGCGTGCGTGCTCGTCGCGGCAGGGCGGCTCGTAGGTCGCAAGGCTTTCGTCCTGTGGAATCGCGGGGGCCTTGCCCGACTTTATCAGTTCGAGCGCTTCAAACAGCGACTCCACACCGAGCGGAAACAGACGGCCGAAATAAAGCGATCCCAGCGTGTCGTTGTCGCCAATCGGAACCCGCTTCTGGATCAGGATCGGACCGGTGTCGATGCCCTGGTCGGGCCAGAACCAGGTGATTCCGGTTTCGCGGTCGCCCTGGATAATCGCCCAGTTAATCGCGCTGGCACCGCGATGGCGCGGCAGCAGCGAAGGATGGAAACAGATCGACTTAAGGCGCGGCGCGTACAGCACGCGCTCGGGCACGATCAGCGTCACGAAGGCCAGCACCGCCAAATCGGCATTGAGCGCCTTGAACTGTTCAAAGACGCGCTCGCCCTTGAACGAAGTGGGCTGGCTCAGCGGCAGGCCGAGTTCCAACGCCTTGGTCTTGAGCGGGTCGGGACGTCCGCCCGCGTCGGGCGGCGCGTAGACGTGGACAATCTCCTCGCCCGCCGCGTGGAGCTCGTGCAAAACCTTTTCCGCGAACGCTGCCTGACCGATTAGTGCGATGCGCATTGGCGTCTTCAAACCGTCGGCACGAAATTATCAGATGGGCTGCGGCCGGCGCAAAGACGGCTCCAAACGCCAGTAAACAGGAGTCACAAGCGCGTACAACCCGGCGGCAACGAGCCGACGGCCCCCGCTCTAGCGCCTGAACTTGTCCGCGTAGTCCGCCATCATGGGATTCTTCAGCCCGTGGCGGTTCTCCAGCATCTCCTTGAACAGCGCCTCTTCCAGCAGCGCCTGGCTCAGTCCCACGTCCAGTCCGCGCAGTACCGCCTGCTTGGTGACCTGCACCGAGTACTTGTCGCATTTGGTCACCAGATGTTCGGCGATTTCCAGCGCCCGCGGCATCAGCTTTTCCTGCGGCACGATCTCGTTGACCAGACCGATGCGCAGCATCTCGTCGGCCTTGATGGTCTCGCCGGTCAGCAGGATTTTCATGGCGTGAACGTACGGAATCTGGCGCGGCAGACGCGGCAGCGCGCCGCCGTCGGCCAGGTCGGCGAATAGCACCTCGTTGAGCGCAAAGGTGGCGTTAGGCGTCGCCAGCCGGATGTCGGTGCCGAGCAGCATACAGGCGCCCAGCGCGATGGCGTGGCCGTTGACGGCCGCGATAATCGGCTTCCAGATGTCGATGCCCTTCATGTAAGGCACCATGTTCAGCAGCAGCCCTTCGGGCACGTCCTTGTAATGGTCAGGGTGAAGCTGGCCAACCAGCGACAGGTCCATCCCGGTGGTGAAGGAGCGGGTGCCGGCGCCGGTGATGATCGCGACCTGGATGGCGGGGTTGGTGCGCAATTCGTAAAACACCTCGGTCAGCCGCGCCAGGTCCTCCTTGTTGAGCGCATTGAGCTTCTCCGGCCGGTTCATCGTCACGATCGCGATGCCGTCGCTGCGCTTTTCAAAATCGATCGCCATGGGCCTATCCTCCTTCAACGGACGTCACCCGCCATCTATGCAACAGCGATAGTGGAATCACAACCGCGGCTCGCAAGACCGGGGAATCCATAACCGAAGCCGTCATAAAGGCGCTGCGTGAACAGCTCGCGCGTGAAGAGGGATGCATGAAATAGGCTGGGCACGCATAAAGCGGGCAAATCTAGCGAAGTCTTGGGATGGATAAATTGTTGTAACGTCTGCATAAATTGTAGTAGATTGCGCCCAAATGGCAGAGAACCGGGCAATCTTCCGAAAACTGGCTTTTTCTTCCTCGATCTGGCTGTTAGCGCTGGTTTTTTGCTACGCGGCGGGCGCCGAAACCGCTTTTGCGCAGTCCAATCAGGCGGCCTACACGGACGCGCTGGTCAATGGCTGGCAGAACTGGAGCTGGGCTTCGGTCAACCTGAGCAACACGGCGCCGGTGCAATCGGGCACGGATTCCATCGCGGTCAGCGCCGCGGCCTGGCAGGCGCTGTATCTGCATCATGCCGCCTTCGATTCGAGCATCTACACCGCCCTGGTCTTCTGGATTAACGGCGGGGCATCGGGCGGGCAGTTGCTGCAGGTGCAGGCCACGCTCAACGGCGCCGCACAGACCGTGGTAACGCTGCCGGCCCTGGCCGCCAACACCTGGCAGCAGGTTTCCATTCCGCTTAGCACGCTGGGCGTGCAGAACAAAACCGACCTGGACGGCTTTTGGATCCAGGACCGCAGCGGCACGACGCAGCCGACCTTTTACGTTGACGCGATCTCATTTACCGCTGCGCCGGCGCCGTCGGTGGTGAACCTGACGGTAGACGCCTCGCGCACCTTGCGCACCATCGACGCGCGCCATTTTGCACTCAACGCCGCCGTGTGGGACAGCCTGTTCGACACCGCGGTTACCAAGTCGCTGCTGAGCACGATGGGCAACCAGGGGCTGCGCTTCCCCGGCGGGTCTCTGTCCGACGATTACCACTGGGCGACCAACACCACCGACAACAACACCTGGCAGTGGGCGACGTCGTTCACCGCGTTCGCCGACGTTGCCAGGACTGTGGGCTCGCAGGTTTTCATCACCGTCAATTACGGCTCCGGCACGCCGTCGGAAGCCGCGTCGTGGGTAAATTCCTCCAATGTGACCAACCATTACGGATTCAAGTACTGGGAGGTCGGCAACGAGGTGTACGGTTCGTGGGAGACCGACACCAACACCCGTCCGCACGATCCCTACACCTACGCGCAGCGTTTCGCGCAGTACTACAGCCAGATGAAGGCGGTCGATCCCACCATTAGGATTGGTGCGGTGGCGGTGCCCGGGGAAGACAGCTACGCCAACTACACCGACCATCCGGCGACCAATCCGGTAACCGGTGTGGCGCACAACGGCTGGACGCCGGTGATGCTCGCCACGCTCAAGAGTCTGGGCGTGACGCCCGATTTCCTGATCCACCATCGCTATCCGCAGGACCCGGGCGGCGAATCCGACCAGGGACTGCTGCTCTCTTCGGGCACCTGGGCCAGCGACGCGGCCGATTTACGCATGCAGCTTAACGATTACCTGGGTGCCACGACCGCGGCGGGCGTCGAGCTGGCGTGCACGGAAAACAATTCGGTTTCTTCCGCGCCCGGCAAGCAGACCACCAGCCTGGTCAACGGGCTGTTCATGGCCGACAGCATCTGCGCCGCGCTGCAGACCGAATTCAACGCCGTCGTCTGGTGGGACTTACGCAACAGTCAGGAGACCGCCAACAACAACTCATCGACGCTTTACGGATGGCGCAACTACGGCGACTACGGCGTGGTAGACGGTGCGAATCCTCCAGGCGCGGCGGATTTTTACCCGACCTACTACGTGGGCAAGCTGCTCAAGTACTTCGCGCGCGGCGGCGACCAGTTGATTGCCGCGTCCAGCGACTATCCGCTGCTCAGCATCTGCGCCGCCCAGCGCGCCGACGGTTCGCTGGCGCTGATGGTGATCAACAAGAGCGCCAGCGCGGCGCTCAACGGTAAGATCACTTTGAGCCACGCCACGCCGGCGAGCAGCGGCAGCCGGTATTCCTACGGTATCCCGCAGGACAACGCGGCCAAAACGGGCGTGGGCTCGGCCGACATCGCGAGCGGCACGCTCAGTGGCATCGCGCCGAATTTCTCCTACAGCTTCCCGGCCTACTCGGTCACGGTGCTGACCTTCGCCAACAACGCGCCACCGACCCCGTCGCCAACTGCCACGCCATCACCTGCCCCGACCTCTGCGCCGACACCGACCCCAACCACCAGGCCAACGCCGACGCCGACGCCTGCGGCAGCAGTCGGCACGGTCAAGCCAACCAGCCTGAACTTTGGAAAAGTACGCCACGGCACCATCAGTCCGGCCCAGACGGTCACGCTGAGCAATTCCGGCAACGCACCGCTCAGCGTGGCCGGCATTTCCGTCAGCCCGAGCTTTAGTCAGACCAACACTTGCAGCGCGCCGCTGGCGCCGGGCGCCAGTTGCTCCATCGCGGTGCGATTTTCGCCCTCCGCCAAGGGTTCGGTGAAGGGATCGCTCACGATCAACGACAACGCATCCAACTCGCCGCAAACCGTAAGCTTGAGCGGAATCGGAACCTGAGCAGCCGCTGGAACTCCGTGCACCGGGGTAAGTTGGCGACCGCCGCCCGAGAGCCCGCGGGGCGCAGCCCTGAGCGAATCAGATCTGAAAGGTGAGCGCGGCCTTGCGTTTGCTGGCCAGCATCTCCAGCGTGGTGTTGCGCAAAATCGACGTGACCTGGTCGCGGACCTGGCGCCATACCTCGCGCATCGCGCAGGCCTGGTCGCGCCGGCAGGGCGAATTGGCGCCCTCCTCCAGGCATTCCACCGGCACATAGCCGCCCTCGATTGCCTCGACGACATCCTCCATCGTAATCCGCGACGGCGGGCGGGCCAGGATATAGCCGCCGCTGGGGCCTTTTTGGCTAAGCACCAGTCCGCCGCGCTTGAGCGCAATCAGCAAGCGGCGCAAGTAGTTTTCCGGGATGTTCTGGGCCGTAGCGATCGCCTCCACCTGCAACGGCTGGGCGGCCGGATAGCGTTCCGCAAGCATCAGCAACGCCTTTAACGAATAATCGACCCCAACGCCAAATTTCATTTCGTGTCCGGCCCTTTTTCCGCGCCGCCCCGGGTTGCCGGTGAGGCCGAGGCGAATATTTGACTTAGTGAGTCATCTAAGTTATCTTTTGCCCCTAAGTCAAGGTAAGGAGACCCGTGCGGTGCCCAAACGCGAGCCCCCAAGCTGGGATTTGGTGCTCAAGCGCAATTCGGTGGAACGGCTTAAACGGGAGCTGTTTCCGACCGAATTGTGGGACCAATGGCATCGCCTGACCGCGACTTCCTATGAAAAGCTGCCCGAGGAGGACATCGTCCGCCTGCAATGGTACGGACTGTACCACGACAAGCCCAAGGTCGGCACCTTCATGATGCGGGTCAAGATTCCAGGCGGCATCCTGACCCCGGGCGGACTGCGCACTATCGGCCAGATCTCGGCTGAGTACGGTCGCAATCAGGGCGAACTGACCACTCGGCAAAACATCCAACTCCATTACATTACGCTGGACCGCTTCCAGGAGATTTTCGCCAAGCTTAAGGCGGCGGGGCTGACCACGCTTGGCGGATGCGGCGACGTGGTGCGCAATATTACCGGATGCCCTGTGGGCGGGGTCAACCGCGAGGAGCACTTTGACGTAAGTGCGCTACTGACCGAGGCGGCGGCCTTCTTTTACGGCAATCGCGACTATTCGGATCTGCCGCGCAAGCACAAGATTACGATTTCAGCCTGCCACTACCAATGCAACGCGCCGGAAATCAACTGCGTAGCGCTGGTCGGCTTTATCAGGGACGGCACACCCGGATTTGCGGTGCGTGTGGGCGGCGGACAGTCTTCCACGCCGCGCCTGTCGCGCCATCTGGGGGTGTTCGTGCAGACCGAGGATGCGCTCGCGGTCCTGCGGGCGATCCTCGACGTCTGGCAATCGACCACCGAGTACCGCATTTCGCGGGTCAAGGCGCGGCTGAAGTTCATGATCGACGACTACGGTCCCGACGAATTCCGCAAGCTGGTCCAGGCGCGGCTGGGCCGGGAACTGGAGCCACTGGCCGAGCTGCCGCTGCCCGATCGCGACAGCGATCACATGGGAATCAATGAGCAGAAGCAGGACGGACTGTACTACGTGGGCTTCCCGGTCTATCTGGGCACGATGAGCGGGACGCAGATGGTCGCGGTGGCCGACCTGGTCGAAAGCTACGGCGGCGATATCCGTCTTACCCGCCGGCAGAATTTTATCCTGACCGGCATCCCGCGCGCGCGTTTGGAGGAGGTGATCGGCACGGTCGGCGAAATCGGCTTTCCGCTCGACGCCAACGGGCTTTACGCGTCGTCGATCGGATGTATCGGCGACCCGCATTGCAATTACGCCGTGACCCCGACCAAGACCAAGCTGGCCACTGTCATTGAGCGGCTGGTCGGCGATTTCGGCGACGCGGTCGCGGGGTTGAAGCTCAATCTGGACGGATGCCCGCACGCGTGCGCCCAGCATTGGACCGGCGACATCGGCCTGCAGGGCACTACCGGACGCGGACCGGGCGGCGAGCCGCTGGAAGCCTTCGATATCATCCTGCGCGGCGGATTGGGCAAGGACGCCGCGATCGGCAAACCCGTCCTGCGCCGCGTACCGTCGGCGCTGGTGGAGGATTACGTGAGCCGGCTGGTGGCGGGCTATCTGCGGCGCCGTCAACCCGGCGAGACCTTTGCGCACTTTTGCGTACGCACCCCGGACGCGGAGTTGATTGCGATGACGCAGCCGGCGGGCGCCCAGGCGCAGAGTGCGGCAGCCTTAGAGTGAATCCTATGAGCCAGGAAGTCGAACAGCGGCAGGAGCTGATGGACGAGCTGGAGGCGGGTGAAGCCGCCGTCGAGCTCGACGACAAGGAACCCCAGGAGGTGCTCGCCTGGACCATCGAGCGCTTCGGCAACCGCATGGGCATCTGTTCCAGCTTTCAGGCCGACGGCTGCGTGCTGATCGACATGGCCTGGCGCATCGACCCTTCCGTGCGCGTCTTCACCATCGACACCGGGCGGATGCCCGAAGAGACCTACACCCTGATCGAGCGGGTGCGCGAGCGCTACGGAATCAAGACCGAGATTTTCCTGCCTGACACCAAGGTGGTCGAGCACATGGTCTCCAAGCACGGGCTTAACCTGTTCTACCGCGACGTCAATCTGCGCCTGCTGTGCTGCCAGGTGCGCAAGGTGCTGCCGCTGCGCCGCGCGCTGCTTAACTTCGACGCCTGGGTGACCGGGCTGCGGCGCGACCAGTGGGCGACGCGCTCCAATATCCGCAAGGTCGAAATCGACCACGACCACGGCGGAATCGTCAAAGTTGCGCCGCTGGCCGACTGGACCGAGGAGGAGGTGTGGGATTACATCCGCACCAACGACGTGCCCTATAGCGAGTTGTACGACAAGGGCTACAAGTCGATCGGATGCGCGCCATGTACCCGCGCGGTGCCCGAGGGCGCCGATTCGCGCGACGGGCGATGGTGGTGGGAGACGGGCGCGCCCAAGGAATGCGGGATGCATTGCGCAATCGAGACCGGCGGCTTCGAACACGAACTGGCGGCCCTGCTCGGCGGCCATGGCCCCAACAACAGCGGCAACGGCTCCGGCCACTGATTCCCGGCCGAAAAGGACCCTGGGGTTTGCAATGGTGGAGCGGGCCGCCGCGCCGTCATGTGAGTGAAGCAAAAAGGCGTTGGGTGGCACGCCTCTCGGAGGCCGGCCCTCAACTGCCAATGGCGGGCATGGCGGCCCGCCCGACGGTCAGAAAATTCCACCATGGACCAGGACGCATCGCTGACCCTCGACGACCTGCAGCGCCAGGTGCTGACCGCGCAGATTGCGGTCTTCGCCCGGGCCAATCCCGATCCGCAGGCCCAAAAGGATTACCAGGCGCTGGCCGACGCGGTGGCGCGCCTTGAAGTTCCCGCCGCGCTGGTGCCGCGCCTGACGGCGATTCTGGAAATCTCGCTCAGCGGCGATCGCCTCCGGCAGACGTCGGGCCCGGGCGGGCATCTGGCCCTGATGGCGCTGTTTCAGAAAACCCCGCGCGGCAAGGCACTGGCCGCCGAAGTAAACGCGCTCAACGCGGCGCTGGCGCAGCTCAAGGATCATCCGCTGACGGAAATCAGCGCTGCCCAGCGCGGCCCCGGCATCTACACTCTGACGCTCGGCACCCCCGCCTGCCGTATGGTGATCCGCTTCGAGCCGGGTGGAGTGAGAATCGAAAGTCTCGATGTCGGGGTGGAGTAAATGATGCCACCCAGCTTTGCCCGGCGAGGCTTGCCGGGATAAAACCTCGGCGCTTTCGAAATCTAAAACGGCACGGCGTCGGCCCAGTCGGCCAGCACCGGGACGCGGAAGCGGTTGCCGATGTAGCCCTGGTAGACCAGGAACAGCCACAGGATGGCCAGGGCCAGATCGCCCAGCCGGTTGAGCATAATGAACAGATGCGACAGCGGGCCGGGCAGCACCGCGATCAACACGCCCATCACGATCGAAAACGCGATCCACGCCACCGACAGTGCGATCGATTGGCGGGCGTGAAAGCGCACATCCTCGTCGCGGTTGTACGGCTCGACCAGCAGGAAGATGATTCCGGTGATGGCGAAGCCCAGGTAGCACAGCGCCGAAATGATGTTGCTGGGCTGCGCGGCAGGCGCAACCGGCGCGCCGCACGAGGGACAACTGGAAGCACCGATGTTGAGGGCCGCGCCGCAACGCTGGCAGCTTGACGCCATCGCGTTTTATCCTCCTTTGACCGCACTCAGATTGTGCAAAACAAAGATGCGGCACGCAACCGCGCGTTAAGCGCCGTGCACCGGCCTTCCAAGGCAGCGCGGAGCCAAGCAGCGCCGCGCTCTATTTTTCGGCTCGGAAAGGAGCTTGCTCGGGCCGGCTGCGTCACGGGCGCAGCACCCAGCCGCCGTCGATGTGCAGGACCTGGCCCGTGATCCACGATCCGGCCGGTGAGGCGAGCAGCAGCAGCGCGCCGACCAGCTCCTCGGGCTCGCCGGTAGGACGCAGCGCCACGGTCTGCCGCAGCATCTGCAAAAACGCCTCGGGTGCCGACAGCTTGCCCGCCTCGCTGGCTACGTTGCCCGGAGCGATGGCGTTGACCGTGATTTTGTCGGGACCCAGTTCGCGCGCCAGCGTGGTGGTGATTCCCACCAGCGCCAGCTTGCTGATGCCGTAGGCCGAAGTCGCCGGATAAGCGCCGCCGGAGACCTGGTTGATGATGCGCCCGCCGCCGCGCTTGCGCATGTAGGGCACCGCGGCCTGGCTGCAAAGCAGCGCGCCGTTGACATTGACCGCCATCAGCCGGTTCCATTCCTCCAGCGGCGTGGCGATAATCGGTTTGTAGGCTAACTCTACCATCAGGGCAGCATTGTTGACCAAAATGTCGATGCCGCCGAACGCCTGGTTGGCCTTCTCCACCATCCGCTGCACCGAGGCCGGGTCGCTGATATCCACTTGTGTGCCCAGCGCCGTGCCGCCGCGCGCGGCTAATTCTTTGGCCACCGCCTCGGCACCCGCGCCGTTGAGGTCGGCGACCAGTACCGCGGCGCCCGCCGCGCACAGCCCATCGGCATAGGCGGCGCCGATACTCCTTTGACGCGCGCCCGCGCCGGTTACGATTGCGACCTTGCCCTTGAGTGAGAATGCGTCGAGTGAAAACGGCATCGCCTTGGGTTCCTTTCAGAGGTGGGAGCGCGGCGAAATCATTCAATCGATCATGTCATAACTGCGCAGCAACTTGCCGGGCAACGCGCCGGTGCATCGGTTTTCCTCAAACGTGACCACGCCGTTGACGAGCGTGAAGCGAAAGCCCGTCGCCCTTTGGATCAGGCGGCGTGCGCCGCCGGGGAAATCCGAGGCATAGCGCGGCTCCTCCATCCCCAGCTTGTCGAGCTCGTACACGATGATGTCAGCCGCCATCCCCTCGCGCAGGATGCCGCGGTCGCGGAAGCCCGCGATCCAGGCCGGCAGCGCGGCGATCTTGTAGTGCGCGTCCTCCACGCTCATCAGGCCGCGGTCGCGAATCCAGTGGCTGAGGAAATGGGTCGGCCAGGCGCTCGAAGTCTGATAGCGCGTGTGCGCGCCGCCGTCGCCCAGCGACACGTGGGTGTAGGGATGGGCGACGATTTCGGGCGACGCGACGTGCAGGTCGTGCCAGGCGAAGCGGCACTTCAAGCCCTCGTCCACGCACAGGTCGAGGAACACGTCGACCGGATCGCGCCCCTCCTGGCGCGCGATGTCACCGATGCTGCGTCCTTCGTAGCGATAGTTGCGCTCCTGCGTGACTTCCAGGACCCGCGCCGCATCCCACGCTTCGGGCACGCCGCGCTGGGTGCGGTCCATGTCCTGCTTGAGTCCGGCGCGCCGCGCCGGGTCGCCCAGCTTACGCAGCCGCGCCTCCACGCCGCCCAGCGTCGCTTCCAGCCAATGTGGACTGGTATCAAAGAAGTTGTAGTCCTCCATGGTGAACTTCTGCGATACGTCCACGGCCATCGACTGCGCGTACATCGGGTAGCCGCGCCGATGCATCTCGCTCAGCCAGGCAAGCTGCTCGCGATGCATCGCGGGATTGCCCTCGATCTGCATCACCAGCCCCCATTGCAACGGCCGTCCGCTGAGCTCCATCAAGCGGATGAGGAAGTCGCGGTCGCGATTGGCGCCCATGCGGTCGGGGATACCGCGGGTCCAGCCGATATGGCCGACCCCGAATTCGCGCAGAATCTCGGCCAAGGCGAAAAATTCCTCGTCCGCCGCCACCTGGGTGGGCAGATAGCTGCCATCGCCGGGGCGGTCCTCAAGGCTCTTGTCGGCGGAAAACCCGAATGCCCCTGCCGCCATCCCCTCGCGGAACAGCCGCTTGATCTCCGCCATCTCCGCGTCGGTCGCGCGCGTGCGCTCGCGTGACTCCTTCACCCCCATCACGTAGGAGCGCAGTGGCGAGTAGGGCACCAGCGACGCGATGTTCAATCCCAGCCCCTGGCGCTCCAAGCTGTCGAGGTATTGCGGGAACGTCACCCAGTCCCAGCGCATCCCGGCCCGCATCGCTTCCATCGGCACCGCCTCGATGCGGCACATCATGTCCATCGCGTCGGTGCGGTCCTCGGGCTTGACGGGCGCGAAGCCAAAACCGCACTGGCCGATGGTCAGCGAGGTGATCCCGTGCCATCCCGACAGCGTGCAGTACGGATCCCAGTTAAGCTGGGCGTCGTAATGGCAGTGCAGGTCGATTGCGCCGGGCGCGACGTAGCATCCGCTGGCGTCCAACTCACGCCGCGGCGCGCACACGATCCGACCGCTGATCTTGGCAATCTTGCCGTGCTTGATTGCGAGGTCGGCCTTGTAGGCGGGCAGCCGAGTACCATCGACGATAGTCCCGTTGCGGATTACCAGGTCGTACTCGCTCATGATCGATACCCCTCACCGCGGGCAGGCGCCAACCGCGACGCGAAAATACCCAGGGCGTTGGCTAAAACGAATCACGATTCGCGCGACATTTCAATGTTGAAACCGCACCCGTCTTTGTCATGGTGGGGTGTCGAATAAGGAAACTTTCCGACGCTGCCAAGCACGTGGATTGTGCAAATCTTACAATTGCCCGCGCGACGCTTGATTAGCGGCGGGCTACGCTTATAGGTCCGAAGCCGATCGCCGCTTCTAAAGGGAACCATGACAGAAGGGAATGATCCGGGCCAGCACCACGCTCGCCGCGACCGCCGTGTTACACGGGGCGCCGCACGGCGCATCGACCACGATTGCTCCTCGCGCCAACGATGCGCACGCTGCTCGCTGATGAGAGTCATCCAATATCGGTTCAAGGCCTTTCACCAGGCCTTTGGCCGCGCCCCGCAACCCGACGAACCGCTGTTTTTCGCTGCCGACTGCAGCTACCCGCGGACGGCTGAACACGATCAGGTGATGGCGCAACTCAGGCAGGCGGCCGACGCCACCGGCGTCGCGCTTGCCCCGCTGATGAAATTCCTGGCCCTCGATTAGGACCGGGCTCCGCCTCCTTCGACTTTATCGGCGCTGACTTTATCGCCGCCGCCCTCCAGTTCCTGCTGGCGGCGGCGATTGGAGTCGAGCACGGCCTCCAGCAGCGGCGAGGACGCGATGCGCAGCATCAGGCGGATGTTGGGAATCACGCAATGGCCGCCGATCACGCCGGGGAAGTAGCGCGTGCGCGGCAGATAGTCCACTTCGTCAAAGAAGTCGGCGGCCTGCTCGTAATCGGCGCCGACCGCGGCCGCGTAGCGGTTGAGTTCCTGCGCGAACGCAATGATCACACCGAAATAAGTGGTTTCGGCAAGTTTGGCCAATTCCAGGGTCTCGGGCCGGTTTACGAGCTGTGTCCGCATCCCAGCCTGACGGAAATGCTCTTGCGCGCACAGCGCGGCTGCCGCATCGGCCGCTGCGATAAACTTCCTGTAGCGCAACAGGTCTTCGACCATCCGCACATGCTTGCCACGCACCGGGCTGAACGCGACCGGGTAGCCGCTGCGGCGCTCGATAGCGCGCGTCGTGCCGGGAATGACGGTGCTGTTGATGACGGTAAGGTCCGGCTTGAAGCGTGTGATGTAGGACAGCGCGGTGGCCTCGAAGCGCTCGGGCGAGTCAAACGGAAAACACAGGTGCATGACGCCGATCGGATCGTTGAAGTCGCGCCGCTCAACATCGTGGCGCAAGACCGGTCCGGCACGCTCCAGCACCCGCGCCAGGGCGCTGCCCACTTCGCCCATCCCGACCACCAGTGTTCTGGACGCCTTTTGCACCGGGTACTTCCTCGCGCTGGTCCAAGACCCAGCGGACATCTAACATCCGTCCACACGCCGGTCGCGTCGGCCTTTACGCAAACGCACTGCGCCATCAATCGGACAGACCCGGCCTTGCCTTGCAAAATCGCTGTCGAGGCGGAATGCTCGCGGACATGGACAGAAAAGTGGCGATTGTCACCGGCGCGGCACGGCCGTGGGGGATGGGCCGCGAGATTGCCCTGGGGCTGGCCAGAAAGGGACACGACATCGCGGTGGCCGATATCCGCGACGACTGGGGCAACGACGCGGTTGAGGCAATCGAAAAACAAACCGGACAGCGCGCGATCTATGTCAGAACGGACATCTCCAAACGCGCCGACGTCGAGCACATGGTGGCCGAAGTGGGTGGCCAGCTTGGTCAGCTCGACGTGTTGGTCAACAACGCCGCCATCGTCAAGACTCAGCCCATCGAGCACATGACCGACGAGCTGCTGGAGCGCATGTTTGCGATCAACTTTCGCGGCACGGTGCTGTGCTGTCAGGCCGTGATCCAGCCGATGCGCCAGCGCGGGGGCGGCCGCATCGTCAACATCGGCTCGGCGATCACCGCCGGGCCGACGCCGCCGCTGCGCGGGTTGGGGCTTTACGCCGCCAGCAAGGGGGCCGCGATGGCGCTGACGAAGATTCTGGCCCTGGAGCTGGCGCCCGACAACATCATGGTCACGATGGTTGCGCCCGGCTTCATGCACACCGCGCAGGGCTCCGACTTGCCGCCGACCCAAGAGGACTTCAAGCGCGGCCGCCGCCAACTGATGGGCCGCCCGCTTTATCCCTCGGAGGTGGCGGACGTGGTGGTGTACGCGGCGACCTGTCCCAGCCATGCCATTACCGGCCAGACCATCCACGCCAACGGCGGCGTGATTCTGGTCTGAGTAATCGCACCAGCAGTATCAAGGAAAGCAGCGATGACAGATCTTTTCTCCCTCAGCGGCAAGGTCGCGCTGATTGCCGGCGCGAGCAGGGAAATGGGCAGCGCGGTGGCGCGGATGCTGGCGGCGCACGGCGCGGACGTGGCTGTCTGCGCACGCAGCGCCGACATGCTAGAGGCGGTGGCCGCCGGGGTCCGCGCGATGGGCCGCCGCTCGGTACCGATCGCGGCCGATCTTACCCACGTCGATCAGGTCAACGCGGCGGTGCAGCGCACCGTCAACGAACTAGGCAGCCTCCACATCCTGGTCAACGTGCTGGGCGGCAGCAATATCGGCGCCGCCTGGGCATTGCGCATGACCGAAGCGATGTGGGACGACGTCTTTGCGCTCAACCTCAGGGCGCCGATGTTTCTGTCGGTCGCCGCGGCCCGGGTGATGAAGGAGCGCGGCGGCGGCAGTATCGTCAACATCTCGACCTCGGCCGCCACCGGCGCGGCGCCGCGGCTTACCAACTATGGCGCGGCCAAAGCGGGCCTGGAGCACTTGACGGAAACTTTGGCGGCGGAATGGGGCCGGTTCAAAATCCGTGTCAACGTAGTCGTCGCGGGAAACATCTACACCGCCAATCTGCGCCGCGTGCTCAGACCCGACATCGAGCGCCAACTGATCGAAAGAACTCCGCTGGGCCGCATCGGCCAGCCCGACGATATCGCGGCCGCGGTGCTCTATTTTGTCTCGCCCGCCGCCGCGTGGGTAACCGGCGCCAGGCTGGTGGTGGACGGCGGCCTGGGCAATATCCGTCCCTTTGAATTGAAATGAAGTGCCGCGCTCCCGGCACTGAACCCACGACCGTAAACGAGCAAGCCTGCCGTTGCGACGGCGGCCCGGCACGAGTTCACCCCCAACCGGCAAGCGGCGTTCGTGCGCGGCGGGCGGGTGCCGCTAGCCGTAGTAATCCTCGACGGCCACGCCGGTGACGTCGATCAACTGCACCTGGTTGTTGCGGAAAATCTTGAAGGTGAAAGTGTCGCCCGGATGGCGGCTCCACAGCGCACTGTAAAAGGCCTTGCGCTCCTTGATGCCGCGGCCGTCGACCTCCAGCACCACGTCGCCTGGCTTCAGCCCGGCCTTGTCGCACGGACTGCCCGGCATCACGCCGGCCACCACCACGTGGTCGCGTAGGGTATAGGACAGCACACCCAGCCAGGGGCGCGGCCCGATGCTGGTGCGGCGGCCGTGGCTAAGCAGTTCGTCGCGCGCATTGAGGAAGTATTCGCTGGGAATCGCCAGCACTGAGCGGCCAATCTCCGCCATGCTGAGGTAAGACAACCCCAGCATCTGCGCCTTGCTATTGCAGACCGGACCACCGCCCACCCCGAAGTTCATCGCCGACGCCATGATGCAGCGCTCCAACTGGTACTCCCACACCGCGTCAAACGGACCCAGATAGGTGATGATGCCCGAATCGGCGCGCCGCTCCTCGTTGCCCACCGCGGTGACCACCATCACGTCCTCGCCCAGCACCGCGTTGGTGGAGGGAATCAGCAGCAGGTGCGGATGCGGTCCGCGGCCGTCGACGCGCACCAGCCCCAGGCCGCTGGTGTAATCCTGCGCCAGGACCCATCCCTGACGCTGCTCGCCGTTGCTCAGCGTCACGATCAGGCTTTGAGCGCCCATCAACACGTAGTTGACGGTCAGAACCAGTCCCGCCGGGTCAACCATCACCCCGCCCGCGCGCCGTTCGGTGCCCAGCCCCACGGCGGCCGATGGATGGGAGGGGGGGACCTGGGAATGGATTCCCACGGTGGCCGCGGCGACCCGCTCCAGCAATGGCAAAGACGCGTTCAACCCTGCACTCTCCGCTGAGTTAGGCTAGGCAGGCGCGCAGCTACTTGCAAGCGCACAGCACAGACCCCGGCTGGCGCAAGCTTCGCCTGCCGATGCCTGACGTGTGGTGATGAGAAGACGGGCGGTTCAGTGCGCGGGCGGATTGGACGGGCCCGGTACGGCCTGGGTTTCCGGCGTCGGCGCCGAACGCATGGTCAGCAGTTGCAGTGCCGAACCCAGGTCCAACTCGCTATACTTGCGGTCGGAGTACAGTTCGTTCAGCCGCTTGACCACATCCTCCGGACGCTGGTCGGAGATGGCCAGTTCGCGCGAGAGCTGCCGGATA
>Ga0070737_10003489_pt1 | contig 16885 bp, 17 predicted proteins | sample Coa_R1_10_FD_66438 | JGI IMG/M metagenome (GOLD analysis project Ga0070737, IMG submission 66438) | Surface soil microbial communities from Centralia Pennsylvania, which are recovering from an underground coalmine fire - Coalmine... | ecosystem: Environmental > Terrestrial > Soil > Unclassified...
ACGGAGTTCCCGAAGTACATCATCTCGCTGCTCAAAGCCTGGTATGGCGATGCGGCTACCGCGGAAAACGATTATTGCTACAACCATCTGCCGCGCATGACGGGCGACCACTCGCACATGACCACTGTGGTCAACATGGCGGACGGCGATATAAAGGGCTACTTCGTAATGGGCGAAAACGCGGCCGTCGGCTCGCCCAATCTCGGCTTGCAGCGCAAAGGACTGCGCAATCTGGAGTGGCTGGTGGTGCGCGATTTCTCCCTCATTGAGACGGCCGAATTCTGGAGGGATTCGCCGGAACACGAGCGTGGCGAGGTGCGCACGGAAGACATCGGCACGGAAGTGTTCTTCTTCCCCGCTGCCACGCACGTTGAGAAAGACGGCAGCTTCACCCAGACGCAGCGCATCTTGCAGTGGCATCATCAAGCGGTCGAACCGCCCGGCGACGCTCGCAGTGAGCTGCACTTTGCGTTTCATTTGGGCAAACGTTTGAAAGAACTGTACGCCGAGTCCAGCGACCCGAAGGATCGCCCCGTGCAGGACCTTGCCTGGAACTATCCGACACACGGTCGCATTGAAGAGCCGCACGCAGAAGCCGTGCTTGCCGAAGTGAACGGCTATACCGTGGCGGATCGCAAGCCCGTGGGCGGCTTCACGGAGCTGAAGAGCGATGGTTCCACCGCTTGCGGCTGCTGGATCTACTCCGGCGTTTACGCAAAGGGCGATAACCGCGCTGCGCATCGTAAACCCGCAACCGATCCATATCACTATGGCCCCGATTGGGGCTTCGCGTGGCCGGCCAATCGCCGCATCCTCTATAACCGCGCGGCGGCAGATGCCGAAGGGCGTCCGTGGTCGGAGCGAAAAGCGCTCATCTGGTGGGACGACGCCAAACAGCAATGGACGGGGCACGACGTGCCCGATTTTCCGAAAGAGAAAAAGCCGGGGTATCGGGCGTCGCCAGATTCGCGCGGCATCGATACCATCTCCGGCGATGATCCGTTTCTCTTACAACCCGACGGCAAAGGCTGGCTCTTCGCGCCCACCGGTTTGCAGGACGGCCCCATGCCCACGCACTACGAGCCGATCGAATCTCCCATCCACAACCCGCTGTATGGGCAGCAGTGCAACCCGGTGCGGCTCGAGTATCCTCGTTCGGATAATCGAATGGCACGGCCGATTGCCGATCCGCAGTTCCCTTACGTTATTACGACGTATCGGCTGACTGAGCAGCATACTTCGGGCGCCATGTCGCGCTGGCTCTCCTGGCTTGCCGAACTGCAGCCGGAGATGTTCTGCGAGGTGTCGCCGGAGCTGGCGCAAGAGCGAGGACTGCGCAACGGCGGTTGGGCGACCATCTCGACGGCGCGCGGAGAAATCGAAGCGCGCGTATTGGTCACGGCACGGATGCGCCCGTTGAAGATCGGCGGCCGCGTTCTCCATCAGATCGGCATGCCCTATCATTGGGGCAACCGCGGGCTTGTTACTGGCGACTCGACTAACGAACTGCTGGCCTTCGGCGCCGATCCCAACGTCAGTATCCAGGAATCGAAGGCGCTCACCGGTAATATCCGTGCAGGCCGCCGCGACCGCCGCAAAGCGTCGCAGCAGCAGAGCGAAAACGCGCCCGATGAGCTGTTGCGCGATCTGCCCGCCGCACAGGCTCGCCCCATGGGCAAGCATCACGTTATCGCACCCGAGTCGAAACAAGGCGACCAGACCTGAGAACAGTTGAGGCAATCATGGCCAACGGATTTTTCACGGACACCACTCTCTGCATCGGCTGCAAGGCTTGCGAGGTCGCCTGCAAACAATGGAACCAGTTGCCGGACGATGGCTACCACTTCAGCGGCATGTCGTACGACAACACCATGGCGCTCGGGTCCAGCACCTGGCGCCATGTAAGCTTCATCGAGCGTCCGGCGCCCATCGGCAATGCCGATACAAGCGGGCTCGCGTGGTTGATGGCGTCCGATGTGTGCAAGCATTGCGCTCGCGCGGGTTGTTTGGAGAACTGCCCGACCGGCGCTATCATTCGCACCGAATTCGGATCGGTCTATGTTCAGCCCGATGTCTGTAACGGCTGCGGCTATTGCGTCTCCGGTTGTCCGTTCGGCGTGATCGATCGCAATCACGAAGATGGTCGCGCGTGGAAGTGCACGCTCTGCTATGACCGCCAGAAAGATGGGATGCAGCCGGCATGCGCGAAGGCCTGCCCCACCGCCTCGATTCAGTTCGGCGAGATCAATGAGCTGCGCCATCATGCGCGTGCCCGTGTCGAGACGCTGCACGAGCTGGGTGTCAAGGAAGCGTACCTGTACGGCGAAGATGCCGCCAGCCAGCCCGGCACCGAAGGCTTGAATGCATTTTTCTTATTAGTGGACAAGCCAGAGGTATATAATTTGCCGCCGAATCCCGAAGTGCCAACGCACAAAGGAAACAAGAGCTGGATTTCTGCCGGCCTGGCGGCGATTGGCGTTACGGCGCTCGCCTTTGCGTCTGTCATGCTGGGCAATGGCGCACGGGAGTAATGAATGAGCGAGCAGAGTGCCAGAGGGAGCGGCCCCAAGTCGATCGATTTCCTCACCGGCAGCGTAGATGACGGCCGCAACGTCGATACCGAACTCGGCACGTTAAGCGGCGAAGCAGCCGGCCAGAAGGCGCTCGCGAGCAAATACGATGCAGTACTGCATTCGCAGTCGTTTCCTTACGTGCCGAGCAGCCAGTCCCGCTCGAGCCCAAGCTATTACGACCATCCGATGCTCAAACAGCCGGTTTGGATCTGGTCCATTCCAACCTATTTCTATGTAGGCGGGGTGGCGGGCGTCGGAGCAATGCTCGGGGCTGCTGCGCAGTTGGCGGCTCCGGACTCGATGCGCTCACTCGTAGTGCGGTCGCGCTGGGTCGCCACGATCGGCGGCACAATCAGCGCGGCCTTGCTGATCCACGATCTCGGGCGGCCCGAGCGCTTCCTGAACATGCTGCGGGTGTTCCGCATCAGTTCGCCCATGAGCATGGGTTCCTGGATTCTTTCCGCCTTCTCCGCCGCGGCGGGCGCGGCTGCGGTGTTGCCCTATGGTCCGCGGCTGCTGCGGCCGCTGGCTGAAATCGGCGGTGTGGCCGCCGGGATATTGGGCCTCGGTCTCTCCGGCTATACCGGCGTGCTGATTTCGCAGACCGCGGTTCCGGTATGGCAGGAATCGTACCGCACCAATCCGCTTTTATTCCTGGCTTCGGGAACAGCGGCGGCTGCTTCTTTCTTTGAGTTCTTCCGCTTGAACGAGCGCGAATCGCGTGCCGTCGAGCGCTTCGCTCTGATGGGGAAAATTATTGAACTCGCTGCCGCGCTGGTCCTCGAAGCGGAAGCCAACCGCGTCTCGCGCGTGGGCCGTCCGCTGAAGGAAGGCTTTAGCGGATTCCTCTGGCGTGCCGCGAAGCTAACCACCATTGCGGGAATCGTGGTCTCCGCGCTTCCGGGCAAGTCGCGCGGCAAGCGCTTCGTTTCGGGAGTGCTCGGCTCCGCCGCCAGCCTGCTGGTTCGCTTCGGTATTTTCTATGCAGGTAAGGCGTCGGCGCGCGACCCGCGGGCGAGCTTTGAACAGCAGCGCCGCCTCGCCGCCCGCGAGTTAACGTAAGCGCATGATCCACGTCATCCTACCGGTTGGCCGTCTGCAATGCAACTGCTCGATCTTCGGTGACGAGCAGACGCGCGAGGCGATTGTCGTCGATCCCGGCGACGAAATAGAGAAAATCACCGCTGTGCTCGACCAGCATCAGCTTAAAGTAAAAGCGATCGTTGTCACGCACGCCCACATAGACCATATCGCCGGCGCACACCAGTTGCGCGAATTGACCGGCGCGCCGGTGTACCTGAATGAGCGCGATCGCGACCTGCTCAAAATGCTCGAAGTGCAGGCAAGCTGGCTCGGCATGGCACCGCCGCCGCGTACTGAAATCGACCACGCTGCCGCCGATGGAACGGTACTGCAGCTCGGGCCCGCCGCTTTCCACGTTCTGCACACGCCGGGTCACACGCAGGGCAGCATTTCGCTCTGGATTCCGCAGCAGAGCAAGCTTATCGCGGGCGACACGCTGTTTCGCGATTCCATTGGCCGAACCGACCTTCCGGGCGGGGACGGACGTCAGATTCTATCGTCCATCAAAACGCGCCTGCTCGATCTTCCAGAGGAGACGGTTGTGATTCCCGGCCACGGTGCGAAGACTACCATTGGTCGAGAGAAGGAACGCAATCCGTTTTTGCAGGGCCTGTGAACGGCTTCAGAGATGAAGGGCTTGCACGGACGGATTCGTCACGCCCACGAAAGTGTGCGTGCCTTCGCCGCTTCCCAGTCCGATATAGGCGCGAAACCAAACTTTTTCACCGCTCCAGAACGTGAGACCAAAACCGAAACTGTGACGGATATTCGACACGTTCAAATCGTCAACCCTGGTCGCCACCTCCCCGGCATCATAAAATGCCATGATCCCAAGCGCGCCGGCAACGCTTCTAAGCGTAGACGGCCGTGGACTGCCGGGAGCAGGGGCGGGTAGCAGGCGGCGTTCGTATTGCGCCTGAATTGAGAACAGGTCCGGACCGCGGAACCGGTAGTCCTGATAACCGCGCAGCGTTGGAATATTGTCTATGTCTGAGCCGCCCAACGTGTCCTGCAAGTAAAAGGGGACGACGTTGTGGGCGGCGGCAGACTCGGCTGTAAATCGCCCCGCAATGTAGAGCACGCTGTCATATTTCGGCTGCCGGCGGTATTGGCCTTTGACGCCGCCGGTCGGCTCGCGCTGCGATTCCGGGTAAATGGTTTGAAGAAAATCAGCGCGAAACTTGTGGAACGAATAACCATCTCCGTCCAAATCCTGATATTCGTGGTACGCAATATTTGAAGTGAATTTTGTCCATTGCCAACGGTATTTAGGCGACAAAGAAACGCCATAGTGCCCGAAGTTAGGCTGCTGCGCCAGGCCGGGCGCGGTTGCATTCGAGTAATATGTGCTAATTGACCGCGTAAAAGCGCTGTGAACGCCGCTTATTTCCGGGTTGAAGTACTCCACTGTGCCGCCAACATCGAGCCAGGAACTAAGTGGATTGATTACACTTACACCGGCCGATATGTCGCGCTCTCGAAAATAGGCGATGTTAGAGCGTAAAGTATTCGGCCCAATCCCATAGAACGGCATTTGCGGCAATCCCCGCGCATGGCTGTAGACCTGGATTTGAAATCTGTCCCCAGGTTTCAAACGCCCGCCCCACCTTTTATGGCTAAGAGTGAGCACGGCGTCGCCGAACCAAAACTCACTGATAGAACTGCCGCCCTGCAAGGTAAAATTGCTACCCGCCCAATCCGTGATATCGACGGGTTGAACGTATACCGCTCCTAATGCCACCCCGCCGCCTGGCACTACGCTTTGCGGAATCGCGAGATGCACGGGCGCGCCGGTAAACAGGAACGACGCGCATTTGCCAATCTGAGCAAGGCTGGCGAACAGATCGGAACAACTGGTAGTGAGTTGCGTCTTCTCGCTGTCCCACTCGTCCGCGCACACAAGCGGAACGGATAACAACGTTGCAATCAAAACTGTAGCGACGCGTCTAGCCATCGCGAATGTCCCTGGATTCTTAAACACCGGCAGCCGCCGCCTCGCTGCCGTGCACATATGCTTTGAACGTATCGTGTTGGGCCGCGGCTTGGGCCTGTGTCATTCCGTTCGCAGCAGCGGCAGAAGCCATTACGGCCATGAGCGCCTGTTGATGATCGGAGAGAGGCCGAGCAGCCTGTGCGGCGGCACGATCGGCAAGGCTCACCGTATGCGAAGCCAACACCTGCTGATGAAACTTTGTGGGGTCCACTTCTTTCGCGTCGCGCGGCGTCGCGAGCGTCAGCACGCCTTCAAACGTATTCGCCGCTTGATCGCGCTTACTCAAATAAATGTCTTGCCAGCCGGCCCCAAGAAAAACTTTGCGCGCAGTGGCAATGATTGAGGTGTGATCAAAAGCAGTGTCACTGATAATCGTCCCTGGCGCGATGTAGGGTGAAACCAGAACAGCGGGCACGCGCACTCCCAGGCGATCGAAGGCGAAGAAGGGGCTGCTCGAGTTGATCCCGTCGGGGCTCACCGTAGCAGGCGGCGGCAGGTGATCGAACAGCCCGCCGTGCTCGTCGTAGACGATCACAAGCAACGTCGAGGTCCATACATCGGGATTCGATCGGATCGCGTTGAAGACCTGCAGAATCAGCGTTTCGCCCTCGGAAACATCATGATCCGGGTGTTGGTCGCTGGCTGCCAGGGGGTTGGTACCGTCGCTCGCGTTATATCGCGGCTCCAGGAAACAGTAGTCGGGTAAGTTATTCTTCTTGCAATCGTCAAAAAATGCATCGAAATCGGGGACAAAAAATTGATCCTGCCGGGCCAGCAATCCGCCGTAAGTCAATGTAATGGTGGAATCGGTGTAATAGATTTTTGCCGTGAACCCATGATCTACCAGTAGCTCGTAAATGGTTTTACTTTCTTTCCACCAGTTGATGGTCATGTCCACATGACCGACGGAGGTGGCGCCGTGGACATAGGCCCGGTTCGGCAAAGTGGGCCCTGGCACGGATGAGAACCACCGCGTGCAGAGAGCATACTGCTGCGCCAAGGTCGCGAGCACCGGGAGTTTGGCCGGGTTGAAGCATTTCATGACATGGTGCGATTTGGCGACACTGCCCGACACGGCTCCATAGCTGGTCACAAATCCCGACATGGTAGGAGTCGCCCCAGGCGCGGGCGTCTGGGTCCCGAATATCTGCTGAGTGACGTTCAAGAAATCATGGGCTACATCGGGATCGTAATCGCCAGAATAGTTGGCATCTTTGGTGGCTTTGACCGGCTCGCCGGTCGAGTCCAGGTTTGACTGGCTGCCATCTAGACCATCAATTTGATAATGATCGCTATTCAGCCAGCCGAGTAAGTGATCAAACGCACGATTCTCCAGCATCAGTACAACGATGTGTTCGATTTCCGCCATTCACCCCTCCGGAAGAATTATTATCTAGTGACAATTGCAGTCCAAGTGAATCACTCGGATAATGCAGGGTAAAGCGAAAGTACAGCAAGCCTGCGATAGGGCCGGGAATTTCGGCTCCCGTTAGTCTTCTAGGGGGTCCAGAGCGGGCCGCTTACTTGATTTCATTTCTTCAAGCACGCTAGCGACCAGTTCTTTAGCGTCCGTCAGGCTCTTAGTAATAAGTTGAATGTCCATCGCGGGTTTACCCAACTGTCGTGCGCTTTGGCAATATACGCCGTGCTGGCCGACTAGCACCATAGCATCGGTGATGCAGTCGAGAGTGATCGCCAAACGTCCACGTTCTCGCCCCATCATGAACTCGTATCGCTCCAGTTCGTCTTTCCGATCCTCGTAAACCGACATTCTGCCCAATTCTGACACGCCCGGCGCGTCCAGCGCCCCACATGTCTACGCTAAGATCAGTTTGGCGGCATGAAAATACCTACCTGGCCCCAGCACGGCGAGCGCGAATCCGAACTGCTCGCAACGGTGCTCGATAGTCCGCAATGGGGCGGCTTTCATCCATTCATCACGGAATTTGAGCAGAGTTTCGCGACCTATCAGCACGCAGCGCATGGCGTTAGCGTGTTCAACGGCACGGTTGCGCTCGAGCTGGCTCTGAACGTGCTGGGCATCGGTCCCGGTGACGAGGTGGTGGTCCCTGCTATTTCTTTTATCTCTACGGCAACCGCGGTGTCGCGCGTCGGAGCGGTCCCCGTATTCGCCGATGTGGAACGAGATTCGTTCAATCTTGACCCCGCACGGATTTCCGAGGCGCTGTCAGGCCGGACGCGCGCACTGATTACCGTCCATTTCGGCGGCACGATGTGCAAGATCGACGAGATCTCGCGCATCTGTCACGAACATAACCTCTTTCTGATCGAAGACGCCGCGCATGCGCAGGGCTCGGAGTGGAACGGGCAACGCGCTGGCAGCTTCGGCGTGGTGGGCGCGTTCAGTTTTCAGAACGGAAAGGTGCTGTGCTCGGGTGAAGGCGGCATGCTGGTGAGCTCAAATGACAGCTTTGCTGAAATTGCCCGATCCGTTGCAAACTGCGGCCGAACCATAGGCTCCAGCTTCTACGAACACCATCGAGTAGGCAGCAATTACCGCCTCAGCGCGTTCCAGGCCGCCGTGTTGCTTGCGCAGTTTGAGCGCTTGCCTGAGCAGATCCGCCGGCGCACCGCCAATGCACAGCTTCTGAAAGATCTTCTGAAGGACGTAGAAGAGATCGTCTGGCAGGCGCAGCCGCCGCAGATCACCCAGAACTCGTTTTATCTGCTCACCGGCCGGGTGCGTGGGCCAGCGGGCGCGCGCGACGCATTCCATCGCACGATTACGGCCGGGGGCGTGCCCTGCACGCCGTTTTACCCGCACACGATCTACGCCAATCCCGCCTACCGGCACGCCTCCTGCCGGGTAATGCCCTGCCCGGTAGCGGAGGAATCTGTTGCAGACGCGTTTTGGCTGCCGCACCGTGTGCTGCTGGCGGAGGAAAACACAATCCGCCAAATCGCCGACGTAGTGAAAGCCGCGCTTACTGCCGATGCTCTTTCAAGTCGCTGTTAGGAGCGGCGATTCGCTGGCCGGGCGTATCGAAGCGCGTCTGCCCCGGATGTAGTTTGCGCTGCTCTTTCTCGACCGCGATCGCCTGGGCGTCGGTGTCGTTGGTGAGACTGTCGATACGCCGCTTTTTGGTTTCGATGTCCCGTATGATGTTCGCGTTCTGCTCTTCTAAGGCGCGAATTTGCCGATGCTTTTCCTCGAGCGCGCTGACGCCCTGCGGTCCGCGAAGCATGATGGTGGCATACGCCGCCAAACCGGCGAGCGCTGCTATGGCCGCAAATATTCGAAGCACCGAGCGTGGCATCCTGCGCGACGTCCCTTACATATCTTTATAAACTTGTTTGGAGAAAAGGTCCAGCGAAATCGAGGGCTTCTATGACAGATATGGTTATTGTGTTCTGTACGTGCGCAAATCAGGACGACGCTCTGCGTATCGGCAGCGCGCTTGTCGAGGCGCGGCTCGCCGCCTGCGCGAACGTTCTGCCCGGCATCCGCAGCGTCTTTCGATGGAAGGGCGAGGTCGAATTTGCCGAGAAGTACTGCTGCTGATCAAGACCACTCAGCAGCGATTTCCGGCGCTGCGCGATCAAGTCAAAGAGCTGCATACCTATGACACGCCCGAAATTGTCGCCGTTCCCGTCGTGGATGGAGTAGCCGATTATCTGGGCTGGGTGCGCAGCGAGGTTTCGTGAGCACGCTATTCGCTCAACGTGAAATTCACGGTGATGTTGGTGACAACCTCGACCGGCTGGCCATTGAGCAGAGTGGGACGATACTTCCACTGCAGCACAGCCTGGCGGGCGGCATTCACCAACAGCGGGTGTCCGCGCAGCAGCGTCAGGTTTTCAATGTTGCCGTCTTTGCTTATGACGGCGGTGAATTCCACGCTACCCTGTATGCGCGCCGTTCTGGCGAGCGGTGGGTATACCGGCTGCACGCGATGAACCAGATTAGCGGCCGCGACATTACCGCCGACTCTCAAGGGGCTGGAAAGCTTCTCTTTTGACGCGGGCGGTGGTGGCGGCGGCGCTTCATGGACAATTGCGACCAAGCCATCGAAGGCGCTGCCGGGCGCGCCCTGAGCACTCCCGACGGACCCAACCTCAGGCGCGGCGGGCGCATCCTGCGCTGTATGAACGACGGCAGCAACTCGCGCTGGAGCAACGAACTGCGGCGCAACAAACGGGCGCACCGACGGTCTCGCTTGTGTCCGCACGTGCTGATGCGTCAAGGCAGCAGGCTGAGGCGGCGCGGGTGCGACAATCAGATCTTTGAGTTGCGCGAGCGGCAGTGTCTGCGTGTAGATGAGTGGCAGGGCGGCCAGCATGCAAAGGGCAGCCGCCTGCATCAGAAGCGACAGCGCAATGCTCGCGGGCTTTCTAGGCTCCTGCGTGATGTCTACGAAAGTTTGATCGAACATAGGAGTGTTCCTTCAGTTCGATCAGACACCGCGCGGGGGGACGCGGTTCCCGCGGGAAGTTTTAGAAGATGTGCTTGATTGCCCGGCCGACGCCTTTGGTGACCTTGGCGGTTCCTTTCACCGCGCCCACGCCCGCGTCCTTACCGGCTCCGGCAGCGCCCTTGCCGACAGAAGCCGCGGCATCGACCGGATGGAGGGTAACCAGATCAGCAGCGCCTTTGCCAACGCCTTTGGCAGCGCTTCCAGCAGCTTTGCCGGCCCCGCCCGCCACGTTGCCGGCGCCGTTCGCCATTTGCCGTCCGGGGCTCGGCTCTGTCTTTTGCTTCTGAACCGATTTCTGCTTGGTCTCCGTGCTCGTGTTCTGGTCGCTGGCCGATTGACCCCAACCGCAGAGCACAACCGCGAGACCCAGGAACACGGACGCTATGGCCTTCATCTCCTCACCTTTCATTATTGGACGCAAATGGCGGGTACAAAAGTTGCAGCGGCTGAGTCTTTACACTAAAACCATGAATCGCCGCCAATTTTTGTGGACAGGCGCCGGGCTTTCCGTGGCGACGGCTGCCGCTTATCCTTACCTGGACGACAAACGACGCAGAGTGGGGCTGATCGGTTGCGGCTGGTACGGCAAAATCGATCTCTTACGGTTGATACAAATCGCCCCCGTCGAAGTGGTATCGCTGTGTGATGTCGATAGTGTGATGCTGGCCGATGCTGCCGCCATCGTGGCTTCGCGGCAGGCATCGAAGAAGACGCCGCGTACTTACTCCGACTTTCGCCAGATGCTGGCGGCGAAGGACCTGGACCTGGTGCTGATCGCACCGCCGGATCACTGGCACGCGCTGATCATGATCGAGGCGGTGAAAGCCGGGCTAGACGTGTGGGTCCAGAAGCCGATCAGCGCGGACGTTACCGAAGGAATGGCGATGGTCTCGGCAGCTCACAAGTACGGGCGCGTGGTGCAGGTGGGACTGCAACGGCGCAGCACGCCCCATCTCGTCGAAGCGCGCGACCGGATCATTGGCGAGGGCAAGCTGGGCAAGGTTGCGCTGGTGGAGATTTATTGCTATTACCACATGCGCGCGACCGAGGACCCGCCCGATACAACGCCGCCGCCGAATCTCGACTATGAGATGTGGACCGGCCCGGCGCCCATGCGGCCGTACAACAAACTGGTGCATCCGCGCACCTGGCGCGCGTTCATGGAGTACGGCAACGGCATTGTGGGCGACATGTGCGTGCACATGCTCGACATGACCCGCTGGATGCTCGATTTAGGCTGGCCCACGCGCATCGCTTCGACCGGCGGCATCTTCGTCGATAAAGCGAGCAAAGCAAATATTACGGACACGCAGACGGCAACCTTCGGCTTCAACGATCTGCGCGTGGTCTGGCAGCATCGCAGTTGGGGCGAGGCTGCAGACCCGAAGTATCCATGGGGCGCGACGTTCTACGGCGACAAAGGCACGCTCAAGGCGAGCGTCTATAGCTACGATTTCATTCCGCTCGGCGGCGGGCAGCCGGTGCATCGCGACGTTACTTACGAATACGAGCAGTACCCGGAAGACCGCACGGAAAAAGACCTGGAGCGGCACGTCGCGCCCGCTATCCGGTATCACATGAAGAACTTTCTGCATGCCATCGACATGCGTTCAAAACCGGTCTCAACAATCGAGGAAGGCTATATCTCGACTGCCTCTTGCATCCTGGCAAACAATGCGCTGAAACTCGGCCGCACACTGACGTGGGATGCCGATAAGCAGCAAGTCGTTAATGATGACGAGGCGAACCGTCTGCTTGCGCGGCCTTATCGCCAGCCCTGGATCCATCCGGATGCCCAGAGCGTCTAGGGATGTCTGCTATTACGTCGTGGCGCATCAGGACGACTGGCAGCTCTTCTACGGGCAGCAGGCATTTGCCGATCTGAGCGAGCCGGGTAGCCGCGTCGTGTTCATCTATACGACGGCCGGCGATGCCGGTCTATCGGAAGCCTGGTGGCGCGCGCGCGAACACGGCGCGGTTGCTGCGCAGACACTGCCGGCAGGCTTGGAGCCGCCTCAGAATCCCGATACGGTCCAAATCCATGGCCACCAGATAGCGGTCTACGACAGCGGTTCTGTGGTCAGCTATCACATGCGGCTGCCGGACGGGAATGTTCCCGGTAACGGATTTCCGAGCACCGGCCACGTTTCGCTCGAACGATTGCAGATCGGCTGTATCTCACAGATCGCGGCAATCGATCAATCTACGGTCTACACGAGCTGGAGCGATTTCTGCACCACTCTCGGCGCGATCCTCGACCGCGAAGCTTCACCGCGCAGTGCCTGGGTGAACGCGGCGGACTGGAACTGGAACTGCAGCCCTCAGGACCACTCGGACCACAAGGCGACGGCCAATGCGTTGCGCAAAGTATTTTGCGATGGGGGCAATGCGTGCCACCGCCTCTGGTTCACGACTTACTCAACCAAGGACCGGCTCGCCAACCTTGCGGGCGAGGCGCTGCGCCAAAAAGAAATGGTCTGGTTGGCCTACAAGCAACGGGTCGAACCGCTCGCCGATGCGGCCTTCCTCCGCTGGGAATGGGAGGCGTGGGGCGCGAAGAACTACTATCGCCGCGTTCTGGCGGGCGAAGACGACAACGGTATCTGCTAAGAATTACTGCAGCGGTAGAACCAGTTTCGCTTCGCAGCCGGCTCCGTTTTCCGCGTTTTGCAGGGTCAGGGAGCCGTTGTGGGCCTCGGCGATTTGCCGGCTGATCACCAATCCGATGCCTGAGCCGCCGCGCTTGGTGGTAAAGAAAGGCACAAAAAGGTTGGCTGTATTCGACAGGCCCGGACCTTCGTCGCGCACCGTGATTTCGAGTGTGTAGGGGCTCTGGTGGTGCCGTACGAACACACGCCCGTTGGTCTCCTGCGCCGCATCGACGCCATTGCGGATGAGATTGATCAGCACCTGCTCGAGCTGGTCGGCATCGCCCTGAATCGTGAGCGATGGACATTCTTCAAAAAACACTGGCATGCGCGTTTCGAGACTGGTGACGCGACGCAGCAAGGAGTTCACTTCGACGGCGCCGAATTTGGGCGGGGGAAGTTTTGCGAGCCGCGCATAGGAACTCATGAAGCGGCTGAGCGATTCCGAGCGCGAAGCGATGACGTTCAGTCCGCGCGACATATCTTCACTCCAGTCATCGGGCCGGGGCTCGTTCTTGATCAGTTGTTCGAGGCTCTGGGCGATCGACTTGATGGGAGTCAGGGAATTGTTCAACTCGTGGCCGATGACGCGGACGATGCGCTGCCAGGCTTGCAGCTCTTCTTCGCGCAGGGGGCGGGTCAAATCGGTTACCACGAGCAGTTGGTGTTTGACGCCGCCTTCGCGGAACTGGCTGCGGCGGATGCCCCAACGGCCGCTGGCGCCAGGAAAGGTGCGCTGGATGATTTGTTCCGATTCACCGGCCAGGAACTCGCCCAGGCCGAGCGCAGTGGCATCGCGCGCCAGCAGCCGCTCAGCCGGTTGCGCAAGCAGACGTTCGCCGGCGCGGTTGACCAAGCGCAGCGCCTGCTGCGGGTCAAAGGCGAAGGCGGCAACATCAATCTCTTCCATGACTTTGCGCAGCAGTGCCGTGGCTTCGAGCGCCCCCAGGCGCTGGTCCCGCAAGGTGGCCGCCATGGCATTCACCTGCTGCATAACTTCGCCCATGGCTTCTTCAGGATTGTCTACACGCGCACGGATTGAGTAATCGCCTTCGCGCATGGCTTCCAGAAGATTGGCGAGCGTGCGCAGCGGGTTGGCGACCCGCTCGCGGGCCGCGAAGGAAAAGCTCAGCCACATGATGACGACCAGCAGATCGAGCGTCCACTGCTCACGGCCCGAGTAATTGCCGACAGCCAGCAGGATCACGCAGATGAGGACCGCGGGGAAGCCTGCGGCGAGCGACAGCAGCAGCACTCGCAGATCGTGGCTGATTTTGAATCTGCGGTGCGCCATTTTGCTATGCGCGCGTTGAGGGATGCTAGAAGCCAAAGCGCTGCAGCCGCCGGTACAGCGCGCTCCGGCTCAAGCCCAGAGCGCTCGCTGCGTGACTTACGTTGCCTCCGTAGCGAGCCAGAGCTTTCTTGATGAGGAACTCTTCGACCTCTTCCAGACTCATCTCTTCCAAGCGCGGCGAGCCCACCGCAGCGGCCCGCAATGCCAGATCGCCAGCTTTGATGCAATTACTTTGTGCCATCAACACCGCGCGCTCGACGACGTGGTTCAGCTCGCGGACATTGCCTTGCCAGGCATGCTCGAGCATCGCTTGCGTCGCATTGTGATCGAAACCGGTGATGTTCTTACGATAGCGCCGAGCATGCACGCCCAGGAAATGGTTCGCCAGTGGGCCAATGTCTTCGCGGCGCTCGCGCAAGGGCGGCAGATGAATCTCTATGGTGTTGAGGCGGAAAAGCAGATCCTGGCGGAAACGCCCGTTCTGCACCTCATCGGTGAGATTGGCATTGGTGGCCGAGATGACGCGCACGTCCACCTTCTTGGTTTTAGATGAGCCCACGCGCTCCATCTCGCCGATCTCGAGAACACGCAAGAGCTTGGCTTGCAGATTCGCCGGGACATTGGCGATCTCGTCGAGGAACAGCGTGCCTGTATCGGCAAGCTCGAAACGACCGACGCGGTCCATTTTGGCGTCTGTGAAGGCGCCCTTGACATGGCCAAACAGCTCGCTTTCAAAAACGCCTTCCGCGAGGCCGCCTGCGTTGACAGTAACCATGGGCTTGCCGGCGCGCCCGGAGATGGCGTGCATGGTGCGCGCCACGACTTCCTTGCCGGTTCCAGGCTCACCCGTGATCAGCACGTTGGCATCCGACGGACCGACGCGCGAGACGAGATCGAGTACCGGCTGCATGTGCGGCGATTGCGCAATCATGGTGGGCAAATTGTCGGCGCGCAGGAGCTGGTTTTCGGCTTCGAGACGCTGGCCTCTGCGTATGGCTTCGCTCAATTCGAGCTGGGTGCGTACGATCGAGGAGAGGCGCTCGTTTTCCCAGGGCTTCTGGACAAAGTCGCGCGCGCCGCGGCGCATTGCCTCGACCGCTATATCTACGCTGCTCCAGGCGGTCATCACGATGACGGGCAACATGGAATCGAGCGTTTGGATTTTCGCAAGCAGATCGAGACCTTCCTGGCCGGAGGTAGTGTCGCGCGTGTAGTTCAGATCGATGATCGCCAGATCATAGTCGCGATTTTCGATCGCCTGCAGCACCTGCTGGGGCGATTCAAAGGATTCAATTTTATAGCCCTCGCGCTTGAGCAGCAGACGCAGCGCTTCGAGTACATCGGCCTGATCGTCGGCGATCAGGATGCGCATCTGCGACGGTACGATTTTCATATCTGCCAGCGGACTGGGCTGAACGAACTCGGACGAGGTCTCAATTTTGCGTGATCCAGCCGTCCTCAATGTAGATGATGCGATGACCGTATTCGGCGTTCTTCTCGTTATGGGTCACCTGGATAATGGTGGTGCCCTGGTCGTTCAGGCGCTTGAACAACTCCATGATTTCCTTCCCCTGGCTCGAATGTAAATTGCCGGTCGGCTCGTCGGCAAGGATCAGCTTCGGGTTGGCAACCATGGCGCGCGCCACCGCCACTAACTGCTGCTGCCCGCCGGAAAGCTGGTTCGGGTAAAGATCCTTCTTGCCAACCATGTTGAAGCGGTCCAGCGTGTCGCACACGATGCTCTGCCGCTCCGCCTTTTTGATGTTGCGATAGGAAAGCGGAATGTCCAGGTTCTCGTAGACGGTCAGGGAATCGAGCAGATGGTAGCTCTGGAACACAAAGCCGATGTATTTTTTGTACAGCTCCGAGCGGTGTTTCTTATCGAGCTTGTGAATGGGCTGATCCAGGAAGTGGTATTCGCCCGTCCAAGCGCTGTCGTGCATGCCGAGCAGATGCAGTAGCGTAGACTTCCCCGCCCCGGAGGGTCCCATAATCGAGATAAACTCACCGTCTTTGATGTCGATATTGATGCGACGCAAGACGTAGGTCTTGGTGGGGCCGTGCTCGAAAAACTTTTCTATGTTGCGAAGAGAGATCATTGAATGGACGTTTCCGGCACGCCGCTCCAGGTTCGAAGCTTTCGTGCACGGCTATTCATAGCGTAAGGCAGACGCGGACCACGAAACGGCGGAGCGCGGCGCGCGCTTAAGGGACCGAGACCGATATCGTCGGCGCAACGTGTATGGCACTGGAAGAGCGGCTACAACTCACGGCGCGTTGCACCCGCTGCAGTACCGTTCGCGAGAGTGCGATGCGCTTATAAGGGATAACTTCGATCAGGGAGAGCTGGCGCGCTCCCGTATAGAGAGCCGCGGCGCCGAGCAGAAGAGCGATTGCGATCAGGTCGACGTGTTTACCCATCAAACAGGCACCTCCATATTTTCTTCGACCACCCGGCCGTCGAACAGATGGATGGAACGATCCGCGTACTTGGCATAGCGAGGATCGTGCGTGACCATGCAGATGGTGGCTCCGCCGCGATGCAGCTCCCGCAACAGATCCATAACTTGTTCACCGTTTTGCGAGTCGAGGTTTCCGGTGGGCTCGTCGGCGAGCAGGATCGAGGGATCACCGGCCAAGGCGCGCGCCACCGCGACGCGCTGTTGCTGACCGCCGGAGAGCTGGGACGGGTAATGCTTGATGCGGTGCGACATGCCGACACGCTCCAGAGCTTCGTGGACCTTTTTCTTGCGTTCGGCCGATCCCATGCCGCGATACGTCAACGGGAGCTCGACGTTCTCGTAGACGTTGAGATCACCGATCAGATTGAAGGCTTGGAAGATGAAGCCGATCTCGCG
>Ga0070737_10003490_pt1 | contig 16884 bp, 12 predicted proteins | sample Coa_R1_10_FD_66438 | JGI IMG/M metagenome (GOLD analysis project Ga0070737, IMG submission 66438) | Surface soil microbial communities from Centralia Pennsylvania, which are recovering from an underground coalmine fire - Coalmine... | ecosystem: Environmental > Terrestrial > Soil > Unclassified...
AGCCGAGGTAGAGCGTGTAGTCCGCCGCATCCGTCTCGGATGCGGCGCCATAGCCCGCCGTGCGCAGCAGCTCAACCAGGCCGGCCAACAGGAAGCGCTGGAAGCGAGGATCAGGCAGACAGTCCTGCGTTGTGCCGATGGGCAGGCTTTCGCCTTACCGGAGAGCGGGAAGTGCTGGGCTTCTGTGTGGGAGATCGCGAGAATCAGCAAGCCTGGGAAGACCTATTGGAGGATCTCAAAACGCGAGGCGTCACCCACATTGGCTTATCGGTCACGAACGGCAATCAGGCCATGGTGAATGCTATAGCACCAGGTTTGCCGCAAGCCAGCGCCAACGCTGTGTCCTCCACAAAATCGACAACGTGCTCAGCTACGTTCCCACCAGGCAACAGGAGCAACCCAGACCGGATTTGAAAGCCGTGTTCTATCAGCCAGACCGACAGCGCGCTGATCAGGCGCTCGCGGCTTTCATCGCCAAATATCAGCCCATCTGCCCGACGGCCATCGCGTGAATGCCTCGGGATCTGGATGCCTGCTTGACGTTCTACTCCTTCCCGAAGGAGCAGTGGAAAACTATTCGCACCAATACTGTCAGCGAGCGACTCCTTGAGGAGGTCAAGCGGCGCTCGCACAAGATGGGAGCAGCTTTTCGCAATGAGGGCAGTTGCCTGTTGCTCTTCTCTGCGGTTGTTCGCACCTTGAAGTTTCAGAAGCTCACGATGCCTACTGCATCGTCAGAGCAACCAGGCTCTGCAATTTTCCACAGAACTTGACATACTGCCCCAATACTACTACAAGATTGACATCATGGTTCCCTTACTCTACCCTTTAATCCACATTTCAGTAAAAATTTCTCGGGTTGGGGGACTCGTGATATGTTCAATGCCGGTACAACTCAGGTTTTATCACTTCAACTAATGCTCAGTGAAATGGATATTGCGCTAGATGTCGAAATCAGGGCACAAGAGGCAGGGAGCAAATCGGCTAAACATATCGCAGTTGATGGTCGTTTTCTTGAAGAGCAAGCCGGTTTATTTCTGTACCAATTTTCTCTTCTTGATCCTTGGGATGCGAATGATGATTCACCTGCCCGGATCCAGGTAAGCAACAATTCACTCATGAATGCGACTATCGTCAGTTCAAAAGGGATGACCATCACCATTGCAACCAGAAATAAACTAGCACCCGAGATGCTTCAACAGATCACCCTGTTTGACGATAGTGTTGAATTGCTCAAACGACTGCGTGAAATACTTAAAAGCAATCAGGAAGATCCATCAAAGCTGGGTTCCAAAACTTTTGGTCAGGAACCATTTCTTAGGGGAGTGTTACCATCCTCATTATCACCGGCAATTTTTAAACCCGATGCATCACAAGCTCAAGCAATGCAAGCTGCCTTAGGAAGCGAAGTTACTTATATAGTTGGGCCTCCAGGAACAGGCAAGACTGTTATCCTGGCGGCAATAGCCCTCGACCATTTGCTTGCTGGCCGGACAGTTCTTATCGCCGCCCATACCAATATTGCAGTTGATAATGCCATTCTGAAACTTGCCGACCTGACTATAAAAGCTGGCCTTTTGAGCAAGCTGAGAGAAGGAGCCGCGATTCGCTTCGGAGTACCAGAACACCCCGACTTGCGTAAACCCGAATATGAAGATATTTACCTTCCAGCTATTGTAAAACGCCAATCAATCGGTCTCCAACAAAGTCGGGATATACTTGAAACAAACCTGAAGCACATAGAATCAAAATTACACGCAGTCGCCCAGGAGAATAAACGAAAGCGGGATGCATGGCATAACACACTTCAACAAAAAACGGCACAGCTTGAAGCTTACCAGATAGAGTTAACCAGGTTGCAAGCGAGCGAAGAACAGCGCATAAGCACTCTCAATGTAGAACAATGGCAGATGGAAGAGCGATATAAGCAAGCCAGTCAGCAACTTTCTACTATTAACCAGTATCTAGCTCAAGCGAACGCTGAATATGTTCATGCTCAATCTGAGTACGAAAGATTACTGACGCAGCGAACCGACCTTGCCAATCAACTGAGAGCGGCACAGCAAACGAACAGAGTGATACGTGTCATTAAGGGAATCAATAAAGCTACGTTAGAAAAGAAGCTCTCAGAGGTAAATTACCGAATCTGGTCTATTCAGCAGACACAAACGACAATACAAGGTGATATGGAGCGGGCTTATACACAGCGAGCAGCATTGGAAGCGCAGATCAAAGGGCTAATAGATCGTTTACAATATATCGCGCATCAAATCAACACTCCTTCCAGGGAGGCTGCAAGAATTGCAAGCCTACAGGGATCAGTAGCAAACCTGGAATCCCTGATCGCACAAGACGGTGCATCGCAACAGAGAGAAGAGCGCATAGCACGACAAGAAGAGAGCAACTATGAGAACACCATAGCCGATATGCGCAAGCGACTTGAGGGCATTGACGCTGAGTTGCGAGAGGTAGAGAAACGGATCGTGGAAGAAGCACAGGTGATCGCAACTACCTTGAGCAAAACATATATGAATTCCATGTTGAGTGAACGTCGCTTTGACGTCGTTATCGTGGACGAGGTGTCAATGGCTCCTTTACCTGCTGTTTATATCGCGGCTTCACATGCCAATAGTTCGGTTGTAATGATTGGAGATCCACAACAGCTGGCGCCTATTGCTCAGGCTAAAGATAAAAACGAACTGGTTAAAAAGTGGCTCGGAACAGATTTACTTACTCTTCGAGGAATCACCCTTGAGCTTTCCAGCAAAGGATACGAAAACAGCGCACTCCTTCAATATCAGTCCCGGATGCATCCCGAGATCTCCAATATCGCTCGTAAGTATGTCTATGACCAACTTATTAAAGATATCGAGCGAGAAGAAAGAGGGGATTACTCTCAGGTGTTGCCTTTGCCGAAAAAGCATCTTGTCTTATGTGATACAAGTGACGCTTCCCCTGTAGCGGTAAAACCTCAGAACTCCCGCATCAATATCTACCACGCGCTTTGCAGTGTAGCTATCGCGCGTCTAGCGCTCTCGACACTCCCTGAAGATGGAACACAACCAGGCAAGCAGCGCATCGGCATCGTTACACCGTACAGAAAACAATCCAAACTTATACAAAATTTAATACATGATGCTGGCCTGAAGGAGCAAGTGCGAGTTGGTACGGTCCATAAATTTCAAGGACTTGAGTTCGACATCATCATTTTTGATACGGTAGAATCACCTGATATACCTCCAAGATTAGATTTTATTGCTGGCGGAAAAGCGACGGAAGCACTCCGCCTCATCAATGTAGCTGTTACCAGGGCCAGGCATAAATTGATCATTGTGGCAAATACTCGGCATATTATGAACGCTCGCTTTAGTGACCAATCACTCTGGTTTCCGCAGGGATCGATTCTTCGTAAAGCAGTTGAAGAAGCAGGGCAAGCTGGCACGCTCAATTCTCTTGAAGTTTTGAATTTACCCACCCGATCATCCAACAACACGTCGGATCATCTTACGCTCTCTTCTCTTAAGGTACAGTTTCCTCTAGCATCGATTTCGGAGGAATTAGAATATGAACACTTAGACGATCGTACATTCTTCGACCGGTTGATCCAGGATCTGAAATCAGCCCAAAAAAGGATAGTAATCTTTAGCCCATTCTTCGGCCCACAAAGGCTAGAGCAGATTAAACCCATCCTCATTGAATGCTCTAAGTCCGGTATAGAGGTAGTGGTCTTCAGTAGTAATGTAAAGCAGGATTCCTATTACGCGCGAGCAATTGATGAACTCAAGCGGGGAGGAATTAAGCATCAAACATTTTCTGGAAGACATGATAAACATGCCGTCATTGATACAGAAATTGTATACATAGGCAGCCTCAATATGCTCTCCCACTTTGGCACCATCGAATATATGCTTCGCATAAAATCACCGAGATTCGTTGAAAGCCTTTGCAAATTCATTGACCTGGAAACGATGGAGACAGCGCCAACGAAGTGGGGAAAGGATATAAAAATTCCTATCGTTAGTCTCCCAATTTTACCCTGTCTGAAGTGCGGCCGACCACTAAAACCAATACCAGGAAAATACGGTGTATTTTATGGGCATGGTAGAAATTCTCAATGTAATCATTCCGAGGATGTACCAGAAAGCATTCTAAGAACAATTCCTGATCTCACCAATGCGCGCTGCGAAAAATGCGGTGGGCAAACAAAACTACACGTTAGCCGTAAAAATGCATGGTTGAGTTGTTCCGCGCCCGATCCATGTAACCTTGGCAGGAAAATCGTGATAGCGTAGTTCGTTGACTTCGACTTTTCCCACGAGCTTGAGCAAACGATCTTTGTTGATTCGGACGCAAAGAATAAAGGCAAAGATCACCTGCAGCATAAGAACAAAGAATCTTTTACCCTGTTCAGCAGACTAACACTACAGTAGTTTGTAGTAGCGCTAGGGCAAGTGGGGATACCTTTCAGAACGGTGGAAACTGAAGTGAACCAGGATATATACTGGACAAATCTCTCACCTGTGTAGTAGAATAGGCAAGCAGAAAGAGCCATCTGCGTAGTTCGAGCGCTGCCGGGCACCAGTTGATTGGACCGGATGGCACGCGCAGTATCCCGCGCGATGGCGAGAGAGAAGGGTTCGCCGCGCATGTCCGCCGCATCTCAGGAGCACGAAGAGAAACCTGCTGGCCGAAAACGGACGCTGGTCGTCGGCGTCAACGGACCGCCCGCGCCCGGTCGCGCCCCGCTGCAAGACGCGATCCACGACGCGCAAGCTATGGCGTCTGTCTTGCAGCAGGAATGCTGTGGCTTCGAGCTGGTCCGTCCCCCGCTGCTCGGCGAGGAAGCCACCACCGAACAGGTCAGAACGGCGCTGCTGGACCTGGCCGAGAGCCTGCAAGAAGGCGATTTCGCGCTCTTTTTCTTCAGTGGACATGCCCACCTGCTGCCGGTTGATGCCGACCAGGATGAGATCTATCTGGTGACGCAAACCTTCAATCCCGCCCATCTCAAGCGTGACCAAAATGCGCATCTCTCTTTGCGCTGGCTCCGCCAGGTGCTCTTTGAACACGAGCAAGCCAGCAGCATATTGATTGTCCTCGATTGCTGTTACGCGGGCAAATTCGCCGACAGCGCCCCGGACCTCTACCTCGATCATCTCCGGCAGCGTCTGCGCTATTACTTCGGGGAGCCACCGGGGCAGAGTCCCTCGCGTCCGGGCGGCATCCGCCTGGCGCTCACCGCCACTGGAGCCAGCACGGCGAAAGAGCAGGATGGGCATGGACTGCTCACCGGTCATCTGCTGGCTGCCCTGCGAGGCGATCGCGAGCAGGCCGCCGACGAGCAGGGACAGATTACCTTCGGCAGACTCTTTGACCACCTGGCCCAGGTGCTGGCCTCGTCCGGTCAGGAACCTCATTTCTTTGGCAGCGGCAAGTCGCTTGTGCTGGCAACCCATCCCGATCTCTCGCTCGAAAAACGCCGGGAACGCGAGCAGGAAGCGCACGAGGCCGCACGCCGGCAGCGCCTGCAAGAAATAATCGCTCGTCACCACGATGGCTTTCTGCAAGACCGCCTGGACAGCTTCGTCGGGCGCGTCTCAGAACTGGCCGAGATCCGCCGCCAGATCGACGAATTGCTGCCCACCGGCGGCTACCTGACGATCACCGGGCAGGCCGGACAGGGCAAGAGCAGCATCATCGCCCGCCTGGTGGAGGAGCAGACCCGTGAGCAGGGAGGTCGTAAGCGCGTCGCCTACCACTTTATCCCGCTCACTCCCCCGTCCGATTACCAGGTGCCTCTGCTGCAAAACCTGATGGCGCGCCTGGTACTCAAATATAACCTCTCCGATCTGTCTCTGGCGAGTGCAAGTCGTGCCGCGCTCTGCGAGGATTTCCCCGGCGCGCTCCAGGCCATTGCCGAACGAGGGGGACGAGAGATCATTTTTATTTTGATGGGCTGGACCAACTGCAAGCCGATCAACAGACCGGCGCGCGCGATCTCTGCTTTTTGCCGCAGGGACCGCGTCAGCCGCCACCTGGCATCGTCTTCGTGCTGGGGACTCGTCCCAACGATACGCTGCGTCCCCTCGAACTGCTCAAGCCGCACCGGCAGTACCCGCTGCCCAATCTGAGCCGCGATGATTTCGACGAGATTTTACAAAATCGTCACGTCTCGTTGGAGCGCAATCTGGTCGATCGCTTCTACGAGACGCTGGAAAAGAACGCTCTCTATCTCGACCTGGTAGCCAAAGAACTGGCCGCGCGCCGGCAGATCACCCACGAGGAAGTGGAGGAGATCGTCCGGCAGATTAGCGAGGACCCGGAGAATCTCTTTTCGCTCTCCATCGAGCGCCTGAGTTGGCAGCGCGATCTCTGGCGAGAAGTCATCAAGCCGGTGCTGGGTTTGCTGCTGGCAACCAGCGAGCCGCTCTCCCGGCTGTCTCTCAAGCACCTGCTTAACCTCGCTGCCACCACGCAGATCGATGGAGAACAACTGGATCGGGGCCTGGCAAGTCTGGGTGGCCTGGTGGTGGTCGATGACCGGCAGCGGTACAGCCTGTTCCACCTCAAATTTCGTGATTACCTGCGCCAGGACACGCAGCGTCCGCAGAAGCGATATCTCTTCGATCTCGAGGATGAGCAGGCCTGGCACCGGCGTTTCGCGGCCTGGTGTGAGCAGGGCGGCCTGGCGCGCATCTGGGAAGAGAGCGTCGATGCCATCGAGCAGGGACGGCGCCGCTATGCTCGCCAGCACTACCTCACCCACTTGTATCAAGCTGGAGACTGGAGCAAGCTGTTCCGTGTGCTGGACGAAGGAGCCTATGGCAGAGCCAAAATCGCCGACGATCCGAGCATGCGCGCCTATGCGCTCGACCTCGATCTGGGACGCAAAGCGGCGGCCTCGCCGGACTGGAGCCTGCCAGAGGCTATCGCGCACCTGCCGCATCTCTGGCGCTACACCCTGCTGCGCTGCGGCCTGGCGAGCCGGGCCGATAACTACCCGCAAGAAGCGTTTGAGTTGATGGTGTTGCTGGGAGACGAAACGAAAGCGTTAGGGCTGGCCGACCTGCTGACCGATCCAGCGCGCAAGGCCGCGATCTTCACCTTGATTGCCGGCCATCTGGCAGAGCAACCCGGACGCGAGCGTGAGGCACAGCAGCTGTTCGTGCGAGCCGAGCGCGTCATCGGCTTGATCCGGGATGAGTGGCACCAAGCGGAGGCCCTGGTGCAGTTGGCGACGGCCCTGGCCCAGGCTCAGCAGTGGCAGGAGGCACAGCGCGTCAGGCAAGAAGCCGAGCGCGTCATCGGCTTGATCCCGTATGAGAGGGACCAAGCGGAGGCCCTGGGGCAGTTGGCGGCGGCCCTGGCGCAACAAAACGAATATAGCCGTCTTATCCAGCTGGTGCAGCGGCAGTGGTTGCGAGCGACACATAGAGAGGAAGCGCTCCAACTCTTGCCGGTTGCTTTTGGCTTGTTTCCCCGTGCTCCTGAACTGGGTAGAGCTCTTTCTGATGCGTTTAATTGGGTGGACCGGTTTTTGCAGGGCTAGAGAAAGAGATTGGATAGTATTGAGTAAGAAAAGAAGAGAGATCGAGAATGGAAGAACAGCATAGGGAGGATCGCGGGCAGCTAACAGGGTTATCGCAGGAACTGACCATCACCTTCGAGCTATTGACCGCAGAGGGCGAGCACGATCCGGCGCTGCTCCAGGCGGTGGGAGACGCCACGACCGCCGCGCTGCAACCGGCAGGCTATACCGTCCAGCCGGCTACCTATACCGGGGAGCGAGGCATAGAGAGCTTCCTGGTCGATCTTGTGACCATCGCGCAGCAGGTGGCCGCGACCGTCTGGGCCAACCACGCGGCTATCTCCGAGGGTATTGCGGATCTCAGCGGCCTGGTCACGATCTTCACGACGATTCTGCCGATCGTGCGCAAAACCCGGCAGGTTCACGAACAACAGGTCGGCAAAGACGAGAGCGCGGTACGGCCCCTCAAAATGACCGTCGAAATCGATGGAGGTTCTCTGATAATCGAGACGGACGATCTCGTTCAGGCCGATGCTGCCCTGCAGCTCGCGCTCAAGTATTGCTCGGCCCATCCTGAGCAGGCAGCGCGGGTAACGACAAAGAGCCGCGTCAAAGTGCAGGCGCGCATACCGGCGCGCAAGCGGCGTCCACGCCGGTAGCAGATACGTCTTGCCGCCTCACTCACTCGCGGCTGCTTTCTGATCCCCACACTGGATACCGATCGCTTCGTCACCGGGTCTGCTCCAGGAGCAACTATATAACATTTTGAAAGAAAATACAAGTAAGGCAGATTTTCCCCATTTTTCCTCTCTTCTTCTCCGTTGCTCTCTACACACATCCAAGTTTGTTGACAAGCAGTGCCTCTCTTTGTCGTTTGGCTATAATGCCCTGTCGCTGGATTGTCATGCCATAGAGGGGACGATAGAGCCGATGCGTACCTGGCGGTCCGTGCTTGAGGAACCGCATTGGGCAGATGGATGCACGTCATCAGTGAGCGCCCCGAACATACCGAGCAGTACAATCTTCCGAGGCTTCGTAAGACCCACGGAATGCGCAACGAGCGGCAAGCCGGTAGCGAGCAGAGATAGGCATGTGCCTTCGTGAGAAGGAAGAAGCAACTCCCTTCTCACAAGGAGGCACATATGACCAGTATCGCCGATGGAGCGGTGTGTATCCAGACCTCTTGGGCATCTGTTCCCGCCCCGCCATCGTGGTTTGGAGAACTTGTGCTGTTGACGACGCACCTTCGCAAGCACGGCATGCTCGATAAAATCATGAAGCAGGTTCGCTTTACACGGAAGCGCTGCGGACGCTATGAGGTGATCGATTTTCTGGCCGTCCTCTTCGGCGACGCGATCAGTGGCGAGCGCACGCTGGAGGCGTTCTACAAGAGCCTCCAGCCTTTGGCGGGTCCGTTCATGGCCTTGTTGGACCGGGATCAGTTGCCCTCCCGCTCGGCCCTTTCGCGTTTTTTGGCAGCGTTGACGGCCCAACCTGTGGAAGCGCTGCGGGCGCTCTTTCTGGATGATCTCCTCTGCCGCCCACTCACTGCCGACAACCAGACGGGCGGCCTGACGGATCGAACCGGCCCCACCTGGATGGGGTTTGATATCGATGGCACGCCAGAAGCCGCGCGGCAACGGGCTCTGCCCAAAGGCGAGGACTTGCCCCCGCCCTTTGGGCGGTTGGATGAGGTGTGTGCCCCTGGCTACACAGGACGCAAGCGCGGGCAAGTGGTTCGGACCCGCACCCCAGTGAGCCAGGCGCACAACTACCACTGGCTCGGCAGTTTTGGCAACCGTGGGAATGGACAGTATCGGATCGAACTGCGCCAGGGCCTGGCTACCATCATGCGGTATCTCACCGTCTACCAGCTCGAACCTTCGCATGCCCTGGTGCGGCTGGATGGGCCATATGGTCTGGGAGCCGTGATCGCGGAGGTCGCTTCCTTTGCCTTTGTGACCCGTGGCAAAGAGTACAGCCGGCTCGACCACCCGCTGGTTCAGGCACGGTTGCACTTGCCTCCCGATCAGGTGCCACACCGTCCTGAAAGTCAGACGGGTCGCAGCCTCTACGACTGTCCAGCGATCCCAGCGGGACCCGAGGGGGGATCGTGCCGTGTCATTGTAGCCACGCACCCGGCGGATCAGAACGGGAAGCAGAACAAGAAGAAAACTGTCGGCGTGACGCGGGCGGGCGTGGTCTATGAACTCTTCCTCACCAATCTGCCCCAACAGGGTTTCACCGCCCGCGATGTCGTTGAGCTGTCCCTGCATCGTGGGGCATTTGAGTCGATTCTCTCAGATGAAGACATCGAGCTTGATCCCGACCGATGGTGTAGCCATGCGGCCTGGGGGCAGGAAGCCTGGCAGGTGATCGCGCAGTGGACGTGGAACCTGAGACGCGAACTGGGCCATCTCCTCCCATCGGAGCCAGTGCGTACTACTGAATTCGCCTGCGCCCTCAGTGCAACTAAAGCAGGGCAGGAGCCCGCGCAAGGCTACGAGCCACCCGTGGTCGGAGGAAGCTGGAAAGCCGCGTGCTCCTCAGGAGAGGATTTTGTCCTCCAAGCAGATGGGACGGTATGTTGTCCAGCAGGAAAGAGGCTCTCTCCCCAGGAACGCCGCCGGGAGGCTAACGGTAGCCTGCGCTTTGTCTATGAGGCTCGCATCGCCGACTGCCGCGCTTGCCAGATGCGCCCGCAGTGTCAGTGGCACGGCCAGAAGAATCAGCATCCGCGCCGGGTGAGCGGGTTGCTGCATCCTTGCAAGGTGGACTCGGCTCCGCTGCTCTGGGGCGACTGGCCGCGCCGAGCCCAGCGCCGAGCTTGCATGCAGTTGTTGCGTCAGCAACGCGTGGAGGTGATTGAAGCTCCCACGGCCCAGCCAGTTCTGCCAGCATCGCCGGAGGTTCTTTCCCGGGCACGGCGGACCCATTACCGCCTGAACTGGGACGAACGCCTCGCTGGCAATGCGTACAAGCCTACTGCAGCTCCACCCACGCTCATTCTCTACGGGGTTCCAGATAGTTTCGCCGCTTTCCTCGGGTTGAAGGTCGGGTAAGCCTGCCCGCTCTCTCGATCCCCTCTGCCCGGACCAGCCATCTGCTCCGGGTAACTCGTCATGCCCTGGTTCCCTGGCCTGTTCGCTGGTTCGCTCATCTGCTGCTCGTTCCGCTTGCTTTTCTACGGCGCTTCCATCTTTCGGCAGCACCAAAGCCGCGTTTTATTCAGCTTTCGCTCGCTCCCTCAGAGAAACTGGCTCCCTCAACCTCGTTGCCCATCTCGTGGGTAATGTAAAGACACAAAAGGCATGGAATATTTCTTCAAGCAAAGCCCTCGCAGCGTTTTTCCAGCCCAATTGGCAGCGGCCTTCGTGCTGGAAAGGTTGGCCTATCTCCGCTCCTTCTTAAACGCTTTTTGCATGGATCAGTCGTAGGTTTTCTCCTCTTTACACAAGAGCTTTTTTGAACCTGCATTAATCCCCTGGTCGCCGATGTGCATGGGGGAGCGACAGAGACCATGACTTTCCCGCATGTGACGGCTATCCCGGCCCACGGCTGGTACGTCAACGTCCACTATGGAGCGGCTGTAGGCACCCAGCAACTCTTTAACCCGATTATGTGCGGTGATGTACGCCTGAACGTGTAGCAACAATTTGCGAAAGCACTGCGCGATGACGGATATGCCACTTGCTGGATGTTATCGCGCGGCGGTTTTTGCGACCACAAAAGAAAAGAGGATATGGCGTGAGGCGACACATCTTGTCGTCTCCTCAGGCGGGATAATTCCACTGAAACATGGTTGTAAAACTATTTTACAACTCTCGGCTGGAAGCTTGCAGTCCCCTCATCCGTGGCGAAGTCCTGAACCTGACCGGGCGCCATGCTTGTTTGAGCGCCTGATCCATCTCATACACAAAGTTGGAGCCGGGACGAAAATCCCACGCTGTGATGATAACGCGGTAGCCTGCCTGCTCCAGGCACCAGGCGATCCACTCGGCCCAATGCAAGTCGGACCGGGCGTAGCTTACCAGAAAATCGATACGCTCATTGTCTTCATCCGGCTCAGCGCCACTCTCTGCCTCCATGCGCTCCATGCTCAGACTCCCTCGCCTCCTCCTGCATGCCTCGATAGCTATTCTCCTCTCTCTCCAGGAGTAGAGCCGATTCCCCGGCTTTCCGCAACAAAAGCTGATCGCTCCACGTCGGGTCAGTGCAGATGAGGAAATAAGGAGCCGGTTTTATTGACACCGGCTTCCGGCGTCTGTTATAGTCCGTTGTCAGAAGAGCCTGTTCTTCCCAGAAGGTCAGATGATATCCATATACAACTGACAGCGAGGCGTGTTAGGATCATGATTGAGCACATTACCGCTGGAGAGATCTACCTGCAAAGCGGGTCGCTCGACCTGCTGGAGTATATCGAATTCTTGCGGCTCGATGCCGCTCGAAAGCTTGGTAGCCAGCGAAAAGCTGAGCTTGGGCAATTTTTCACCCCGGCTCCGGTCGCGCGTCTGATGGCTTCTCTGCTTACCTGTCGCGAACCCGTTGTGCGTATCCTGGATGCTGGTGCCGGCGTTGGCTCTCTCTTTGCGGCAGCCATCGCCGCTTTCTGTCAGCGTGAGAGCCGACCAATGCATATTCATGTGACCGCCTATGAGATCGATCCAGCTTTGTCGGAATACCTCCAGGAGACGCTCAAGGGCTGTCAGCATCTCTGCACCGCACACGGGATTCAGTTGACCAGTGAAATCCATCAGCGGGACTTCCTTGAGGAAGGGGTAGCGCTTCTAGAAGAAACGCTCTTCTCCTCACAGGCGCATCATCCTCACTTTCACTGCGCGATCCTCAATCCCCCGTATCGAAAAATTCAGACACAATCTTCCACAAGGAAAGCACTCCATCGGATCGGGATCGAAGTCAGCAATCTCTATGCTGGTTTTCTCGCCATAGCTATACGCTTGCTTGATCCAATGGGCGAACTGGTCGCCATTACGCCGCGTAGCTTCTGTAACGGCCCGTATTTCAAGAGCTTTCGTCAGCGTTTCCTGGAGACGATGGTGCTCTCGCATCTGCACGTCTTTGAATCACGACAGAGCACCTTTCAGGATGATGAGGTGCTGCAAGAGAATATTATTCTCCATGCGATTAAAGGAGCCGTTACTCCTGCAACCGTCACCATTACATCCAGCACGGGTGCAGAAGATGATCTGATTTCTGTGCATGAAGTCAGGTATCACCAGGTGGTTCACCCTGATGATAGGCACGCGTTCATCCATATCGTACCCGATGCCATCAATCAGCAGATCGAAAAACGCATGGCCGGCTTTCACACCTCGCTTCGGGATCTCGGACTGGAGGTGTCTACTGGTCGGGTCGTTGACTTCCGGGCCACGCCTTTTCTTCGCGCAACTCCGGCGTCAGATACTGCTCCGCTGCTCTATCCTACACACGTTGGCTATGGCTCGGTACACTGGCCTAAACAGCAAGAAAAGAAACCACAGGCCATCCTGATCGACCAGAGCAGTCGTTCCCTCCTCGTTCCCAACGAGCATTATGTGCTCATCAAACGGTTTTCCTCCAAGGAGGAAAAGAAACGCGTCGTCGCCGCAGTCTATGAGCCGGCCAGCATACCCGGGGCATGGGTTGGATTTGAGAATCACCTCAATTATGTGCATCAGCAAGGGCATGGATTATCGTTAACCCTTGCCAGAGGACTCGCGGCATACCTCAACTCGACGCTCGTCGATGGGTATTTCCGCCAGTTCAACGGACATACCCAGGTGAATGCCACCGATTTGCGAAATATGAACTATCCGACTCGCAACCAACTCCTTGCTCTGGGGACGCGCATCTCAACGCTTTTTCCTCCTCAGCAGGAATTAGACCAGCTTATCAAGGAGGTGCTGCTGGATATGGCCGAAGCAGAAGCCAACAACCACGATGAACAGGATCCTGTTCAGGCGAAGCAGCGCATTGAGGAAGCCCTGCACATACTCAAAGATCTGGGATTTCCTCGGGGGCAGCAAAACGAGCGATCAGCCCTCACACTCTTAGCCCTTGTCAATGTGAAGCCAGAGACACCCTGGTCGCAGGCGGAGAATCCTCTGCGTGGTATCACACCCATGATGGAGTTCTTCAAGCAGCACTATGGCAAAGATTATGCCCCAAATACCCGTGAAACGGTTCGCCGGCAAACCGTCCACCAGTTTCTGGATGCCGGGTTGATCCTGCTCAATCCCGATCAGCCGGATCGCCCGGTTAATAGCCCAAAGGCGGTGTATCAGATCGAGCAGGGTGCCCTTGAACTTGTGCGCACCTATAACACGCCGCAGTGGGAACAGCATCTGCGCACCTATCTCTCCTCAGTAGAAACCTTAAAGCAGAGATATGCACAGGAAAGAGCTATGGCCCGCATTCCTGTGAAAGTCGCCCCAGGAAAAACGCTCAGCCTCTCCCCAGGCGGTCAGAATATCCTTGTCGAGCGCATTATCCACGAGTTTGCATCGCGCTTTGTGCCTGGAGGCACAGTCCTCTATGTGGGTGATACCGACAAGAAATTTGCCTATGTTGACGAAGAAGGACTGGCCGCACTCGGGATCACGATTGAACAGCATGGCAAGATGCCAGACGTAATACTGTATCATAGCGATAAAGACTGGTTGGTCTTGATCGAAGCTGTCACGTCGCATGGCCCCATCGATCCCAAACGCAAAGAGGAATTAACACATCTTTTCCGCAACGCCCGGCCTGGACTGGTGTTTGTCACGGCTTTCTTGACGCGGACCGCAATGGTCGAGTATTTGAGCACTATTTCGTGGGAGACAGAAGTCTGGGTAGCTGAATCTCCATCCCACCTGATTCATTTCAATGGGGAACGCTTCCTGGGTCCCTATTGGCAGAGATAATCGGCCTGCTGGCACTAGCTCTCCTCGAAAGCCATGCTCATCAATCGGCATTGTCTCGGCTCTCCTGCCTCTCACAGAGCGCATAATCAGAGAGCGCGTCGGGAGGAAAGCTGGCGATGAGGCGGCGAGTTCGTGCTCGCATCTCATCGCCTTCCGCTGATTGCGTCAGTGCAAAGAGCACGGGCAGAATATAGGTCTGGTCCTTTCCCGCTCGCTCGATCACATCCAGCAGATAATCGCGATCAATCTCTGCTGGTAGATCGCCCCAACTCAGCAGATAGACGAGTGCAGGGCAACAGCGACGCGCATACACCGGCTCCATCTGCGTGAGCATCAAGCAGAAGCCCTCGATATTTCCCGCCCAATAGGGATTGGTTCTGCCTTGATCGAGCAATCGTGCGATCACCTGCGGTACGACCACATCCGGCCCCATCTCTGCCAATGTTTGCACCGCCTCATCCCATCCCAGGAAATTCGGCTCCTCGAGATGAAAGAGCAGTTCCCCTATCGCCTCGGCATTCCGGGGGTAGCCAATGGCCCGTATCACCCGCATGGCTATCAACTGGCGCAGCGGTGTGGGTTGGCGCAGCGCTCGTAGCGCGATGGGCAACATTTCATCGGGCGAAGCGGCCATTTGTGCGATCAAGCGACGCTGCTCTCCTTCATTTTGTGAGGCTGAGGCATCATCCAACAGCCGTTCGAGCATCGTTGTTTTCCTCCTCTCCTGGGAAGCATCTGCTCATTGGGAGACATTGTATCTGCTCCCTCCTGCTCAATAGTGTACGCCTTTTTTCGTCATGCCGAAAGAGAGTCGCTTCGTCCTGCTACGGGGCTGGTTGCCATTCGGTTAGTTGGAGCAGCAGGTGTCTGAATTCCTCGACAGTCATTGGTTGTGCTGGCTCGATCGGCCAGTGGCCTGCTGTATCATTTCTCGCCTGGAGACCATCGGGAAGTTGCGTCTCAGCAGGTAACTTCCACCATTTCGCCGGCTTGTTCATCGTCTCGAAGGTCGAGGAACCACCCTGGCCGGGGTAGACCATTCCTTGCTCATCCGGGAAGATATCGACGCCAACTCTGGGCGCCCGTTCCGTGACGAGCTTGAGACCAGCGCTATGACCCATACGAAAGAGATCAACCGTGGTCCGGGTGGCTACGGTTCCAATCGCTGTCTTGATCGGCTCCGAGTTGACATCATCCTGCTGAGGATTCTCCAGGACCTGAGTATAGACTTGAGCATCATGCTGCGGATCAACCGCGCTCTCCGTTCCTCCCTGCGCTCCTGTCGTCTCCACCTCCATGCTTTGCGTATCGGGGTCATACTGATAGTTTGCCCCGTTAATCGTCATATATTCGATCATCGAGGCGCCTGGCTCGATTTCTGAGGTGCCAGTCATCCCGGACACATTTTCTTCCACCGGGCTGACTACACTTGCACCATCGATACTACCCTTACCTGCATCTCCACCTCCGCCGACATCGTTACCGGACAAACCGAGAACACCACCTCCGCCCTCATCTCCTATCCCTCGCAACGATGTTTGGGCAGGAGCCGCAGAGGCACGGAATGTATGGGAAGCGACAGGCCAACCGGCGCCAGCGCTGAGTATGAGCGCCAGAGTCAAGGTCATCAAGGGGATGAGTATTCCCCTTGCGCTTTCTGGGCGGAGCGATTGGCCCTGAAACCAGAGGATCTCTCAGCGGAAGAGCGTCAAGCGCTTGACGCTCACCTGCAATCTTGTTCGGCTTGCGCAGCGGTTCGCTCTAAGAATCTTCAAGTGATGGCCGGACTGCAAGCCTTGCCTGCATCTACTATTCATCTTCCCTCGCGGATCTCCGCACTTCTGCCGGATCACTCCCCTGAGCATGAGATCGAGGTAGTGCTGGCAAGCGTCGATACTTATATCATTGCGCTGACACGGCGGATGGCGCATAGTTTGTCGTTCATCAAGCCGTCTCACATCGAGTTAGAAATTGATGAGATTATTCAGCGTGTGCGCATCAAGCTCTGGTGGGAGCTTCAGAAAAGGAAGATCACGCATCTCAAAGCATACATCAAGGTCCTTGTCCGAAGTGAGTACCTTGATCTCTGCCGGCAGCAGAGGCTAGCCCCTTCACTCAACAGTGATGATACGCGAGACGAGTTAGAACTCGCTTCCGTTGCAACCGGGGAGGAAATGCAAGCTCCCGCTAATGAGCTTGAGCAGCAAGAGATCAGTGCTGACATAATTTCAGAAATTGTCCAAATCATTTGTAAGCTTCCGGCTCGGCAAAGATATGCGATGCTCTGCTCGCTCAAGGATTATATTGACAATGCCCCGCGTCTTATCGAGGCGTTATCCAGGCCCTGCACACGGGCCATAGCCTGCGCATAGTCGATCAACTGCTCGTTGATATCCACTCCCACTATCCTCATCTCAGGATAGTGAAAGGCCAGTTCCATTGCCCACCCAC
>Ga0070737_10003492_pt1 | contig 16879 bp, 13 predicted proteins | sample Coa_R1_10_FD_66438 | JGI IMG/M metagenome (GOLD analysis project Ga0070737, IMG submission 66438) | Surface soil microbial communities from Centralia Pennsylvania, which are recovering from an underground coalmine fire - Coalmine... | ecosystem: Environmental > Terrestrial > Soil > Unclassified...
CAGGATCACGTACTCGGCAGGGACTCTCCTCCACATCTCCACGTACTGGTCTCGAACCTGCTCGGGGGTGCCAATCACCCATAGGCCACTGGCCAGCACGGAATCGACCGGGTTGCTGGGGTCGAAGCTCATGGGCGTGGTGCCGGCGTAGAGGTCACGGAAGATGTCGACGTCCCAGGCCTCGACATTCCGCCGCGCCTGCTCCATCGACGGCGCGATGTGACCCCACCGAACCAGGGCCTGGTTCTGGCCCAGCCGATATCGACGCCCGGCGGCCGCAGCAGCGTTCACGTAGGCTCGTGCATACTCAGCTGCTCGCTCGATCTTGGAGAAGTAAGCTGGGATGAAGCCCCGCGGGGCACAGTACTCGACCGTCTCGCGGCTCGCGTTGCTCGACACGAAGATTGGCGGATGGGGTCTCGTAAAAGGAGCTGGGACGACGCTCACCCGACGGATGCGGCCGTGATCGTCCATCTCGCCCGGGGCCCCGAGCTCGCGAGTGGCGGTCATGGTCCACTCCACTCCCTCGTCCCGCGGATAGGGTATTTGCCAGCGACCGTCCGATTCGATGCTCTCCTCGGCCCAGGCACGCAGCACGAGGTCCACTTGCTCCTCGAAGATCTCTCGGTTGATCCGGTCGTCGGCGAAGCGAGCCGCTTGCTGCTCAGGAGTCCAAGCTGCCCGCTTCTCCTCCGGAAGCCCCGAGGGCGACAGCGTGGCCCGAGCTCCCAGGTGCTGACCAAGGATGTTGGTCCAGCGAGCCTGGTAGCCACGGGCGAAGCCGATGAAGCATCGGCCATTGGTGAGGTGATCGAGGATCGCGGCCTCCTCGGCCACCCTAATCGGGTTCTGAGCGCTCATGACGTACCCGAGCTGGCCGATGCGAACTTGCTCGGTGATGGCAGCCCAATACGCGTTGAGGACACCGGGGTTAGGGCCTACCTCATAGCCTTCGGAGTGAAAGTGGTGCTCAATCGTGGAAACGCCCCAGAACCCAAGCCGGTCTGCGGCACGCACGATCTCATGCCACCCTCCTAGCAGCTGGTGGTAGCGTTCCGCATCACGTCCGATCGGCCGCCGATCGATACGCTCCTGTCGGGTGGCCGGAATCACGGGATAGATCTGGAGAATTGGCTTCACCATCGCAACTTCCTCATCCTGCTGCTCGCTTCTCCCATACGGACTGAGGTATGGGCCGAGGATACGTAGGCACGATTGAGGAGGCTATGGGAAGAAAAACAAGCACATCGACAACCCTTTGTGAGTTGCCACTACAGGCCACGTCCGCTCCAAAGCGCGGACGAACGGCCACGCGTCATCCGGCCTCACGAGCTGACTTGGGGAGCTCCGATGCCACCTCCGTCGGCTGGATCACAGACCAGGTGATCTCGAGCGACCCTCCCCCAGATGGGGACCACCGTTCCCCCCGCCGTGGCCGCCGGCCAGCACGACCCTGATCGGACGGATCGTGCCCCGTCGAGGCGTCTAGCGGCCTCCTCGAGGCGCTCCTGGAGCAGCCCCACCAGCCGCCGGGGCAGGTCTGAGCTGCGCCGACCCCGACCGCGCTCCCAGCCGACCAGGGCAGGAGCGCCGCGACGGCGCGCTTGGGGCCCAGGCACGCCGAGGGCTAGCTCGACCCTGCTGCCTTGGCCACCAGGCCGCATCGGAAGCTGGTCCAGCTGGCCCGTCCTCGGCCGTGATCCCCACCCAGGGGCTCACGCTCCCCCTCGCGGGCCACGCCGGTGGCGATGGCGGCCATCCACCGGGGTCCATCCCAAGGGCGCCCGGAAAGGGCGGGCCCCGGCCGAGGTGCGGGAGGGCCGGCTCCACGAGCTCAGGTCCCCACATCCGCTCGCCGTGGCGGCCCCTCCCTGCCTTGGGCTGCGCTCGCCGTCGCCGGCCCCGCAGCGGGCACCAACCTCAGCCTCCATCAGCATCCCGATCATGCTCTGCCGCAGGCCGCGGAGCCGGTCGGGGGAGCCTCGAGGTTTTCACGGACCTGGTGCTGGGGATCCATCCTGGGCGTGGCCATCGTCCCTCCTTCGTTGGAGAGACCTCCGAAGGATGACCCGGTGGCCGTCGTCTCGACGGGCTGCCCCACCCCCTCCTTCTCCACCACGTCCGTTGACGCTAATCACTCACCACGGACGCCAACCTTGGCCGACACAGCGACGGGATTCATCCTTGTGGTCGCGCTAGATCATGTGAATGCGAACCGGCCCCGAGCCAGGCTTGATGCAGGGATGCGAGAACGTTGTGACCCTCACAGAGCAGAGACCCAAAGGGAAGCCAGGGTCGTGGCTACATCCTCGGATCGGACTGAGTTCGCAGTACTGCCTCCCGCCAGGATTCCCGATCGGGCTACTACCGCTTAGACGGCGGTGACCTGGCGGCAGAAGTCGATGATCAGCGGCGCGGCCAGCGGCCAGAAATCGAAGGTATGGGGCTCCCCCGTCTGGAAGGTTTTGACCCCTGCCTGCTCCCACGCGTCTTCCGGCCACGGCGGCTCCACCAGGCGGGATCCTTTGATGAGCGCATGAACCTCGAACGACGTCCGTTTGGGGTGATCGTCGTCGTTTTCGCCGCTCCTGATGATGACGGTCGGCACCTTGATACGATCGAAGTCGTCATCGGGAACCCCCGGGATAGTCTGTCCTGCCTTGGGCACATACGCATTGAGCCAGAGCTTCATCAGGCGGATGAACTCTTCTCTTGGGATCGAGAGTAGCCGTTCCCTGTTGCGGGGATTCTGTGCGATTCGTTCCTTCCACTCTGGCATCTCGATCACCGCCTCCATCCCGCCCCGCTTCGCCGTGGTGATGTTGGGCATCACGTAGTAGCAGCCGAGCGAGAAGGAGCTATAGACGCCGCCGACGATATGCCAGACGAAGAGCCCGCTGGTGACCTCCGGGTACTCGATGGCGGTGATGATGGAAACCCGGGCCCCGCCGGAACCCCCGGCGATGACGGTGGGGCCCCATCCCAGGTGCTTGATCAGTTGCTGGAGGGTGTCGGCATACATATGTGACTCCGAAGGCCAACGGTCCGAGAACTGGACATCAGAGGCACCGCAGTTGGGACGGTCCCAGAGGAGGACCTTGACCCCGCCCTCGGCCAGCCGCTCAGCCAGGGGCCTGACACCCGGGAAGTCCTTCGAGAAGCGCCCACCAGGCGTCAACGCTAGTGGAATCCCATCCTGCCCGCCAAGGGTCTCATAGACGACCCGTCCACCGTTGATCTCCACCGAAGGCATCTGTTCTCTTCTCCAACTTCAAGCTGGCCCGGCCTTACGAGCGCTTGCGCTTCTTGGCTCCCATGCTCACACGGCCGGAACGTCGGCTACGGAGTTGACACCACCTGGCTCTTGACAGTAGATGGACTTACAGTAGGAGGACGTGCGATGAGCGCCAGGACAATCGAGATGACGAGTAGCGCCACGATCAGCTGCAGCGCCAGTGTGTAATGGCCCGTGACATCCACGATAATGCCTGTTACAAGGGGGCCGAAGCCGCCAAGCAACGAGTTGACGGGCGCCGCCCAGCCGTAAATCAGAGCGTAGTTGTTGGCCCCGTAGTATCTGCTGAGCGCGACGGGGACGGTGGGCACGAACGTGCCGTATCCGGCTCCGAAGATGATCACGAAGGCGAAGACCAGGGATACGGACCTGGCGAACAGGAACAACAGCGCGCCAGCTGTCATGAGAGTGGTCGAGATCAAGATCACCCAGTAGGTTCCAATGCGGTCGTTTAGCGGGCTGAGGACTATGCCCGCGACCGCTGCCACCAGCCCGGATACCCCGAGCGCCGTCGATGCCGCAAGTGGAGAGACGCCAACGGACTTGAGGTAGATGACCTGATCAACCGCATAGACACCCAGCGCCCATGACTCTATGCCGAAGATGGTTAGGATAAGCCACACCTGCGGCGTGCGGAGCGCCTGACCGACGCTCCATTGCCTTTCGACCTCCCGGCTGTTGGCGCCAGCGAGCCCCTGTGCCATTGCCACGCTACCTGTCGTCTGCTCTGGTTGGGGCTTGGGCACGACACCATCTGGATATTCGCCGCGATCCTCGGGACGATTGGTGATGAGCAGCAGAGCCGGCAGGACACCAAGGATGATGACGAAGCCGGCCAGCCCGATGAGAGCCTGACGCCAGCCGCCAAGGTGCTGGATCATCAGTTGGACCACTGGGGCAAAGACAAACCCGCCAACGCCGGCGCCCGCGTTAACGAATCCGGTCACTGTGCCACGATAACGGATGAACCAGTGGTTCACCGTTGTGAATACCGGCAGATAGGCCATGAGCCCATCCGCGGCGGCAAGCGCGACACCGAACACCAGGTAGAACCCGATGACATTGGATAGAGCGGCAGTGACCGCGAGCAGGATGGCCGTCGCGATTCCCCCCGCGACCATGACCTGCTTGGCCCCGAACCGGTGCACGAGCCACCCCCACAGCGGATAGGCGAAGCCGAGGACCGATCGCACCGTGAAAATGCCAGAGAAGACAGCGATGTTGAACTTGAGATCAGGAACGATCGCTGCGGTCAACGGCGCCGCTGTGAAGTACACCGTTCCCACCCCGACGCCGTAAACGAGGAAGCCTCCCACGGCTACGTGGTACCCATGGAAGCGCCGCCGTGCAGTCACGTCCGCCTGCATCGCCTTCTCTCTCCATAAATCTCTAATGCATCGTTCGCTAGTCGCACACATCAGCCCTACCGACTTCCGCCGGTATCGATGATGCGGGCAGCGTGCGCGGAGCGGCTCGGCTAGTGTCGCAATCGTAGGATTGGACGTCTCCATGATCAAGACACTTTCTGCGACTAGAATCCAGAAAGGCTGCAACAGAGTATGACGTCCCTGCCGAAAAGAGCCAAGCAGCGCTCGACCCTGCGCCAGGCGGCTGGCCCCGCAGATGGGACGACCGTCTCAAGTGAGCCACTTGGTCGCCCGCTCCCGTCTAGCGTCAAGAGTTGACAGGAGCCTTGCGCTTGACAGACGGGGGTAGGAGGCCCTTCTCGAAGGGGGGCCGAGGGCGAACCCGAGGCGACCAGACGGCGTTCGGGGGAGGAGCACGGACGTCACGGGCACCGATGGCCACCAGAGCAAGGTGGACGAGACGGCGAGGGTGGGGCTGCCCCGGGGCGGCGTCCGAGCTGCGGGAAGCGGGTGCGGGGCTGGCACGGGGGCCAGACCCCGGTGGTGAACCGGGTGAGCGGGGTGATGCTGGGGCTGCGGGCGCAGGCGACGGCGGTGGTGCTGCAATGGGAGCCGAGGGGAAAGCCGGCGCCTGAGGGGTGGCGGAGACGGCGGGAGGGGCCGGAGGCATCCCTGGGTCAGCCGCTGGAGCGGCGGTCGACCCGGCCGAGGGGAACCGCAAGCTCCTGGCCCACCTGACAGCGCGAGCGGCAACACCGGTTCACCCTCCTGGAGCACCCGGAGGCAGAGGCGACCAACTGGCGGGCGGGGCAGGCAGTAAGGCCGCGATCTGGTGTCGGTGCAGATGGAGCTGCTCTGCCCACCGGAGGATCGGCGGGCGGCCCTGCCCTGCTTCTCGGCGGCTGACGCCGACCACCTCCTCCGGTCGCTCTCAGCCTTCGGCTCCACCACCGTCCGTGCGCGCACGCACGTCGTCACGACGCGGCTCAACGATCACGGTCGCCTCAGCCGCTCGGTGGGCATGCCCTTGATGCGCTGGGAGTGACGTCCGGGCCCCTCCCTGCCACGACCCCCTCTTCTTTTCCCTCGGCCCGACCCAGGGCCGGTGGATGTCAGGGCTTGTCGAAGCGCCGTCACTGGCCCCCGTCCGCCTCCCCGCCGAGCCGGCAAGGCCCCCAGGGGGTGCCCGCAGCAGGGCCGGCCCGAACCGGAGCCCCCCGAGCCCGACACGCAACGCTACCGAGCACTGGTGGTCGCCTCGGGCCCTTTCCTCGGCCGCAGCGAGGGGGATCGTATGACGAGATGCCGGCCCCACCGGGGATCGACGTCGCCCCACCTCCGACGGCGTCGGCGCGCCACCTTCTCACCAGACCCGACACACTCCGGGACTCTCTCGAGGGAGCAGGACGGCGGAGGCACGACACACTATGCGGCCGGATCGGCGTCTAGCTGCCTCAAAATGACCCATTGTCAACCTCAGGCAACCGTCGACAATGAATGGATCGAACGGGCCGACCAATCCGGAGGAGAGGAGGGAGTCTCCATGGTAGCTGCCGCACGTGACGTTCGAGGGCCCGCCTTCCATGGGTATCGCATCGCTGCAACCTGCTTCCTTGAGTACGGGGTTGCAATCGGGGCTGTGTACTTCGTCGCCGGGCCGCTGGTTGCCGCCCTAGTTCCATCGATGAAGTGGACGCTGGCGGTCGTCAGCACGGTCTTCTTGATTCGCTCCCTGATCGGGGTCCTGGGACCGGTGTACGGGTGGCTGGTCCATCGCTTCGGCGCGCGAACGATCATGGTCGTGGGAGGGGTGCTGACCGCGATCTTCACCGGCCTGACGGCGCTGGTCCAAGAGCCCATCGGCTTCTACGTCCTGTTCGGCGTGGCGCTGGCGTTCGCCGACGGGCTGATGGGCTATCTGCCGGTCTTCACCACCGTCAACCACTGGTTCGTCAAGCGCCGCGGGTTGATGATGGGGATCGTGGCGGCGGCGGGTGGCATAGGCGGGTTCGTCTTCGCGCCCGTGATGCAACTGCTCATCCAAGGCCTGGGAGGATGGCGGCCGGCGATGGTCGCCCTCGGCCTCATCATCTTCATCCTCGGCCCGGTGCCCGCGTTCCTCCTGATCCGGAACCGCCCCGCCGACGTCGGCCAGCAGCCCGATGGCCTCGCCGCCGAGGCGGTCGCGGAGATCGCCCGGCCAGAGGTGTCGAGCAACCCGGGTAGCTGGAGCGTCCGTGAGGCGCTCAGGGCCCCTCAGCTCTGGCTCCTGATGTTCGTCTTCGGGGTCGAGGCCTGGGCCCTCGGCGTCTACTCAGCCGACCAGGTCATCTACCTGAAGTCGGTGGGCATCTCCCCGCTGGCGGCCTCGACCGCCCTCGGCGCCACCGGGCTGGTAGCGGCCGTGGCCGGCTTCCTGATCAACCACCTGTCCGACCGTCTGAAGAGCGGCTCCTACTGGGTGCTGATCGGGGCGACCGTCTTGATGACGCTGGGCTCGATCCTCTTCATCCTGGCCCGCAACCTGCCCATGGTGTACCTCTACGTGCTCCTGTTCGGGGCCGGCTACGGGATCCTGGTGCCCGCCATCCCAACCGCGCTCGGGCAGTACTTCGGGGGCGACGACTACGCCCGGATCTACGGGATCGGATCGGTGATCGTCGTCCTCATGGGCGGCATCGGGCCCCTCGTCACCGGGATCATGGTGACGGCCTCCGGGAGCTTCGGCTCGGCGCTCTACTTGGTGACCGGGCTGCTGATCCTCTCCATCATCCTCGCCGTGGCTGCACGGCCGCCGGCAAGAGCAGCGGCGCTGGCGGTCAAGCCGGAGCCGGGGGTCTGACGACGTCCCGGCTTGGGAGGGGGACCGCTCCGGCGGTCTCCCTCCACCGCGTCGGGAGAGGCGTCCGCCAGGGTCCGGAGGATGCCGGGCCCACCTGCCCCCCGCTGGCCCCTGCACCTCGATCACGCCAGCAACCGGGACGCCGGGGAGCGACCCGAAGGTGGATCCGCCCCTCGCTACGGCCCTCACCAACCGAGCCATAGAATCCGGCCGTGCCGATATCGATCAGAGAGATCCTCGACCTCGAGATCTTCCAGCGCGCCGGTCCCCGGGTCGTCGCCGGCGCGGACCATCTGGATCGTCAAGTGCGCTGGGTCCACGTGAGCGAGCTGCCGGACATCGCCCACCTGCTCGAGGGCGGAGAGCTGCTCCTCACGACTGGCATGGGCTTCAGCCAGGAACCGGCGCTGCAGCGCCGGTACATCGACGAGCTGGTGGAGGTGGGGGTGGCGGGCTTGACGATCGAGCTGGGCCGCAACCTGCCCGACGCCCCTGCGGCCATGGTCCAGCGTGCGGAGGAGCGTGGCTTCCCGATCATCGTCCTCACCCACGAGACGCGATACGTCGATGTGACCAAGGAGGTGCACACGGCGATCGTCAACCGGCAGTACCAGCTCTTGCAGCGGGCGGAGACGATCGGGAGGCGTTTCACCGACCTGGCCTCGAGCGGTGCCGACCTGAAGCTGCTCCTGGAGAGCCTGGCCAGCCTCTTGGAGAACCCGGTCGTCTTCGAGGACCTGGCGCACCAGGTGGTCGAGTTCGCAACCCACGCCGCGCCGGTGGACGAGACCCTGCGCCGCTGGGAGTCCCACTCCCGCTCCGGCCACGATGACCAGGGCCAACGAGGGACCGTGCACTTCACCAGCGGCCATCCTCCTTGTGCCTGGATCGGGATCTGGCTCCGCGGCGAGTTTTGGGGCCGGCTCCACGTGTTGCAGGTGGACTCGGAACCAGACGAGCTGGTGAGCCTCGTCCTCGACCGGGCAGCGGCCACCATCGGGCTCACCCTCCTTGCCCAACGTGACGCCTCCCAGCTCGCCGACCGGGCCCGCGGGGTCCTGATCACGGACATCGTCAAGGGTCGCTACACCTCCCCCGGTGAGCTCTACCGCCGGGCCCGAAGCCTGAGCGTGGACCTCGAGGGCAAGCGCTTGGGCGTGATGGTGGTGGACATCCCGCGCCTCCCGGAGTTGGCCGAGGCGCGGGGGCTGTCCGAGCACGACCGGCAGCGAATCCGCCAAGCTGCGATGCGGGAGGTACGGAGGTCCATCTCCCGAGCGCAAGCCGTCGGCCTGACCGGCATCGAGGGCGACCGTATCGTCGCCCTCGTCGGCCTCCCGAGCCGAAGAGACCCCCGCCCCGTGCTGGAGACGATCGCCAGGGACACGGTCACCGCGATCGGGGTCACCGAGGAACTGGAGGCGGTGGCGGGGATCAGCCGCGAGACGCGGATCGACGCGCTGCCCCTGGCCTTCGACGAGGCGAGCGAGGCCGCACACTACGCCTGGCGCGTCGGCCGGCGGCCGGGCACCCAGCATTACGAGGACCTTGGGCTCCACCAGTTGCTCCTGCCACTCTCCGATCGGCCCGAGCTCTCGCGCTTCGTGGAGTCGGAGCTCGGCTCCCTGCTCGCCCACGACGCACGCTCCAACTCGCCCCTCCTGCCCACCCTTCGCGCCTACCTGGCCCGTTCCGGGAACAAGGCCGAGGCGACCCGAGAGCTCCACATCGAGCGGCGAACCCTGTACCGGCGGCTGGAGCGCCTGGAGCGGGTCCTCGGGCGGGAGCTGTCCAACCACGAAACCCGCATCCGGCTCACGGTTGCCCTCTACGGGCTCGACCTGCTCCGTCAGAAAGCGAGCCCGCGCGCCCTCCTCGAGCGCCAGCGGTAGCTAGAGGGCTCCAAGCTCAACCGACCTAGTCCGGCCCACGCTCCCGGGCCCGATCGCCTCGACGCTGCCGGCTCAACCCCTGTGGCTCCCTGGCGGGGGCTCGACGACGGGACCAAAGGCCCGACTGGGGCCTCAAGGTCAGCTCCAGAGCCAGCCCGGTCCGGCCTCGCCCACAACGCCGCCGGGGACGGGGCACTAGCCGGCACCGGCGGCAGCCAACGCCTCGTCGAGGACCTCGACGGCCAGGCCGAGCTGTTGCTGGTCGATGACCAGGGGAGGCTGGATGCGCACCACGTTGCCGTAGAAGCCGCCGACGCCGACCAGGACGCCCCGCTCGCGCATCGCCGTCCGGACCCTGGTCGCCAGCTCGGGAGCCGGCCGCTTGGTCGAGCGGTCCTCGACCAGCTCGATGCCGACCATCAACCCGCGCCCTCGGACCTGGCCCACCTCCGGCCATCGCTCGGCGAGGGGCCGAAGGGCCGCCAAGAGCCACTCGCCCAGGGCGCGCGAGCGCTCCGGCAGCCGCTCGTCGGCGAGGACGTCGAGGTTGGCGATCGCCGCCGCGCAGGCGACCGGGTTGCCACCGAAGGTCGACAGGTGCTCCCCCGGCTGGAAGCTGTCCGCCACCTCCTCGCGGGCGATGAAGGCGCCCAGGGGCAGACCAGCCGCGATCCCCTTCGCCATCGCCATCAGGTCGGGCTCGACGTCGAAGTGCTCGATGCCGAACATGCGACCCGTACGCCCGAACCCCGACTGCACCTCGTCGGCGATGAAGAGGATGCCCCGCCGGTCGAGGATCTCCTTCACCCGTTGGAAGTAGCCGTCCGGCGGGACGATGATGCCTCCCTCGCCCAGGACCGGCTCGGCGACGAACGCCGCCACCTCACCGGAGGTTCGGAAGTCGATGACGTCCTCGACGGCATCAGCGCAGGCGAGCGAGCAGGTGCCGGCGCACAACCGGCAGCGGTACTCGTAAGGGGCGGGGGCGAACGCCACCCCCGGCAGGTAGGGGCCACCCCGCTGCTTGCGTTTCCGGTTCCCGGTCACCGCCAGGGCCGCGTTGGTCCGGCCATGAAAGCCGAGATCGAGGGCCACGAACTCCGACCGTCCCGTCGCCGCCTTGGCGAGCCGCAGGGCGCCCTCGATCGCCTCGGCCCCGCTGGTGCAGAAGAACGTCTTCTGGAGGCGCCCCGGGGTGACCTCGGCCAGGCGCTCGGCGAGGTCGGCGACCACGTCGATCTGGTACAGGTAGGTGCCGGCGTGCAGGAAGCGCCCCAGCTGCTCGGCGGCCGCAGCCACGACCCGCTCGTGCGCGTGCCCGCTGTTGACGACCGCGATCCCCGCGAAGCAGTCGAGGTAGCGGTTGCCGGCGGTGTCCCAGACCTCCGCCCCGGCCCCCCGCGCGATCGTGATCGGCTCCAGGCCGGTGATCGAGCTGAGATTGACGTAGCGGGCGTACTTCTCGGACGTGGAGAGACCGGAGCTGACCGTCATCCGTGGCATCCTAGCAACTCCAGGGCAGGGGCCGAGTCGAGCCAGGGGGAGGACGCCGGCGCCGGGAGGCGGGCCCGCCTCCCGGCGTCAGGTCATCTACGTCAGGTCATCTAGTGGACCGGCGGCCGGTCGATGGCGGGGACCGTGCGCGGCAGGTGGTAGAGCTCGATCCCGTTCTCGAACATGATGCGATCCCGCATCTGCTTGGGCAGGTGCGTGACCACCCATTTCGGGTCGTCGAAGGTCCAGTGCGGGTAGTCCGAGGAGAAGAGGAGGAGGCGACCGGCGTCCATCCACTCCAGGGCCCGGGTCAGCTCGGACATGTCGTCGGGGTAGTCGAGCGGCTGCGTGGTGAACCGGATGTGGTCGTAGACGTACTCGGAGGGCTTGCGCTTGAGATGGGGGAGGTCACCCTTGCGCGCCTGGTAGATCTTGTCCATCCGCCACAGCAGCGGCAGGATCCAGCTGAAGGCGTGCTCGACCAGGATCACCTTCATGGTCGGGAACCTCTCGAAGACGCCGTCGAAGACGAGGCTCATGACCTGGTTCGCGGCCAGGAGCGAGTAGGTGACCATGAAGTCGTGGTTGTAGCTGGGGAAGCCGACCGGCGGCATCGGGTAGAGCTCGAAGTAGCCGCGGCCGAGGTGGCAGCTCACCGGTAGGTCGTGACGGGTCGCCGCCTCCCAAACCGGGTCGTACTTGGGATCCCCCCACGCTGGCCTGGGCTCGGCGTTGATGAGCACCTGGACCATGTACTCGTGGCCCGCCCAGTACTCGATCTCACGCGCCGCGCCCTGGGGGTCCTCGATGTTGACGCAGATCGACCCCCGCCACCGCCCGTGCCAGTTGTTCTTGGCGTCCAGCCAGTTGGCGGCCAGCCAGCGGTTGGTCGCCATCTTGCCCGCCTGGTCGACCTCAGGGATGATCTGGTGGCGTGAGCCCGGCTCCAGGATCCCGATGTCCGAGCCCGCCTCCACGATCAGCTGCCGGAAGGCCAGGTCGGGGTCCGACCCCGGGAACCCGCCGTCCGGGGGGAAGGTGTCGGTGCGCATCGCCATCGCGTGCGCGTAGTCGGGGGCGTCGTAGTTGATGGTCTCCCCGACCCGCTTCTTGGCCCAGAACTTGCTCCGCCAGGGCTCGGGCACGTACTCGATCCAGACCCCGGGCTTGGGGACCGGGTGGACGTCGGAGTCCACCACCCGCACCGCCACCTCGGCACGCTTCGCCGGGGCCTGCTTCACCTCAATCGCCATCGGCAACCTCCTGGACCGGGGCCGTTGGTCTCGAACCATCGGACCCGAGATCGACGGCAACACCCTCTACATGAGGCATGCTAGGGTGCGACCTCCTCCCCAGTAAGCCTCAAAACGTGAACTCTCACGGCCGGATCGGGCCAAAGCTGCACGATCAGTGACCTCTCAGCCGGCGACCGGCGCCGCCAGCCCCAGCTGATAGAGCTCGTTGGCGTTCTTCCAGAGGATCCGCTGGCGCTGGTCGTCCGAGAGGCCCGGCGGCAACTGATCGGGCGTGCTCCGGTGCCAGTGGGGATAGCTCGACCCGTACATGAACATGGTGTCCTTGCCGGTCAGGCCCGTCCACGGCTCTGCGATCTCACCGTCGCCGGGCCCATCCAACCTCCCGTAGATGAACCAGACGTGGCCGGGAAGGTACGAGGAAGGGATCCGGGGGGCCCATGGAGTCTGTTCGAGGTGCGGCCGGCCGAAGGTGTCCATGCGCCAGATGAAGGGGGTGATCATGTCCCCACCCCCGTCCGCCCACACGAACTTCAGGTTGGGGAGAGCCTCGAACACGCCCTCCGCGATCATGTTCATCAGGTGGTAGAGGTAGTTCAGGGCCATGAAGGTCGCGTAGTGGGGGTAGGTGCGCGGGTGGCCGGAGGGCGTCGGCGGCAGGTCGACCCCGGTCCCGGTCTCGATGTGCACGGCGACCGGGAGGTCGTACTTGGCGGCGGCCTCCCAGAGGGGGAAGAACTGCGGCTTGCCGTAGAGCTCGTGCGACTGGAGGGGGATGCCGATCTGGACCATGTAGGGGTGGTCCTTCCAGCGCTCGATCTCCTGGATCGCAGCCTGCGGATCGGACGGGTTGACCCGGATCGTGCCGCGGAACCGGCCGTGCGCGTTCCCCCGATCGAGCCAGCGGTCGGCGAGCATGTCGTTGTGGGCCGCCAGGACCGCGTTGGTGAGATGGCGGTCGGGGAGGTTCCCCCGCGTCATCGGGTGCAGGATGGCGATGTCGACCCCCTGCTCCTCGAACAGGTGCTGCGCGACCAGCGTGGGATCGGAGCCGGGGTAGCCGCCCTCCGAGCGGGCGACGATCTCCGGGTCGTACTCGCCGCCTGGGGCGCCGTACCAGTCCATCTCGACGTCCGGGATGCCACGGCTCTTGAAGGGCTCCTTCAGGTACTCCCGGATCTCGCCGTTGCTCCGAAAGAAGACGTGGACGCTGGCGTCCACGATGCGCTGCTCCTCGCTCATCTGATCAGCACCACCTCGTCGTTCTCCACCTCGACCCGATAGGTCCGGATGCTCCACTCCGGCTTGACCGCGGTCGTCCCCGTCGCCAGCTCGAACCCCCATTGATGCCAGGGGCAGTAGATGAACTCGCCCTCACGGGTGAGGACCGCGCCTCCCGGCACCGTCGGGTCGACCTGGGTCTGGCCGCCGAGGCGGCCCTTGCACAGGGGCCCGCCCTCGTGCGGGCAGTAGTTGGTGATGGCGTAGAACCGGCCCCCGACGTTGAAGACCCCGACCCCGTACCGGCCGACCGGCACGATCTTCCTGGACCCCGGCGGAAGCTCCTCCACCCGGCACACGACGTACTTGCGGGAGTCACTCCGTTCCTCGGCCACCACGCTAGCTCCCTCGCACCGCTACCACCGGGTCACCACCACCTTCTTGCGCGTGTAGAAGTCGATGCCATCCGTGCCATGGACGTGGAGGTCGCCGTAGAAGGAGCTCTTCCACCCCGAGAAGGGGAAGAAGGCGAACGGCTGCGCGATCGGCACGTTGACGCCGACCATCCCCGCCTGGACGCGTTCCCGGAACTCCCGGCCGGCCCGTCCAGACCTGGTGAAGATGACCGACATGTTGCCCAGCGCCGACCGGTTTGCCTGGGCAATCGCCTCTTCGAGGGTCGCAACGTGAGACACCGAAAGCACCGGGCCGAAGATCTCCTCGCGGCCGACTGCCATCCGGTCCGTGACCTGATCGAGGATGGTCGGGCCGAGGAAGTACCCAGGCCTCGACATCAGACCACGGCCGTCGAGCAGCACTCGGGCGCCCTCCGCCTCGCCCCGGGCCACGAACTCGGCGACGCGGTCGCGGTGGTCGGCCCGGACGAGAGGGCCGATGTCCACCTCGGGCTGGTCGCCCGGGCCCACGACGAGCCGAGAGGCGCGCTCCACCAACGGCTCCAGCATCGCCTCCGAGGCCGCGCCCACCATGACCGCGACGCTGCCGGCGAGGCAGCGCTCACCGGCGTTGCCGAAGGCCGAGTTGAGGATGGCGGGCGTCACCAGGTCGAAGTCGGCGTCGGGCATCACGACCACGTGGTTCTTGGCCCCGCCGAGCGCCTGGACCCGCTTCCCGTGCTCGGCCGCGACCCGATACACGTAGCGGGCGACCGGCTCCGAGCCGACGAAGGAGATCGCGCTCACCCCCGGGTGCTCGAGCAGGGCGTCGACCACCGGCTTGGCCCCGTGCACCAGGTTGAGGACGCCGTCGGGGAAGCCGGCCTCCTGGAAGAGCTCGGCCAGCCGGATCGCGCCCAACGGGGTCCGCTCCGAGGGCTTCAGCACGAAGGTGTTCCCGCACACGACGGCGATGGGGAACATCCAGAGCGGGATCATCACCGGGAAGTTGAAGGGCGGGATGCCGGCGCAGACCCCGACCGGGTAGCGGTAGAGGTCCTGGTCGACGTCGCCGGAGACGTTCCGGAGCGTGCGGCCCTGGAGCAGGGTCGGGGCGCCGCAGGCGAAGTCGACCACCTCGATGCCGCGCCGCACCTCGCCCCGGGCCTCGTCCAGGGTCTTGCCGTGGTGGCGCGTCACGATCTCGGCCAGCTCCTCGAAGCGCTCCTCGAGCAGGGCCTTGAAGCGGAACATCAGCCGGACCCGCTCCATGACCGGGGTGGACGACCAGCGCTCGTAGGCGCGAGCGGCGGCGAGCACCGCCGCCTCGACGTCGGCCGGAGACGAGAGCGGCACGCGCTCGATCTCCTCTCCGGTGGCGGGGTTGAACACGGGCAGGGAGTCCCCCGTCCCGGCCGCCTTCCACTGGCCGCCGACCAGGTTCGCGATCACTGACTGCCTCCATGGTCCGACCGAGCGAGCCGCGCCGCACCTGCCGCACGGCGCCGAGGGCTCGATCTTAGCCGCGGGCCATGAGCCGAGGACAGGCCCAAGGGATGACGGGTTCGCCGGCCTCACGACACAGATCGGGGCGGCTCCACCGAGACGGAGGCGCGATCGCCGCCGGGGCCCTGACCGCTGCCTCCCCGACCCGCGACGATCGTCTAGCATCGGTGCGATGCGTCATGCCGTCGTCCGGGTCAACCTCGACCCCGCGGGGCGCCTCGACCTGGAGCGGGCGCTGGCGGTGCGTGAGGCGCTGCGGGCCGGCGGGGTCGAGGTCGTCGAGGCCGAGCTCACGCGCAGCCTGGCCTGGCGGAGGGAGCTGGAGCTGGTCCTCGCCGGGGACGACCCGCAGGAGGTCCGCGAGCGTGCCCTGGGGCTGGTGGCAGAGGCGATGCGCGGGCTGGGCATCGATGCCCAACCGGCGCCCGGGGCGGTCACCTTCAAGAGCGCGGGGACGCCGGACGACGCGCTCGGGATCCTCCGCGCCTTCGGGGTCCACGGGGAGGTCCGCTGGGCCACCGGCCCCGACGAGGACAGCGTCGTCCTGGTGGTGCGCCCCGAGGCGCTCCAGCAGGTGAGCGAGAGCAGGCTGCTCACGGCCTTGCAGTCGGGGCTCAACCGGGGCGTGACGCTGGTGACCAGATGGGAGGGCCCCTCCGAGCGGCTGGACGCGCCGGAGGCGGCGGGGGCCACCCCCGGATCCGATCCTCGGCCGCCGGCCTAGCCGGTCGCCACCCCCTCGCGGCAGAAGTCCAGGATGAGGGGCGCGGCCTGGACCCAGGGGTCGAAGATGTTGCCGGCCCCACGCGCGGAGGCCTCGACCGCCCGCTCCCACGCGTCCTCCGGCCAGGGCGGGTCGACCAGCCGCGAGCCGCGGATCAAGCAGTGGACCTCGAAGGAGGTCCGCTTGGGGTGGTCGAGGTCGTTCTCGCCGCCCCTGATGATGAGGGTCGGGACCTGGATCTTCTCGAACTCCTCGTCCTCGACCCCCGGGATGGTCTGGCCGGGCTTGGGGACGTAGGCGTTGAGCCAGCGCAGCATCACCCGCAGGAAGCCGTCGGCGCCGAGGGCGAGGATTCGCTCTCGGTTGCGAGGGTTGGCCTCGATTCGCTCCTTCCACTCCGGCATCTCGAGCACGGCCTCGATGCCGCGAGACTTCACGGTGATGATGTTGGGCAGCACGTAGACCCCGGCCAGGTTGATGGTGCTGTAGACGCCACCCACGATCGACCAGACGATCAGCCGGGTCGCGACCTCGGGATGCTCGATGACGGTGATGATCGAGTCGCGAGCGCCCCCCGAGCCGCCCGCGATCACGGCCGGCGCCATCCCTACCCTTTTGAGCAGCTCGGCGAGGGTGTCGGCACGCATGTGCGACTCCGAGCGGCCGGTGAACTGCACGTCCGAGGCCCCGCAGTTGGGCCGGTCCCAGAGCAGCACCTTCATACCGCCCTCAACCAGCTTCTCCGCGAGCGGTCGCAGCCCCGGCACGTCCTTGCTGAAGCGACCGCCGGGGGTGAGAACGATCGGATCGCCGTCCTCGGGTCCGAGGATCTCGTAGACGACCTGGCCGCCGTTGATCTCGACTGAGGGCATCTCCTGGGCTCTCCTGGG
>Ga0070737_10003493_pt1 | contig 16868 bp, 11 predicted proteins | sample Coa_R1_10_FD_66438 | JGI IMG/M metagenome (GOLD analysis project Ga0070737, IMG submission 66438) | Surface soil microbial communities from Centralia Pennsylvania, which are recovering from an underground coalmine fire - Coalmine... | ecosystem: Environmental > Terrestrial > Soil > Unclassified...
GAAATCGGGCAGTTCGGCGAGCGCCGCGAACAAGGCGACCATCGTGTCGTCCCGGACGGACCCGGGCAGGTCCGGCTCGGCGAGGAGCTCTTCCGCCTCGGCGCGCGCCTCCTCAGGCCGGCCGGACGCGGCGTGTATCGACACAAGGGCGCCGCGCAGGTGCGCGCGGGCCAGCGCCGGCAGCGGCGCGCCGAGCGACGTGCCGATGAGCTTGGCCGCCTCCTGGAACCGCTGCGTGGCGACCAGCGACCGGACCGCGGTCACCAGGCGGCCGGCATGGGCGGGATCCGCCGGGGAGGTCAGTTCGAGGGCGCGCGCGGCGAGGCCGGCGGCAGCCTGCGGGGCGCTCGGCAACACGCTGCGCGCCAGCCGGTCCATCTCCCGCAGCATGGGCCCGTCGCCGTGCCGCGCCCCGCTGACGAGGTGCCCTGCCGCCCCCAGCTCGTCACCGCGGTCCAGAAGGAGCTGGCCGAACTGCCGGTGCAGCGCTCGCGCCAGCGGCTGCGGGAGCGCTTCGGTGACCGCCCGCCAGGTCATCTCGTCACGGAAGGCCACCGTCTCGCCGTCCGCCACGAGGATGCCCGCGGCCAGCGCCTCGTTGACCGCCGCCAGCAAGACGGCCGGCGGCTGGCCGAGCATCTCGGCCACGTCCTCCACGGCGAAAGACCGGCCGATGACGGCGGAGACCTCGACCAGCCGGCGGCTCTCCGGTGAGAGGGTGCCGGGCTGGCGGCCGAAGAACTTCCTGACGCGTTCGGGGACACGCTCTGCCGTCACCACGGCGCGGCCCGCGGAAACGCGCAGGATGCCCTCGTCCCGCAGCCCTTGCACCAGCTCACGGACGAGAAGCGGGTTCCCCCCCGCGACGGCGGCCAGTGACAGGAGCGGTGGGCCGGGGACCGCGCCGGCGTGTTCGGTGATGAGGTCCGCGATGATCGCTTCCGGCAGCGGCCCGAGGACGAGGCGGCTGGCACCGTCGCGCTCGAGCACGTCGAACAGCCGTGCCGCGCCGGTCCCGGAGCCCGTCGAGCGCGCCAGGATCCAGCTCAGCGGACGGGCGGCAAGGTGCCCCGGCAGGATCCTGAGCGCGAGCAGGGTGGCCGGATCCGCGTTCTGCAGATCGTCCGCGGTCACGAGCACCGGCCCGTGCGCGGCCAGTCTCTCCAGGCTCCGGCGCACTAGGCCGATGTCCCGCATGCGCGGGTCCAGGCCGCCGGGCCCACGATCCTCATCCCCCGGTCCGGCGGCGCCGTCGAGGGGGGCGCCGCTCAGGAGGGGGCCGCTCAGGAGGGGGCCGCCGAAGGCGGGGGCGCTCAGGGCGGGGGCGCTCAGGGCGAGCAGCAGCGGGCCGAGCGGGATCGCCCGCGAGAACTCGTCGGCGGCCACGGCGACCGTCGTATAGCCTTGCGCGTCCGCCGCCCTGGCGACCTCGCCGAGCAGCAGGGACTTGCCCATTCCCGGCTGGCCTTCGACCAGGATCAGCCCTCCGGCGCCGGATTTGCCGCGCCGCAGCATTTCCCCGAACAGCCGCATCTCAGTATCCCGGCCGCGCACTCCATCACCCCCGAGGCCGCCGCCGCGCCGGAAGGCCACCGGGGCCGCACCCGGCCCGGAAGCCGATGATCACGGCCCCACAGTGTCACCCTCGTCCACGGCGCGCTGACCTGCCTCACCCGTTTCGGATGACGCCAGGCGGCGCCGCACGTGATCCGTGATCCGATCACGGCATCGGATCACGGCCCGGCCGCGGCCGGGCGGGGGTTAACGGACCGGCTCCCCCGCGGGCGGCTCATCCGGCAGCGGAAGGCCGAGCGCGAGCAGGATCTCGGGCGCGGCGGCGACCACCTTGGGGCCGCCGATCTGCGGCGCGACCGCGAAGAGAACGCCCAGGATGTCCCTTGCCGGCACTCCGGCGGCCACGGCGTTCGACACCTGCCACCGGTATGACGCGGGGGGCGCGCCCGCCGCGATCAGGGCGGCTATCTTGACGAGGGCGAAGGTCCGCTCGCCGAGGCCGCTCTTGCGGCGCCATTCCTCGCGGTACTCCAGGCCCTCGGCCAGCAGGCCCAGGTCTCCGGCCGATAGCCCGGTAAGCGCCTCCCTGGTGAGGTCATCGACCTCTGCCTTGACTGAACTGGCCATCGCCTGGCTCCTTCCGGTTCCGCCGCCGGGCGGGGACCGCCCGGTTCCGCCGGCGGGGGCGGGCACCGCCCGCTCCTCCCCGCCAGCCTCGGCCGCGGGAGGGCGCTCAGACTTCACCCGCCCCGGGTGGTCCGGTGCCGCACACGGCGGAATGTGCTGATGACATGGGCGCAGGCGGACAGACCGGCCGGCAGGCCCGGTTCGGCCTGCTCCTTGCCACCCTGGTCGTCGCTTACCTGATATCCGCGCTGACCAGTGACCAAGCGGGCCGGGCCGTGCAGGTGGTCCTGTTCGTCGTCGCGGCGCTGCTGGGGCTACGGCGCGCTAGCCTGCCCCGCCGCCTGAAGGCGCTGGTCATATGGGTGGCGCTGGGCGGCTCCGTGGCCGTGGTCACCATGACGGCCCTGTCCAGCGGCGCGGTCGCGCGGGGCGCGGCCAGCATCTGGACCGGCATGCTGCTGCTGCTCACGGTGGTGATCATCGTGGAGCGGGTGCTGCGGCTGGACACCGTCACGCTCCAGAGCATCTATGGCGCGCTAAGCGCCTATCTCGTCATCGGGCTGATGTTCGCGTCTTTCTTCGCTGCCACCGACAGCGTGTCTGGCGCCGATTTCTTCGCCAACGGCGAGCCGGCCAACACGCAGACGTTCCAGTACTTCAGCTTCACCACCCTCACCACCCTCGGCTACGGGGACTTCACCGCGGGCGGCGGCTTCGGCCGGGCGGTGGCGGTCCTCGAGGCGCTCACCGGCCAGGTCTTCCTCGCCACGCTGGTCGCACGGCTGGTCAGCGCGTACCGGGGGACTGCCAGGCGGAATCCGCCGCCGGAAGATCCGCCCGCCGCAAACGGGGAAGGAAAAACACCGCGCTAGCCCGCGCGGGGTGAGGCGGCGGGTTGCCGGCAGGCCGACAATGACAGCGGACCGGACGACTCTGGAGGTCGCGATGGGCCTGCCGATCGGCGAACGCCGCAAGCTCCATCGGATGGAGCGCGCCATCACCCGCACCGACCCGCGCCTGGAGGCGCTTTACTCGATGTTCACCAAGCTCAGCGGGCTAGACGCGATGCCGCGGCTGGAACGCGTCCGGGCCAGGGCGATCCGGCGGGCGGCACGGGTGCGGCGGCCGGCCTGGCTCTCTAACGCCGGCTGACCGCGGGCGCGGGCCGCCCGGCCCGGGCCGGGCGGCCGGACCGGCCTGACGGCCCGCCAGGGCAGCTTGAGCTGCCAGGCCCCCAGGGCGGCCTGACCGTCAGGGCGGCCTGACCGTCAGGGCAGCCTGACCGTCAGAGCAGCTTGAGCTGCCTGGCACGGCGCACAGCCTCCCTGCGATGGGTGACGGCGAGCTTGCGGTGCACGCTCTTGAGGTGCGTCTTCACCGTGTTGACGGAGATGTACAGTTCGCCCGCGATCTCCGCGGTGCTCAGCAACTGCGCCACGCGCCGCAGCACCTCCCGCTCCCGCTCGGTCAGCGGCTCCAGGAGGGCGGCCCCCGCCTTCCCGGCCGCCGGCGCCGGTAGCGCCGGGCGGCTGTCATCGGCCATGCCCGGCTGGGACAGGGCCTGATAGCTTCGCGCGAGTTCGGCGTCCGCGCGCAGGACCGGGAACACCCAGGAATGCTCCAGCTCGAACGGCAGCCTGACGTCCTCGCCGCGGGCGAGGCGCAGCGCCCGGGCCAGCGAAGCGCGGCCGGCCCGCCCGTCGCCGTTCGCATAGTGGACGCGCGCGTCGACGAGCAGGGCGTCGAGCATGACGCGGTCCAGCGTGTGCGTGGGTTCGGCGGCGGCGGCTTCGAAGACGTACCGGAGCTCACGGCGCGCCGTGCCGGTATTCCCGGCACTTGCCCAGGCATACGCCCTGGCGGCCGCGGCGTCTGCCCTCGGCATGACGGCATGCCGGCGCAGGACCCGCAGCGCGGCCGGCACGTTCCCGGCCATCGCGTGCGCGCGCGCTTCGGCCAGCGTGAGCCGCTGGCCCAGCCAGTCCGGCGGCGACCAGCCCTCCCTCGCGCCAGCGAGCATGCCGAGGGCGGCATCGCAATGGCCTTCGGCGAGGTAGAGCCAGGAGGCGATCAGGCTCGCGAGCGCGGCGGCCGCCCGGTCGCGATGGGAGCGCAGGCCCGCATCCGCCCGCCTGAGCGGGGGCCTTACCCTGGCCAGGTCGCCGCGTTCGAGGTATATCCAGGCGAGCGCGATGTCAGCCGCCACGTTCGGCGGAGCCTCCATTCCGGCGTCGAGTCCGTCACGTCCCCAGTCCCCGGTTTCAGCGGCGGCCCTGGCGGCGAACTCCGCCGCGCGCACGAGACGGCCGCTGAGCGCCTCGGCCAGGGCCACCCGGCCCAGGTAACACGCGCGTTCCCCGGCGGCGGCATCGGGCCCGGGTGCCACCGCCTCGCTGAAGGCCTTTTCCGCGTGGTCAAAACGGCCCAGCCACAGCTCCGCGTCACCGCGGCTGGCCAGTGTCTGCCGTGCGAGTTCCCGGTGCGCGGACAAGACGTCCCCGGGCAGGCGCGCCATGGCGTCTTCCTGCTCGGCCGCCGCGTCCGCGAGTGCGCGGAGGTCTCCCCTGGTTCGTGCCAGGCCGAACCGGATCACCGCGACGGCCAGCCGCGACGCGGGGTCATGGCCGGCAGGAAGCCGGCGCAGCAGTTCGTCGGCACGGCTTAGCCAGGTGCCAGCCGCCCGGTGGTCCTGGCGGCCCAGGGCGAGGGCCGCGGCGCATACGCACTCGCGGTACGGGGCGGTCGCGGCCGGGACGGGAATGCCCTGCAGGCCGCGCAGCAAGGCCTGGCCGTAGCCGGAACCGAGCAGGCGGCTGACCGTCAGGTCGCCGACGATGATGCGCGCGGCGAGCGCTCCGTCCCCGGCCTGCGCGGCGTACCGCACCGCGTCCGCCAGCTGGCCGTGCCGCCGGCACCACTCAGATGTGCGGTGCATCAGCTCGGCGAGCAGGCCCGGGTTCCGGGCATGGAGCCTCGCGCGAAGCGCGTCCCGGAAAAGCGCGTGGTACCGGTACCAGCCTCCCCCCGCGGGCTGGATGAACAGGTTGGCCTGGACCAGCTCGGACAGGGACGGCGCCGCGCCGCCCTGGTCGCTGTCCTGGCCGGCGAGATCGTCCGCCAGGTCCTGGTTGATCTGCCCGGGGACGCTGGTACGCAGCAGGATGTCCCGCACACGGGCGGGTTGGGTGTCGAACGCCTCGCTGATCAGGTACCCGCTTATCAGCCGGTCCACGTCCCCGGGCTCGACGGCTCCGCCGCGGTTGAGCGCGATCGCCGCGAAGCGCAGCCCGGTCGCCCATCCCTCCGCCCGCTTCACCAGCGGCATCAGCGCCTGCCGGTATCCCGCCACGTCATGCCTGGCGAGCAGCAGCCGGGTCTCCGGGCCGGTAAAGGCCAGCTGCGCGGCGTGGATCTCGGTAAGGTCTCCCGCCAGCCGGTACTGGTGCAGGGGCAGCGGCTCATTCACGCGAGTGCCGCCGACGACGCGGAGCTTGGGTTTGGCGTGCCGGAGCAGATAGCCGAGCCCGGCGGCTAGCTTGGGCGAGCGGATCATGTGCATGTCGTCCAAGGCGAGAACGACCGGCGCCTTCCCCGCGGCCAGGGCGGAGGCGATCAGGAGCGGCGCGTGCGCGTCGCAGTCAGCTCCGCTCGCCGGCACCGCGACGCCGGCCCGGCGCAGGGCCGCTGCCAGCAGCCGCCAGAAGTGGTCAGCGCAGTCGTACTCGTCCAATGTCAGCCACGCAACCGGCCCGCGCCTCCGCCGGGACGCCAGCCATTGGGCAAGGGCCACGGTCTTCCCGGTCCCCGGCGCCCCGGATACAAGGGTTATCGTCCCGCGCTGCACGCCTCTTTCGATGAGCTTGCTGATCCTCGGGCGCGCTACAATCCAGTCCGGAATTTCCGGCGGCGATGTCTTAGCGGCAACGAATGGCGCGGAAAGATCAGCGGCCAGAGCCTTATGATGGCCGTCGTCAATTAGCGAAGTCATGCGGCCCCCTCCGGAATCAGGCGCCCGCAGGGCGCTTGCCAACCCATCTCAATTGACCGGCATAGTCCGCCGGCAATGCAATGAGTCTACGATTTCCAGGGGACCGCGAATACTACCCGGACTAACAGTTCTATGCGCGGCAGCGGGCACTGGGCGGCGTAAGGCCACTGGCCATATGCCCCTAAAAGGGGACAGCGGCCCTATCCTCCGGGACCTTGATCCCCATCATCGCAAGAGCTTTGTCGTAACTGTCCGGATACGGGGCGCTGCTCACGCTATGCCGCGTTTGCCGCGCTTGCCGGCGGCGACCGGCCCGATGTGCCTCAATTGACGAATTGACGGCTCAGACCTGCGCCGTTTCCGGGCCGTGCAGAGCCGCCTGAAGCTCGGCTTCGCCTTTTTCCGACAAAGAGGTCTTCAGCACGGTCCCGCCGTACTTGCTCATCGCCTTAACCGCCTTGTCCGGGGTCACTTTCTCCACCATGAGGAAGAGCGCGGACGTCCCCGGCTGGATCAGGTCGCGGACCTGGTCCTGGAATTCCTTGTCGACTCCCGATTTGGTGACCTTTCCCATCAAGGCGCCCAGCCCGGCCCCGATCGCGATCCCGAAGACGGGGATGAAGAACAGCAAGCCGAACAGCAGGCCCCAGAACATGCCCCACGTGGCGCCTGCCCCGACCGCGTGATGAGTGGTCTGGACGTGGTATCTGCCCTCCCTGTCCCGCACGATGGACGCGATCGCGTCCGGTTGGATGATGAGGTCCCTGGCGAGGGTGCGGGCCTCATCGGCGGCGAGCGCCGCGGTGGTCTCGTCCGGATAGCCGATGACGATCAGATCGGACATGACTTCTCCTCTCCTTGCCTTGCCTGCCCATGACGGCGCCGACAGGCCAAGTCCAGCCGCGGCGGGCGGCGCGCACCCCACCCCTGACGGGTGACCTGGGGGCCGGATACCGGGCACATGGCTCCGGCGGTCATCCAAATCGAGTGAGGCGCGGTGCCCGGATCGGCGCGAACAATGAACGCGCACGGGCGGACAAGACCAAGCGCACGGGCGGACAAGACCAAGGACGTGCCATGTCAGCAGCTGACTCAGCGACCGGACGGCCCGCGGCCGCGGCCCAGGCGATGATCGTGCCGCTAGCGCTCGCGCAGTTCATCGCGAGCTACGCCGCGACCAACATGAACGTGGCGATCAGCGCCATCGCCAGGGACATCGGCACGACCGTGGTCGGCATGCAGGCCACGATCACGCTGTTCACCCTGACCATGGCGTCGCTGATGATCCCCGGCAGCAAGCTGACGGAGATCTGGGGCCGGAAACGGTGCTTCACCATCGGGATGGTGGTGTACGGCGCCGGGGCCCTGATCGCGGCCCTGGCACAAGGACTCGGGCTGATGATCTTCGGCTACTCGGCGCTGGAGGGGATCGGCTCAGCGCTGATGATCCCGCCCATCTACATCCTGGTGACCGTGGCGTTCCCCGACACCCGGTCCCGGGCGAAGAACTTCGGCATCGTCAGCGGTGCCGCCGGCCTCGGTGCCGCGGCCGGGCCGCTGGTCGGCGGCATCATCACCAGCGCGATCAGCTGGCGGGCATCGTTCATCGCGCAACTGCTCGTCGTGGTCTTGATACTCCTGCTCGTACCGCGGATATCCGACCCGGGCAGGCAGGGCCCGAGGCCGTACTTCGACGTAACCGGGGCGATCCTGTGCGCCGTCGGCCTGTTCTTCGTGGTGCTGGGGATCCTGCAAACCAGCAGGTACGGCTGGTTCGCCAGCCGCGAGGACTTCACGGTCGGCGGCACCGTCGTGATACCCAGGGGCGGCGTCTCGCCGGTCTGGCTGTTCGCCGCCGTCGGCACGGCGATCCTCGCCTGGTTCTTCCTGCACCTGCGCTCCAGGGAGCGGAAGGGCAAGCCGGTGCTGGTCCCGCTCCGGATGTTCCGCGACCGCACGGCCAACCTCGGCATGGGAACGCAGCTCATTCAGTGGCTGGCCATGCAGGGCACGTTCTTCGTCATCTCCGTCTTCCTCCAGCAGGAACTCGGGTTCAGCGCGATCAAGACGGGCCTGGTGCTCACGCCCGCGACGGCGGGGATCCTGCTCGCCTCCGCCCTCGCCGAGCGGTTCGCCAGGCGGCACACGCAGCGATGGCTTATCCAGACCGGCTTCGCGGTCACGGCAGCGGGCATGGCGCTGCTGCTGGCTCTCGTGCGCGCGACCTGGCCCATTGCCACGTCCGTGCCCGGCCTGCTGCTGATGGGCCTCGGCGTGGGGGTGATGCTGACCTCGTCGGTCAACGTGGTTCAGTCGGCCTTCCCCGAGCGCGACCAGGGGGATATATCCGGGCTGTCACGCAGCGTCTCCAACCTGGGATCGTCCCTCGGCGTTGCCCTAGCGGGGTCGGTCATAGCCTCCGCCGCGCTCCCGGGCAACAAGGTATTCGCGCTGTCCGCGGTGATCCTCCTGGTGATCACGCTGGGCGGCCTGGTCATCGCGCTGCTGCTGCCTCCTCCCCGGCAGGTCACGGCGACGGCCGCTCCGGCGGAACGGCGCGGCCCAGAAGTACTCGGGCGGGGTTAGCCCGCCCTGGCGGGGCGGTGGATGCGCACCCGGCGGCGGCGGGCGCACAGCAGGATCAGGCCGGGCGGGCGCGTCCTGCCGCCGCGGGCGCGGGGGACGATGCGGCGGGCCTGGCAGTAGCGTTGGCAGTACCACGGCCGTTCACGGCGGTGCCCTGGAGGGACTGAGCCTGGCGGATGACGAGGTGCGGTTCGCGGCTGGCCTGTACCGGGGAACCGCCGGATACTACGACCGGTACCGGCTGCCCTGCCCGGAAGCGATGATCGAGGACCTGGCCCGCACTGCCCGGGTTTCCGGGCGCGGGCGGTTGCCGGACCTGGCCTGCGGGACTGGCCAGCTCACCTTCCCGCTGCGCCAGCGGTTCGCCGACGTGTGGGCCGTCGACCAGGAACCGGACATGGTGGAGGCGGTCCGGGCCAAGGCGGCCGCCGCAGGTGCGCGCAATGTCCGGCCGATCGCGGCCAGCGCCGAGACCCTTCACGCCGCCGCGGGCCACTTCGAGCTGGCCGTCATCGGCAACGCGTTCCACCGGCTCGACCGCGATCTGGTCGCCCGCCGCGTCCACGGCTGGCTCCAGCCGGGCGGACACCTCGCGCTGTGCTGGTCTTCCACGCCATGGGTAGGCGAGGCCCGCTGGCAGCAGGCCCTGGCCGCCACCTTGGACAAGTGGAAGGCGACGCTCGGCGCCGGGCACAGAATCCCGGCCGGCTGGGACCTGGCGCGGCAGCGCAAGCCCGATTCCCGGGTACTGTCCGGTGCCGGATTCCAGCTGGCCGGACCTCGCCAGTTCGCGATCGAGCACCGGTGGACCCTGCCCGAGCTGGCCGGGTTCATCGGCCGACATCGTTCCTTCCGGCCGCGGTGCTCGGCGGCCAGGCCGCCGCATTCGACGCCGACCTTGCGGCCAGGCTCGGCCCGCACGGCAACGCCGGCACCTTCACCGAGACCGTGAGCTTCGTCTACGAGCTGGCCCAGAAGCCTTACTGACGCGGCCGGGTCCTCGATCATGCCGGCTACCGGGAGCACGGCGCGCGCTGACGTGGGCCGAGGCGGGTCACCGTTGTGGCGCTCCGGCCGGCAATCGCAGCCGGCCAAGCCCGGGCCGGGCTGTATGCCCGGGCCGTGCCCGGAGAACGGCGGGCTGGGGCGTGAAACCACCGTACGTTCGGGATAACCGGGCTGGCCGTCAGCGACGTCAGCGGACGGCGAACAGGTAGCTCTGCCCTGGGCCCATGTCGACGAACAGGCCGGGACCGGCCAGCCGGCCGCCGTCCCGCGTGAAGTCCTCCCCGGTCAGCAGGTCCCTGAAGCGCCACCGGCGGCCGGGCAGGTCCGGCCACGGCAGCCGGACCTGCCCCTGCGCCGGGGACTCCGACAGGTTGACCACGACCACATGCCGGCCGGACCGGCCGGCATCGCCGTCGCGGCTGTCGCCGGGTGTCCAGGACCACGCGACCAGGCTGGCGCAGGACTGGTTGTCAGGCCAGCCATCGATTCCGAGCAGCTGCCAGGCTCCCGTCCGCACGCCGTGGGCGGCGACCGTGAAGAGCAGATCGCGGTGCCAGGCGGCCAGGTCCTCGTCCGGCGGCTCGTCGGGACGGCGCTGGAGGAACACCGGGACCCGCGCCCGGCGCCCCTCGAACTGCCCCTCGTGCCACATGGTCGCGCCCGGCAGCGTCGCGACGGCGACCGCCGCCGCCCGTTCGAGGACGGCGGGGAGCCGGCCGGCGATGCGGGGCTCGTCGTGGTTCTCCAGGAAGCGCAGCAGGCGCGCCTGATAGCCGAGGTCGGCTTGCAGGTGCCCGTGCACGGCCGGCGGGCTCGGCTCTACGATGCGGTCGTAGAGCCGCTTGTCGTAGCAGAAGCCGAAGCCCTGCTGCTGCAACGCCCACTCCATGTCCCAGTAGGCCTCGGCGATGAGCACGGTCTGGCGGTGGCGGGGCCGCAGCCGGGCGAAGACGGCGGGCCAGAACTCCTCGTCCGGCCGCTGCCCGGCGCGGCCGCCCCAGGTCTTCCCGAAGACGTCGTTGGTCATCAGCATGGCCATGTCGCAGCGGATCCCGTCGCACTGGTCCGCGATGTCCGACAGCGTCCGCGCGGTCGCGGCGCGCAGCCGAGGCGAGAAGGCGTTCAGCTGCACGACATCCGGCCAGGGCGGGAAATACGGATCGCGGCCGTGGGCGAGCACGTGCCCGCCGGCCGGCAGCCAGCCGGCCGGATCCGCCTTGATATCGTCCTCGCCCCCCTCGATGAAGAACTCCGGGTGCCCGGTCACCCACGGGTGATCGGGCGCGACATGGTTGGGCACGTAGTCGAGGATGAGCCGCACCCCGCGGGCGGCGAGCGCCGCCCGCGCCGCGGCCAGCGCGGGCGGCCCGCCGAACCGCTCGTCGGCCGCATACCGGTGCACGCAGTACGGCGATCCGATGATGTCCTGTTCCTTCAGGTCGGGCAGTGCCTCGCGGAACGAGGAGAGCAGGCCGGGGGTGGCCCTGGCCAGTTCGAGGCCGGCCGGGCTGCGCTCCCAGACGCCCATCAGCCAGACCGCGTCGGCTCCCGCGGGCGTGACGGCGTCCCAGGCCGCGTCCGGGACATCGGCCAGCGTCACCGGCCTCCCCGCCGCGCGTGACAGCTCGCCGAGCCAGACGGCGGTGTTCACCTCGTAGATGACGGGGCTTTGCGGCCAGCCGGTCATCGCGCCGCCTCCGCGGAGCGCGCCGCCTCCGCGGAGCGCGCCGCCTCCGCCGGGCTTTCCCCGGCGCGGGGAGCGGGGATCCGGCCTTCGCGGAGCGCCCGGGTATGACTGCCGCGGAAGATCAGCGGCAGCACCCCGACGGTGCCCGTCCAGCCGGTCTGGTGGCTGGCGCCGATCCCGGCGCCGTTGTCGCCGTGCAGGTACTCGTAGAACAGCACCAGATCCCGCCAGTGGGGGTCGTCTTGCAGGACCGGCTGGCCGCCGTGGACCGGGCGGCGCCCGGCGGCGTCCCTGCGGAAGGCGCCCAGCAGCCGTTCGCTGATGTCCTCCGCCACCTGGTACAGGTTCTTCTGCTGGCCGGAGCCGGCCGGGCACTCGACCGTGAACCCGTCGCCGTAGTGCGCGTAGAGGTTCATCAGGCCCCGGATCAGCATCAGGTTGACCGGGACCCACACCGGCCCGCGCCAGTTGGAGTTGCCGCCGAACATTCCGGTGTCGGACTCGGCCGGAAGGTAGCTGACGCTGTACTCCTGGCCGTCCAGCTCCAGGACGTACGGGTGCCCGGCATGGTAGCGGGATATGGCGCGTATGCCGTGCGGCCCGAGGAATTCCTGCTCGTCCAGCATCCGGGCGAGGATACGGCGCAGCCGTTCCTCGTCGAACAGGGCGAAGATCACCGTGCCCGAGGCCTGCCGCGCCTGCCGTCCCTGTTCCGGCAGCGCCGCGACCACTGCCGGGTGGCGGCCCGCGAACCCGATGGCCGCGTCCACCAGGCCGGGGAACTCGGCCCGGACGGCGGCGGGGATGACGGTGGCGGCGACGAGCGGCATCAGCCCCACGATCGAGCGCACCTTGAGCGGGACGGAGCTGCCGTCCGGCCGCCGCAGCACGTCGTAGAAGAAGCCGTCTTCCTCGTCCCACAGGCCCACCTCGTCCGGGCCGACATGGCCGGTCGCGGCGGCGATCCAGGCCCAGTTCTCCAGCAGCGCCAGCGCCTGCTCCAGGTACGCCGGGTTCTCGCGGCCGAGCTCGATGGCCATCTGCATCATGACCTGGCTGTACAGGGCCATCCACGCCGTGCCGTCCGCCTGGTCGATCCGCCCGCCGCCGGGCAGCGGCGCGCTGCGGTCGAAGACGCCGATGTTGTCCAGGCCGAGGAAGCCGCCCTGGAAGACGTTGCGGTCGTCCGCGTCCTTGCGGTTCAGCCACCAGCAGAAGTTCCGCATGAGCTTGCCGAACGCGCCTTCCAGGAAGACGCGGTCCCCCTTCCCGGTCCTGGCCCTGTCCATCTGGTACACGAACCACGTCGCCCAGGCGGTCACCGGCGGGTTGACGTCGCTGAAATTCCACTCGTACGCGGGCAGCTGTCCGTTCGGGTGCAGGTAGCGGTCCCCGAGCAGCAGCCCGAGCTGCTGCTTGGCGAAGGCCATGTCGACGACGCCGAGAGCCACCGCGTGGAAGGCGAGATCCCACGCCGCGAACCACGGGTATTCCCACGTGTCCGGCATGGAGATGATGTCCTCGGCGATGAGGTGCCGCCAGTCGCGGTTGCGCAGCCCCGGGCCGGGCAGCAGCGGGTCCGCGCCGTGCTCGGCCAGCCACCGCTCCATGTCGAGCCCGTAGTACTGCTTCGACCACAGCATGCCGGCCATCGCCTGGCGGCCGACCAGCCGCTCGTCGTCGCTGAGGTCGCCCGCGAACACGTCGGCGTAGAACTCGTCCGCCTCGCCGCGCCGCGCGTTCATCAGCTCGTCGAAATCGCTGAACGGGCGCTCGGACTGCCCGGGGGCCAGCCGCATGCGGATGGTCGCGCTGCCCCCCGCCGGAATCGCCAGCAGGAAGTCCAGCGCCGCCTTGGTTCCGGTCCCGTCCGGGCTGACCGCCCCGTCCTCACCGTGTACCACGGCCCGGCCGATGCCGTCCTTGACATAAGGCGCGTCGTTCGGCGAGCCGAACACCCGCTCGTTGTTCGTCTCGTTCCCGGTCACCAGCACGGGCACCTGCCGCTCGGCGTAGAGCCACCGGGTACCGAGCTCGCTCTGCCCGGCGCGCACGGCGCTGCCTCCCGGGCCGCCGGCGTAGGCACGCAGCTCAGGCTGCTCCGCGCCGCCGGCCCAGGACCACGTGTGCCGGAACCAGAGCGTGGGCAGCACGTGCAGCCGGGCCTCGCCCGGCCCCCGGTTATGCGCGGTGACCTGCATGAGGATGTCTTCGGGCGAGGCCTTCGCGTATTCCACGAAAACGTCGAAGTACCGGTTGCCGCCGAAGATCCCCGTGTCGATGAGCTCGTACTCGGGGTCGGTTTTCCCGCGCGCCCCGTTGGTCGCGACCAGGTCGTTATAGGGAAACTCGCGCTGCGGGTACTTGTAGAGCATCTTCAGGTACGAGGAAGTCGGCGTGGCGTCGAGGTAGTAGTAGCACTCCTTGACGTCTTCGCCGTGGTTGCCCTGGGCATTCGTGAGGCCGAACAGCCGTTCCTTGAGGATGGGGTCGCGCTCGTTCCACAACGCCACCGCCAGGCAGAGCAGCTGCTTGTCGTCGCTGATGCCGGCCAGCCCGTCCTCGCCCCAGCGGTAGGCCCTGGACCGCGCCTGGTCATGGCTGAACGCGTCCCAGGTGCTGTCGCCGCGGCCGGGATCCTCCCGGACGGTCCCCCACTGGCGCTCGCTGAGGTACGGCCCCCACCGGCGCCAGCGGACCCCCGCGTCGGCCTCTCGCAGCCGGCGCTGCTCTTCGTCGCTCATGGTCCCCGTTACCCGCTTTCCGTGGTGGAATCTGCTCTCGCGCGCGATGGCGCTCCGCCAGCCACGGTTCCAGCGGCCGGCCAGGGCGCGCATCACCCCCCGCGGATGACGTGGCCGGGGCTATCGCGCCGCCGGCGCGCGCCCGGCATCACGGTCAGCGCGCCGCGATGCCCCGCAGCAGCTCGTCCACCACCCGCGCCGCGAACCCCGGCGCCGCGGGCGTGGTGTCATGCCTGCCCCGGGCCATCACGGCGCCGGTGAGAGCGAGCATGGCGATCTCGACGTCGGTGTCCGGCCGCAGCTCGCCGCTCTCGACGCCGCGGCGGAGCACCGACCTGATCAGTTCCCGGCGCGGCTCCACCACCTGTTCTATGTAGCGGGCCACCAGCCGGGGATACCGCTGTCCCTCGCCGTGCAGCAGCGCGAACTGCCGCGCGTACCGGGGATCGTCCGCGCTCCGCGCCATGGCATCGAGCATCGCGGTCAGGTCCGCGCGCACCGATTCGCCGCGCGGCTGCGGCAGCGGCCCCTTCAGCGCGGCGAACGCCGCGATGAGCAGGTCCTCCTTAGTGGGCCAGCGCCGGTAGAGCGTCGCCTTGCCCACCCCGGCGCGCGCCGCGACGTCCTCGCAGCGCACGCCGTCGATTCCGCACTCGCCGATCGCCGCGAGCGTGGCGTCGAGGATCGCTTGCTCTGCCCGCTCGCTGCGCGGCCGCCCAGGGCGCCGTGCGGCGTCCTGGGCGGTGGCCGGGCCGGCCGTCACGTCAGCGCCGACGCGGCCGGTTTCCGTGCGCATGTCCGTATCGCCTCTCCGTTACCTTTCCGAGTCCGAGAGCGCGCGCCGCCGGGCGAGTTCGCGCTCGGCCGCCGCCACCTCGGCGGCGACCGCCTCTTCGATGTTAGGCCGCGGCCGGCCGGGCAGCCAGCGCATGACCGCGAGCCCGCCGGCGACCGCAAGCGCCGTGGCGGTCAGCGTGGTGACGTGCATCGCGTCCACGAACGCGGCGTTGGCCGGGCCGAGCAGGAAGCTGCCCGCGTGGCCGAGCTGCTGGGCCACCGCCTGGGTGGCGGAGATGGACTGCCCGGCCGCGTTCCGCGCGCCGGGAGGCAGCGCGGCCAGCGTCGGGGACATCGTCGAGCGATAGGACGCGGCGAGAATCGACCCGAGCACCGCCACGCCGAGCGCGACCGCGACCTGGCGGGCCGTGTTGGTCAGCGCGGACCCGGCCCCGGCCCGCTCGCGCGGCAGCACGTCCATGACCGCCGCGGTCGCCGCCGGCATGGCGACGCCGATGCCCGCGCCCTGGACGCCGAACAGCACCGCGAGCACCCAGACCGGCGAGGCCGTCCCGAGGAAGGCGTATCCGCCGATGGCCAGGGCGTTGAGCAGCATCCCGCCGGCACCGACGGCCCTGGCGCCGAGCCGGGTGACCAGGCTCGCGCTGCGCGGGGCCATGATGAACTGGCCCAGCGCGAACGGGACGGTCAGCAGCCCGGCGTCCAGCGGGCTGTAACCGCGCGCGTTCTGCAAGTAGAAGCTGGTGAAGAAGTAAACCCCGCCCATGCCGAAGAACAGCAGGGCGATCGCCCCGACCGAGGCGGACAGCCGCCGGTCGCGGAACAGCCGGACGTCCAGCGAGGGGTGGTCGGTGCGGGTCTCGTACCAGGCGAACAGCGCCAGGACGGCAAGGCCGCCGAGGGCGGGGCCGAGCACCGGAGCGCTGGTCCACGAGTCGCCATCGCCGCCCTGCACGATCCCGTACACCAGCAGCACCAGGCCCACGATGGAGGCCAGCACGCCGGGGTAGTCGACCTTGCCCGGGGCCGGGTTGCGCGACTCGGGCACCAGGGCGAGCACCGCGAGCGCGCCGAGCACGGTCACCGGGACGTTGATCAGGAAGACCGAGCCCCACCAGAAGTGGGCGAGCAGCAGGCCGCCGAGCACCGGGCCGATGGCCACGCCGATGCCGACGGCGGACGCCCAGATGCCGATGGCGCGGGCCCGCTCGCCGGGCTCGAACACGTTGGAGATGATGGACAGGGTCTGCGGCATGACCGCGGCGCCGCCGAGGCCCATCGCCGCACGGGCCGCGATGAGCTGGTCAGGCGACCGCGAATAGGCGGACAGCAGGGAACCGAGCCCGAACAGCGCCAGGCCGATCATGAGCATCCGCTTGCGGCCGACGCGGTCGCCGAGCACGCCGAACGTGAACAGCAGGCCGGCGAACACCAGCGTGTATGAGTTGATCGCCCATTCGAGCTGGCTCTGGCTGGCACCGAGGCCGCCGGCCGGGTCCGCGATCGTCTTCAGCGCGACATTGAGTACGGTGTTGTCGATGACGATGGCGAGCAGCCCGACGACGAGCACGCCGAGGATCACCCAGCGCCTGCGTTGAATCGTCTGTGCGTCCAATGCGCGTCCTTCCGAGGACTCGAACGTTCAAGGACTTGAAGCTTGCGCGCGGGCCCGGGCGCCGGCGCTATCGATACGGAACTGATCCGTATCGGAATCTATTCCGGGGCGGTCCGGCCGCTTCGGCGCCGGGCACGGCGATAGCCGCGGCCCGGCGGGCGGGGCGCCGGCCCGGTGAGCGGGGCGCGGGCGGGGCGCCGGCGCTAGAGGGCTACATCCGCCTGGCGGAGTTCGCCTGTAGCGGGATTGACCTGCACGGACAGCACCACCGTGGCGTGCTCGCCGGTCAGCTCCATGCTC
>Ga0070737_10003494_pt1 | contig 16866 bp, 17 predicted proteins | sample Coa_R1_10_FD_66438 | JGI IMG/M metagenome (GOLD analysis project Ga0070737, IMG submission 66438) | Surface soil microbial communities from Centralia Pennsylvania, which are recovering from an underground coalmine fire - Coalmine... | ecosystem: Environmental > Terrestrial > Soil > Unclassified...
CTATTTAGAGGCGGAGTATCTGCCGGAGCACAACCAGCGCTTTGGGCGCGGGGCGGCGCGACGGGAGGATTACCACCGTCGGGCGCCGTGCGGGGCGAAGCTGGAGAAGATTTTCCGCCTGGAAACGGAGCGCGTGATCGGCGACGACTGGGTGGTGCGCTACGCCAACCGGTTTTTCCAGCTCGAACCGGAGAGCCGGAACTACGCCCCGGCGCGAGGCCGCGTGCTGGTGTGCGAGGGGCCGGAGGGTCGGCTGGAGATTGAGTACCGCGGGCGGGCGGTGCGGTGGCGGGAGATGGCGCCGCCCGCCCCGCCGACGGTCGCCGAGCGGACCGGTGGGCGGACTTGGCGGCCCGCGAAACGGAGGGGGGTGCCGCCGGCCGATCATCCGTGGCGGCAGAGCATCCGCCGTGTCGTCGAGAGGCGCGGGGCAGCGGGGCCGTCGTGGGCCTTGCCCGTCGCTTCGCCCTAAACGCTCGCCCTGCGGGCTCGCAGGGCTCCGCTCCGGACAAGGCCCACGACAAAGACAAAAGCTAAAACAGGAACAAAAAGCCAAAACAAAAGGGGGACATTCTTAATGAGGTAAGAAAGGGGACATTTTAAAAGAGCTTTGACACCCAGGGGACAGGAGGTGTGACTTAACAAGACGACAAGGAACAGGAACTCCCGCATGTGATGTTGCGGAAACCAAACGCTGGTGAGGCCGCGCGGAGCTCGACGGAATGAACCTCAGGCGCCGCGCGGCTGCCAGTGAAGTTGAGTTGACAGGAAAAAAGACGATGACCACGCCACAGCTTTTGAACGACATTATTGCGACAATGCTGGCGCTGTCGCTGCCGACGGCGCTCCTGTCGCTGGTGCTCGCCGGGCTCAGCCTGCGGCGGGAAGGCGGAGTGATGAGCGGAGGATTTACAAAGTGGGTCTTCTGGTCGGTGGTTTTTTGGACGCTTCAGCCGCTGCTGAGCTGGTTTCCGTCGTTTGGTTTGGCAGCGCCCATACCCACAGGCGGGATACAGTCGCCGTGGCTTTCAAGTTTTTCGACGGATATGCATACGTTCGTCGACAGCTTTGTGATGGCGAAACTGGTGCCGGTACTCGCGGCTTTCATGGTGATACGGGCAATTATCGACGCCGCCCAGGGACAAAATCCGCTGCTCTCGATTCTTGCGGCGATATTTCTGCTGGGGGCGCAGGGAGTCGTGAGTCTGTTTCAGTCCTGGGACAGCGGCACGCAATACACAACCGTGGATGTGCTGGCCGGGGCATGGACGTATCTCGCAGGCACAATCATGCCGATTGCGGCGGGGCTTGCGATTATCTGGGGCATCTTCAACTACGCCACGCACAAGCCGTGGCTGCGGATGGCGGTTGTGGTGCTCGCCATACTGTGCGTTTCAGGCATCTGGAAACTCGTACTCACAATGATGAGCTCGTGAGAGGGCAAGAGGCATGTCCGTCTACAACGGGATTCTGAATCTGACGAACTGGGCCGGCAACGTGATCATGCCGGTCGTTACCGGGCTGTTCATCGCCATGGCGGTGGTGAACTTTTCGCGCGGCCGGGAATACTCGCACCAGGTGTATGCGGGCCTGCTTTGCTTACTGGTTTCAGGCCTGCTGCGAGCGATGGAGACGTTTGCCGGGCAGCGGGCATGGAATGACCCGGATGTTTTTGGCGTGGCGATCCGCACCTTTGTCAATTGGACGGCGAATGTGTTGTTGCCGGTCTATGCGGCGCTCCAGGTCGCGGTCGGGGTGCTCGATATGACGACCAATATCCGGTTCCACCACGAGGCAGGCTGGATCCGGCATTTTGCGGCTGCCGGATTGTGTCTCCTAGTTTCGGGGATGCTGCGGCTGGGCGAATTCTTTGTAATCCATGGTGCGGGGGGAATTCCTTAGCGTTGCTATAAGGGACCGAGTGGAGCAAGGAGCACGGACATGGCGCTTGAGGTGACACGTTTGCAACACAACCTGCGGATGCGAGTGCGCTTCTTTGGCCTGGAGGCGGAAGACATCTTCATTCTGCTCATTATTGCAATCATCGGGCAGTTCCTGGGGAAGCTCGTCAACCGGGACCTTTTGGGGCTCCCGATGTCGATTGTGCTCGAGTGGGGAGTGCCGGCGCTTGCTGTTCCTGGCCTGATGCTTTTCAAATATGGCAAGCAACAGCACTACTTCTCCGATTTCATTGCCTATCGCTCCAAGCCTCATGTCTACTCCGCGCAAGAGCGGGACACACAACTAGCAAAGCCTTATTTAAAGGAGGATGCCTGATGCCCGTGACGCTTGAGCAATATCGCCGGACGCAGAAAGCCCCCGCCTTATGCGAGCAGTTGAAGGTCCGCGCCCTGCTGGACAACGTAGCCATTCAGCTCGATGGTTCCTTTGTCGCCGGCTACGAGCTTTCGGGCGTCAACTCCTATTATGCAAGCGACGAGCAGCGGAACCGGACGAAGGGCCAGCTTGAAGCCCTGATACGCGCGCTTCCTGAGCGCTCGATGCAGATGCAGGTGCGGTTCGAGATCGCCGAAGGCACGGGCGGAGCGATTGACCGGTATAAACATGAGAACCGGAGCGAGAGCCCCGTTCTTCAGACGCTTGACCGCGAGCGGATCGCGGCTTGGCGGGCGAAGGAGGAGGCGCGCTATTACCTGCGGCACTTTTTGCACGCTTACTTCATCTGGGACCCGCGCGTGCATCATCAGCAGCGGGACACAGACTGGAGCCAGAAGTTCAGCTATAGCCTCTCAGCTAAAAAGGTGATTGGGCGCAGCCGGCAAGAGCACGAAGATCTCCTGGCGGAGTTTGAGAGCTTGCTCGCGGGAGTCGAGGGCACGCTTTATGCGACGGGTCTCGAGGCGCGGCGGATGACGCACAACGATATCTTCCTTGAGATCAAGCGAGCGCTTAATCCCCTGATCGACGACACCCACCCTTACCGGGAGCCCGCCCTGGCGCTTTTCCCCGAAAGCGCTCGCAGCCAGATGGCCAATGTGAATATCGAAGATGAGACCGACGATTACCTCAAGATTGGCGGCCTGCTTTATTCGTGGGTGACGGTCAAAGACCTGCCGGACGCGACGTTTCCCGGAATCTTGCGGGAACTCTCCGTGGTGGATTTTCCGATTGTGGCGAACGTCCAGGTGGGGCTACCCGACCATGCACAGGCAGTGAAGGGGTTCAAAAAGCAGTTACGGAAGATGACCGCAGCGCAGCGAGATATTCATGGCGGTTTCAGGCTTGACATGGACGCGCAGGTCGCACAGGGGGAGCTGATGCAGGTGCTAAACGACCTGATTTCGAGCTCGCTCCGGGCCTCAATGGTGAGCGTGATTGTCAGTGTGCAGACCTCGCAACCCGTGCGCAACCGGCGGGAGATGGAAGAGGCGGAGCGGGTGCTCGCGGACCGCCGGCAGCGGGTGCTGCACGCTATCGCCCGGATGAACGGGGCGCGCGGGATCTTTGAGGATGCAGCGAAGAAGCGGCTGTTCTTCTCGGGCCTGCCGGCAATGGCCGATCATGAGAACTTCCGTGAGCATGACGCCCTCACCTTGCATGCGGCAGACCTGCTACCGGTTGAGGCGCCGTGGCGGGGGACGCCGAACTCGCCGCTGACGCTCTTTGAGACGCCTTACCGCCAGCTGATCCCGTTCTCTCTGTTTGATGCGAGCCTGAGCGATGCCAACGGGTTGATCTGTGGGGCACGGGCAGCGGCAAGACATTTCTGATGCAGCAGATTTTGCTGATGCTGGCGCGGTTGGGGGCGATGATCTCGATTCTGGAGCGCGGCCAGTCGTACGAGCCGCTGGTCCGGTTGTGCGGATCATCACCGTAGACCTCGAAGGTGCTGAGACGCTTAATCCCTGGGATTTGCCTCCCGCGAGATCGAGCCCAGCCGGGAAAAGATTGCATTCCTCAAGAGCCTGACGCGGCACATGATCGGAGAAACTCCGGGCACGGACACTTCGCTGCTCGATAGCGTGCTGACGGACGCGATTGCGAGGACCTACAAGCGGCGGGCGGCGCAGTTGTCGAGTCCCATTCCCACGTTTTCGGATCTCAAGGATGAGCTTTCGCAGTGGCGGGATGAAGAGCGCAACTAGCGGGGCGATGGATGAGGCGCGGCTGGCAGCGCTGAAGCTGCGCCCATGGGCGGGCGAGAAGGGAGTCTATTCCAAGCTTTTTGACGCTCCCACCAGCATGCGCCTGGATAACAACTGGCTCTATTTCGACGTTGAGAAGCTGAGTTCGGACGCGAGACTCGAGACAGCGATGAGTATGGTGATTGCGAATGCGGTTGCGAAGCGCGCAGCGGGCAAGGCCGGCCAGGCGTCAATTACGGTGCTCGATGGGTGCTGGTTTTTGCTGGATTCGCCGGCCCTAGAACATTTCCATTTATCATGTAGCGTATCGGGCGCTAAAAAAGAAGCCTTTGCAATCGGCGGCGGAAACGGATTGGAAGGCTATTTTCGCTGCGCGCAGCAGTTGTTCTTCGGTCCGGGGAGCCTGGCTGCGCAGGGATTGTTTGATTTTGCTCCCCAGGGGCTCGATGGGATTGAAGTCGGGCGAATAGGGCGGGAGGTACAGCAGCCGAGCGCCGACCGCTTCGAGGGCTTCCCGGACGCCTGGGATTTTGTGCGTCGCCCGATTGTCCAGAATGACTACCTCGCCGGGGTGCAGGGCAGGCGCGAGCCCCTGCTTCACCCAAGCCCAGAACATTTCACCGTTCAAGGGGCCCTCAAAAAGCCAAGGAGCACAGGGACCTTGCAGACGAATGCTGGAGATCAAGGTGCTGGTCTGATAGTGTCCCTGCGGGATGCGCGCTCGCAGTCTTGCGCCGCCCAGCGCGCGGCCCCGCAGCCGGGTCATCTTGGTGTTGGCTCCGCTTTCGTCCACGAACACCCGACGGGCCGTGGGCTCGACCGCCAACTCCTCATGCCAACGCGCCCTTCTTTCGGCGACGTCGGGACGTTCTTGTTCGGCGGCGGCCAGAGTTTTTTTTAAAGTTCCACCCCAGCCGCCGCAGCCAGAGATCGATCGTGGAGGTGCGGAAGGGGCGATCCAGCCCCGCCCCCAACTCGGCCAGCGTGGCGTCGGGGTGTTGGGAGAGAAGTTGGCGCAGGCGTCGTTTTCGCTCTTCGGTGAGCAACGTCTTGCGTCCACATAAATCCGTCCGTGGCTCCAGCCGCCGACGCTCGCGAAACTGCTGACGCACGCGGCGCACCGCTGCAATGCAGAAACCAGAAAACTGCGCGATCTCTCGCGTGCTCCGGCCTTGTTCGTAAAGTTCCAGAATGCGCTTGCGAATCGGAATCGGAATGGCTCACATGAGCACACTCTGACACGAAAGTCCGTCCTTCGCAAGCTACATTATTTATGGAAATGCTCTAGACTGGATGGAAGCGGGAAACCGGATCTTCAAGGTTCTCGGCAAGAAATATTTCACCCCTTATGACGATCGGGATGACCGCGATCGGCGGATCAGGAAAGAGGAGATCGAAGCTTTGGAGGGATGATTCAGCTTTCTTCGCGGATTCTTGAGGAGAGCCGGGTTTAAGCCGAAGCCTTGTTGTCAGCAAGGGCGGAATTAACGGCTGTTCCGCCCGCAGTCCGTAATTTTCTCAGCTCAGCATCCAGGTGGGATGCCACATTCTTTGCATAGCGGATGAAGTGATGTCCTGAAAGCAGAATCGTGATGCCCATGCTGAGTTTGGGCGGATCGCCGGACCAGTTGCAGATAAGCTGGAATAGAAACTTCCAGTACGCCTTCCGATAAGAGGAGAGTATTCCCTGGCGGAAAATGGAACGCGCTAAAATCCTGAGCATGGCCCAGAGCGGATAGTCCGTGGCCTTCTGCTGTTCACGGACCTGCCATCGCTGAAGCGAACGATACGCACGATCGTAAAATGCCGCGGGAGAATATAGAGCAACAAGCATTTCACGGAAGCCCCGCAGCAAAACGGAGAGCGGGAGTAACGGCCGAAAATTGGGCGTGTCGAAATTGCTCGTTGCGTCACTCTTGTCGAGCATCCGGCCCTCTCTCAACATGCGGGCATGAAGAGGAGTTGTAGCAGGCGCTTGCAAGAAGCCAGCCATGGCCCAGGGAATGGCCGCGCGCTCGATGAAATCTCTTTGCCGCTCGAAAATGTCCGCCGTATCAGAATCGAACCCGAGGATGAATCCCCCCGTGACCCAAAGACCCTGACTCTGGATGGAGCGAATGCATTCCAGCGGATCGCGCCGCAGATTTTGAAACTTCCTGGCCTCCGCCAGGGACTCTTTCGAGGGACTTTCAATCCCGACGAAGACGTAAAAAAAGTTCGCCTTCACCATCGCCTCGATCAGCTCCGGCCTTTGCGCCAAATCCATCGAAGCCTCGGTGTAAAACAAGAACGGAGTGCCGTGCGATTGCTGCCAATCCTGCAGGCTCTGAGCCAGTTCGAATGCGCGTTTATGGTTGCCGATGAAGTTGTCATCGACGATGAAAACCTGGTCGCGCCAGCCGAGCTCGAACAGGGCGTCGAGTTCTGCCATCAACTGGCTTGGAGATTTGGTCCGGGGCTTTCTTCCGTAGATGGTGATGATGTCGCAGAACTCACACTGGAATGGGCAGCCGCGTGAAAACTGCACGGCCATGGAGGCGTATTTCTTGATTTTGAGCAGGTCAAAGCGGGGAACCGGAGTCTTGCTGACATCCGGCTTGTCCTTAATGTCATAAAGCCGCCTTGCCGAGCCGCGCTCGAGATCGGCGGCAATTTCATGGAAGACCTCGTCCGGCTCCCCCACTACCACATGATCCGCCTCCTTCAGCAGGACCTGCGGTTCGCTGCTGGCGTACGGGCCGCCCACGATGGTGCGCCTTCCCAGGCGGCGAGCGCGGAGGAGCGTCCGGTGCATATCTTCCTTCTGGACGCGCATTCCGCTGACCATGACGAGGTCAGCCCAGAGGATATCCGCATCCTCTAGATCTTCGAAGCTGCGGTCGATCAGCCGGATCGTCCAACTTTTTGGGCACAGCGCGGCCACGGTAAGGAGGCCCAGCGGGGGATGGATGGTCTCTTCGGGAATGAGTTCCATCATTCCACTGAAGCTCCAGAACGAGGACGGAAACCGCGGCCAAATCATCAGAACTTTGAGTGCCGCGCCGAGAGGGGCGAAGCTGCGCTCACTGGGGCTTGCGGCCGCTCCCGGATGCTCGGGGAAATTCACGAGGCGAGGCCCAGATTCTTGCCGGTGCGAAGCCGCAGTTTTTCCGCTATCAAGGACGAATGTCATGGATTTTCACCCATTCAGGCTTCCAGCTCCGGCGCGCTTCGGGCGGTTTTCTCGTTGTACCTTCTGCAAAATTGGTCCTCGGCTACATCCGTTTGAGAGGACTCATACACAATCTTGTTAAGCCGCTTGCCGCTCGAAGAGGCAGAGACTGCTTCAATCGTGGCGCGAATTCCATCCTGAGCCCCTGGAAAACCAACCGCAACAGGGAGCGGCGGTTTTCGATGAGGAGTCGCACCCAGTCTCTTCGTCTCATTTGAGGAAAATAGATTCCGCGGAATATTAACCGCGCACAGAAGTGCATGATGCGGTCCGCGAGGGGTTTTGTTTCGAGCCATTTCATGGCGGAAGCGATCGCAGCGGATGAATAAGATTCCGACCACGCGTGATCCAACTCCGCCTCTGCCTGTTCCACGGACATTCCGAGCGGTATAAAGTCCATAGAGAACGGCCTGAATTCCAGCCAGTGTTTCGGACGGAACAGTCTGCCCGCGGCAGCGAGCTTGTCATAGAGCGGTGTGGCGGGATAAGGGGTCAAAAGCCCAAACACCGGCAGCCCCGGGGGCCAGGAACGAATGGTTTCGAGCGTTCTCTTGGCTGCCCCGGGGCGATCGCCGTCCATACCAAAAATAAAGGAAGTGATGGCATAGAGCCCGTATCGCGCGAGAAGCTGAAGAGCCGCCGCGTACTCCTCCGGTTTGTTAAAGCCTTTGCTCACGCTCTTGAGGTTTTGAGGGTCAATGGATTCAAGCCCCATGAAAATCCACCGGCCGCCGCTCTGGGCGATCAGCGAAACCAGTTCCTCATCCTTCAACAGGTTTACGCTGATTTGAGCCACCCAAGGCATTTGTGCACCCCGCGCAATGATCTCGCGAAGGAGCGATTTGGTGCGCTTGCGATTGATGGCGAAATTATCGTCCACGAAGAAGACTGCAATCTTTCCGTTAAGACGCTTCTCCAGTGACTTCAACAACAACAACTCATTCACGACGCTCTCGTTCGTGCGGAAGCGAATCGCGTCGCCAAAGAAGCCGGTTACGGTGCAGAATTCACATCCATAAGGACAGCCGCGGCCGGACTCAATTGGAATCATGTGAAAGCTATCCCAGTTCATCCCAAAGCGGCGGAGGGCCTTTCGCGCCAGCACCGGAAAGCCGCCCATCAGGTTGAACTGGTCAAGGTCCATGCGGTCCCACGGAATCTCCGGATAGTCCGCCAGGGAGGGTTTCACTTCTTTGCCTTCTGCGTCGAGCGGCGCATAAATATCCTTGAGGGCTCCGCGGGCGGCATCCTCAACAATGCGTGGCCAAGTTGCGTCAGCTTCTCCAAGCGCCACCGCATCCACGTGCTGAGGACCGCCGTCGCGTCCCAAAGGTTCATCGGGCACTTCCGTGACGTGCGGCCCTCCCATGACGACCGGCACTCCGGCAGCGCGCACGGCGTCCGCCATGCGGTAAGCTTTGGCCGCCATCCGTGTCATGGCGCCAATTCCTACCAGATTGATCTGATGTTTTCGGACAAACTGCACCAGCTCCGGCTCGGTCATGCGCTGTGCGTTGCCATCCACCAGAAACACGCGATGCTCAGGAGGGGTGAGTGCCTTCAGAAGGAACATCCAGAGGTGCGGCATGAAATTGTGGGTGACTCCGTTATCCGGGTTATACAAAAGAATATTCATCACGCCTGTCTTCCTTCCTTGGCTCCATCAGCCGGCTCGACCCGGTCGAACTGCGAAGTCCATCGTTGAAAGTGCAACATCGCAACCTGAAACCTTGTTGTTTGCATCTTTAATTTAAGTTTTCAGGACGCGCCCAAAGCGGCATGCAAAAGGGCGGCCAATTCGCCCATCCGGAATACGGACGCAGGCGCCAGCTTTTATTTCAGAGATGGTCAACCTCGATCTGCTGCAAGGGCAGCGCCTCGGAATAATACCGATTCCGGCTCTCCTTTATAACATTGGCTGTGGGTTGTGCCAACCTCCAATATCCAGAGCGAGCTGATCGGTTTCCGCTGGCCCCCAGGAGCCCGGCTCATAAATGTGCACCGGGGCGGCGTTATCCAGTATGGGATCGACAATGGACCACGCCGCTTCCACAGCGTCCTCGCGGACGAAGAGCATGTTGTCGCCTCGCATTGCATCCGTGAGCAGCCTCTCGTATGCTCCCACCTCTTCGGATTGCTCTTTATTCACGGCGGAGAGTTCAGTGGGCATGGAGCCCATCCCCTCGCCGGGGCGCTTGATGTTGGCGCCAAGACCCAAAAAGAGACTGGGGCCGAGCCGGAAACGAAAATAGTTACTACCTAGCTCCGCGCTGCCCAGTGGGGGGCGCTTAAGCTTGACCAGCACTTCAGTCGCCGTCACCGGCAGGCGTTTGCCAGCCCGAATCAAAAATGGGACGCCGGCCCAGCGCCATGAATCGACCTCAAGACGAACAGCGGCAAAGGTCTCAACCTGAGAGCCCTGAGCAACTCCATGCTCGTCTTGATAACCACGGTATTGCCCTCGTACCAGACGTCCGGGGTCAAGCGGGGGGATCATGCGAAGGACCTTAACCTGCTCGTCATGCAACGACTCGAAGTACATATTCGTCGGCGGCTCCATGGCCAGGAGCGCCACGACCTGAAGCAGATGGTTCTGAACCACATCGCGAATCTGGCCGGTCTTATCGTAAAACGAACCTCGCCCGGCGATCCCGAAGGTTTCCGCCATCGTAATCTCGACACTCTGGACGTAGTTGCGGTTCCAGATCGGTTCAAGGAAGGTGTTGGCAAAACGAAAGAAGAGCAGGTTCTCCACAGCTTCCTTGCCCAAGAAGTGGTCAATACGGAAAATTGCCTGCTCGGGAAAGACGGAGTGCAACAGGGCGTTCAATTTTTGTGCGGAGGCAAGGTCGTGCCCAAAGGGCTTTTCGATGACGACCCGAGCACCTCGCGCGCATTCCGATTGACCGAGCGCCTCCACGACAGCGCCGAACAGGTTCGGCGGGATGGCCAGGTAGTGCGTTGGGCGTTTAGCGTTATTGAGCGCCTTGTGCAACTTCTTGAAGGTCGCCGGATCCTGGTAGTCCCCGTCCACATACTGAAGCAATTCCATCAGCTTGGCGAAAGCCCCTTCGTCGACGCCTCCACCGTGTTGAGCAATGCTGTCACGAGCGCGAGCTCGAAGTTGGTCGATGGTCCAGCCGGACTTGGCCACGCCGATGATAGGCACATTCAGGTGCTCTCGCCAGATCATGCTCTGTAAGGAGGGAAAGATTTGCTTATAGGCGAGGTCGCCGGTTGCGCCAAAGAAAACCAAAGCGTCCGAGGAGGGCGCAGACGCGGGCTTTCCGCTCATGATTACGCCCCCGATCGGCTTCTCATTCATGCGTTGTGTCTCCTTGCGGCGGACGTTTCGGACTGGCAGATTCGCTCAGGGAATGACGAAGGCGCGGTTTCGTGTCTTTCTCCCACAGGCGAAACCCTCCGAAAAATGCGTTTCGGTTGTCGCCCAGACGGGTATTGGGAGGCAGCTTTTTGATTTTATGGACATTTCCTCCACCCAGCACCACGTAGTCAGCTTCCAAAGCTTCCTTGAGTTGTTCCACGACGTCGGCCACGTAACGCCGCCATCTCTTTTTACCGAGACGTGCGAGACCGTGAATCCCAACGTAATCCTCGTAAGTCCTCCCTTTCTTGTAGGGAAGGTGCGCCAGCTCCATGGGTTCGACGATGCCATCCACAATCATGGCCGAGCCGAGACCAGTGCCCAGACCAAGAAAAAGCATCCGCCCCCCTTTGTAACTTCCGAGCGCCTGCATAGCAGCGTCGTTGATAACCTTGACGGGGCGGCCGAACGCCTTGACGAAGTTGAATCCTACCCAGCCCCCGCCGAGATTGTAAGGCTCGTGCAAAGGGCGTCCGTGGATCACGGGTCCCGGATAGCCAATCGAGATCACATCGTATTTCCAGCCCTTTACAATCTTCGTCACATTCCGCACCATTGTGCTCGCGGTCATGGTTGGGCCGGAGGGAATCTCGCGCTCCTCGCGTTGTCCGGTTGCCAAAACCTTGACGTGCGTTCCCCCAACGTCAAGCACCAGGACTTTGGCAGCTCCCCTTTCAGCGACAGAGTTCATGCACTTTTCTCCAAGTGGCCGCCAAACTCGAACCGCATGGCCGAAAGCAACTTATCTGCGAAATCCGCTTCACCCCGCGAAGTGAATCTTTCATAAAGAGCGGTACTCAAGACAGGGGCAGGAGCTCCCTCCTCAATCGCGGCGAGGATCGTCCAGCGGCCCTCGCCCGAATCAGAAACTCGCCCGGAGAACTCGCTCAGATTAGGCTGCTTAAAGAGCGAGATCGCCGTAAGGTCCAGCAGCCAGGAGGCTATGACGCTGCCCCGGCGCCACACTTCAGCCACGTCCGCCAGATTGAAATCGTACTCGTAGAGCTCGGGATTGCGCAGGGGCGCGGTCTCAGCATCCACGGCATTTTGGGTTTTTCCCGCGTTAGCATAGTGGAGCACGTTCAGCCCCTCTGCGTAGGCCGCCATGATGCCGTATTCGATCCCGTTGTGAACCATCTTGACGAAATGGCCGGCGCCGGAAGGCCCGCAGTGAAGATAGCCTTCCTCGGCCGTTCCGCCCGTTTTTTCCCTTCCTGGCGTGCGCTCAATGCTGCCGCGTCCAGGCGCGAGTGTCTTAAACACGGGGTCGAGCCGCTTGACGGCTTCGAGCGCACCCCCGATCATCATGCAGAAGCCGCGCTCGAGACCCCAGACACCGCCGCTGGTGCCGACATCCACATAGAAGATGCCTTTGGGGGCAAGTTGCTTGGAGCGGCGGATGTCGTCGACATAATGCGAGTTCCCTCCGTCGATGATCGCGTCGCCCTTTTGCATTCTATCGGCAAGGTCCTTAAGGGTTCCATCCACGGCCGCGGCAGGAACCATCATCCAGGCAGCGCGGGGCGGTTTTAACTTCTTCACGAATTCATCGAGCGACTTCGCGGCCAGCGCTCCCTCACCGGCCACCTGCTTAGCCGCTTCGGGACTTCTGTCGAAGACTACACACTCGTGGCCCCCGTGCAGCAGCCTGCGCACCATGTTGGCGCCCATCCTCCCCAGGCCAATCATTCCGATCTGCATTTTCAGGCTCCTTCCTTAATAACTCACATGCCCGTCCCGGTTCTCCTCCTTGTTGGCCTCATTGTGTTTGCCGTTGTAACTCACCAGGTCGTACAAGGTAAAACCATCATGAGCGGTCACGAAATTGATGCTGGCATAGGGCCGCCGGCCTCTGTGCTCATAGAGGTCGCTGCTGCCGGTAAGCCGATAAGCCAGGCATAACTCCACTTTGGTGGCGCTTTCTGAAAAGAGCGCGAAGTTCACTCCCTTTTCGTCCGAAGTTGCGCCGAGTGGGAATGGCGTTCCGGGCCATACAGTCATGTCCTACCTCACTCTGTCTCGCAGCTCCACACCACGGGCCGCGCGATGTACGTCATGCCGACGACTCGGCGATGCCCCGCACCGGACTCTCATGGGCCGGGATGCGGGCTGCGCATCTCACGTCACGCCCCTCCAACGCCCCATAGATTCGTGGTTCCCTCCCGACGCCTTTGCCGCGTTTCGCCTCTGGTCTTGCTTACCACCACCGGCCTGGTTTCCTGGATGCGCGTTGACGAGCTACCGCACGTACACGCGGGCGCCAGCGCCCGGGTACCGGACCCCGCCAGCTCGGAAGGCGCTATTGCTTACGGAAGTCATCGTACTGGGAAGGGACAGTTCGCCCCCGGTGAGCTCTTCAACCTCTGCGGGATTGTGCCGGTTCATGATCTCGGCGGCGGCATCGATCCTCTCGTCCAGCCCGCTCGCGAAAACGAGGACTCCTCCGTGCCGCACTCCTTGGACATAAGCTTCTACCTCCGCTTCGGTGGCCCCGATTGCTCTGAGATCCCGCCTCAAGGCCGCTTGGAAATCGGTGTGTGGAGTACTCATGGGTCCTGTGACCTCCATGTCCCGCCGCTCCTTTAGAACGCGGACGTCGTCCCTGGGGAAACCACTGGCTTCGAGATCATGGACGACCTCGTCCGCTAGCCCCTGATTCTCAAACAAACCAACCGCAGTTTTCGACATATTGCACCTCCGTCAAATGATTTACGTACTGCCAGAGGCCCTAAGCCCTGACGAGACTAAGCGCAAGAGAGGGAAGTGGAGGAACAGAGCTCTTCGAACCCTCACTCCAGAACTGCCCCCCACCTGTTGACTGCTGACTTCGCTGAGACCGCGCCCTTGGGCCACGAAAGCGTGAGCAGGAATGCGCTATCCTCCATGGCTTCCACGTCGTGCGGAAGGGCGCGTTCGAGCGTGAGCAGGTGCCCATGCCGAAGTTCCACGGTCTGGCCGGGCAGATGAAGGCGTAGTTTTCCACTGAGAACCTGAATCGAAATGCTTTCATCGGTTCTGTGATTCTCCATGCGCTTCCCGGACTTCAGCGAGATCAAGACGATGCGCAGATCCGGATACTTCACCAGGGTCTTTGTATTCCGTGACGTCGTTTTCCAAGCATCCTCTTGCCGCAGTTTCTCTATTTCCATATTCAAGTTAAATTGCAGTAATGGACCCGCAAGCCCGGGCACTGGGTGGCCCGCTCGCCGGAGGCTCGCGCCGAGTTTTCGGGGCGGCCGCGCTTTATTACTTTGACTGTTTGGCATGTGTTCCTCAAGGGTCAGTTTTCATTTTCGTGCTTGGCCGTATTCTCACTTTTGCTTCCACTGCTGATCGATTGAAGGCGGTAGCTTCTTCATTTGCGATAGAAACGCGGTCAATTGCCAAATCTGATCGTCGCTCAGGAGTTTTCCCGAGGTTCCCTTTATTTATACCTTTAGGGTAATTCGGTGCCAGTTCAATATTGCTCACACACTTGGTCAAAATTGGTCATCCAGTTTGTGAGGAGGAACTGCAGCGTGGAGCGGGGGAGAGTGCCAAGGGTTCGGGCCTGGAGGTTAATCGTGCAAGAGCACGCTTAGGCGACTGCTGTTGACTGTCAACGCGCCGCCATCGTAGTCCACAAAGCCAAGCTTCTTGAACTTATTCATGAAATGACTCACGCGTGAACGCGTAATATCGACCATCTGGGCCAAATTCTCCTGACTTATGCTGGGAAGGATCGTTTCGGTTCTACTGTCCTTGCCAAAATGAGCCAGGAGCAAGAGAATCCGGGTCAGCGCTACATTACCCGATTCAACAGGTAATAAGCTTTCCTCGAAGTCCCCCAACTGCGATCCCACTCGATTGTTTCGGCGCTACTCACCCTCAACGCAGAGTGTAAAGCAAGAAACGTCAAAACGGTGTCAAAAGTCATCGCCAGCGTCACGCCGGATCGTATAAAGTAACTTTATGTCTCTTATTGATCTTGCCTTCGGAAGACCCCTGAGCGCGTCGGAGGAACGGGGCGAGAAGCTGGGCTCGGGCCCAGGAATTGCGGTCTTTGGGTTGGACGCACTCAGCTCGGCGGCGTATGGCCCGGAGGCTGCACTCACCTTGCTGATCCCGCTGGGGGTTGCGGGCGTCACCTACATTCTTCCCATCACCCTCACGATCATCGTTCTGCTTTTGATTGTTTACTTCTCCTACCGCCAGACTATAGAAGCCTATCCCACCGGAGGCGGCTCTTACACGGTGGCCCGCGAGAACCTGGGCCCCTCCGCGGGATTGCTTGCGGCTGCCGCATTGATGATCGACTACGTTCTCACCGCCGCCGTTGGCATCTCCGCCGGCGTCGGCGCGCTGGTCTCCGCCGCCCCTTCTCTTCAGCCGCACACCCTGGGTCTTTGTCTGGCCATCCTGGTGCTCGTCACGCTCATCAACTTGCGTGGCGCCCGGGAGACCGGGGTTGCTTTCCTGATTCCCACGTACCTTTTCATCGGAACCCTGCTCGCGACGCTGGGGATTGGACTGATCAAGGCGCTGATCGCAGGCGGCCATCCCGTTCCTGTGACCGCGCCGCCATCGCTGAAACCTGCGACGGAGGCCTTCAGCGCCTGGCTGGCACTCACGGCGTTCTCCAGTGGATGTACGGCGATGACGGGCGTGGAGGCGGTCAGCAATGGAGTTAAGGCTTTCCGGGAGCCCGTGGTGAAGACGGCGCAACGCACGTTGACAGCCATTATCGCCATCCTGATTGTCATGCTGGCCGGCATTGCTCTCCTGGCTCGCGCCTACCATGTGGGCGCGACTCCTGCGGGTTCCGGCTATCAGAGCGTTCTTTCACAACTTGTGGCGGCCGTAGCCGGCCGGAGCGCGTTTTATTACGTGACCATCGCTTCCATCCTGCTCGTCCTGGCGCTTTCCGCCAATACCGCGTTTGCGGACTTTCCGCGGGTTTGCCGCATGGTGGCGGACGATGGCTACCTTCCGTATCCGTTCGTCCAGCGGGGAAGAAGGTTGGTTTATTCGGAAGGTATCTATGCGCTGGCGATTCTTTGCGCCATCTTGCTGATTGTTTTTGGCGGAGTCACCGACCGCCTGATTCCCCTTTACGCCATCGGCGCCTTCATGGCCTTCACGCTTTCTCAGGCCGGCATGGTGGTCCACTGGAGGCGGAAACGCGGGCCAAAGGCCCGGCGCAGCATGCTCGTTAATGGTTTGGGCGCCGTGGCCACAGCAACTACCGTCGGCGTGGTGACCGTTTCGAAATTTGCCGAAGGGGCCTGGATCACGGTTCTGCTGATTCCCGCCATCATCGTCTTGATGATCTCCATCCGCCGGCACTATGATCGCGTCACCGTTGACACAGCGGAATCGAATCCTCTGGACCTCGCCGGTTTAAAGGATCCCCTGGTGGTGGTGCCCATGCTCGGCTGGAACAAGGTGTCGGAAAAAGGGATGCGATTTGCCATGACCCTATCCTCCGACGTTGAGGTAGTGCACGTGCAAGCCGAGGGCGTCACCGACGAGCTTCGCAAGAACTGGGACCGCCTGGTCGCAGATCCTGCTCGGCAAAAGGAGCTGCCACCTCCGAAGCTTAAGATCATCCAGTCGCCCTTTCGTTTTATCGTGAACCCGATTGTTGATTACGTGCTCGAGCTGGAGCAAAAGAACCCGGAGAGGCAGATCGCCGTGATTGTTCCGGAGCTTGTGGAGCGCCATTGGTATCAATTCGTTCTCCACAACCAGCGCGCCAAATGGCTCAAAGCGCTGCTGCTCCGGAAGGGCAGCCAGCGAATCATCCTGATTACCGTACCGTGGTATCTCAATCCGCAAACGTCTCCCAAAGCCGCGCGCCAACCCTCGAGAAACAGGAAGAAGAATGCTCAATAGGCAATCCGGACGGTACAGCAGACCCTCCGTGTCATTAATAATCTTTTGGATGCCGGGACTTGGGCCAATACGGCCCTCTCGCCAGCCGCTCCTCCCAAAATGCGCTCAGCCCCAAAGCCTCCCAACACTCACATCCCAGCCAGTAGCTGCCAAACACCCGCGCCCGCTGCTCGACTTCGTCAAATACCTCCAGCGTCTTCCGCCACGCTGCTTGTTGGCTGTCATTGATTTCGCCCAGATACAAAACCCGTCGCTGCACCACTCGGCCCGCGGGCAGACACCGACTCTCC
>Ga0070737_10003496_pt1 | contig 16856 bp, 14 predicted proteins | sample Coa_R1_10_FD_66438 | JGI IMG/M metagenome (GOLD analysis project Ga0070737, IMG submission 66438) | Surface soil microbial communities from Centralia Pennsylvania, which are recovering from an underground coalmine fire - Coalmine... | ecosystem: Environmental > Terrestrial > Soil > Unclassified...
CTGCTCGCCTCGGTGCCGGCGATCCGCGGTGCGCTGCCCGAGCGCCTGCCCTCGATCCCGGGCAGCCCGCCGATCGGCGGCGCGGCCCTCACCGGCTGCCCGTTCGCTCCGCGCTGCGCGATCGCGCGTGACGTCTGCAGGGCGTCCGAGCCGGAGCTTCGCGCGCACGACGCCGGCGCCCGCCCACTCCACCGCTCCGCCTGCCACGCGACCGGCGACCCGGAGTGGTGGTCGGCCCAGTCCGTGCAGGCCGCGCCCAGCACACACGAGATGGTCTCGTGAGCCCAGCCCCGCTCGCCACCGCACCGGCCCCGGGCGCCCCCGCCGTCGAGGTCAGCGATCTCAAGGTCCATTTCACGCAACGCCGCGGCCTGCGGGGCACCCGGATCACGAAGGCCGTCGACGGCGTCTCGTTCACGCTCGCGCGCGGGGAGACGCTCGGCGTCGCCGGCGAGTCGGGCTCGGGCAAGAGCACGATCGCGCGCGCGCTGGTCCAGATCCACCGCCCGACCTCCGGCGCGATGACCGTGGGCGGCACCAACGCGGTCGCGCTCAAGGGCTCCGCGCTGCGCGCCTACCGGCGCCGGATGCAGATGGTCTACCAGGATCCCTACGACTCTCTCGACCCGCGGATGAACGTGCTCAAGGCGATCGGGGAGGGACTGTCGGTCCGCGGTGTCGCTCGCGCCGAGCACCGCGCCCAGGCCACCGAGTTGCTGGAGCGCGTCAACCTCCCGGCCTCGCTACTCACCCGCTTTCCGGCCCAGCTCTCCGGCGGGCAGAGGCAGCGGGTCTCGATCGCCCGCGCGCTTGCCGTCAAGCCCGAGGTGATCGTCTGCGACGAGGCGGTCGCCGCGCTCGATGTCTCGATCCGCGCCCAGATCCTCAACCTGCTCAAGGACATCCAGGCCGACTCGCAGATCAGCTACCTGTTCATCTCCCACGACCTGTCGACGCTGCGCTTCCTCGCCGACCGGGTGGCGATCATGTATCTGGGGCGAATCGTCGAGTACGGCACCTCCGCCGAGGTGTTCGACGCCCCCCAGCATCCGTATACCAAGGCGCTGATCGCCGCGATCCCGGAGGTCACGACCGGCCGGCACGGCCCGCGCCCGGCGCTCGCCGGCGAGCCGCCGGACCCCGCACAGCCCCCGTCGGGTTGTCCGTTTCACCCCCGCTGTCCGATCGCCCAGGATCAGTGTCGGACCGTCGTGCCGCAGCTGCGCCTGAAGACGACCGGTCAGCTGGCCGCCTGCCACCTCGCTCCCGACCGGGCGGACGATCCAACGCAGGCCAAGTCGATCCAAGGAGCCGCACGATGAGCGGACCGATCATGGCCACTCCGGTGATCGAACCGGTCTCCGCCGAGCCGGTCGCCGTCTCGGACCCGCACTTCCTGCGGCTCGCCTGGGGCAGCCTGAAGAGCAATCCGGTCGCGTTCGTCTCGGTCGTGATCGTGCTGGTGCTGGCGATCGTCGCGGTGTTCGCTCCGCTGCTCGCTCCCCACAACCCACTGCACGCCTACCCCGACGGCCTCACCGCCAAGGGCGCGCCGATCTCGCCGGGCCACCGCGGCTTCCTGCTCGGCACCGATCCCAACGGTCGCGACATCCTGTCGCGGCTGATCTTCGGCGCGCGCGTGTCGCTGCTGGTCGGCGTGGTCGCCACCGGCCTTGCCTCGCTGATCGGCGTCGCGGTGGGGACGGTCGCCGGCTACATGGGCGGGATCGTCGACTCGGTGCTCATGCGCTTCACCGACGTCGTGCTCTCGTTCCCGCTGCTGCTGTTCTGCATCGCGCTGATCGCGGTCACCGGACCGAGCACCCGCAATGTGGTGCTGGTGATCGCGTTCGGATACTGGACCTACCTCGCGCGCATCGTCCGCGGGTTGGTGCTCTCGCTCAAGGAGCGGGAGTTCGTCACCGCCGCCAAGACGCTCGGCACCCCCGACATCACCATCCTGCGCCGCCACATCCTGCCCCACCTGATGCCCGCGATCATCGTCTACGGGACGCTCGGGATCGCCTCCTCGATCATGATCGAGGCCTCGCTCTCCTACCTGGGGATCGGGGTGCCGCTGCCGCAGGCCTCGTGGGGGCAGATGATCTCCCAGGGCCAGCAGTACTTCCAGACCGCGCCCTGGCTGTTGATCATCCCCGGGGTCTGCCTGATCGTCTGCGTGCTCGCCTTCAACCTGGCGGGTGACTGGCTCACCGATCTGCTCGACCCGGTGCAGCGCGCGACGGGGGAGCGTGGCGCATGAGCTGGTGGTTGATCCGCCGCGTCGCTCAGATGATGCTGGTCGTGCTCGGCGTGGTGACGCTCGCCTTCCTGTTCTCCAACATCGTCCCCGGCAACCCCGCGCGCCTCGTCGCCGGGCCCAACGCCAGCCCGCAGGCGGTCAACAACGTCGCCCGCCAGCTCGGCCTGGACCGCTCGGTGTGGTCGCAGTACACCAGCTACCTCTCGCGGCTGGCGCACGGCAACCTGGGGACGTCGTTCGCGCTCCAGGGCCGCTCGGTGAGCGGCGAGATCTTCTCGGCGCTGCCGATCACCATCCAGCTCGCCATCGGCGGCGTGCTGTGGGAGATCGTGCTCGGCGTCCCCGCCGGGATCATCGCCGCCTACCGGCCGCGCGGGCTCCTGGACCGCGGGCTCAACCTGGTCGCGCTGGTGGGGCTCTCGGCACCGCCGTTCTGGCTGGGGTTGATGCTCCTCTACTACCTCTCCTACAAGCTGTCGCTGTTCCCGCTGAGCGGCACGGGCCACCCGCTCGTCTGGTACCTGGTGCTGCCGAGCTTCACCCTCGGCGTCGGCGGCGCGGCCTTCTACGCGCGCATGGTGCGCACGACGATGCTGTCGGTCCTCAATTCACCGTTCATCGAGTTCGCCCGCCTGAAGGGAATGCCCGAGCGCACGATCATCCTGCGCCACGCGCTCCGTCACGTGCTCACCCCGGTGATCACGATGCTCGGGATGGACCTCGGCTACTTCCTGGGCGGGGTGCTGATCATCGAGTCGGTGTTCGGCCTGCCCGGAGTCGGCCAGCTCGCCTACAACGCGATCTCGACGCTCGACATCCCGATGATCACCGGCACCGTGCTCGTCGCCGCGGTGTTCGTCGTGCTCATGAACTTCGTCGTCGACGTCACCTACACGCTCGTCGACCCCCGTGTCCGTCTGGGCCGGCACTGATGCCGTCTATTCCAATGAGAGAGGTACACCAACCATGACATCCACCGAGCTCACCGTCGCAGTCGCCGGGGCGGGCCGCTGGTCAGAGCGCGCCCACATCCCCGGATGGCTGCGTGACCCGCGCGTCAAGGTCGCTGCGCTCGTGGACATCGATCGCGGACTGGCGCAGGCGATGGCCGAGCAGTTCTCCATCCCGCTCGCCACCGACGACATCCGCGAGGTGCTCGACGACCCGTCGATCGACGTGCTCGACGTCGCCACCGGCAACGACGCGCACTTCGAGCTCTCGATGGCGGCGCTCCAGGACGGCAAGCACGTCCTGTGCGAGAAGCCCGTCCACCACGACGCCCGGGAGACCCGCCGGGCCGCCGACCTCGCCGCCGCCGCCGGACTGAAGACCAAGCTCGGCTTCACCTTCCGCTACGCGCCCGCCATCCAGTACGCCAAGGACCTGATCGACAGCGGCTTCATCGGCGAGCCGTACGTGTTCAACGGCTTTGAGCAGAACAGCCAGTGGATCGATCCCTCCACGCCGCTGCGTCAGGCCGAGGAGCCCGGCGAGGACGGCGAGATCGCCATCTCCTCGATCGAGGGGTACGGCGCCCCGATCATCGACATCATGCACTGGTGGGTGGGCAGCCCGCTCACCAACGTCGTGGGCACGATGCGCAACTTCGTGCCCGAGCGCGTCGTGCGCGCCACCGGCCGGATGGAGCGCATGAACATCGACGACGGCGACATGTGGATCTGCGAGTTCGAGTCGCCGGTGATGGCCTCGATCCAGTCCTCCTACGTGACGGTCGGCAACTACCCGGGGATCGAGGCGCGCATCTACGGCTCGGAGGGCGCGATCATCGTCCGGCTGGTGGAGGAGTTCGGGATCTGTCAGACGATCCGCACCGCCACCAAGGACTCGGTCGAGTTCGTCGAGCGCGAGATCCCGACCGGCTACTTCCCCTCCGGCGGGACCAGCGAGGAGCCCTGGCCCTCGCTCTTCTACTCCAACCTGGTGCGGGACTTCGCCGACGAGATCCTGTCCGGCGACGCGACCAACCAGGGCGATTTCGCCCAGGGAGCGCTCGTTCAGCGGACGATCAACGCGTTTGAGCGCTCCGCCCGCGAGCGGCGCTGGGTCGCGCTCGCCGAGGTCGCCGAGGTTGCCGGTGTCTGAGCCGGCTGCGCGCTCGCTCGACCCCGCACACCGGTGGGGCGAGCTCGCCGGAGGGCTGCCGGCGGTCGCCGACACGCTCGAGGCGGCGATCGGCGAGGCGACCGCGCTCGGCGCGAGCTTCGCCGACGCGCGGCTGTCGGAGACCGAGGAGCTGCGCCTCTACGCGGTCTCCGGCCGGCCGGTCGACGAGCGCGTCGAGGGCAACGCCGGCATCGGCGTGCGCGCGCTCGTCGACGGGGCGTGGGGATTCGCCTCGATCCCGCTCTCCGGCGACGACGACGGACGCCGGGTGGCGCACCTGGCGATCGCCGGGGCGCGCGCGGCCGCGCAGTCCGGTGCGCGGGGGAGGGTCGATCTGCCGCCGTGCCCGCCGGCGTCGGGTGCCTACCAGACCCAGGTGGCGCTCGACCCGTTTGCGGTGGCCGCCGGCGAGCGGGAGCGGATCGTCGAGTCCGCGCTGCGTGCGGCGCTCGCCGAGCCGGGCGTCGTCCATGCTCAGGCGGGCGTCAACGCCAAGCGCCAGCACCGCTACTTCGCCAACAGCGAGGGGTCGCGCAACGAGCAGCACTTCGTCGAGACCGGGGGGATGGTGCTCTGCAACGCGTCCGGACATGGGATCGTGCAGCGGCGCAGCTTCCCCAACTCCTTTCACGGGAACACCGGCGCGGCCGGCTGGGAGTACGTGCTCGGACTGGACCTGCCAGGGCAGGCCGCGCGGGTCGGGGCCGAGGCGGTCGCCCTGCTCACCGCGCCGACGATCTCCTCAGGCTCCGGCTCGCTGGTCATCGGGCCCGCCCAGATGGCGCTGCAGGTGCATGAGTCGACCGGCCATCCCCTGGAACTCGACCGCATCCTCGGCGACGAGGCGAACTTCGCCGGGCGCTCGTTCATCGGCGCCGACGCCGTCGGCGCGCTGCAGTACGGCTCGCCGGCGGTGAACGTCACCGCCGACCCGACGGTGCCCGGCACCCGGGGCAGCTTCGCCTTCGACGACGAGGGAACCCCCGCCCGGCGCACCCCGCTCATCTCCGAGGGCGTGATCAGCAACTTCCTGTCCAGCCGGGACAGCGCCGCCCGGCTCGGGCAGCGCTCGACCGGCGCGGCACGCTCGGACGGCTGGGGCTTTCTGCCGCTGTGCTTTGCCACCCATGTGTTCCTCGAGCCGGGCGAGGGATCGACCGACGAGCTGCTGGAGCGGATGGGCGACGGGTACTACCTCGACGACAACCGCAGCTGGTCGATCGACTCGCGCCGGCTCTCCTTCCAGTTCGGGACCGAGGTCGCCTGGGAGGTGCGCAAGGGCAGGCGCACCCGGCTGGTGCGGGACTTCTCCTACGGGGGTGTCACCCCGCAGTTCTGGGGGTCCGTGGAGGCGGTCGCCGGGCCCGAGGAGTTCCGGATCTTCGGGATGCCGTGCGGCAAGGGTGAGCCCAAGGAGTGGGGCTTTCTCTCCCACGGCGCGGCGCCGACGCTCGTGCGCGACGTGCGGATCGGAGTGGCATGACCACCGAGACTCTCGCTCCCTGGGTCGGAGCCGATCGTGCGCTCGAGGCGCTCGACGATGCCGTGGCTCGCTCGGGCGCCGATCATCTCGATGTCTTCCTGGCCAGTCGGGTCGGCAACCACACCCGCTTCGCCGGCGATCGCATCCACCAGCCGCAGACGATCGTCGAGCTGCAGGTGATGGTCCGCGCGGTGGTCGGGGCCGGCGCGGCGCGCGTGGCGGTGAGCGACCTGCGCCGGCTGCCCGCCGCCGTCGATCGGGCGGTGGCGCTGGCCCGGGGACGCGACGCGGTGTCCGATGGCACGGCGCCGCAGGCGCCGGCCGGGCCGCAGCAGCTCGACGGGTCGCTCTCCCTGTGGAGCGAGGCGACCGTCGCCTGGGGCGGGCCGGAGCGGTCACGTCTGGCGGCGCGGCTGATGGCCGCCGCCGCTGCGGCCGGCGGCGAGTGCAACGGGACGCTCACCACCGCCGCCACCGAGCTCGCCGTGGCCACCAGCGCAGGCGCCCGCCAGCACGCCGCGGCCAGCGAGGCCGGGTTCTCGCTCACCCAGCGGGTCGGTCCGCTCTCCTCCTATGTGGCCGACCTCTCGCGCCACGCCGACCGGCTCGACGTCGAGGCCCGGGCCGAGCAGTCGCTGGCGCGCGTCGACGGGGCAGGCGAGCCGGTGCCGTTGCCCGACGGGGCCACCGACGTCGTGTTCGGCGGCCTGGCGACCGGGGAGCTCGTCGGTTTCGTCCCGTCGTTCGGGTTCACCGCGCCTGCGGTCCAGGCCGGGATCGGTCCGGTGGTCACCTCGCCGGGGGCGAAGCTCGCCGACCCGGCCGTCACCGTCGCCGACGACGCGCTCAGCGACGTCGGCCTGCCGTTCCCGTTCGACCTCGAGGGCACCGCCAAGCAGCGGGTCGTCATGCTCGAGCACGGCTGCGCCGGGGAGGCGGTGAGCGACCGCGCCTCCGCGGCGGCGACCGGCGGACGCTCGACGGGCCATGCCCACATCGCCCGCGAGCAGTCGCCCGAGCCCGAGGCGGCGAACCTGGTGATGGCGGCCGGCAGCGACGGCGAGGACGCACTCATCGCCGGGGTGGAGCGCGGCGTCTACGTGCAGCGGCTCTGGTACAACCGGCTCGTCGACGCGGAGACGGGGACCGTGCTCGGCACGACCCGGGACGCCTGCTTCCTCATCGAGGACGGCGCGCTGTCGACCCCGGTCGCCGGCGGGCGGTTCACCGAGAGCGTGCTGGGCGCGCTCGCGCGAACCGACGGGATAGGGGACCGGTTGATCAGCCAGGGAGTCCCGAACGTGTGGAACGGATGCGTGTCGGCGCCGGCGATCCGCGTCCGCGGGTTTCGCTTCGGTGCCCGGCCGGTCCGGCAGGACGCACGATGAAGGTCGCCAGCAACGCACGAGGCCTGATCACCCAGATCCTCGCCGGGGAGGTGTGGCCGGCGCTCGGCGACCGCCACGCGTTCCGGGTCGACCCCGATGGCACCCCGTTCGTGCTGCCCGGGATGGGCGGCGTCACCCTCGGAGTCCACTGCGGAGACCCCGCGACCGGTCATGCCGGCGACCACGTCGAACCGGGGCTGTCGGTCCGCCACGCCGACTCGGCCGCCAACTACGCCCTGCAGTACCTCAGCTGCATCGGCAACCGGCTCGTCGTCGCCTCGGGACCGGCGGCCGGCGCGGAGGGGTTCGTGATCGGCCAGCACGCCTACGTGCTCGTCGACATGCCCGAGGACCGCCTGCGCCAGGTCACCACCGGAGACCAGGTGACCGTTCATGCCCGGGGACAGGGCCTCGTGCTCACCGACCATCCGGAGATCCGCGTGAAGAACTGCTCCCCTCGGCTGTTGGACCTGATCGCGGGCGGCACCGCCGCGGACGGCAGGCTCGAGGTGCACGTGGCGGCGCATGTCCCGCCCGAGGCGATCGGAGCGGGCGCGGGTATGGTGTCCGAATACGCGAACACCGACCTCATGGGAGCCTACGCGGGCCTGGGGGAGGATCTCTCACTCGGCCTGGAGTCGCTGCGCATCGGAGACCTGGTCGCGCTCGAGGACCAGGATCACCGCTATGGCCGCGGATACCGACCCGGCTGGATGACCATCGGGGTCATCTCGACCGGAAGCTGCCAGCTGTTCGGGCATGGTCCGGGCCCCTCGACGATCATGAGCGGCCCCCGGGAGGCCTTCCACACGGTGGTCGACCCGGACGCCAATCTCGCCCCGCTCGGCGACGAGCTCTCGGCGGCGATGGCATGAGCGCGCTCGTGTCGGTCAATCTTCTCGGCGCCGTCGACCAGGGCGAGGTCGGAACCGAGCCCTACCGGGTCAGCCGCGACGGTCACCCCTACGTACCGGTCGGCGACGGCGGGATCGTGCTCGGCCTGCGCCTCGGCGACTCGGCGCAGGTTCTGGAGACCGATCATGCCGCTCCGGGCGCGTGCCTGGTGCACGGCAACCTCGCCGCCGCTCACGCGCTCACCGCCCTGGCGTGCGTCGGCAACCCTGTCGAGGTGCGGACCGGTGCGGGGGCCGGGGCCCGCGGCGCGGTCCTGGGTCAGCGCGGGGAAGGGGAGCGGGTGATCGTCGTGCTCGCGCCCGATGATCTGTCGCGGCTGCGGCCCGGAGACACGGTCGCCGTGCGAGCCTGCGGCCAGGGGACACCGCAGCCGGTCGCCGGAGTCACCGCGCTCAACGCCGCGCCCGGCCTGCTCGACGCGCTCGGCGTCACCGTCGACGGCGAGACGCTGTCGGTCCCGGTGCGCGGCGTCTGGCCGAGCCGGTACGTCGGCAACGGAATCGGCCGCCCCACCCCGAGCTGGAGCATGGAGCTCGCGCTGCCCCGCCCCCCCGACCCGGCGTCGGGCCCGGAACTCGCGCTCGGCGATCTGGTCGCCGTCACCGATCTCGACACCCGCTTCAACGCGGGGTACCGACGCGGGTGGCTCTCCGTCGGGCTTGTCGTCCACGGCGGCAGCCCGCTCCCCGGGCACGGCCCGGGGCTCACCGTGCTCCTCACCGGTCCCGCGGATCACTTCGCGCTCGAGGAGCAGGGCGAGCGCCATGCGGGGCTCACCGAGGCACGCCTGCTGGAGGTCGCCCGTGGACAGCTCTGATCTCTCCACGCCCAACGGGACCGGGCAGGCGGAGCCGATCCGCCATCTGTCGCTGCCCGACGCGGTTCGCCTCACCTTGCGCCGCCAGATCATCAACAACGAGCTGCCGGAGGGCACCCGGCTGCTCGAGGCCAAGCTCGCCGAGGAGTTCGGCGTCAGCCGCACCACGCTGCGCTCCGCGCTGCGCGAGCTCAAGAACGACGGCCTGGTGGAGATCTCGCCGCGCCGCGGGTGCTTCGTCGCGCGCATGGATCCCGAGGACATCCACGACATCTGCTTCGCCCGCTACGTGCTGGAGGCGGGCGCCGCGTCCGAGCTGCGCGTCGACGACGCGCTCCTCACCGAGCTGGAGGACGTGCTCGCCGCGATGTCGGCTGCGGCCGACGAGGGCGATCTGGAGGCGGTGGTGAGCCTCGACACCCGGCTGCACGGCGTGATCGTCGAGCGCGGCGGCGGCCGACGGGTGGTCGAGCTCTGGCACGGGCTCGACAGCCAGATGGGGTCGCTGATGCGCTCCTCGCTGGAGCGCCAGGGCATCAGCCTGCGCGAGTCCTGGGAGCGCCACCGCAAGTACGTCGACGCGGTCGCGACCCGCCGCCGGGCGACGATCGTCAAGGAGATCCGCGAGCACTACCTCGACGCGACCCCCGGCCCCGGGGAGCGGTGACGCCATGCGCCGGGGCCTCACCGTCGCGCCGTTCGAGACGCTCGCCTCGCCCCGCGCGATGGCTGAGCTCGCGGCCGGCGCCGAGGCGGCCGGCTGGGACGGCTTCTTTGTCTGGGACCACCTGCTCTACAGCGACGTCCGGGAGATCGCCGACCCGTGGACGTGCCTGGCGGCGATCGCCATGCGCACCTCGCGGATCGCGATCGGCCCGATGGTCACCCCGCTGCCCCGCCGCCGGCCGCAGGTCGTCGCCCGCCAGGCGGTGACGCTCGACCATCTGAGCGAGGGCCGGCTCATCCTCGGGATCGGTCTCGGCGACGACGGCGGGGCCGGCGAGCTGTCGTGCTTTGGCGAGGAGGTCGACCCGCGCCGACGCGGAGCGATGCTCACCGAGGGGCTGGAGGTGCTCACGGGGCTGCTCTCCGGCGAGACCGTCCGCCATGCCGGCGAGCACTACCGCGCGTTCGGGGCGAGCTTTCATCCGACCGCCCGCCGCCCCGGAGGCATCCCGATCTGGCTGGCCGCCCGCTGGCCTCACCGCAAGCCGATGCGTCGCGCCGCGGGCTACGACGGTCTGTTCACGATCCGGTTCGAGCAACCGGGCAACCTCGCCACCGTGCGGGACTGGGTCGCCCGCGCGCGCGACACCGACCGGCCGTTTCAGTTCGTCGTCGACGGGCCGCCCGGCACCGATACCGCCCCGTGGCAGCAGGCGGGCGCCGACTGGTTTCTCACCGAGCTGCGGCCCGGCTTGCTCGACCTCGCCGGCGCACGTGAGCTGATCGCCGCCGGTCCGGGGGCGGCAGCCGGATGACTCACGCCGCCGACCTTCCGGTGAGGCCGGATGCCGAGCGGAGGCGATCAGCGTGAGCGCCACGCTGCCTGGCGAGCCCCCGGCGCTCGCCGCCGCGGCGCTGCCGCACTACGCCGAGGGCTACGGCGGATCGGTGCTCGAGCTCGACCGCGCGCTCGGCGCCGCGGCCGGTCCCGCCGACCTGATCGACCTCACCCATGGCGACACCCGCGCGTTCCCGCCGCCCGACGCCGCGCTTGCCGACCTGCTCGCCGCGGCGCAGGCCAACGACGAGGCATACACCGCCTATCGCGGCAGCGCGTCGCTGCGCGCGCGGCTGGCGCCGCGGCTCGCCGAGCTGCTCGGCCGCCCGGTCGATCCCGATCGCGAGCTGATCATCACGCCCGGGACCCAGGGCGGGCTGTTCATCGCGCTCTCCGCCCTGCTCGGACCCGGCGACCAGGTCGCGCTGCCCAACCCCGACTACTTCATGAGCGAGCGGATCGTCGCCTACCTCGGCGCGCGCGCGCGGCGGCTCGCGCTCGAGCTCTCCGACGACGGCCGGCTGCACATCGGCCCCGCCGAGCTCGGCGCCGCCGGCGAGGCCCGCCTGCTGCTCCTCTCTCACCCGAACAATCCCACCGGGGGCGTCTATGACCCGGCGACCGCCGAGTCACTCGCCGAGTGGGTCGTGGCCGGCGACCGGTTCGCGGTCGTCGACCAGCTCTACTGCCGCCAGCTGTTCGCCGGCGCCGGGTTCACCCAGCTCGGCGCGCTCTCCGGGATGGCCGAGCGCACGGTCACCCTCGTCGGCCCCTCCAAGACGGAGTCGATGAGCGGCTTCCGGGTCGGGGTCGCCGTCGGGCCCGCGGCCGTCGTCGACGCGATGGAGCGGGTGCTGGCGATGGCCTCGCTGCGCACGACCGCTCACGCCCAGCAGACGCTCCGCCACTGGCTCGACGCCGACTCGGAGTGGATCGCCACGCGGGTCGCGGCGCACGCGCAGATCCGCGACCGGCTGGTCGGTGCGCTGCGCGACATCCCGGGGCTGCGCGTCGCCTCGCCGCTGGGCAGCTCCTACGTGTTCCCCGACGCGACGCACACCGCCTGGGGCCGGACGCACCGCGGCGCTCGCGCCGACGCGCTCGGGATCGACCTCAAGCGCGCCGGGGTGCTCATCAACCCCGGGTATCAGTTCGGCACCGGTTGGCCGATGAGCTTTCGGATCAACTTCTCCCAGGACGCCGAGCGGTTGGAGGCCGCGGCGCGGCGGATCGCCGGCGTGCTCACCGCCGCCGGCTGAACGGGGTCAGCGCCGGCGGGGTGCCCGGCCGCGCTTGCGCCGCTTGCGCTCGGCGGGGCTCAGCTTGCGCGCCTTGGGCGGGCGCTTGGACCCGGGGACGCGTTCGCCGGGGGCGACCGGCAGGTTGCGGTTGCGGGTGCGCCGGCGCGCGTCGCGCATGATCGCGTAGGCGATGCCGACGATGATCGCGGCCGCGGCGGCGGCGATGCCGATCGCGCTGCCCGGGGAGATCCCCGAGCTGCTGGTCGAGGTCTGGGTCGACGGGGCGACCGTCGGGGTCTGGGTGGCGGGGGTCGTCGCGGCGGGGCTGGTGAGCCCGCCCCCGAGCGCGCCGGTGCTCGTGCTCGTGCTCGTGCTCGTCGAGGCCGTCGCCGACGAGCTCGACGCCGCGTGGTGCCGGCTCGCCGTCGCGCCCGCGTGATGGCGCTTGGCCTGCGCGACCGCCGTCAGCCCGAGCCCGGGGCCGGCGGCGAGCACCAGCGCGGCCAGCACCACGCCCGCCCGCCGAGCGGCGCCGTGCCGTCTCATCCGCACGCTGCCCGGTCCCGTCGCGTTCGCTAGCGGTCGGAGGCGAGGGGTCCGGACATCGCGGGCGTGTTCTGGTCTGACTTGTACGGGTTCTCGGAGTCGTGCACCTCTTCGTGGTACACGCTCTCGACGTTCACCGACCAGATGTCGTGTCCGGCGCCGAGCAGGATGTTGTCGACGGCCCGCATCGCGGTGAGCATCGAGTGGTCGGAGTTGTTGTAGCGATGCAACCCGTTGCGACCGACCTGCTGGATGTTGGAGAGCGTCTGCAGCCAGCGGCGGATCGTGGCCACGCGGTCGGCGTACTGCTCGTCGTAGATCGGGTACGCCTTGTGGACCCGCTCGACGAAGCCGAATCGGACCTTGTCGGCGGGCGCGAGGTGCAGCTTCTCGATCTCCTGACTGGCCATCGCCACCAGCGCGTCATCGTCCATGTTCCAGAGATCGTCGCCCTCGAAGCAGAAGTACTCCATCCCGATCGAGGAGGCCGTCTCGCCCTCGGGGATCATCCACGGCGACCAGGACTTGAAGTTCTGGATGCGCAGCACGCGCACGCCCGGCTGATGGATGTAGATCCAGTTGTCGTCGAACGGATCCTCGACATCGATCACCAGCAGCACGGTGAGGAACTCGCGATAGCGCAGCCCCCGCGCGGCGTCACGGACCTCGCCCGGCGCCTCGGGAGAGGCGATCCCGACCGTGGTGCGCAGCGGCAGCGAGGAGATCACGTAGGAGGGATGCAGCGTCTCGCCGCCGGCGATCACCTCGGTCACCCTCGAGCCGTCGGTGACCAGCTTGGTGACCGGCGCGTTGAGCCGGATCTCGCCGCCGTTGGCCTTGATGTCGTCGGCCATCTGCTCCCACATCTGACCGGGACCGAAGCGCGGGTAGTTGAACTCGGAGATCAGCGACTTGATCTTGTTGCCCTCGTTGCCGAAGAACGCCGCCTTCGCCGCGGAGAAGAACGACAGCCCCTTGATCCGCTGCGCGGCCCACTCGGCGCGGATCTCGGTCGCCGACACGCCCCACAGCTTCTCGGTGTAGGTCTTGAAGAAGTGCTGGTAGAGGCGCTTGCCGAAGCGGTTGGAGACCCACTCCTCGAACGTGTCCTCGCGTCCCTTGGGCTTGACGGCCGCCCACGCATAGGAGGCCAGGCAGCGGGTCAGCTCCACCGGTCCGAGCTTCTGGATCACGTCCATGCCCTGCAGCGGGTACTCCAGGAACTTGTCGTTCCAGTAGATCCGGCTCTTGCGCGGACGCTTGAGGAACTCCTCCTTCATGATCTCGTGCCAGAGGTCGTCGACCTCCTTGACCTTGGTGAAGAAGCGATGGCCGCCGAGATCGAAGCGGTACCCGTCGCGCACCTGGGTGCGGGCGATTCCCCCCAGATGCTCGGAGGACTCCAGCACGATGACGGGATGACCCTGCTTGGAGAGCTGGTAGGCGGCGGTCAGGCCGGCCGGGCCCCCGCCGAGCACCACGACCGGATGCTCCGGCGTGATCGGGGGATTGAGCGCCTGGGGCGAAGGGTTGGTGTCGGGCATCTCGCTTATCGGGTGGTCGTGGACCGGGAAGGTGGGGCGGGGTGATGAGGGACCGGGCGGATCTATGACTTCCGGAAGAGGATGGCGCTGGAGGCTATGCAGCAGTCACCGGGATAGTTCTCTGGCGCCGAGGCGACCTGGGTGAGCGTTCCGCTGGCGACGTCGTTGGTGAGCAGCTGTCCCCACTGCGCCGCGCGGAGCCGGACCAGTGACGCCCACGGCGCCTTCCAGTTCTGGGCGCCCTCGGTGAGGGGACGAATGAAGAGCAGCTGCTGGCCGGGCCTGAGGCTAGCAACGAGGCGGCCCAGCGTCGGGCCGGGCAGCGCCCGGTCAAGCCGGAGCCGCGCGTCGTCCCAGTTCATGTAGCGCGGGTCACTCACCGGTCCCAGCGTGCTCGCCCAGCGCAGGCCGGTCGGCAGGTAGTACCAGGCCAGGGGCGCCTGCTCGGGCTGGGCGGCGACGACGAGATCTCCGTGGTGCAGGCGGCCGCCCAGCTGTGCGGCGACCTCGTTCATGTTGCTCGGGTGCGTCGTGGCGAACGCCGCGGGGTCGGCGACCATGACGATCATCAATACGGTCGCGACGAGGCCGACGATCCTGGTGCGCGCCGCCGCGAGCGCCCCGAACAGGAGCAGCGCGGCCGCGGCGGTCGCGTAGTAGCGGGCGACGAAGGTGGGCGCGCACAGGCTGGCGATCTCGCCGATCAGCAGCGCTCCGAACGTGATCGCCAGCAGGGCGTAGAGCGCGACGCCGTCGGGGTCGCGCCGGCGGGCGCGGTCGATCACGAACGGCGCGACGGCGAGCGTCCCGATCACGAGCAGGTCGGCGTCGACGCGCTCGCCGCCCACCATGTCACTGGGCAGGTAGTGGGTCGTCATCAGCGTCGTGTAGTGCCACGGATAGGTCGCGTGCGCGATCTGGTCGACGGTCGCCGGCAGCCACGGGATGTAGAGCACGAGCAGGGCGGCCCCGCAGAGCATTCCGTCGCGCAGGAGGGCACGCCGTGCGTCGGTCGGGGCGCAGATGACGACGACCGCAAACGCGCAGATGACGCCGAACAGGAACAGGCCGGCCGAGCCCTGGGTGTAGAGCGCCGCCTCCATCGCCACCACGAACAGCCACAGGTAGCCCCGACGGCGGTAGACGAACCCGTGCAGGAACGCCGTGCACGCCACCAGGCCGAGCAGGATCAGCAACGTGTAGGGCTGGGCCTGCGCGGAGTACTGGGTGAGCATCGAGCTGAGCGCGAAGAAGACCGCTCCGTAGAAGCCGCCCCGCTCACCGCCCAGCGACCAGCCCGCCCAGCCGCCCACCGGGATGCAGAGGAAGGCGAAGATGAGCGACAGCCAGCGCACCGCCAGCACCCCGTCGCCGAGGGCGCCCACCCACAGGTGCAGCAGGATGTAGTAGAGCGGCGCAGCGCCGCCGACCCGGGCGGCGTGCAGGACGCCCCCGAAGGATTGGGTGGCGACGCCGATCGCGGTCGCCTCCTGAAACCAGATCGTTCCGTTGAGCTGCCTGGTGCGGATGTACCAGGAGATGACGAGCAGCAGGACGAGCACGCCCCCGGCGAGCAGCGGGCGCGGCAGCCGGCGCAGAACCCGCGGCGCCTGGACATCACGCAGCGGCGGCAGGCCAAAGCCGTCGGTGAGCGAGCGGGGCCGGGGTGGGGTCGCGGTCGACATCTAGTGCTTGCGGTAGAGGACCGCGCTGTCGGCCACGCAGCACGCCTCCCGGTAGGTGTCGGGTGCGGTCGCCTGCACGGTGAGCGTGCCGTTGTCCACGTCGTTCTGCAGCGCCGCTCCCCACTGCGCCGAGCGCAACCGGATCGCCGAGGTCCACGGCGCCTTCCAGTTCTGGGCGCCCTCGGTGAGCGGGCGGACGAACAGCAGCTGCTGGCCGGGCCGCATCTCCCCGACCAGGTGGCTGACCGACGAGACCGGGTCGGTCGTCTTGATCTGGTGCAGCGCGTTGACCCAGTTCATGTAGCGCGGGTCGGCGAGCAGCTTGCCGTGATTGGCGGTGTTGGTGAACCGCAGCCCCCCGGCCAGGTAGTACCAGTTCAACGGGGTCTGCTCGGGCTGACCGACGACGACGATGTCGCCGCGGTGCAGCCGGGGATTCATCTGGGCGGCGATCTGCTTGACGTCCGACTTGACCTGCGGGGCGAACGCCGAGGGCGCGTGCATGTACCAGAGCCCGAGCAGCATCGCGACCACACCGAGCACGCGGGCGCGCGCGCAGCCCCAGGCGATCAGGAACAGCAGCGAGGCGATCGTGGGTGCGAAGTAGCGCGGAGCCCAGGCGGGGGTGATCTGTGAGCCGATCCAGGCGATCGCGAGCACCGCTATCGGCAGGATGATCAGCGTCCACAGCGTGGTCTGCTCGGTGGTGCGCCGGTAGCGCTTGGTGAACAGCGCGCCCAGCCCGACCACCGCCGACAGCACGAGCACGACGGTGATCCGGTCCCCGCCGATCACGTAGCGCGAGAGCTGGATCGGGGCGCCGAAGCGCGGGGGGACATCCCACGGCGCGGCGGTGTGCTTGGCCTGGAACAGGAGCGTCGGCAGCCAGGGCAGATAGAACAGCCCCGGGATGAAGTAGGTGACGAACGCGGTGCGGAAGAAGCGCCAGCGATCCTCGGAGGCGATCAGCGCGGGCAGCAGCGCGATCGCCGAGCCGACGAAGAAGAACGTCCCCCACGAGTGGGTGTAGAGCATCGCCAGCAGCGTCACCCCGAACAGCGGCAGCCATCGCCGGCGGCCGTGGATGAACCCGAGCACGAACGCGGTGGTGGCGATGACGCCCTCCAGCGCGACGAGCTCGTACATCCGCGTCTCCTGGGCGTAGGAGGTCAGCCACGCGTTGAGCGCGAACAGGACCGCGGCGTAGATCCCGGCGCGGCGCCCGAACAGGCGGCCGGCGCCCAGGCCGCCGACGGGCACCGTGAGCAGCCCGAACAGCAGCGACAGCGAATGCGTGGCCCGCACGGAGTCCCCGAACCAGGAGATCCAGATGTGGAGCAGCATGT